>Ga0335085_10001018_pt1 | contig 66263 bp, 36 predicted proteins | sample Lox_Sample_45_FD_206712 | JGI IMG/M metagenome (GOLD analysis project Ga0335085, IMG submission 206712) | Soil microbial communities from Loxahatchee National Wildlife Refuge, Florida, United States - Lox_Sample_4.5 | ecosystem: Environmental > Terrestrial > Soil > Wetlands | place: USA... | reverse complement strand
GCTGAAGCTCAATTGTAAATTGTGCGACTGCGCATCCCAACTTGGCCCCACATTCAACGCCGTGCCGGTCAGGTGCACATTGCCCGACTGCACCACCGCATCATTGTACGTCTGGCTGCCCGTGGTCGTTACATCACTACCCAACTGGGTTACTTCTCCGGCATCGCCAGCGTTATCAGTAGTCAGACTCAGGAGGGATTGTACGCTACCTACGGCGCTGTCAAATTCCGTTGTCCCGCCGGTATTAATCGTCAATGTCCGGTTGTTGGCAGCTGAGTCCGCGTTGACTGCACCTTGGAACCAAACATTCCCGCTGGTTTGAACTGCGGTGCCGGCCCCACGCTGGGCATCCACGATCACGTTGGCGCCCAGCGTTACCGGGTCCATCAATGTTACCGCGCCGCCGTTCCCGGCCGTCACCGTGGCGTTGCCGGTAGAATCTCCACCCGTGGCAGTGAGGTTCCCTTCAAGCGTGATTGTCGGCGTGCCACCCGTGGCATCAATCGTAATACTACCCGCGTCTCCACCACCATGGTTTCCCACCCCCCGGCCATTGCTGCCCGAAGTATTAATGCCTGCCACAGTCACGTTGGCTCCCGTCAGGTTGACATTGCCGCCGTCATTCCCAGCCACAGCGCCAGAAGTGAGCGCGGCACCTGCCGTGGTGATTGTACCTGCAACCGTGATATTGCCGCCGCCCGCTCCCGTGTTAACAGTCACGCCTCCGCCCGCCGTGCCCGGCGTATTCGCCGGACCACTGGTTGTGAGTGCGCCTAAAAGTGTATCTCCCGCCGCTCCAGATAAAGTGCCTCCGGTAATGGAAATGCCACCGCCCTCCGTGATAATCGAGCTTCCCGATGACATGACAAACTGGGCGGTGCCAGCATCGCGGTTGGCTATTTCGGCACCAGCGTCATTATAGGTAGCAGCGAAGTTTCCCCCATTCATGGTCATCGTGACAGCACCGCTACTGTTGGCAGGGGTCGTAAAATCCGGAGCGGAGGCGAGGATGATGTTCCGGCCAGCCTGAAGTGTGAAATCTTTGCCGGCAGTGCTAGCATTCCCCGCAAAATTCAAATCAGTCTCGATTGCGATGTCATTGTTGGCCTGCAATGTAAGCGAAGCGTTATTCGCGAGTTCTGTGATGACGTTGGCAGCGCTGAGACTGGCATCTGCGGTATCGTTTTGGGAAAATGTTTCGTTGTTGGCGACAATATCCACCCCCGCCAACGTGATAAAGATATTCTTCGGATCCAGAAGCAAGCTACCGCCTATCCCGGCCGGTGCCAGCGTGCTCACTAAACCGCCGAAACTGAGTGAATCACCACTCGAAGTTTCCACAAATCCGCCGTTGCCACCCAACAAACCACCTCGGGCGAAAATTGTCCCGTAGAACCGCGTGATATCGTCGGACCAAAGAACCACTTTACCCCCGTTACCAAACGACAGCGCATCCGCCCGAACTTCGGCATCCGGACCTACATAGATCGCTTCCGCGTTTTGGACATTCGGATTTGCTCCACGGTAGTCACCTCCAACCAACGCTGTGCCGCCGCCCCCGTCACCGCTCACATCCACTACCGCATTTTCAAACAGTCCGACATGGTCGCCCAGAATTTCGACGGTCCCGCCCTTCGATCCCGCAGCATCGCCGCGCGCTTCGATTGTGCCGGAGTTGATCACAGTGGACGGCACCGTCGCATTGTGTCCGCCATCCAGGATCACAGTGCCGCCGGAGCCGTCCGCGTTGTTGGCGGACAGCGTGCCGGAATTCTGGATGTTGCCGCCGGCGGCGGAAAGGTAGATATGACCGCCCTTGTTCACGATGCCCGTGGCGCGAACGATGCCGCCGTTGTTGATGGCCAGCGCGTAAATGTTGCCTCCGGCCGCCTTGAGTTCCGCGGATGCCGCCTGGATGGTGCCGGAATTGTTGACGCCGATCGCCGTGGTCGGAGCGGCGGAATTTCCTGCCAGCACGGAGAGATGCTCGTTGCCGGATTGGACGAGTTGAACTTGCGAACCGGCAGCCAGCCCAACAGTGCCTTGCGGCGCGTTGATGGCGCCGTCGTTTTCAACACTGTGCGCGATCAGGTACACATCGCCGCCTAATGCTTGGATGGAGCCTTGATTGCGGACGGACGCGGTGGAGTTTCCGGAAAGAATCAGGCTTGCCCCGGACAGAAAACTGGAATCCGGCACATCCAGGGTCGAAGCCACAAACCCCTTGGTGTCAATCTGTCCGCTCGGTCCGACCAGAATGCCGTTGGGGTTGATGACGAAGACTCGACCGTTGGCCTGCAACGACCCGTATATCTGGGAGGGGTTGCCGGAGATAACTCGATTCAAGGCCGCCGCGGTGGCCGAGGGTTGAACAAACCGGGTTAACTCGCCGGCACCGATGGAGAAGTTCTGCCAGTTGATGATAACCTGATTGGCCGACTGGTTGATAGTCGTCAGGGCTGTTCCCTGTCCGGTGATGGTCGCATTGGCACCGCCTCCCACGACTGAACCGCCAGTAGGATTGGCGAGCGAATACTCAATGGAAACGAGAAGAGTCAGGCCGATGACACAAAATGCTGCAATGTTGGTTCTCATATGTACTCCCAACGGACAAATAAAACCCTCTTTCAGCGCGAACGCGTGTGCTTCGCGCTCCTTACTTTGAATTTGCCATTTCTAGGCAAGCGACTGCAGCCTGTCAAGTAGGATTTCTTAGTATTTCCATAATTCCATGAGGTTGGCCAAAACGTTCTCCAAGCGACACTTGGCGCGCCGCCGGCGGAGAAGCCGGATTGACAAATACAACACCAACACCTTCAACCAACATCTTCAGCAAACTTCCCAATTAAATCACTCACTCGCAGCAATCAAATCCAGGCGGGACAAACTTTCATCGATCGGGTGTTTGGCGCGGGCCTCTTCAATTTCCCACCCGCTTTCTCATGGGTGCTCAATGAGCGGCAATCGCATTGGGCACCCAGATCACGCGCAGTCCCAGATCGTCAGAGCTTTGGTCCAACTGCAGCTGTTCCGGGTTTACGAACGTCCGCATGCCTCCGAAACTCGTCCGGCTTCTGAAGCCGCCCCCGATAAAACTTTTGTTCTGTGGATCGTCCCCCGCCAGCCACTCCCGCATATTTCCGAGCACATCGTTCAGGCCGAAGGTGTCGGGCCCCTTGCTGCCGATCACCGCGGGCTGATTGGTCCCGGTCACGGCCCACTTAAGACTGGCGCCGGCGGAAAATTGTTTCCATTCTCCCAAGGTAGGCAGTTGGTATTGACCGGGAGGGCCGGGCGGCGGTCGTTTGTCCATCTGCGTCAGCTTCTGGCAGAATTCCTCCGCCTGCAACCACGATACGTTGTTCACCGGCAGGCTGGGTCCTTTGTATTTGCTCGGATTGGCGTTGGCGCCGAGGACCCGTTCGTACTGCTCCTGGGTGACTTCGGACTGCCCCACCCAACCGTCCCGACCGGGGCCGAAAAGGTTTTTGATTTTCTCAAGCCGCAGACCGATGCCGTTGACGTATTCGCGGTCGGCGAGGTGCACATTCAGCCGGAGGATGCCGCCGAGAGACAGGTTGGTGGTGACGGTGGCCACTTTTTGGTCCCCCTCGTACAAGTCGTAAACGTGGTGCCCGGGCCAGTCATAAGCCATCGGGAGGGGGTCCGAAGTCATCGGCAACTGTTCGTCGCTTTCTTTGAGCACCACATCGCCCGGAAGGTTGGTCAGCAAGATGGTGCCGTAGGTAAACTTGAACGCCGGCACCGCGTTCGGACCATTTAATTGGATTTCGACGTCGTTGGTGATCGCGCCCAACCGGGCAAATCGCCCGATCACCCGAGCGGCGCCCCACGGAAGCCGGTACTCAGGCCCGCTCCCGCTCAACTTTCTGCCATTGTCAAAAAACTCCGCGCCCGGCGGATCGCTGACCAGATTCACGGGCACCGTCTGGCGTGGCAGGCTGATTGCCAACTGCCGGGTCTGACGGACGCCCACCGTGATGGCATTGGAATAACTCTCGTAGCCCGGAGCTTCGGCCAGGTATACCACCGGACTGTCCGGCCTCTGGTAACTTGGAGCCCCCACTTGCACCCGTGCGCCATCCCCCCGTCGGATGATTGTATTGGCCGGCTCCACGCCGGTGAAACTTACGGTGCCGTAAGTGAACCGGATCGGCGGCGCGATGTTGGTCAGGCCGGGTTTCACGTCCACCCGACCGATTTCGAACGGAACAAGGTCGCCATGGGTCGCGCGCAGCGTGTAGCGACCCGGACGCAGCGCCAATTCAGTGGGCAAATCGCTGATGTTAGTGGCCAGGAGTGCGTTTGCCTGGTCGCGGATTTCAGTGCCTGGAATCTCACTGACCAGTTCCACAAAGCCCGCAATTGCTCGTAAGGCGGGCGTTAATCGTTGGCTGCTCTTGTCCGCGACTGTAATCACCGTGTTGTTTGTCTCGTAGCCGTTGGCCCGGAAGGTGAGGTTGAATCGTCCGACCGGCAAAGCAAGGTTCGTGGGCGACATGCCAACCAACTGGTTGTTTACCAGAATCTGCACAGTCGACGGATCGGTGTTGTCCACGGTCAACACGCCATGTTGGAAGTAGAAGGATTGCGCCGGCGCGCCGCCCCGCCGCACTTCGAGAGGCCGGTTCTGGCTTTCGAATCCGGTCAATTGCGCCGTGAGCTGATGGCGTCCTTCCGTGACCGAGGTCCGCAGCGGCGCCTGCCCCAGCGAGATTCCATCCAGCAATACGTCGGCTCCAGGCGGATCGCTGGTGAACTCCATCAGCACGCTGCCGGCGGCGGGCAGCCGCAACCGCGCCGCCACCGCCACCGCCGTGTGATTCGAGGGGATGGTCAGGCTGAAATTGGTGGTCTCATAGCCGTCACGCCAGAGTTGGAAGGTCACCGCTCCCGGCTGGGAATAGAGGTTGGTAAACGGGGTTTGCACTTTCTGACCGCCAAATTCGAACGCGGCGCCCGGCGGTTCGCTGAACACGATGAGACCGCCGTAAGGCAGACTCAAATTTGTACTCAGCATCCTGCCGGGTTCAATGGTGATCTGCACTTTGCGCGCCGACATCAGGCTGCCATACACCGACGGGTGCTCTGCCTCGATTTTGTAAGTGCCGCGTTTAAGACTTAGCTTCAGCGGCGCGGTGTTGGTCCGGCTGTGCTGCCGATCCTCGAAACCGGCGGCGTCGGTCGGGATGATGATCAGACGCGAGCCCGGCGGGTCGATCCCGACCTGGAGCGTTCCGTAATTCCGCGCCCGGACAAACACGAAAGTCGCCACGCTGGCCGCCAACAATAGCACAACCGCGACCGGGACGACGGTGACAGCGATCGATCGCTTCGGTTTGAGTGACCGCAGGTCCGCCTCGAGTTTCTCCAGGCTGCAAACTTCGAGGGTCAGATTCCGGTCCAACAGCTTGTTGCACAGTGCCAGCCAATCGGCGGTTTTCTTTTCGAACAGGCCCGTCCACTCCTTGGTGGGTTCCACCGGCAGAATTACCCAACCGGTGGAGAAATCCACCTTGCGGCGAAACACGAACTGGTAGATCAACTCGCCGATGGCGCGCAGATCTGCCAGTTCATAGGCGGCGGCGTCCTTCGCGTCGCCGGCCAGGGGATCGGACACGAGCACCTGCGAGTTTTTCGGTTTGCCGGCGCCGGCGATGAAGATGTTCGAGGGTTTCAGGTTCCCGTGAGGCCGGCCGGTGGTCTTCTTCAAATACAGGGAAGCTTTAACAACGGATTTGATCAGGTGGAACAGGTCAGGGACTTCGAGGGCGACGAGCCGATCCAGCATGCCCCTGGCCGAGCGCGTATAGAAATAAGTCGCGTACCAGGCCCCGCGCTCGTCGTGCCCGGCGGCGAGAATCGGCGCGAACAATGGCGATTTCTCCGCTGCCTGCTTCTGCAGGTTGATGCGGCTGGTGAAGGATCCCCCAATGTCTTTGAACAGCGGGTCAAGTTCCGATTTGACCCCTTCGCCTTCCTCGGACACGAGACGTTCCAATGAAAAAACTTTGACGATGTACTCGCCCCCTGGGTCGCCTTCTTTCCTGGCCTTATAGACGGTGGCCCCGTTGCTGGAGTCGAGCTCGCGGACAACTGCAAAGGGACCAAAAGTCTCCATCGTCAAATGGATTTAGAGGAGTGCCTCCGCTGCATCCAAACCGATGCGTCCGTGCCATAACGGTCGCCCGGGCGGCAAACACGCTGGCGAGGATTCAATACAGACTTCACTTTCACCAACCCGGTGGCAGGGTCTGTCCGGGCCGGGGCGGCGTGGTGATACGAACCCCGCTGGCCTGCACATCCACCGCGAGCTCCTTGGTCCTGGACGGCCAGTAACACTGGCAAATTGGCAGCAGCTGGCGGCGCGCATCCTGACTTCCAATCATCCCGTCTTGATACACCCCGGGTAAATCTGCGAGGATCACCAGATACTGCGCGCCCGACTTCGTCCATTGTTGCCACTTCGGATCCGTGGCTTTGAGCACGTGATCGAGGTCGTTTCCAGAGACGAAGCTGAACGAAATCTTCGGTAGATCCGCGCGCATGGAATCGCCCGCCTGCCAATACTTATTGACGCTGTAGGTTTTCAGTCGCTCCAGGTCAGAGGTGCTCACCGGAATGACATCCACCTCGACCGAGCTGTCCTTCAACGCCTTATCCAGGGTGACGTGGAGGTTATACGCTTCTGGTTTACCGGGTGGGCCGCCGGGTTTGCAGGAACTACATCCGCCTGACACGAGCGCGAGCCCAGCCAAGCCTGACCCGATCAACCCAAATCGAAAGAATGATGGAAACACTTTCATAATTGTGATGTGTAGACGATTTCACCCGAATCCAAAGGCACGCCGGCAAAACTTACAAAAGGTCTTTCCCGGGTCAACAGCAAACTTGACCCGCTCACCCCCTCGTTTTACCCAGGCACTGCCGGATGGCGTCACCGACCTCCAGGTTAAACTTCCAGTCGATCAGAATCAGGCTACGCGAACGCACCAGAAGTTTCTCCAACTCTTCCAGCGGCCGGTTGAACACCGTCTCCAGAGCCAAAGGCGGCACATCACCGAAATCGCGGCAAATGCTGTCTGGCCCTGCTCCCGGAAACAACTGCACGAGCAGAGCAAGGGTGTCGTGCCACAGCTCGGGCGGCAGTAGTCGGAAGCCTTCCTCGGGCGACAAGCCCCAGCAGCCAATCCGGTGCGGCCCCAGTGATTCCATGTACCGCCGCTCCCGCTCGAAGATGGCCCGGATGCGTTGCCCCAGCGGCACGTCTGGTTTATGCTCTGCGCCGACCTGGCGTGCCAGACTCAACAGCTCATCGAGCGCCACGGCCAGCGTGGTCTTGTCGTCCACCAGCAGCGTGCGCACCGCCAGCACCCCCAGCGAATAAAGATCGCAAGGTGAACTTAACAGAGGCACGACTTCGAACGGCGAGCGCGCGAACGACGTGCCCTCCGCCGCTTTCAGCGCTGCAACCACAGGTTCACTCAATTGCTGCGCCACGGTACGGAAGCGGACTTCGCCCTGCGCAAGGCTCTCGGCCGCATAAACATGCCCGTACAGGTCCACCCGTCCCGTCGGCAGTGGAAGGCGCAGCCAGAGCAGGTCGTGCTGCGATACACTCAAGGGCTCTTGAGAGACTAAAGTGCCTTCAATGACGGTCTGGCCGCGTTCGGGGGGAAGCATTTTGCGCATACGCACGTTGCCCGAACCGCGCGTCGAATTGCTCAGTCCCTCCGGCAGATAGATCGAGGTGCCGGCATTGCCTGCGCGGATGAAATATCGGAACTCGCTCGTCTCCACCGGCAGCGCGAAGGAATGTCCCGTCTTCACCAGCGCGCACCGGGCGGTCCAGAGAAACGGCAATCCTGTGCCCAATTGCTTCAGGCCAACCCGGAAACTGTCCGCGCCCAGATTCAGAAATGGCAATTGATACCGCTCAATGTGACCCCGCACGTTCCCGAAAATCGCGGCCAACAGTTGCAGCTTCAAATGATACGCCTCAACAAAGCGTCCGGTTTTGCCATGCAATCCCAGAAAGACGTGGCCGGAACCGCTTTGAACCTGGGTGGAATCGGTCAATGATTCGTAGACTCCATCGAAGACAAGGCGTTTCTTGCCGTGCATCAGGCCGGACCACGGCTTGCCTCCGAGCAAATCCACGTAATCCTCGAAGCTCAGCGGCGCGAAACCGATGGTCATCATCAATCCAGCCTGCGGATTGAAAGCGAGGTGATGATCCAGTCCCGCCAGCGCGGTAGAGACGGGAACCGTTGCCGGCCCCTGCGGGTCGCCCGCCACGACGGGGACAAAACGCGTCTGTGCTCCGGCAGCCGGTTGGTGCAGGTAGCGGAAGAGTGAAGTGCTGTACGGGGGCAGGCCGGCTTTGCGCAGCAGTTCGTCGTCGCGGCACAATTCCCAGCGGCCACCCGCATCTTGTGTGCCCGGATGGACAGCTTGCACACCTGAAATATCCAGGTAGGTCGGCAACGGATGGGTGGATTCCCAACCGGTCTCAATGAAGTTCTCCGGATCCAGGTCACGAAACGCCTTGGCGTGCTCGAACCATCGCTTGTCGAGCGTCGAATTCGAAAACGTTTCACGATAGGCGGGCAGACCACTTTCCAGCCCATCCACATTCTGCACCCACAACTCCACCCACTCGCGCAACCGCCCGGCGGCATCCACCACGCAACCGAGATAAACCCGTCCATCGTGCAAATCGCGCAGCAGAACAAATGAGCCGGCAGCAGGATCCGGCGTCCGGCGCACCAGCACACACAAACGCAGCGGCGCGCTTGCGTCGGCCTGGCTTACCGGGACTGCGAGGTAACCGTCCGGCACCCCGAGGTTTTTGGTTGCCGTTTTGGAATCGCCCATGCCGCTATTCTCTATGCCTCACCCGGTTTGCAAAGCAAAAAGATAATCGTTAGAAACAAAACTTCCCACCCGCCGCAAATCGAGTTAATTGTTGGGCAAAATCAAACCGCCATCCGCCTTATGCCTGCGAAACTTGCTTCCGCTTCGTTCGAACTGGGCGTTCGCCCGGCGCCTCGGTCCCAACCCGACGCGGACGGGTCCACCAAACGGTTCAATATCGCCGTGTGCGGTGATTTTGCCGGACGGCACAATCGTCGTGTCACCGAATCGATCGCTGCACGCACCCCAATCCGCGTGGACTGCGACAACCTCGAAGCTGTCCTGGCGCGGCTGGGCGCCGGCCTTAAATTGCCTGATTCAACTCCAGGTGGGCCAGGCGTTGAGTTGTCTTTCTCAGCGATGCAGGATTTTCATCCGGACAAATTGCTTTCCGGGGCCGCGCCGCTCGCCAGGCTGTTCGAAGCGCAGCAGCTTTTGCTCGACGCATCCACGGCGGAACAAGGCAAGATTGCGCTTGAGGCTTGTCTCCGAACCGGGCATGGCGTTCAGCCCGTGCCATCGTCAACGGCCGCAGCTGCGCAGACGGAGTCAGATCGGGAAACCCTGGGCAGACTGCTGGGCGGTACCGCTCCCGCCGAAGTCAGACCGGCAGCGGTGTCCCCGGTTGAACAGTTCATCCGGCAAATTATCGCACCACACGTGGCACCGGCCAGCACCTCCTGGCAGCAGGGGGCCTTGGATGCCGCGAACTTCGAATTGGCCGGCCGGCTCCGCGACTTGTTGCATCACCCGGATTTCCAGTCGTTGGAAGCCGCGTGGCGGGGTTTGGATTTTCTGATCCGGCGCATCGAAGCTGTTGACCGCGTCGGAGTGTTTTTGCTCGACTTCACCGCAGAGGAACTCCAGGCCGAAGCCCTCAGCGAGCAACCGGTCGCGCAAAGGGGGCTGTTCCGCTTGCTGCGTGACCGCCACATCTCAGTCCTCATCGGAAACCTCACGTTCGGGCAGACCGCGGATGACCTTCGCGCATTGGGACGAATCGCAGAACTCGCTGCTGAGCTGCGGGCGCCCTTCATCGCCACGGCCAGCCCGAACCTGGTGAACTGTGATTCCTTCGGGCGCCACCCTGATCCCGATGACTGGAAATCCAATCTGCCTTCCGAGGTCGAGGCGGCGTGGCAGGCGTTGCGCGGTCAACCTTCGGCCCGTTACCTCGGCCTCGTGGCACCGCGCTTCCTGTTGCGGCAACCTTACGGCCAGAACGGCGACCCGATCGAATCATTCCCGTTTGAAGAGCTGCCCGGCGCGGCGGCGCACGAAAGTTTTCTCTGGGGCCATCCGGCGATTCTGTGTGCCTGCCTGCTCGCCGATGGGTTTCGGGATGAGGACGCGGAATTTGAATTGCCGGCTCAGGGCGAGGTGAGCGATATGCCTGTCCATAAATGGACGGAGGAAGGCGAAACGGTGATCAAACCTTACGCCGAGGCTTGGCTCACTGACCGGGCGGCCGACCGGCTCGCGGCGCGCGGGATCATGGCGGTGCTGTCGCGAAAAGACTACAACAGCGTAAGACTGCCCGGAATCCATTCGCTTGCCATTTCAGGCGAAGCGCTCGCCTTTCGCCAGGATTAGCCGGCGCGTCTCCGCGGAAAATAGGGTTCCTCTTTGTGCTTTCCGTGCGCGGGGAAGTCTGGTAAAAGCCGGTTTATGAACGATCAACCGGCCAAGACTCTCACCGTTCAGGAACTTCCCGAATTACGGCGCAAGACTGAAGCCGTTTCACAATTCCTGCAAAAACAGCTTGCCGCACATCTGGAAACGTTGCGACCGCTGACTTCGCCCGAGCGCGTTTTCGGCAAATACGCCGGCGGCCGGGTAGACGTGCCGGGTGCGGACCGCGCGTTGATGGAGTTGCAGCAACAGTACCGCCCTTTTGCCAGCAAGCCTTACGACCTGCCGCGGGATTTTGACACGAACTGGCTGACACTCATCGGAAATGTTCTTGAATTGCATCCTTGGGAATACCTGCACCCGGTGCAAGGCAAACCGATCACGATGACCTCGCCACTGCGCTGGGTACCGAATTACAAAACCAATTATTCCCTCGCCCAGGTGAAAAAAGTCCTGGCCGGGGCCGAAACGGTGCGTCCGGAATATTTGCGCCAGTTCGTCGTCAACGCCCTCGTATTGCAACTGTTGGTGAACCGCAATCCTGGATTGGGCCAGCTCTTTGCGGACTTGCGCTATGAGTTGAAATCTGAAACACCCGCCGACCTTCGCGGACTGCCGGTGCTGACCCTCACTTCCTGCCTTGCGTCATTCCGTCCCGCCGACGATCTGATTCAGGCGGCCACCGCGTTTTCGGGCGTGCCGGCATTTATTGAACTGGCCGATCTCGACGCCCTTAAAAGCCCCCGGGACACGCTCAAGGAGAAGCTGGAAGAGCTAACCCACTGAACTGAAGCGGTCTCTCGAAACGCAGATAGTCCTTGGCTCCCTCAACGGGCGCCTCCAAAAATTCCCTTGCCGCAACGGTTGCGCCTGAATTACGCTGCTTTGGGAGACGCAAAATTTAACCCATCCGAATCCATTGGCGAATTTCGAAATTCATCTGATTAAACTGGGCAACCCCCGGCTCGACGAATCCGCCGTGGCGACGCGGCTCAAGCAACTTTTCGACCGGGTGATCAGGGAGGGTCACGTGAGCGGATACCAGGAGGCCCATATTCAATGGCCGCAGGCTTGCCCGACGTCACTTCCGCCCGACCAATTACTGGTTTACGTGGTACAGGGGACGTCCGACTCGGTAGTGAGCAACCATTTCCGATCCCACGACTTCCCGGAAGGTGCCGGTTTTACGGCTTGGGATGACTCGGCAACTGCCTCGGAAGTGTACGTCAGCGGATGCGATGGAAATGGACCTGGCGTTGCGAACATGATTTTTCATGAAGCCATGCACAACAAGGGACACTGGTCGGACGCACAACTTCACGGCACTTTCGGAGGAGGCGGTCTTGCCAGCGCAAGTGTTTCCCGGATCACGGAGCTGAACGCCATTAATATTCAACGGATGGCGGGTGTCCTGGCCGCAAGGCGTCCCCAGTGGATTGGAGGATGCAGCTATTTCAATGATCCGCTACGCGGCCTGGGCGCGGATAACCTGTTGTTACGGGGCAGTCGGGAGGCATATGGCCTGGCCGACGCGGGTGGTGCCGTCCGGGGACACAGCTATCGCCCCGGCCCTCGAGGGCTGGCCTGAGCTCCGACCCTTGGCCGGGACTTGCCCGTCATGGCGGACCGCCGCCAGGATGTCGCTGGTGTTTTCAAGCGGCAACGATGACCTTGACCTGGCTGGGCGCGACCTGGTGTCCGGCGGGCATGTTGGCATTGGAACTGTCGTTCTGCGCAACCATGGCCCCGAGGTAAGCCGCCCCTTTGCCCTCGATTTTCACCTTCGAGCTGCCCTGGGTAAACTTGGCCGGGCCTTTTATTTTATTGGACACCACCCCGCCGACGCTGCCTGCCTCGTCACCACTGGACATCGAGATTTCGGAGTCCTGAGTCGCGGCCTTGTTGCCGACGATCTTGACTTTGCTGGAGAAGGTGCCGCTGTTGCCCTGATTGAGCATGGCGATGTTGGGATACGGAATCGGCACCGGACCGCCAGGCGTGGGCGTTTTGCACACGTCGGGAAAGGCGAAGCACTGTCCGCCGCCGTTGGTTGAAGCGGGTGGCATAGAATCCTCCTAACCGAGATCAATTTTGTCGCCGTCAATCTGGACATCGTCTTCCGCCCGCGCGATGATCCGTTTGGCTTTGACCTGGTAATCGCTTTCAATTTCCGTGCGGGCGCGGCCGGCGCGCAGACTCCAGGTATCTTTGATCCACCGGGCGGCATCGGTAAAGTGCTCAATGACCCGGCGCGCGACCAGTTCCAGTTTGCCGGCGGTGATCTTCACCTCGGCGCCCTTTACCTGGATTCCCCTGCCCGCCATCAACCGGATATGACCTTTGGGAGCGAGCACTTCGAAATCACCCGGCACCAGGAACCTGGTTTTGGCGGTTCCCTGAAGCACGCCGATGACGTACCAGTTCTGGCCCTGGCCGACGGCCAGCACGGTGTCCCCGAGGGCAGGCTGATACGGACCGGCCAACGCCAGCGTGGCCCACGGCAACGCGTCGGGGAATTCGAGTCGCACTTTGTTGCCGTCCATCTCGCACACGCGGGCGGGCCCGAGGTAGGTGCCTTGATCCAGCGCGACGCCGCTGAGTAATTCATTTTCGAGTAGCATAGTTTTCTTCTCCGTGTTCGGGTGGTGGTTTCCAGGTTTCCGCTTCAAGCCGGTCCGGGTCGGTTCTCCTGACCTTCTTCAAGTTTGCTCCGCTCCAATTCACATTCTGGTCCAGAATAGCATGCAGATTGGCGCCCATCAAATCGGCCTGGCGGAACGAAGCCGACTCAAGCTGACAATATGAGAAATCCGCGTAGGTCAACTTCGTGTTGTCAAAGACGGCTCCGGTTGCCTTGGCTTTGACCCAGATGGTTTCCGCCAGGTTGGTCCTGGCAAAGTTCGCCCGGGTCAGCAAAGCCTCTTCGAATATCGCTTGCTTCAAGTTGGCACTCGAGAGATTGACGCCATCCAGTTTGGCGTCGGTGAAATCCGCGTTGGCTCCTTGGACTCCGGCAAGATTAGCTTGAGATAAGTTGGCCGAATTGAAATCGCAACCTTGTATCTTCGTCCCAGTCAAATTGGCGCCAGACAAATCAATCTTGCTCATGTCTGAACCAGTAAAGACACAACCAGATAAGTCTTTTCCCATGGCCAACGATTTAACAAATTCACATTTCTGGAACACTGCCTCCTTTACAACCAAAGAACGAATATCCGCGCCAGAAAAATCCGAGCGCTCCAGGCGCGCCTTCGTGAAATTTACCCCGCTCAAATTCGAGGTTGTAAAGTCGGCGAAGATAACCACTGCGCCAGCCAAGTTGGCGCCGGTCAAGTTGGTCGCATCAAACCGTGACATGTCAATTTTGGACTCCTGCAACTGTGCGCCAGTCAAATCTGATTCTGAAAAATCCGTTTTTTTTAAAATGGTTTTCCCCAGCTTTACCTCACGGAGATCACAACTGATAAAAGCAACGTTGGATAGGTCGAACGCAGAGAAATCAGCGCCCCGAAAGCTGGCCTGTTCAAACTTAATGCCCGTTAAATCCGGTCCCCTCAACTGTTCCGGGTGAAAGATTGCGTTGCGAAGGTCTGCCCCCGTCAACTTGCAGTTCTCGAAATTCGCGCCATTTAAGATAGCTTCTCGCAAACGAACTCCTTGCAGACAGCTATTCTCCAAGTTGGCTCCCGTGAAATCCGCTTCAGAAGCATGGGCTGCGGTCAAATCGGCTGCCGATAGATTTGTCTTTTGCAGTTTCGCTCCTGAAAAATCAGCCTCCCGAAATGATTTTTTGGACAAATCCAAGCCCGCGAGGTTGGCGTTGCTGAAATCCAATTTGTCACAAGTTTGAGGCAGGGAACCAACGGCGGTCAGGTCTGCATCCATGAAATCCGTCTCTTCAACTTTTGCCTCACCCAGATCGGCACCGGCAAATTTAGATTCAACCAGCTTTGCCGACTTCAGCAATGTCCTTTTAAATCGCGCTTTCGTGAGATCGCAACTCATGAAGGCAGCTTTGGTCATGTCTGAATCGGAAAAATCAACCCCGCAAAATTCACCACCAGGAGCCCATGCCTTCATCAACCGGCAACCGGTCATGACGCAGCCGGAAAACTTGCCGTCCATGAACGCTGCATCCTGAAGATTGCAATGGTCCCACTTGGAACTCGAAAAATCTGAGTTGATGAGGGTTGCCCCTTTGAACTCACAATTTACGAATGCACACATTTCTGCCTGGCATCCGGAGATGACGACATCGGATAAGTTGGCGCCATCCGCTTGTAATCCCGTCAAGATGGTCCCATTAAAAACAACCCCGGACAAATTGGCACCGGAAAAATTGACACCTGCCAAATTCACCTGCTGAAACTGAGCAGCGCTCAAGTCGGCATCCCGGAAGTCAAAACCACGAAGATCCGTGTCCATTATAATGACAGCAGCAAATGAGCCTCCCATCGCCCGGTGGGCTTTCACCTCTTCCCTGGTTTGCAGCAAGGTGGGCATGGTCAGGCAATCAATGTCCGTTTGAGATTCGCACCTTCAATGTTCGTATGGCCGAATTTCGTGTCCCAAAAGCTGGCCTCATAAAGATTAGATCCATTGAGACACGCTTCCGTTAGATTTGCGCGATTAAAATTGGCGCGGAGCAGGTTCGCGTTTGTCATAAGGGATTCCTCCGCCAAGGCATCCTCAAAACTGGCTTTGACTAGGTCCGCACGGTCGAAATTGGTTCCCTTGACAGAGGCGCTTTCGAACTGTGCACCCGCAAGAATGGCCAGTGAGAAATCTGCCCGGTCCAGCACCGTGCCTTCCCAAATTGACTTGGAGGCTTTGGTTTCGCGAAATTTGCCTCCAGTAAAGTCAGCTTTTTCCCCCGCCCGTAAATTCGTCAGATCCGCTCTCTCCATCTTGATTCCAGCACCAGTTGCGCCGCCGAAGTCAGCCGAGACCAGCTCCGCTTCAAAAAAGTTGGCAGCTTTCAAATTTGCCTTGCAGAAATCTGCGTGCGGCAGCTTGGCTCCGGAAAAGTTTGCAGCTTCCAGGTTGCTTTTGGAAAAGTCTGGGTGCCTACCCGCGCACCCAGAAAAATCCACGCCAGCCAATTCTAGTTCGCTGAACGATGCCCCTTTCACCGTAGCTCCACAGAATTTTGCGCCTTTAAGTTTGGCTTCAGAAAAGTCCGCGTCTTCAAGAAACGCCCGGGAAAAATCGGCGCCCGTCAAATTCGCCTTGCTAAAATTCGCTCCGGTCAATTTCGTGCCAATCAGTTTTGTGCCAGCTAAATTTGCTCCCGAAAAATTTACCCGCGGCAATTCGGCGCCAGAAAGATCCAAGTTTGAAAAGTTCTGACCCGACAAATCCGCCTTTTCTACAGACTTGCCTTGGGTAATGTCCGCCTGAATAGATTCCCGGGTCGGTTCAGGCGGTTCTTGGGCCTCAAGCGCGGCAAACTCTTGATCCAAGTTTGCCAGCGCCGCCAGATCATTTTCAATACTTGCCAGTTCCGCCGCTGCTTGCGGATCAATCCCAGCCAGTTGCGCGACTTGGCTCGCCAGATCCGCTTTAATCTCCGCCATTGTCGGCGGGATTGGAACCTGTTCCAGAAGCATTTGATCCAATCCCTCGGCAATGAGCCGGTCTTTTTGCTGCTTGAGTTGTTCCTCGATCTCCTTCTCCATGGCCTCAAACTCTTTTTCAAGTGCGGCTTTTTCCTGGTCCATCGCCGCCATGTCATTCTTGAACGCTTCGCGTGCGGCTTTGGCTGCCGCTGCCTCGGCAGCTTGTTCGGGTGTTGGCGGACCTTCCCCCCGTTCTTCACGGATCTTTTGGAACATCCATTCGCGCATCTCTTCTTTTGGACGGACGTGCGAAGCCAGCGGTTCCGTCAGGGCTGCGATGTGTGTGACCTCCTTAAACTTCACCGAACGCACCGGCGTAAGACCTCGCCAAACGAGAACCAGCTTTTCTGAATCCATGTCAACCCAGAGCGTGTCCAGATTAAGTTTAACTTCGCGAAACTCGGTTTGGGCGTCAGGCATTTCACATTGAACGAATGCCCGGGCGCGCAAACCCGGGAGACGCGACCGGTATATCGAGTGCTGGGGATGCAGATTTTGAAATTCCAATTCTTCGTCACCACGGAGGTAACCCTCTATCTGTTGATCCGCCGGAGCCGCGTTGAAATGGCTCCAATCAAAGTCGTCGGGAAACCAAGGCCAACGCTCCTTCTGCCATTTGCCTTTGTAGGATCCAACCTTTGAACGGCGAGGTTCCCAATTTGCAGCAATTGGACCAAAACCTGCCGGCGAAGGCCGGTCTCCACGCCTGCGGATTAGACGTGCCACAGATTCGATGTTTGGCAGTCGCTTTTTGTCGGCACCCAAGCCAACCGGGTTTCGCTTAAAATTGGCTCCACCGTAGGCCCTTTGGTAAACTATCGGCAATGTTTTGAATTCAGTGGGAAATGAGGCCCTGCTCCAAAATAAGGACCTTCGTTCCCAATAACGATCGCCTGTAACTCGCAAGCTTTTCTGGAACTTGCCCACCCGAAAGAGGGTTTCCAACTGGGTCACCGGCTGGCCCTTTGGGGCATGAGCCGCGCCCACCAATAAGATGTCCGCCCGGGGTTTGAATTGGATGAAATCCGAAGGATATATCAACTCGGTTTTGCTAGCTTCACCTTCATGATAAACATCACCACTACCGTCGGGAGGCTGTGGCAGACTTTCCATCGGCCCATCGTTCTTCAATAGAAAACCGCTTTTGACCACGACCGAAAGCATAAGACCGGAGTTAAAGATGCCACCCACGGTGCAGGAAATACTGACCCGTGAATCAGTAACCAGGTGCATAATGAGTACTTTTGGCAGGTTTGACCTTAACAAAGTTTAAGCATATCGCTGAGAATCTTTGCCTTGTCATATTCCAAGATTGCGTCCGTGCACTTGTCGACTATCTTATCCGCTTTATGCGTTAACTTCTTGGCTTTCATCTCAAACTCCTCACTAATTTCACCTTTCCAATGTTTTGAAGATATCGTGTATTGCACGATTTCCGCTTCCAACTTTTTATATTTCTCTTTGCCCTTCTCAATTTTTTTCTCTAGCTTTTCTGTGAACTCTTTGTGCTCATCGATGAGATTCTGCAATTTGCTTTTCTTGCTCATTTCTTTGACTTTTTCCCATGATTTGTGCACCGCTAATTTTGCCTCGCTATGGACTCCCACTTTTGTCTCAGTATGATTTCCCTTTCTGGTCTCAAATAGGGTGCCAACTGTTAAATCGCTTTTCGCTCCAATAAAGGTTTCATGGGTTGCCCCAACTGTGACCTTCGTCCAATCGGCTTCGTATTTCACCTTAAAAGGGCCAATCTGGTGAACTTCAGCGTCCTTATCAATCTCCACTTCACTTTTGCCAAATATTTTCAATTTCGAGTCGTTGCCAATTACCACTTTTTGATCATGAACAATTTCAATTCTCTGGTCATTGCCCACATTCACTTGTATGTCGTGTGTGCTTTCCAGGTCATAAAACCCCCCCTTGGTGGGTTCGAAGTTTGCATGATTGTCGACAGGTATTTCTGGTTTTTTCTCTGGTTCCATATTTTTCCTTTCCTCTATTTATTTAGTTTTGATGCCGGCTTGCCAAGTTGGGTGGTGGTAAATTTTGGCGCTTTCATTCCGATCATGGAGGCGCTGGCAGGCAGTGGATACGGAGGCATATAATCAGCGTTGTAAACGCGTCCCACAATGATCGGCTGGTCGGGGTCGCCTTCCAGAAATCCCACGATTACTTCAGTGCCGATATGGGGATTGGCGATGTGCCCCCAGCCTTTGCCCGTCCAAGACTGCGAAACCCGGATCCAGCAAGAACTGTTTTCATCGTTCTTGCCATAACGGTCCCAGTGAAATTGAACTTTCACCCGGGCGTATTTGTCCACATAGACCTCCTGCCCAGCTGGACCAGTAACAAAGGCCGTCTGCACACCTTGCACAATGGGTTTGGGGGTCAGACGCGCCGATCGGAAAGTCTCTGTCGCAGGCATGGTGGTGAAATTGCAGGAGTAAAACTCGCTGCCGGCGTCGCCTGCCCCGGCCTCATAGCCGCTCGTGGTGATCTCGTAAGATGCGCCAGTGATCAGGTACTCGCGGTTCTGGTCCTTCCGGGGATGCCCCTTCAGAGTGAATTTGCTGCCGGTGCAGACACCGCGCACCGTGGCCTGGGCGCGCAAGATCTCATGCTGCGCCTGGAGTTCCTGGATGCGGACTTTGACATAGTGCTCCCCTTCGTCCCGTTTGCCATACACACCCGGGTAATCGAAAATTTCGAAATCTGCCGCTTCATGCTGGCGGGTCACGTTCGAGTTGACGTGGAGCTTGTTCTTGGGGGTTTCGAAATTGAAGTCACTTAGCACATAGTTTCCCGGCTGAATCTTCTTCTCGATAACCCAATCCGTCACCGTTTCCGTCATCTCCTCCTGCTTCGTAGTGGGTGGCCGATAGGTCAGGGTGTCGTAACCTTCAAACACCTCGTGCGCCGAGGGCGCATCGGCCAGGATGAGGTTGTGGGCACCGTCCTTGTGCTCAAAGAAATAATAAATGCCCTCCTGTTCCATTAAACGACTTACGAAATTGAAGTCGGTCTCGCGATATTGCACGCAGTAATCCCACTCGCAATAACTCCCACTGAGTTTCAACTTGTAATCCTTGAAACCGTGCCCCTTGAAAACTTCCTCGATAATGTCCGGTACTTTCATCTTTTGAAAAATCCGGCAATCCGATGTGCGCGTCAGCATCCAGAGCCAGGGAACGAGCGTGGCCCGATAAACTGCGTAGGTCCGCTCGTGTTCGTCCTGGACGAACCGGCTGACCAGGCCGTTGAAGTAACGTTTCTTGCCGTTCGGCATATCGAGTTCCACAGTCGCATTCGTGCCGACGATGTCCTCGAACTTGACGGCGTGGTCGTCACTGTACAGCTCGATCTCCATCTGGGACAAACGGCCCAGGCTTTCGCTCATGGAAAAGCGATGAATCACTAGCTTGTCGGGACCCAGGCCCGTCTTGATGGAGATAAACCGGTTCTTTTGTGTGACTGGCATAAGCTTTTGGTCTTCTCTGGATTCCTAAACCTTTCGCCGGGTCAAAGCAAATTCATTCTGTCAGTCGAACGCAAATTTGAAATCGCCGTCCGCCACACTGATGTGCACGCGGTTGGCCGGCTGGCCGCTTACCAACCGCCCGAGGAACTCGCGGCCGATCTCCGGCAGCATGGTGTTGGTGATCAGCGCGTCCACCATGCGCGCGCCCCGCTCCAGTTCGCTGCAACGCTGGCCAATCAGCTCCGGCACGCTGGCGTCGTAAGTGAACGGCACCTTGTGGTTCTCCTTTACCCGCTTCTCCACGCGCGAAAGGTTCAGCTTGATGATGCTTTGCAGGACTTGCTTGCTGATCGGATAAAACGGAACCACCATAAGCCGGTTTAGCAGCGCGTCTGGAAAGACCTTGGTCAGCGGCCCGCGCATGCCTTTCTCCAGGCCCTCGGCATTCGGCATCAACTCGGGGTCCTTGCACATGTTGATGATCACGTCCTGGGCGGCATTGCTGGTCAGGATGATGATCGTGTTTTTAAAGTCTATGTACTTCCCTTCGGCGTCTTCCATCCAGCCTTTGTCAAAAACCTGGAAAAAGATTTCGTGAACGTCGTGGTGCGCCTTCTCGACTTCATCCAACAACACAACGCTGTAAGGCCGGCGTCTCACCGCTTCGGTGAGAATGCCCCCTTCGCCATACCCCACGTAACCCGGCGGCGAACCTTTGAGCGTGGAAACCGTGTGCGCTTCCTGGAACTCACTCATATTGATGGAAATCATGTTTTGCTCACCGCCGTAAAGTGCCTCGGCCAGCGTGAGCGCGGTTTCGGTCTTGCCCGTGCCGCTGGGTCCGACGAGCATGAACACGCCGATGGGGCGATTCGGATTGTCCAGCCGCGCGCGGCTGGTTTGGATGCGGCGGGCGATGGTTTCAAGCGCATGACGCTGGCCGATAACGCGTCGTTCCAATATGTCAGCCAGCTTGAGCACTTGCTCGATCTCGTTCTTGACCATGCGGCCCACGGGAATACCCGTCCAGTCCGCCACCACGCTCGCAATGGCATTGGCATCCACATTGGGAAAAATCAGCGGTGATTCCCCCTGGAATTGTTTCAGCTTTTCCTGGAGTGCCTTCAACTCGGTAAGCAGTTGGTCGCGTTCCTCCGGCGTGATTGCGTTCTTCGGATCCGCTGGTTTCATTTCGTTGGGCGCAGCTTCAATGGTCGAGCCGGCCGCCCGGAGTCTGGCGCGCAACTCGAGAATCTTGCCGACGAGTTCCTTTTCCCCACCCCAGTGCTTTTCCAGCCCGCCGAGCGATTCCTTCTCTTTCGCCAACGTTTCGTTGATTTCGGCCAGGCGCGCCTGGTGATCGAGGCCGGTGGCGTTTTCCCGCCCAAGAATTTCGGCCTCGGTTTCGAGGGCCTGGATGCGACGCCGGCAATCATCCACTTCCGGCGGGACGGCGTGCTGGCTGACTGCCACCCGGGCGGCAGCCGTATCAATCAGGCTCACCGCCTTGTCCGGCAACTGGCGTCCGGCGATGTACCGGTGCGACAACCGCACGGCGGCATCAATAGCCTCATCCAGCACCTGCACTTTGTGATGTTTCTCAAACGGCACCATCACCGCGCGCAGCATGCGGATGCATTTGGCTTCGTCCGGTTCCTCCACTTTCACGACCTGGAACCGCCGGGTGAGGGCGGGGTCTTTTTCAATGTGCCGCTTGTATTCGTCCCAGGTGGTTGCGCCGATGGTGCGCAAGGTGCCGCGCGCCAGGGCGGGTTTGAGGAGGTTTGCGGCGTCACTGGCCCCGCTGCCGCCCGCGCCCATCAGCGTATGCGCTTCGTCAATGAACAAAATGATCGGTTTGGGCGAAGCTTGAATTTCGTCAATCACGCTCCGCAGGCGCTGTTCAAATTCACCTTTCATGCTCGCGCCAGCCTGGAGCAAACCGACGTCCAGCGCGCGGACACTCACGTCACGCAACGTGGGCGGCACGTCACCCGCCAGGATCCGATGCACGAAACCTTCCACGACTGCAGTTTTGCCGACGCCGGCCTCGCCGGTAAGGATGGGATTATTCTGGCGGCGGCGCATGAGAATATCCACGCACTGGCGGATTTCCTCGTCGCGGCCGATGACGGGATCAATTTCGCCCTTGCGCGCTTTCTCCGTCAGATCAACCGTAAACCGCTTCAAGGCTTCCTGCTTGCCCATTTGCGCGGGCGGAATGGCGCCGCTGGTTTCGCCGGGGGCGGCGCCGGCGCTCAGGCCGGAGCCGTCGCTGGGCCGGAGTGTATCTTCGGGCGAACCAGCGACGATTTTGGCAAAGTTGTCGGTGAGCGTTTCGAGTTTGATTTTGAGCAACTCGCGGGAAATGGCGATGAACTTGTGCTTCAGCTCGCTGCTGAGGAAACCGACGATCAAATGGCCGGTGCGGACCTGGAACTCGCCAAACATCAGCGTGCCATAGACCCAGGCCCGCTCAATGGCGTTGGGGATGTCCGGCGAAAAATCGGCGATGGCGGTCGCACCGCGCGGCAGATTGTCCAGCGCGGCGATCAGGTCGGCTGCGAGCCGGGAACTGTCGAGCTCGAAATGTTTGAAGATGCGGTGCAGGTCAGTGTCCTGGTTCTGGAGCAATTGGTGGAACCAATGCGCGGTCTCGACGTACGGGTTGCCGCGCATCTTGCAGAAGATCGTGGCGCCCTCGATTGATTTATAGCCGATGCTGTTCAGCTTGCCGAAAAGAGTGGTTCGTTTGATTTCAGCCATGTCGTGACCTTGGTTGATGTTGTTTTAACGGGGCGGGCAGGACATCACAATCAATTTCTTGGCGGGTTCAAAATCAGGTCATCCGCATCGTGGTTAAACGGACCGGTTTTCAGCCAGGTCGTCCAGCCGAGGCGGCCGGCCTGGCCCAATTGCGTGCCGGGAACTTCGCCGGCTTCCAGCACAAGTTGCGCATCCCAGAAATAATGTTCGCCGCAATAGTTGAGCACCCAATGCCTGAGCCGCTGGAACGCGTTGCCGGTCGGGAGCATCCGTTCGAAATCCTTGAATTTCAACGGGCCCAGCCGGATCCGGAATTTGAGCTGTGTCTCATAAAAGTGTGAGCCCACGATGGCATTGACCCCGAGGCTGCCGGTCTGCGGCGATTTCCCCAATTCGCAGATGCTGTCCGGCGGCAAGTCCATCCAGTGGCCGACAAAAGTTTGAAGTTCGGTCCTGATTTCGAAGTATTCCCGGAGGATGGCCGCCAATCCCTCCGTCGAGCGGGTTTGACAGGCCAGCCGGCCGGCAAAGTAGAGTTTCGCCCAGTCTTGAATGGAATCCCGACCCTGCAACGCCTCCATACCCTGGCCGAAGGCGCTGCCGATGAAAAGATTAAAGCGCTGGTCGACGTTGCGGTCAAGGTCGAGGGCTTTCTGGTTGTCGGCCCAAGCCCGGTAGAAGAACGAAATCAGCCGGTGATGAAATACATTCAGAAACACCGGCAACGTCCGGTCATGATAATGCAGCACCCGTTCGCACGCGTACTCGGTCACGTGGAGCGGCATTGGCCCGTTGGGGCCCAGCAGGCCGAAGAAGCGAACGAACAGTTTCGGCGATGCATCCCGAGCCCGCCGTTCAAGGGCTTCGAGGGAAGAAGGCGCAAAGGTGAGCGACGGGTTCTGACCAAACTGCACCGCGTCCTGCGCCGGCGACAGCGCATAACCGACGCGCGGCAGCTCGGGCCGGCTGTTTTCCAGGAGCCGAACGGCGCGAAAAAAGTCAAAGTCAAAAGGACTTTGGGCCAGTTCGCTGATCAGATTATCTGGCGTTTTCCGGTCTGGGCTGGCCATCGCATGATCTCCCCGCGTTGCTGCGTTTGGATAACGGTCTCGGTGAACGAGTTGAGGGAAACGTATTTGGCAAAAAACTGTTCGAGCACGGCGCCCAGAATGAAAGCGCCGGTACCTTCGAAGGCGTTCTCGTCGAAAGTCAAAGTGATTTCCAGGCCGCGGGCAAAGGTAATCGGTCCCGGCGTTTGCACGCGCCGGACGATGGGCCGCGATCGAACTTTCAGCAGTCCATCAATCTGCTTGAGGGTTTGCCGGTCATTGGCGTTCGCGTAGAGCCGGAGCATCTCCCGCAGGGCGGCGACGCCCTCTTCACCCCTGGAATCAATCAGCGAAAAGTAATTCAGCGAGAGATGGCTGATCAACCGCCACGAAAACCGGCCCTCGGCCTGCGACGGCCGCGGCAACGTCGGGTTGCTCAGGCAGCGGATGGAGGCAACCGGGGCGCTGATATCCATGGTGAAGTCCGCGGCTCCCACACCCACCGCCATCTGGATCGGCAAATGGCGGTTGGTGCACAACGCCTTGATTCCCAGTTGCCGCAGATCGGTGCGGTACGGTGCCGAACTGGCATCAACCAGCGACAGGTAAAGCTCGGTCCCCGCGTAGGCGGAACGGCGTCCAAACTGTTTTTCCTTCGCCGTCAGAACGCGTGGAACGCGGTTCAGGGTGTAAAAAGCGCCGACCTCCACGTCCGCGTCTTTGGCCAGGTAGAACGGACGAAACTCCTGTTCCTCGCCGCTCTCGGCGCCGTAACCGGTAACGGACTGGATTTCGAAAACCTCGAAATCCAGCGGGCGGTTGTGGTCCGCCACCACGTGAAACTCGGTGAACTTGTCAGAGAGCGCAATGCGGTCCAGTTGCTTGGGAAACAGGTTGATGGCGGGGGTGCAAAACAATTCGAAGGAAGACGCATTCACGCGGTTCTCCAAACGCGTATCGGCTGTCCGCAGAGGCACGATCAGGTCCAATTGATCTCCGGAAACCAGGCGCAGGGAATCGCCAAACCCGTCGAAACCCAGAAACAGAAACCGTTGCGGAAAGGCGAAATACTCACGGAGCAGTCGGTATCCTTCAAAGCTGCGCGGGCTGGCGGGCAACAACGCTTCGTCCTCCGAGAATCCGACGCGCCGCACGTTTTCCGCAGCCAACGTAACCAGCGTCTTGCCCCGCTCGACAGGCGACTGGACCACGAGCGCAGTTTTGTGGGCCAGAATCTGTTCGTAAATCATGGCCGGCAATTCGTCCGCCCCCCGGAGAAAGACGCTGAGCGGTGCAACGGCCATGTCTTTGAACGGCACCGGGACAGTGGACGCCAGGCGCAGACGGAGGGCGGCCTTGGCTTGCAAGTCAGGCGACAGATTCAACTCGGCAACGTCGCGGGTAAAGTAACGGGCCTCGACGATTCGCAACGGCAACAAGCGGACTTTGTGCGCCGTCTGAAACGTACAAGCCGTCCGTTCGCCCTTGCCCAGATTGCCCCGCAGGAGCGTGCCACGGGGAATCGGGATGCCGACAGCCAGCCCGGCGTCGTTTTGTTCGGGATCAAAACGCACCACCGCCATGGACGGGATCGGCGAGAGGTAATGCGGATAAATGGTTTCCAACAGCGATTGGGTGAACCGCGGAAATTCGGCGTCGAGTTTGAGATGAACGCGGGCGGCCAGCCAGGCGAAACCCTCCAGCAACCGCTCGACAAACGGATCGGGGCAAATTTCCTTGGCGTCCGCGTCCAACGCCAGGCGCCCGGCAATCTTGGGAAATTCCCGAGCGAATTCTCCCGCCGTTTCCCGCAGATGGCGCAGTTCGGTGTTGTAGTGATCCAAAAGCCGCTCATCCATTGCTGGCGTCTCCCAGGTTGCACTGCCCGGATTCAAGGTCAATGTTCGTTTTGATGAACAGCTTTTCCGGGATCGGGTTGGCCCACAATTCGCCGAACATCTCAAAGGTAACCACGTTTCTTTCAATGGTCGCCTTGACGGTGAGGGTGTGGTTGATGATGCGCGGTTCGAACAACTGGACGGCTTCAGACAGTTCACGCTCCAGTTCGTCCATGTTCGGAGCGATCAGCCCGCACAACTGGCGGGTGCCGAAATTGATCACCGATCGCTCGGCTTCGGGGTAATCGCTCAAGCGAAACTCCCGGCGGCCTTCCACCGGAAGGTGCGCGCTGGCGTTGAACAGCCATTCCAGGTCGCGCAGCACCCCGCGCTTGTACCGCTGTACGGAAATGACCCGCTGGATGCGACTCTCTTCTGTCTTGTCCGGTTCATCGTCAGTCAGGCGATCCAGCAGACACGGTTGCAGCTTTTCAAGTGAGGTCAACTCGGCCATAGGCTTTTTCAGGGTGCTCAGTCAAAACGGCATCAGGCAGCAGGCGCGAAATCAATTGTCCGGCAATCCAGCAATGGAAATTCTTCATTGTCGGTTGCCAGGATCCGTTGGCCCAGGCCCAAACCATATCCTTCGTCACCTTCGATCCATTCCGTCTTGCGGGCCAGCCGAAGTTGATCGTTTCCCGCACTCTCGGTACCGGGGTAGCGTGTCGGTATATGCCCGGAAGCCTCGCCGCCATTGGCCCAAACGAACTGTGCCGGCGCCCAGACCAGATCCCGCAAATCCGTAGGGGCCTCGAAGTGGATCAGTTTAATCCGGAAGAATGGAATCCAGAAATAGCGGCCCTCGACAACCGCCTCCAGCACAGGTCCAAGACGGGGATCGGCATCGGCGATCCACTCGAACGGTTTGCCGTTTACCTTCCCGGCTGATGCCGGGGCTGCTTCAAAGGCCTTGTCCCTCAGTTCCCGGGCGGCGCTGAGCTTTCCCTGGGCCACAAGTTCGTTTGCTTGGACAAGCCAGCTCATCCACGGTGCGGGTTCACCGAATACAATCGGTGTATGCTTGCCGGCGAAGACCTGGGCGCGCAGAACCTCGCACTGGACAATCGGCTGGAAGATGCGAGCCAGCATCATGTGATCGGAGCCCATGCCGGCCAGCACTTTCAACTGGTTGAGCGCGCGTTCCCACTGGCCCAACACGCTCAAGGTTTGAAAGAGAAAAACACGAAGACGCGGGTCAGCCGCGTCCTTGCGTACCGCCTCCTGGAGAGCCGCCAAAGACTCCTCCACGCGCCCGGCTTGGAGGAGTTCTTCGGCTTTCATTCAATTTGGGTTGCCGGCGCGGATGCTAGCCACCCACCCACCGCGTCCGACCGGCAAAAGCAGGCCAATTGAGACATTGACGTCTTAATCTTGCGCGTTGGCCGCGATATCCCATTCCATGGGGATGGCCGTGCCAGCCGCGCCTTTATCGTCCTGCGGCGTGTAGTCGAGATGCACCTTGGCAAAGTTCAGCGTGACGTTCTCGGTCAACCGATCCTCGCCACCCGAGCCACCGGTCGAAACCGAGGTAATGAGCACCTCGGTGAGCTTGATTTTGATATATTCCACCGGCTTTTCGCCGGCCTTGCGGACGGTCAGCAGCGCGTCATCATAATGCTTGCCGTTACAGCACGCCAACATCAGTTTGGGCGAAGCACTATCAACGTACTTGGTGAAAGTCAGGTCCTGGACGCTTACCTTGCCGGAACCGCCGCCGCCGCCCGTATGGGCGGAACCCGAGTTGGACATCCCCCACGACCACGACAGCACGTCTACTTCCTTGCCGTGCTTCTTATCCTTGGATTCACCTTGGATATCTCCGATCTTCATGAACATATCAACAGCCATATAACAGGTCTCCTTTGTTGGTTTTAATAATGGTTGATTGTTGGTTGAACATCCCCGCCCACTCCCAGCGAATTTTTCAGTCAGTTGTCATTGCATCCTGGTTTGTTAACGCCGTACTCCATGGAATTATTTGCCGCCTTTGGCCGAAGGCAGCTTGGACACCAGCCGGAGTGACACGGTAAGGCCTTCCAACTGGTAATGCGGCCTCAAGAAGAACTTGGACGTATAATATCCCGGGTTGCCGGGCACTTCTTCCACTTTCACTTCCGCGTCAGCCAGGGGCCGGCGCGCCTTGTCGCTCTCTGAAGCCGTGGCGCTGTCCACACAATAAAGCTTGATCCAGTCGTTCAGCCAGCGCTCCATGTCCGCGCGTTCCTTGAACCCGCCGATCTTGTCGCGCACCATGCATTTAAGGAAGTGGGCAAAGCGGCACGTGGCGAACAGGTAGGGCAATCGCGCTGCCAGGTTTGCGTTGGACGTGGCGTCAGGATCATCATATACGGCCGGCTTCTGCAGTGATTGTGCCCCGACAAACACGGCGTAATCCGTGTTCTTCCAATGCGACAGCGGCATCATTCCGTTCTTGGCCAGTTCGGCCTCGCGCCGGTCCGTGATTGCAATCTCGGTCGGGCACTTCATATCCACGCCGCCATCGTCGGTCGGGAAAGTGTGAACGGGCAGCCCTTCCACCATGCCGCCGCTTTCGGCGCCGCGGATCCGGGCGCACCAGCCCCACAGTTTAAAGGCCCGGGTGATGTTGGTGCCCATGGTGTAGGCGGCATTGGACCAAACGTATTTGTTGTGGTCCGCGCCTTCCGTGTCTTCCTCAAACTCGAATTCCTCCACCGGATTGGTCTTGGCGCCGTAAGGGATGCGCGAAAGAAAGCGCGGCATCGTCAGGCCAAGGTAGCGGGCGTCTTCCGAATCCCGCAACGAGCGCCACGGCGCATACTCAGCGGTCTGAAAAATCTTGGTGAGGTCTCGCGGATTGCTCAATTCCTGCCACGTTTCCATACCCATCAGGCTGGGCGCTGCCGCGGCGATGAACGGAGCATGCGCGGCGGCGGCAATCTGAGCCATCCCGCCCATGATCTCCACATCCGGAGCCGTGTGGTCAAAGTAATAATCCCCGATCAAACAGCCGTACGGCTGGCCGCCCGGAGTACCATACTCATCCTCGTACAGCTTTTTAAAGAGCGGACTCTGGTCCCAGGCCGTGCCCTTGAATTTCTTGATGGTACTGCTGACTTCCTTTTTCGAGATGTTGATCACCCGAATTTTCAGCATTTCATCGGTTTCCGTGTTGTTGACCAGGTGGTGTAGTCCGCGCCAGGTGCCCTCGAGCCTCCGGAAATCTTCGTGATGGATGATTTTATTGACCTGCTCGGACAGTTTCTTGTCGATCTCGGCAATGATGGCTTCAATCGTTTTGACCGCATCATCCGAGATCAGCTTTGTCGAGCTGAGAGCCTGTTCGGCGAGCGTGCGTACCGCCGTTTGCACCGCTGATTTCTTTTCCGCGGTCTTGGGTTTGAATTCTTTTGCCAGGAGCGCCTCGAACTCGGTCAGTTCGGCCGGTGCCGCAGCGGCGCCTTCGGTCTGGGCTTGGGTAGTGGGATCAGCCATAGATCAATTCCTTGCAGGTTTCGTTCAGGTGGATTGTCCTTCGGGTTTCGGAGTGGCCGCGAGTGATTTCAACAGCGTCGGATCATTCAACGCCTTGGCGATCAATTCTTCCGCGCCGCCTTTGCCGTCCATGTACGTCAACAAATTCGAAAGCTCCGTCCTGGCCGTCAGCAGCTTGTTGAGCGCATCCACCTTCTTTGCCACGGCCGCCGGAGAGAAGTCGTCCATGCTTTCAAAGGTAAGCTCAACATTCAGATTGCCCTCGCCCGTAAGGGTGTTGGGCACCTGAAATGCCACGCGCGGCTTGCACGCTTTCATGCGCTCGTCGAAGTTATCAACGTCGATTTCCAGAAACTTGCGGTCCGCGACCCCCGGCAGCGGCTCAGCGGGCTTGCCGGAAAGGTCCGCCATGACGCCCATGACAAACGGAAGTTCAATTTTCTTCTGGGCCCCATACAGTTCGACATCGTATTCGATCTGTACCCGGGGGGCACGATTTCGGCTGATGAATTTTTGACTGCTGGCTTTGGCCATAAAATCTCCTCAGGGGTAATACGTTGACTGTTTTCTCATGTCCATGCGCACAATGGTTATGACTTGCAATTCTTCGCACGACCTGCGCCTGCAAAGGTCTCGCATCTGGCTCGCCATTGTCAACAGGAATTTTGCGCCAAAATTCATCCCCTCTATTCTTTGGGCTTATCACCCGTGATCCGAAGAATTTCCTTCACCGAATCGGGCGACATGTCATCAATAATTTCCATGAAATCCATGGAGGCCAGGCGTTGCGCGCGACGGACAACGTATGGCACCGGGCTGGAGGGCTCGCATTTGCGATAATAGTCGCAAATTTTTCCCAGCGCTTTAACCACGTCTTCGCGCGATTGGATTTCCCCGGCAATGGCCCGGGGCGCCGAAGCCGGGCCGGACGAACCCGCCGCCGTTCCGACTCCGCTCTCGCTGCCTGCAGACCCGGCAGCACCTCCACCCGACACATAACCAGCCAGGCGTTTTTGCATCTCCTTTAACTGCTTCGGCAGTTGCTCCAGATCGGGCGCTTTATCAGCGCCAACTTTTTGGGTCAGGAATTGATCAATTTCCCCGGCAAGCTGGATTGATCCAGCCACCGCCTGACTGATCGTCTCGAGGGCGCTGGCGTCGGTGTCACGAAAAGCCGCTTCGATCTGGGCGGCCGTGGGCGCCGCGCTTCCGTCCGGACCCGCCGCGCCGGTTTCGCTCCTTAGAATATCGGCGAAACTGAACCGTCCCATTCGCGCCGAGTCGGTCAGGGGCGCTTCCTGCAATCTTTGCAGCAGGCTCATGGGATCACCAAACGTGTTCAAAGGGGTGGCCAACCCTGCGACAATATTCACCCGTTGCGTTGGGTCATTATTGTCACTGGCGTCGAGTTGCGGATAAAACGAATCCCAATACTGTTCCAATAATCCTTTCACGAGGGCCAGTCCTTCCCGGAAGGCGGGCAAGCCATCGGTTTTCAACGCTGCCAAGGACAACGTTGTGGCCAGGCGCAGATCTCTCGAACGAGTCCACAATTCGAGACATCGGTCGCGTAACAGTTTCCAGTCCGGCGGTTCCGCCGCCGAGAACTGCGTCTCCGGTTTGCCGCGCATGATGACTTCCAATTCCTGGAAGCCCGGGTCATATCCCAGGTCTTCGCCGCAAGGTTTCTCGCTCGAAACCGGTTTGAGTAATTCTTCCGCTCTGATCATAGCTCCTCCGCTCCTGTTTCGCCAGAGATTGCCGATTTTCCAAATCCTGTCCAGCCTGAATTCAAATAGCTCGCCCGCGCGAAAAATCTTTTCCTGTCCGCCCGACCCCTGATGCCCTACCTTCGGCCCGAACCTATGAGCGTAACCGCGCCCTCAGAGTATGACACGGTCCCCTACCCGAGCGCAATCTATCCGCAAACGCATCCGGACCGCCTGGCGACGCTGGCGCAACTCTTCGGAATGAAACCGGCGCCCGTGGAAGGGGCGCGCGTGCTGGAATTGGGATGCGGAGACGGCAGCAACCTGATCGCGATGGCCGCCATCCTGCCGCCCAGCCGGTTTCACGGGGTTGATCTGGCCAAAGCCCCCATCGGCCGGGGCCAGCGCGCGATCGAAGCATTGAAGCTTTCCAACATCCGCCTCCAACAGATGAACCTGCTGGAGATGCCCGGGGAACTTGGCAAGTTCGATTACATCCTCGCGCACGGCCTGTACTCGTGGGTGCCGGCGGAGGTGCGGGAGAGAATCCTCACTATTTGCCGCGACCATTTGGACGAGCACGGGGTGGCGTACATCAGTTACAACGCCTACCCCGGCAATCATCTGCGCGACCTGGCGCGCCACATGATGCGGTACCACGTGCCGACATCAGCGGAAGCCGGCGAGCAGGTGCGTCAGGCCCGGGCACTGCTCAAGTTTTTGGCGGAAGCCAAATCCAAACGCGGCCACTGGCAGGACGTGCTCCAGCATCAATTCGAGCGCGTCCAACACTATCTGGACGCGGGCTTTTATCACGACGACCTGAGCGACATCAACCGGCCATTCTATTTCCACGAGTTCGATGAAGCCGCCAACCGGCACGGGCTCCAGTTTCTTGCCGAAGCCGACTTTACCGACATGCAGATCGCCGGGTTAACCGAGGATGCCAGGTCGGTTTTGAGCAAAATGGAGCAATGCAACCTGATGGCTCGCGAACAATACCAGGATTTCATCGAAGGCCGCTCCTTCCGCCAGACCCTGTTGTGCCACCAGGAGCAGAAGTTGGATCGGGAACTGAAACCCGAACGCGCCTTCGATTTGCTCGCGGCTGCAGATACCAGGCCTTCCCGGCCGGACGCCGACCTGACCGATCGAGCGATGGAGGATTTCCAGCGCGCCAAAGCGGTGATCGCCACCAGCCACCCGGTGCTCAAATCAGCGCTGGCCCTTTTGGGCAAGGTCTGGCCGCGCCGGGTGCCTTTCGGCGAATTGCTCAAGACCGCGCGCGCGCGCGCCGGCACACCTCTCGCGGGAGAAGAGGCGGATCGCCGTGACCTGGGCGAATTCCTGATCCGTTGTTACGGCGTCGGCTTCGTTGACCTTCACTCCCATCCTTCGGTTTTTGTGACGGAAATCTCGGAGCACCCGATGACCAGTCCGCTGATTCGCTGGCAAATCCAGCACGGGCCTTCCATCTCCTCCCTGCGGCATCTCCCGCTGAAAATCGAAGATGCACTGGGCCGGGAGTTGTTGCGGTTATTGGACGGGACACGCGACCGGGCGGCGCTGCTTGAGGAGCTGGGCCAGCAGGTGACTTCAGGGGCTGTCCCGATTTACCGCGACGGCAAACCTCTGACCGAACCAAAGGAAATGCTTGAGGTTTTGGCCAGCCAGTTGGATCCCTGCCTGGCGAACCTGGCCACGCTGGGAGTGCTGACGGGCTAGTTGCGGGTTTCCCGGGAATCAAGCAATTGCGTTACCCAGCGCCAGCTCTGCATAATAATAAGCGGCAAAAAACTTTGGAACAATTTGGGCGGGCACCCAGAAATCGCCCTGGCCGGCCACATCTACGGTCTGCCATGAATAATTATTTGATGTCGAGGTGGGCACAGCGGTGTAGTTCTGCTTGTATCTTCCCCAGGGATTCAGCACCCGGATGGCATCAACGGGCGGATTGCCCGGTCCGGCCGTACCGAACTGCTTGGTTCCGACATCCCAGACCGCGTAGGAGTGGCCGCCGACGATGCCTTTGATCGTCACATGATTCAAAGCAGCGCCGCCCGCACCCGGGAACAGTTGCTGCAGGTCGGCCGCACGTTTTGAATTGATTACTATGGGGTAACCAGCCGTATGCTTTGCCGACATTTCAGTGTACCACCCGGTGGACAATAAACCCTTGGTCGCTGTTTTCCCGCTCAAAAGCTTCAGCGCGGAACGCGCATAGCCGTTGTTCAACCGTGTCAGACTTGGATTCCTGCTCTCATAAAGGACATCCTCCGGTTTGTCTTTGTAAATCAGGAAAGCGGATCCGTACACCGCAAGCATCGAAACCCACAGCGCACTGGCCTCGGTCCGTTTTGTTCCCCCGGCCCCATCGCTTTGGCTGCAGTATTGCTTGCGCGCCTTCATAATGTGCGGCTTATCTCCCCCATCGTAGAGCTTTCCGAAAACCCATTCATCACCCGGGTCGAGCAGATGATCTTTAATATGCTTTGCACCGTTGGCCTTCAGCACGATGGCCAGTATGGAAGCCAGGAAGAAACAGTTCCCCATATATTGCTGGGTAACGTCCCCATAAGCAGGGTCGGAACCGGGATAGATGCTCTTGGCCTTTTGAGTTTCGTAGCGGGTCCACCACTTGCCTTCGGCTCGCACATCGATCCGGTCGGCCCTTTGTTTCTGCTCAGCAGTCAGGTTCATTTATTGCCTCCATCTTTCGAAGCGACGGCGTCATCAGCTTAATGGATATTGCTCTTATGCACTGGCTCTATTGTCAGATCCACCCATTTGACTCTTGGTCCCTGCAGCAACCAAGCTCGGAGCCACCTTTGTCCAAGAAACTTCGGTTTACGTTTACCGTTATGGGATGCTGGCCGGGAGCGGCGTTTCTGTCAAGCAAATCGTTCTGTACACCACTTAATTGTGAGACCAAATTGGGGCAAAATGGCTGGCGCGTGTTGATCCCAACGGAGGAGGATCAGGCCGGTTCGGATTCAGCTTCGTCCTGGATGTAAGTTCTGCCGCGGTAAAACTGGCTGACCACCAGAAACAACACGGCAGTTGCCAGCATGACTTTCGCGAAGAAGAAAAAGTAACTCGCGCCGGTCAGTTTCACGCTGCCGTCCGGATTCTGGATAAAGAAATTCACACCGGCGGTGAACAGGTTGCCGAGTGAAATCGAGCCAAGATAGGTGCACATCACCAGCGACTTCATTTTCCTGGGCGCTTGCGTGTAGGCAAATTCCAGGTGCGTCACCGAGAGCATCACTTCGCCCGCGGTGAGCACGACGAAGGCGAGGATCTGCCAGAGAATGTGCGGATGCTGGCCGGCGTCGATCCGCGTCTGAATCCAGCCGACAATCACGAAAGACATCATGATCGCCCAGAGCCCCGCGCCGAAGCGACGGAGCGGTGTCACCCTGACAAACCGTTCGAGCGTTGGATAAATCACGTAGGAAAACAACGGGAGCATGACGAGGACGAAGAGGGGGTTGGCCGTCTGGATTTGTGCCGGCAGCCAATTAACCCCGAACAGGTGCCGGTCCATTTGTTCCGATTGCACCACCCACGATGAAAAATTCTGCTGCCACAGCGCCCAGAACATGGCGGCAAACGGAACCAGAATCAGGAGGTTCAGCAACGCCTTCAGGTTTTCACTCCGGAATAGGTCCCGCGTGTAGTTACGCAATCCGGCCGGTGGAATATGGACAAACTTCCGGCGCCCCAGCCAGAAAACGATCGTCGCAATCAGCATGGCAATGCCGGGCACGCCGAAGGCAATCCGCGAGCCGTGACACCATTCCAGAAATCGGATCAAGCAAGAAGGGAGGTGCGCCACCAGCCAGGGCGAAGCCTTAAACGGGTCCAGCAGCCACGGAATGAGCATCGTAGAAAAGGCCGAGCCGAAGTTGATGGAAAAGTAAAACCAATTGAAGATTTTGGGCAGCAGATGCTGGTTGGTCGCGCCGAACTGATCGCCCACGTTGGCGCTGACGCATGGCTTGATGCCGCCCGCGCCCAGGGCGATTAAAAACAGTCCCATGACCAGCCCCAAACGGGTGTCGTTCATGGCCAGACTGAAATGGCCAAAACAATAGACGATGGACAGCAGCAGGATGATCAGATACTTGCCGAATACCGCGTCAGCGAGGAAAGCGCCCAGGATTGGCAGGAAATACACGCCAAAAACAAACGTGTGGTACCACCCATCGGCTTGCGTTGCAGTCATGGGGTCCGGCTGGCCCTGGGCATTCATCAAATAATGCACCATGAAATACACCAGGATGGAATTCATGCCGTAATAACTGAACCGCTCGGCCGCTTCGTTGCCGACAATGTAGGGAATGCCCGGCGGCATCCCGTCGGTCTTCAGCGGCGCGGTCAGGTACCGGGATTTTGTCATAAACACCGGGCGCATCCGCGGCCATCATCCACCGTAGCGACGGTCGGCATCGGCGCACCTGTTCGGTTCGGCGCCGCCATGGAAGACCAAGGCGGGTCTGGGGGCGCGCATTTCCCGGGCGCCTGCCGGGGCGGACGCGCCAACGACTGAGGCGCCAACCAGGGATCGCGGACGAAGCAATAGCATATCGTTTCTTGGAAAAGTCCAGTAGCGATGTCGAGACATTTTTCAGACAACTTCGCAGAACCGATGCGTGGTGTCGCCGGTTCCTCTCGTTTCTCCGGATGGACACCGCGAACAAGTTTGTGCAACTTATCGAACTCATACAACAGGAAGCTGGTTGGTGCGGCGAGTGGGTTCGACCGCCTCGCCTTGCGGTCACTTGAGCAGAACGAAAGGCCGTGCTCGACCAGCTCAAAACGGCACTGGCAAAACGGCTGAGATTGCAGACGGTGGCGGCGGCCTGTGACGCCGGCCTGCCAAACGGCGACGGTCATAAACCGCCGCCACAAAGAAACAATGAAACTTGAAGGTCTGTCTATTATCGGTCTCGGGCGCGGCGAACGCAGCGGACAAAGTTTTGCCGCCGTAAATCCCGCAACCGGCGACGAATTGCCGGCTAAATTTAATCGCACCCCGGCGCCGGAAATCGAACGTGCGGCGCACCTTGCGGCGCAGGCGTTCGCCAGTTTCTCGGGCTGGAACGGCGCGCGACGCGTTGCTTTGATGCGACGCATCGCCGAGTTGTTGGAGGCAAATGCCCCAGCCATTGTCGAACGCGCAAATTTGGAAACGGCGCTGCCGGTTGCGCGGCTGCAAGGCGAACTGGCGCGGACGTGTTTCCAACTGCGGTTCTACGGCGAAGCTGCGGCCACCGGTCTGGCCGTGGGCGCGCGGATTGATCATGCCGACCTGCGACGCAAACCGCAGCCCAAACCCGACGTGCGTTCCCTGCTACGTCCATTGGGGCCGGTCGTGGTCTTTGGCGCCAGCAATTTTCCCCTGGCCTACTCGGTCGCCGGCGGCGACACCGCATCGGCGCTCGCCGCCGGCTGCAGTGTAGTCGTCAAGGCCCATCCGGCCCATCCGGGCACTTCGGAAATCGTCGGCACGTTGATCCAACATGCCATGCACGAGCACGGCGCGCCGGATGGCGTGTTCTCGCTGCTTTTTGATGATGGCCACGAAGTGGGCGCCGCACTCGTGAGACACCCCGCCGTCAAGGCCGTCGGTTTCACCGGCTCGCGGCGCGGCGGGCGGGCGTTGATGGACCTGTCCGCCGCACGCCCGGAACCAATCCCGGTTTTCGCAGAGATGAGCAGCATCAATCCAATCTTCATTTTGCCCAATGCGTTACAACAAAGGCGGGACGAACTGGCCGCCGGACTTCATGCCTCGGTCACACTCGGTTTCGGGCAATTTTGCACGAACCCCGGATTGGTCTTCGTCGAGCGTAACGGCGCGGCGGAAGCCTTGCTGCAGAAGCTCGCAGCGCTTATGACCGCGACGCCGCCGGGCACCATGCTGACTGCGGCAATTTGTTCCGCCTACCACACCGGAGTCGAAATTTTTTCGCAGACCACCGGTGTGCGCCGGGTGACCGGCGCAAAAAATGGACCGGAAAATGCCCGGGCTGACGCCGCGCTGTTCGCCGCCGACGGAAATACTTTTTTGAACCAACGCCATCTGATGGACGAAGTTTTCGGTCCCGCCACGCTGATTGTGGAATGCGACTCCCGCGAACAAATGCTCCACGCCGCCCACCGGCTCGAAGGCCAACTGACCGTAACGATTCATGCCGTACCGAAGGACTTCGCGAACTACCGCGATTTGTTGGCGATTCTGGAAACGAAGGCCGGACGCCTCATTTTTAACGGTTTCCCGACCGGCGTCGAAGTCTGCCACGCGATGACCCACGGCGGACCGTTCCCGGCCACCGCGGATGGGCGCTCGACGTCGGTCGGCACCCGCGCGATTGAAAGATTCCTGCGCCCGGTAAGCTATCAGAATTTTCCGGATGTCGCACTGCCGGACGAGTTGAAGGAATCCAATTCGCTTAATCTCTGGCGGCTGGTGGATGGCAAGATGGGACAACACTAATTCCTGTCCGAACTCCAGTCCGCAAATCCCCAAACGGGTTGGTGGTTGAAGGCGAAGTGACCAATCCCGGCAATATGCCTGCACTCGAAGTGCGCTTGACCTGGCGCGAAGCCAATACCGGGCTGCGCACTCTGCCGGTTTACTACGGCGACAATTATTTTTCGCTGTCGCCCGGTGAATCGCGGGAATTCCGGATCGAATCAACCGCCGTCACGAAACGGCTTGCATTGGGATCGCGCGGCTGGAATATCAAGCCCGCCACCTTGCGCTAAACCGATGAGCGCACGTCAGGGTTGTGAATTCAATCCAAACAGTTAAGAATTGGCTCGTGAATATCTGCCGATTGGCACTGGTTCCTGGTCTCATGTCATTCACTTTATCAACGCTGTCCGCCCAAAGTCCCGGCGACGCTGCCGCCGTCGGCTGGACCACCCTCGGCGCCATGCCCGCGCCGACCTGGGACGGCAAAACTCTTTTGTTTCACAACACGCAGGGCGCGCTCGCGCTTACGCCGATTTCGGACGATGTCGTCCGTGTGCGGTTCACGACCAAAGCGGCGTTTGGCCGCGACCATTCCTACGCCGTCATCGATCATGATTTGGGCACGCCGGCGGCAAGATCGGAAATCAAACCGGACTTCACCACACTGACAACGGCTTCGCTGAAAGTGACGGTGCAACATTCGCCGTTGCGGATTTCCTTCGCCAATGCCGCCGGTGAAATCCTGGATGCGGACGATCCGGTACGTGGCATTTCCTTCGCCGGAACCGAGTTTCGCGTCGCCAAGCAACTTCACGAGGACGAGCACGTTTACGGGCTGGGCGAAAAGACCGGCCGGCTCGACAAGCGCGGCGATAAACTCGGCGGCTACAATTACGTCATGTGGAATTCGGATACGCCCGCCTACGATTCCAGCACCGACCCGCTCTACGTTTCGGTCCCGTTTTTTATGGTGGTTCGCCAGGGCCGGGCGCACGGGATTTTTCTCGACAGCACCTGGCGCAGTTTTTTCGATATCGGCCGCGAACAGCCGGATTTACTGACCTTTGGTGCAGACGCCGGCGACCTGGATTATTATTTCATCAACGGCCCGGACCCAAAAAAAGTGATTGAACGTTACACGGCTTTAACAGGCCGGATGCCGTTGCCGCCGCTCTGGTCGCTCGGCTACCACCAATGCCGCTGGAGTTATTATCCCGAATCGCGCGTGCGCCTCCTGGCCGACACGTTCCGCGAGAAAAAAGTGCCTGCGGATGGCCTCTGGCTCGATATCCATTACATGCAAGACTACAAGCCGTTTACATGGAATCACGAACGGTTCCCGAACCCGAAGAAGATGATTTCGGATTTGCGCGCGCAGGGATTTCACCTCGTCACAATTCTCGACGGGCACCCGCCGGCACTGAAAGGTTATGCGCCGTACGATTCGGGCATCGCCGGAAATTACTTCGTGAAAAATCCCGACGGCTCGGTTTTCGAAGGACCGGTCTGGCCATCGCAGGCCGGCGAACATCCCAACAGCGTGTTCCCGGATTTCAGCAAACCTTCGGCGCGCGAATGGTGGGGCAATTTGTATAAAAGTTTACTCGACCTCGGCGTCGCCGGGATTTGGAACGACATGGACGAACCGTCGGTGTTCGACACGCCCACCGGCACGATGCCGCTGGACGTCGTTTTCGACAACGACGGCCAACCGGCGACCCACCGCGAAATGCACAACGTTTATGGCCAACTCATGAGCCGGTCCACGTTCGAAGGCTTGAGCCGATTGCAACCGGACGAACGCGCGTTTGTTCTCACGCGCTCCAGCTTTGCTGGCGGCCAGCGTTATGCAGCGGTCTGGACCGGCGACGCGCCGGCGGATTGGGCCGCCCTGCGTCAATCAGTTTCCATGTTGCTCGGCCTGGGCGTTTCCGGCTTTCCGTTTGTGGGCAGCGATATCGGCGGTTTTGTGCGCATGCCATCGGCGGAACTCTGCACGCGCTGGCTGCAGGTGGGTGTTTTCAATCCGTTCATGCGGATGCACACGGAAATCGGCACGCCGGACAAGGAACCGTGGTCGTTCGGCTGGCGGTTCGAAGCAATCAATAAACGCGCCATCGAACTGCGTTATGAATTGCTGCCCTACATTTACAACGTGTTGCAGCAGGCCAGTGAAACCGGTGTGCCCGCATTGCGCCCGCTGTTCCTGGAATTTCCCGACGACAAACGCGTCGTCAACCTGGAGGACGAATTTCTCTTCGGCTCCGATTTGCTGGTGGCCCCGGCTTTGTGGGAAGGGGCCGACAGTCGCGGCGTGTATTTGCCGGCCGGCGACTGGTTCGATTACTGGACGGGTATGCGGTACGCGGGCAACGCAACCATCTCCGTTCCCGTCACCCTGGATTCGATTCCAATATTTGTGCGTGGTGGCGGTTTCATATTCCGTCAACCGGTGGTGCAATTCACCGGCGAAATGCGTGGCAATCCCTTGCGTGTCCTGGTCGCGCCCGCCGCCGAATCCGAATCATCGCTTTACGAAGACGACGGAGAGAGTCTTGCCTACCGCAAAGGCGTTTTCATGAAACGCACTTTCCGACAAACCCGCGAAGCGCAATCGTTGATCATCTCCGTGTCCGCGCCGGATGGCTCGTACCGTCCCGCGAAGCGCGATCTGCTTCTGGAAACGTGGATGGATCAGGAACCCAGGACGGTCACCGAACAAATCGGCAATGCCGCGACTGGGGGTGAAGGCCTGCCGCGGTTGAGCGCCGCCGACCTCGCCCAATCGGCCAAAGGCTGGGAGTATGCCAACGGCCTCCTGACGATCAAAGACCAGGACCATTTCGAAGCAGCCCGCTTCACCATCGGAAATTAAACCCTCGATTTTATGGCCGGCCTCAGCGCATCGCCTGAACCCGAAACCGAAACCTCCCGCCCGGGGAACGGCCAGACTTATCGCGGCCCGTTCGCGATCATGACCATCCTGTTTTTCATGTGGGGGTTCATGACCGTGTTCAACGACATCCTGATTCCGCGGTTCAAGGAGGCGTTCACGCTGGATTACGCGCACGCCATGCTCGTGCAATTTGCCTTCTTCACCGCTTATTTCATCGGCTCATTTTTGTATTTTGTGATTTCCGCGATCGCGGGCGATCCGATTGCAAAAATCGGCTACAAAAATGGCATCGTCATCGGACTTTTGCTTTCGGCTTTTGGCAGCGCGCTCTTTTGGCCGGCGGCCAATCTTGCGCCGCGCTCCTCAATTATTTCTTCGGAAAGTTTCAAAGACTTTCCCGCGCTCGTCCAAAAACTGAACCGGCAAAATGAACCGGTTTCAGTCTTTGTTTTCCAAAATCTATCCGGACCAACGCAGCAAGAGGTCAAGCGAGGCGAAGTGTCCGATAAATTGAGGCAGGATTTGGCGGCGGACTTGAACAAAATCGTCAATGGTCCGTCTGTTTACGACGCGCAACGCTTCTCAAGCGTCAACTTGCAGCCGGCGACAAAACAATTGCTGGAACAAAATCCTGGCGGCGAAGCGTTGGCGCGTTTAAATCAGGCACTGTTGGAAGACGCATACGCTCATGAAATAGAAAAGGATTTGCTGCCGTATTGGCTCTTTCTCACGGGTCTGTTTGTCGTCGGCATCGGATTTGCGATGCTGCAAATCGCTGCGAATCCTTACGTCACGATTCTTGGTCCGGAAAAAACCGCATCCTCGCGATTGAACCTGGCGCAGGCGTTCAACTCCGTCGGCACAACCACCGGCCCGCTCATTGGCGGCTATCTGATTCTTCAATACTTCGCCAAAACCGGCGCGCATGGCGCCGAGTCGGTGAAAGTGCCGTATTTGATGTTTTGCGTGGTATTTTTGGTGCTTGCCGGAATTTTTTTCCTGATTCATCTACCCCACGTCGGCGAAGGCAAAGTCGAGCCGGGCATGGGCGCGCTGAAGTTCCCACACGTCGTCCTGGGCGTCATTGCCATTTTCATGTATGTCGGCGGCGAAGTTTCCATCGGCAGCACCATCATCAGTTTTCTGGGCATGAAGAACGTGGCGGCCATGAACCAGATCGATGCCAAAAACTACGTCGCCTTGTTCTGGGGCGGAATGTTGATCGGCCGTTTCATGGGCGCGGTCGAATTGAGCGAACTGAAAAAAGCCAACAAACAACTGTTTCTCGTTGCCGTTCCCATTCTCGGCTTTCTGCTGTTCTGGGTTTTGCGGAGCTGGAGTTCCGACCAGCAACAATTGGATTTTGCCGGCGGCTGGGCGATTGTGAGAAATTATCTGCCGCTGCTGGCGCTGTGCTGGCTGCTGTTCCAATGCGGCAAAGCGCTTGCTGGCCGGACGCTCTTGATTTTTTCGGCGACCATCGTCGCGCTGCTGGCCACGGCGATTATCTTCGGCGGCAAACTGGCCATGTGGTGCGTCGTCGGCGTCGGTCTTTTCACGTCCATCGGCTGGCCAAATATTTTTTCACTCGCACTCGACGGCATGGGCGTTTTGAAAAGCCAGGTCTCGTCGCTGCTGGTGATGGCCGTGGTCGGCGGCGCGGTGTTGCCATGGCTCCTGGGAAAAATCGCCGATAAGCTCATTGCCGCGGGTAATCCTCACGGTCTGCAAATCGCTTTCGTCGTCCCGCTGATCGCCTACGCCTACGTGGCTTTCTACGGCTGGAAAGGCCACGCCATCGGGCGTAACCGCCGGACCGCATCGACTTGATCAGCCGATTTCCCGCCGTCAAGCCATGGCGTTCATTCCCGAATCGCACGAGTGAAAATTCCGACGGCAGAATGCGGTTTTCTTGGATTCCATACCCGAGCAGATCCATTGTGTAACCCGAGCTGGACGAGCATGTTGAGATTTGCTAACTAATAGTTTCGTGGACTGCAATATACAACGCTTTCGTTGCATGTCGGCAAGTTAGACCACAACATTGCACGATGGCAAAATCTCGTTCAAAAGACCCCTTGGCAGCTGCAACTACTTCGATTCTATTTCCGGCCGTCAAACCTTACGGATTCCAACGTTATGGCAGCCGAAAATTGGCTAGGATCTGCGACGATGTTTTGCACATTATAGGTCCGTGGTATTCCGGTTGGGGTGGACGTGACTTTTATATCGAGTGTTGTGCGTTTGGTTTGACTCCGCCGACAGATTGCATCTATCTCACGTGGGGAGCCCGTTTGCGCGATGAGATGACCGGATATGATTCGTGGCCTGGCCAGACCCATGAGCTTGCGGATGCTTCGATGGAACGGGCCGTGCAGCTTATGTATAAGCGAGTGTTGCCGTCGTATTATCAGCGCCTCGAAAAGATGGAGGATTTCTTAGTATTGCTTCAAAAGCGGCCGGACCCTGACCACCATACGCATTTCCAGCGGGCCTGCTGCTTGGTCAGGCTGCGGCGGTTGGACGAGGCGAGCCGAGAGCTGACTTCAGCGGTCCGTCAGTATCTTGAAGATGGACGAAGCTGGTGTTTTCCGAAAGCGGCTCAGTGCGAGGAGATGCTCAAAGCAATTAACGAGGGCAGGTCTTTGGAACTTTACGAGCTATGGAAGTCAGAGACAATTCGGAATCTGAGGTTGGAAAAGATTATTCCAAATCAAGCTGTGGTCTAGTATGTGGATTGGCTGCACAGCCAGTTTCAGAAGTTAAATCCATATTTTCGTCCCAGTTCCAAACATTCTTCCCATGGCAACAAACCGTCTGAAGCCGTAGGTGATTGCAGACAGGCCGCCGCCGCGCAAACACCGAGCGTCAACGCTTCCGACCAAGACATCTCGTGATGGCGCGCCAGTAAAACGCCCGCCGCCTGCGCGTCGCCGGCACCGACAGTGCCTTGAATTTCCCCGGTCGGCAGTCGCACGGAACCTTGTGCCAAACATTCCTTCTCGCTGATTGCAGCTGCCGCACCTTCCGGCGAATGCAGCAGCACGGCTCCACGCACGCCCAACTGCCGAACAGCCCGGGCCAATTCCCCTGCCCTGTTCGGCGTCAGTGGCGTGCTGATTTCAGTTTGGAGTAATTGTCCGGCCTCCCATTCGTTCAGGAACAAAATATCCAGATATTGCAAACACGGCACGACCTCGCCGCGCAAATTCGGATTCGGCGCGCTGACCAGATCCGCAGCGGTTATCATTCCCGCCGCCTGCGCCGCCTGCAACAATCGCGCCGAGCCGTTCAGCCCAGCGCCTTCGGGGACTGCGTCAAGCAACGGCAAAAATCCGAGATAGCCTAGACAAAATATTTTGGCGGGTGACGCAGTCACTTGCAGATGATTGCCAGTCAACCGTTCATTTGCGCCGGGACAATAAAAAAATGTTCGCCGTCCGGAACCGGTTTCGGTCATTACGTCGGTGAAACTGGTGGGCGCGTCCGACACAGTGCCGAGCATGACGTCATCAATCTTCAACTGCCGGCAACGTTCGCGAATGAACCGGCCGTTGGCGTCGTCGCCAACCAATCCGGCGCCGAACAGCGGGCACGACGGGTCCAGCGCGGCGAGGTCACTCAACAGGTTGAAGGCAAAGCCGCCGTTGGCCATCTGTTGCCGCTCGATGCGGGCCAGCGTGGCCGGCTCCGGCCAATGGTCAATCCGTTTGACCTGGTCCACAATCCAGTGGCCCGCAGCCAGAATGCCGCGACGAGGAGGCGTCATGGAATCGATTATCGGAATTGCCGCGTTGACAAACAATTTATTTCCCTCGCCCCGCGACGAAAGAGTGGGGAGAGGGTTAGGGCGAGGGGCTTCTGATTTTCGAATTGTAAACTAAGCGCCACCTCACCCCGGCCCTCTCCCCCGCTTTGCGGCGGAGAGGGAGAACGCTGCGGTTGTCTTCCATAGTCGTTTGTCATTCGCACAATCCCTGCGCTCAGCGTTCCCAAAGTAGCCGCACGATGGGCGGTTCGTCTTCGTCAATTTCCGGAATCCACTCGATGTCCAGGTCCACGAAAGAATAATCATGCGCTTCGGCATTGGCCGTCGAGACTTCGCCGATGATGGCTTCCGGGCCAGAACGAATGGCAATCCCCCCGCTCAATGGTCAAGCGCTTGCCGGATTGAAACACGACCGGGCCGCCGAATCGCACTTCTGTCTTTTCACCATTCCGCTGCGCCGAAACACTTCGCCCTAGCGCGTCTGTTGCGGATGGCCATTGCACAACTCCACGACCAATTGCGGCGTGTTGGCATTTGCATCGCTGACGGACTGAAGGTGAAGGTCGGAATCGAACCGCGTTGCAACCTGCCATCTGGACCGAAGTGGCGGGCTTTGGCCGGCGAAGATCATGGGTTGGGCAGCTGCAGCAGATAGAAGGACTGTGGCCGGTCCGGCTGGAAGGAATTTGTAAAACTCAAGTCGCCGTTCAGGTCGAAGGAATTTGTCGCGATCCGCGTCCAGTTGCTCAGCGGCGATGCCAGGTTTGTGCTCGCCAGCACGTAAACCGGCCAGCCCGGCGCGCCATTTGCGCCGCTGAACACCAGATTGCCACCCGTCAGTGTGACTCCGACAATTTGCGGCGGCGCGGCGATAACAACCACGTCAAGTGAAGCTTCGTCGGAAAGCCCGCCCGAATCGGTGACGCGCAGGACAAAACTGTTTGTCCCGGCATCGGTTGGCTGTGGGACACCCGACAACCGGCCGTCGGCTGTAACATTGAGCCAGATCGGACCGCTCAATTTGGAAAATGCCAGGGCGTCGCCCGGATTGGGATCGGTTGCTTCCCCGGCCACTGAACCTGAATACGGCTGTCCGACTGCGGCCACGGACTCCGGAAGCGGATTGGCGGCGAATGAAGGGGCGACGTTGGTCATCACGTTCTGAACTTGCGACTCAGTCAACGCCACGTTGTAGATCCGCACGTCATCCATTTCCCCGTTGAAAAACCAGCGGCCCGCCGGCAGCGACCCGCTGTATTGCTCGCGCCCGAGACAAACGTCGTTGGTCGTCTGGTCAATTGGATTACCCCGGTTCTGATTCGTGAGACCGTCAAGCTGGCCGTTGATGTAGAAGGTCGTTAGACTGCCGTTGATCGTCACCGCTACATGTGTCCACACCCCGATCGGCACCGGGTCACTGGAAAACACCGAAGTATCGTTGCCCGTCCACAGCAGGTTCGGCGGGCTGGTATCGCCCTTGACCAGAAATGAATACGCCTGGTTCCACTCGCCTTTGCTCAAAATGGTATTGTGGTTGTGGGTAACCGCCACCTTCACCCACGCAGCGATGGTTGCCTGGCCGCCGCCGCTCAAATCCAAAGAGGCGTGGTTGCCGAGGTCCACGTAGCCGCTGGCGCCGTCCAACGAGAGCACGCGGCCCCGTTGCGGGTCGGTCACAACGGTCGCGCCGCCGACCAGAATGCCGTTGTTGCCGTAACCAGATGAATCGGCGGCAGTGCCGTCATCGAAAGTGAACCAGGCAACGAGGGACCGGTTGATATGCAATATCACCGTGGTCCCGGCGACGCTGTTGCCGTTGGTCCCGGTAATCATCAACGGATAGTCGCCCGGCGGCGTGTTTGTCGCGGTGGCGATCACCAGGGCCGAGCTTCCGGCGCCACCGAGGGTAGCCGGGCTGAAATAGGCGTTCGCGCCGGATGGCAATCCACCCAACCCGAAGCGGACGTCGCCGGTAAAGTTCTGATTGGTCGCAATCGTCAGTGTGTAGCTCGTACCGGCACCAGCCACAACGCTTTGGTCCGGAGGACTGGCCGACAAGGAGAAATTGGCCACGACGAGATTAACGACAGCGGCATGTGACACACCGGCATTCGAGCCGATAACGTTGAACGTGTAATTGCCCGTCGCGACCGAATTTGACGCGGTCACCGTCAGGCTGAGGCTGCCGGCACCTGTGATGGAATTGGTGTTGAGGCTGGCACCGATTCCCGCCGGCAAGCCGCTCACGGCCAATGCAACAATGTTGCTCATCAGCGACGGGTCGCCGATATTCACGGTGCAGATGATATTGCCGCCCGCCAGGACCGTCTGCAAAGGCGGAACAATCGAGACCGTGAAGAGCGGGTAGCCGATATTCTCCACCGCCGCGCCACCCAACCGTTCCCGCAATTGTTCGAGGTAAAGGCTGCGGGGATTCACATAACCGTTTGTCGCATCAAAAATGCCGTCGTCGCTTCGGTGGATAAACGTCGCGCCCGGTGCGCCGCCGATGGCCCAGTTGTAATGGTGATTCACCTGCGGGATTTCATTGATGATGCCTTTGGAATCGCCGTTGTAGATGATGCTGTAGCCGGCGCCGTAACCCTGTCCGCTGCCGTCACTGCCGCGATTTTCCAGCTTGATGCCCGTGTTGCCGCCGCTGATGGACGCCGCGACGTTATTGTCAATCAAGACGCCCGCCGCCCAGCGTTGATGCGGGCCGCAATCGTAACCGTTGTCGCTGGAAACAAAATTAAGGAACACGTTCGGACCCGGCACAGCAGCTTGTGTGACAAAAACGTGGTACGTGGTCGAATTGGAGCTGCAACAACGCTGCCACAAAAGCATCTGACCCGAGCCACCAAACGCCGCTGCGCCGGCGCTCGTGGTCGGGACCGTGTTGCTGACAAAATAGCAATCCTGAACCGTGCACCATTTTGCACCGCCGCCGGAGTTGATGCCGTTATAGAAATTGTCCACCACGATGTCCCGGAACCAGCAGTTCTTGCAGTTGTCGAAGTTCAGCGCCCGGCTATTGCCCCAGTTGGTGCTCGCGTCGCTGAAATCGCTGCGCAGCCGCAGATTTTCGATCGCTGTGTTGGTGATGCGCCCGGAGGATTCCGTGACGCGATAGACGTAGCCGGTGCACCATTCCTGTTCGATGGGATTGCACAGCGGGATGTCCAAGGTGAGTTGATTGCCGTTGATGGCCGTGATGGTGCGCTCGAAGCCGAGGCCGCTGCCCGGCGACCAGTTGATGTTGGTCGCGTTCATCCCGATGGCGTCAATCCAAGCCTGCGTCACTGGACGGCGCACGACGACGAGGTTGCCGACGGAAAAGGTCGAGGCGTCGGTGACGTTGAAATTGGTCGCGCCGAGCGGAACATAGGCGTTGGTGATGTTGTAGCTGCTGCCCTGCTGCGAGACCGAACCCGAACCCTGCACGGCGATTGTCTGCCGCGCATTGCCGACAAAATGGAGCACGCTCCCGGTCGGCGAGTTGCCCGAACCGCGCAAGACCACGCCGCTGGCGCTCAAGGTGAGGGAGCCGTCTATTTCATAAGTGCCCGGGTTCAGGAGCACCACGCCCCGGAAACCGTTCGAGTCCGGCGCGACACTGCTGACGAAATTGATGATATTCTGAATGTTCGCCGTGTTGTCGCCGCCGATCGCGCTGATGGTTTCCCGGACCGGCGCGTTCGTTGGCAACGGCACGCCGCCTTCGCCATAACCGGCGCAGGAAAAATCCGGGATGTGATTGCCCAAATCGTCGTTGGAATAAACCAGGGTGTGCGCGCCGCTGTAATAGACCCATTGGGATTGTCCGGCTTGAAGATTCACCGCCAGGCAACCGATTACAACAAATGACAGCCGGCCGATCATATCACTGAAAGCTTAAGGCAACTGAAGACGGAAGAATTGCGCCGGCAGGCCGGCGTCAATGGCATTCGTAAAGGCGAATCCGCCGCCTGCATCAAACTCATTCGTGGCCAATCGCGTCCAGTTCGACGCGGGCAACGTCAAGTCGGGTGATTCCAGGACGTAATAATTCGCGCTCTTCACGCCGTTGAAGCCGCTGACCAGCAGGTTGGTCCCGGACGATTTGACGCTGCTAAAAACCGGATGCGGCGCGGCCGCTACCTGCAACACGCCATTGGAGGTCAACAGGCTTGCGTCCCACGCCAGGCCGGAGGCGGGCATGGCGGGCAGAATGTTGGTGAAGGCGCCGCCGTAGGAGGCCGCGTTGAACAATTTGAAGCTGTCACCGGCCGCCAACGCGTTCGGACTCAGGTTGGTGATGACCAGTGTGCCATTGTAAACCACATTGCCGGCCACCTGCGCCACGTCATTGGTCAACGGGGCTTTGCTGACTTCAAAAACCGTCGCACTGCCACCGTTCAGCGTAAGATTGCCGCTGAACGTCAACGTGGTCAATGAACCGCCCGGCGCGAGCCTCGCGCCGTTCCCGATAATCACGTTGCCGTTCACAATGCCATTGCCGGTCAACTCCTGGCCGCCGGCCAATGTCAACGCGCCGTCACCGCGTCCGCTGGCGTCAAGGGTTGCCCCAAGCGAAACTGCAATCATGGGGCTGGCTGAAATGGAACCGTTGTTAGTGAGCATCAGCCGACCTGCGTTGATGAGGGTGTTGCCGCTATACGTGTTCACCCCGCCCAAATACAACGTGTAGCCGCCCTCCTTGATCAGGGTGCCGGTGCCGCTCACCACGTTGCTCAAAAAAAGCGACGTGCCGCCGCCCCAGAACACACAATCGCCGTTCAGCTGCACTGACCCCACGACTACATTCGCTCCGCTCCAGTTGTACATGTTGGTGTGGACGCCGTCACCGTACAGGACGAAATGCTTGTTCCAGGCGGTGCTGGCGTTGTAAAACGACAACGTTGCACCGGCGCGCACGATGATGTTGCTGGCCGGATTGCCCATGGAACTGGTGACGGTTTCCCAACCCATCAAACCCTGCTGGATGTCAATGTCGCCGAGGGCCGGGTCCACGTCCACCGCCACCAGCGAAATCTGGTTGCCGCCGGTCTTGGTCAGTTTGTAGGGATGGCCGCCGGTGGTGAGGGTGCAACCGTTGGTCGAGGAGTTGGATGCCGCACGGATGTCCCAACGGTTCTGGTTGTTGTTCGGATTCCAGGGTCCGACGCCCCCGAAAGTCGTATCACCAGCCAGGGTGACAGTACGCAACCCGTAGGTTTGTTGCGCGCCCCTGCTGATGATGGCACCGTTGCCGCCGACGCCGCCGCCGGAAACGACGACCGGTTCGGCCGTGAGGTTGTAACCATTCACGTCCAGTGTCCCGCCGTTGGTGATGACCGTGATGCCGCCGGCCGAACCCAGTGCCGCGGCGTTGCCGGCCTGCAACACGCCACGGTTGATCGTCACGCTGCCGGAGAACGAGTTAGGACCGCTCAACGTAATGACGCCGGCCCCGGTCTGCGTCAGCATGCCAGAACCGGAAATGACGCCCGACATTGTGACATTGTCGGCGCGGTTAAACACAAGCGCCCCGTTGTCGGCCACATTGACGGAACCGAGCGCGCCATTGGTCGAGCCGTCGCCAACAACCAGCGTGCCACCGCCTACGGTCAATGCACCACCGGAGCTGGACAGCGGGCCAGCCAGGGTCAAGGGATTGGTTGAGTCGTTAACTATGATCAGGTTGGCCATGATGGTCACCGGCGCTGCGATGATGTCGCCTTTGCTCGCAGCGAGTTCGGTCAGCACTGATTGGTTGGTAGCGCTGAAACCCAGGGAACCGCCATTGGCCGCAATCGTATAAGCAGCAGAACCGTCGGGGTCACCTATGTTCAATGACCCAATCGTGATCGTCTGGTTCAGGTTGATGGTTTGAGGCGCCGCGATGTTGGCGTTAATCACTGCCAATTCACCAACGCTGTCGGGAAAAGTCCCGGCGTTCGTCCAGTTGCCTGCCGTGTTCCAATTCTGCGGCGCAGAAGTCACGATATTCGTCCAGTACGCGGTGAGGGGCATCATCGGTGTGACAGTGACCTGAATGGAATCGGCACTTTCGCCACCTCCGTTCACCGCCGAAACGACGTAATAGTAAGTGGTGCCGTTGGTCACGGCGAAATCCAGATAACCGGTGCCCGCGACATTATTCGCAATGGCCGCGTAAGGTCCACCGTTTACGGTGGAACGTTTGACATTATAACCGGACGCTCCCGCAGAGGCGTTCCAATTCAAAACTACCTCAGCGTTGCCGCCGGCCGCATTCAGGCCGGTCGGTGGGGCGGGTGAAACGGTAGCCGGAACAAAGGCGGCATAGACGCTCTGGTTGCAGGCACTCGCCGCTGCCACCAGGTAATAATAGACACTGCCGGAGACCACATTCGTGTCCGTGAAGTTGGCAGCGTTCAGTCCGCCGGCAACGACTATGGGCGGCGTGGCGGCGGAGAAACGCGTCACGGTGTAACTTGTTGCGCCGACAGACTCGTTCCAGCTTACGAAGACCTGGCCATTGCTGCCGCTTGCATTCACGCCTGCCGGCACGTCGGGTGTTACGCAAGGCGTTGCTGCGACCTCCGGTGAATTGGAGCTTTCGCCAAAACTGCTGACGGCTGAAACGACATAATAATAAGTCGTGCCCAGGACGACGTTGCCGTCGGCGAAGGTGGTGACCGGCACATTGGTGACGGTCGTGTAAGGCCCGCCGCTGGCGGTGGCGCGTTTAACGTTGTAGGTGATGGCGGCGAGCGTTGGATTCCAGTTCAGCGTGATGGTGTTTCCCGGGCTGGCCGCCAGGCCGGCCGGCGTCTCCGGCATTTGCGGCGTGTTGGTGGCGATGACCAGCGCGTTGGCCCAATCAGCATGGTCGTAACTATTGCCGTCATCGGCGTCGTCCACCCCCAAGGTCAGCCGCCGCACACCCGTCACGTCCAGATCCAGGTTCTGCGCCACCGAACCACCGGTCATCACGCCGCTCTTGAAAATCCTCGCGCCGTCCGCGAACACCTCGAAAATCACCGAGCCGTTGGCGCCGACTTCATCGTCAATGCCGATGGTGGCTTGAAACCGCGAGCAGACGCCGCCGAGATTGTATTCCACGCCCGAGCGTGAATTGACGCTGATGCCGTGCGGATAAGCCACGCCACCGTTGGTGATGGTGTTTCCGCCGATGCTTTTGTCCGGCATGATGGTCCCCCAGCCGGTGTAGGCGTACACCGGCTGTTCATCGCTCAAATAATCGGTGCCCGGCGGCGGCGGCGGGACCGGCGTGCCGACGATCTTCAGCAACATCGAGCCATAGGGCGGGTTTGTGGCGGTAAAGCTGTTGGTGAACGTGCCGAGGTCCTGGTGCGCCCACAAATCGCGCACGGTGGCCGTCGTGCCGGCCTGGAACGCCAGATTGGTGAAGTTGCAGGTTATAACGGCGGGACTGTTGGTGCTCCGGTTCAGCAACGCCACGGCGCGTGTCGTGAAATCGTAGCCGAGCGGTTTGCTCCAGACTTCGGCGCTGTCCCTGACGCCGCCGACCCAGACGCCCTGCTCGCCCGCCGGGTCCTGGTCCACGGCGATGACCTCGGCGTTGGTCAGGATTTGGAGCGTTGCCGCCGACATCGTCGTCAGATTGTTTCCCAGGATGAGTGGCGCGGCCATCTCGCACCACATCGTGAAATGCGTTTGGGCAGCGACGAGGTTGGTGGCAAACTCGCCGTTGCCGATTTCCAGCATGTCCGGGTCGTTCCAGCGGCCCGGTCCGGCGACGAAGGCGGAGGTGCTGTTCGGGTCAACGTGCGAAATCATGCTGGCGAACGTGCTGCCGATGTCACCGGTCGTCCGCCAGTAATTGCCCAGGTCCGGCGACCAGGATTGGTAGCCCTTGGCGTTGCCGTTCTGTCCGCCGCATAGACAGAAAAGGATGGGCCGGCCGCTTTTCATCAAGGCGTCGCTCATGCGCCCATAAACCACCTGGCCGCTCTCGCCGAAGGCGTTGCAATTGTCGTCCTTCAGATAATCCGCGCCGAACTGCGCGTAGGTGAAGGCATCCAGGTATTCATAATTGAAGCTGCCCGGGTCCTTTCCCACCGGATTGTAACTCATGGAAATGCAGGTGGAACAGGTGTTTGTGCCGTCGTCAGTATAAACGCCGAGTTTGAGTCCCAGCGCGTGGACGTAATTGGCCACCCGGGGAATGCCGCCGGGAAAATTCGTGTAGGCCTGGATGACGCCGTTGGAATCCCGCGAACTGGCCCAGCCGTCGTCAATGTCCACATATTGATATCCGGCGGCTTTCATACCGTTGGCGGCAATGATGGCCGCGTTGTTCGTGACCGCGGTTTGGCTGATGCCGCAATGGTAGGCGTTCCAGTCGTTCCAGCCCATCGGCGGGGTGAGGGCGAGATTATTGGTGAGCGCCAGGGCAAAGTTTAACGGGAGTAACGTAAGCAGCCCCAGCAACCAGGGAACAAAACGCATGGCAGTCCGCCGGCCGGTTCCGCGTTGGCAACCTGTCTCACATGCTGGTTTCATAATGAATTCAAGCCGCCGGGCTGGAATCAGCCCGGCGGCTGCCACTCAACCTTGTCCCCTTTGACAAAACTTTATCCTGGTTACGGGCGATCAGGGATAAATCATGCGGTAGAACGCAGCGCCGCTGGTGCCCGCAACCGGCACAACCACGGAATTCGTGCTGGTGGATCCCGGCACCGTCACCCAGTTGGTGCCGCTGATGTTGTTGGTCTGCACCTGCAACCGCCAGCCGGTGTGATCTTGCGGCCAGGAGAGTGTGAGATTGCCGGCGTTCACCGAGACGGTGATGTTGGTTGAGTTGGTGTTGACGAGGTTGATGACACTCGCAACCGTGATCGAGCCAGCCGAGGCCAGGTTGTTTTGCCAGGTGTAAGCGACGAGCTGCGAGGCGTTCGTTCCGGGCAGACTGACCGACGAGAAACCAGAAACCGGCACACTGAACAATTTGAACGTGTCGCCGACCACCAGCTTCGGGCCCAGGTTGGTCACAGTCAACGGGCCGCTCACAGTGAGTGTCAGGTTCGAGAACACCGCAATTTCGTCGTTGGTCACCGCGCCGGCCGACCGGTTGAGGTCCATGATGACGGCGCCGTTGAGCGTAGCACCATTGGTGACGGTCAACACGGCTGGGGCAACGCCATTGCCCGGGGCGACCGTGGAACCGGCATTCTCCACCAGGGTCCCGTTGATGGTGCCACCGCCAGCCAGGACCTGGGGCAAGCCGCCACCGCCCAATGTGAGCGTGTCATCGGCGCGTCCGCTCACGTCCACCGTCCCGCTCGACAGGATGATGTGCGGGCTGTTTGTGAGATTGACCGGGTCAAACACGGCCAGCGTGCCGCCATTCAGAATCGTATCGCCGGTATAACTCTCCGGTCCGGTGGAAAGCAACAGTATTGAGCCCCCGGTCTGGACGACACTGCCGCCGCCACTGATGGGTCCGTCCAACTGCAGCGGATAAGCAACATTGAAGGTGTTCGAGCCGGACAAAGTGACGGCTCCGGTCAGGACATTGGTAGCGCCGTGCTGGCTATAGACCGTTGCGTTGGTGAAGATAAACACTTTGGCAACGTTATTGGACAGGTCGAAGAGGTTCAGCGTGGTGTTGCTGTGTAGGATCAGACTGGCACTCGAACTACCCAAGCCCGAGGGCAACTGCCATTGGAGGCCGAAGATGCCGCCCTGAACATCAATATTGCCCAAGCCCGGATCGATGTAGATGCCGGAGATTTGGAACTGATTGGTCCCTACCTTGGTCAGGTTGTACGCGTTGAACCCTGCATCGAGGATGCCGTCCGCGGCAACCGCGGCGCTGGCGCGGAAGTCGAGCCGGCCGGAACCGCCTATGGTCGTATCGCCGGTTATCGTCAAGTAACGGAAGTTAGGAGCAACAAAGGTCCCGCTGCCGCTGTTGTTCACGATTGCGCCATTGCCGCCCACTCCGGCCCCGCCCACGGTGATGGCTTCGGCACCGACATTGGCGTTGTTCGTAAATTCCAGGGTGGCGCCGCTGCTCACCTTCGTCGCACCAAAAGTGTCGCCCAGCGCGGAACTGTTCCACACCCTCAATGTCCCCGAAAGCACATCCACTTCGCCGTCAAAGGTATTGGCGCCACCGAGCGTCACCATGCCGGTGCCGATGTTGGTCAATGAGCCCAAACCACCGATGGCACTGTTAACGACCAGGTTGCTGTCACTGCGGTCAAAGACTAACGAACTGTTGTTGGTGATGGTGCCGGCGGGACCCAGATTGCCGCTGGTGCCGCCGTTGCCAACCTGCAATGTACCGGCGCTGACGGTAATCAGCCCTTGGAAGTTGTTGTTGCCGGTGTTGGCAATTGTCACCGTGCCGCTGCCGTTCAATTGCAACGTGCCAGTGTTGGTCAGATTACCTGCGCCGGTGAAGACATAGTTTTTCGAGCTGTTGAGCATGGTCATGCCGGACGTATTGAGTGCCCCAACCAGGCTCACGTTGTTCTGGCTGGAGGAATCGTCGAAATTGGCGTAGTCGGCGTTATTGTAGTTTACCGCGCCGCCGTTGCGCTTCCAGTTGATGGTATTGGTGTCCCAGTTTGCGGAATTCTGGCCCGTCCACAGGTCATTGCCCAGGGCAGAGTCCACCTGGATTTCAATGTAGCCCGGCGTAGCGCCCGGATCCACGACGTGGAAACTGAAACCGGCCCGGGTGACCACCAGCCGCAAGAAGTTGGTAGTACTGCTGGGCAAGGCGCCGGAGTACTGGATATTGGTATAAACGTCGCCCACATTCATATACGACAATGGCGTAATCTGAAGCGTGTTGGTTCCGCTCAAGGTCAGGGCACCACTCACCACAAGATTGTCATTGCCAATCAGATTGGTCGGGGCCGTTCCCAGCTCAAATGAGACAACGGAGTTACTCAACGTGAGCGAACCCACCGTCAACGTGCCTTGCGGCGATGTTGCGAGGTCACCCGGCGCAACGTTGGCATTTGTCACGGTGACCGCGCCGCTGGCGGTGCCAATCCCGGCCAAAACGGCGTTGGATGAGACGTTCACATTTCCAGAAAGGCTGCCATCCACCACTAACGTGCCGCCGCTGACGATGGTGCCTCCCGTGTGGCTGGCCGTGGCGGCGCTGCCGATGATGTTGGTGCCTGCTCCGGTCTTGATCAGGCTGCCGGCTCCGCCCAGGGTCCCACTGCTGATGGTCACGGCGGTGCCGCCGGCGGCATTGAAGACGCAATTGCCGGTCAGAGTGAAAGTCCCGTTGAGGCTGTTGGCGACACCGTGGCCGCAATTCAGCGCCGGGGCAACGCCGTTGCCGTTCAGCGCGAACTGCTTGGAGAGCGTCACGGTGGAATCGTAAACCTGGAAGGTGGCCCCGCTGGCCACGGTGAGTGTGTTCCCCGCATTGCCCAAGCCGGTGCTGGTGGTTTCAATGCTCAGCGTTCCGGACTGCACGTTGATGTCACCCAGACCGCCATCCACAGTCACGCCAACCAAGGCAACATAGTTGGTGGTCGCCTTGGTGAGGGTGTATGCATTGCCGCCGGTCAAGAGTTGCGCCAGACCGCCGCGAATGTCCCAACGTCCGACGCCGCCAAAGGTGGTATTGCCGGTCAAGGTGACATTGCCCATGGCGTTCAGGCTGTCCGCGCCGGAGTTGAAAATGGCGCCATTGCCGCCCACGCCTGCGCCGGAAACCACGACCGGATAGTTGTCGAGCGTCTGGCCGCCCACGTCAAGCGTCGCGCCACTGCTGATGGTGGTGGTGCCGTTGGTGCTGCCGAGCGCGGTACCGCTGCCGGCTATCAAGGTGCCTTGCACCACGTTAGCCCCGCCGCCGAAGCTGTTGTTGCCGCTCAGGCCCAGTGTCCCGGCGCTATTCTGCGTCAAAGATCCGGTCCCGGAAATGGCGCTGCCGTTCGTGACCGCGTCACTCCGCTCATACACGAGCGCACTGTTATCCACCACTCCCGAAGCGGCGGACAGGATTCCGCTGGTATCGTTGTTCCCCACCTGCACCGTGCCATTGTTGATTGTAAACGTGCCTGCAATGGCCACCCCACCGCCGTTGTCCAGCAGCAGCGAACCCGTGCCATCCTTGGTCGCGCTGAGTTTCCCGTTGATGCCACCAGGACCGGTAAAGACGTAATTCAAATTGTTGTTGGTAACTTCCATTAAACCCGGAAGGACCTGCTGCACCACGTTGACCGTGCTGCTGCTGCTGGTGTCGTCAAAAGTCACGGCATCGGCCGTGCTAAACGCGGCCGGGGCCTGGTTGACGGTTCCCTTGAAGGCCAGCCAGTTGGTGGTGGTCGCCACATCCCAGAACGTTGGATTGACCGGGTCGCTGCCGGTCCACGTCAGCACTTTTGGTCCGTTTATCAGCACCAGAATAATGGTCGAATTTGCTACGCTGTTGGAAACAAAACCGACGGTGTTCGTGCTGGGCACGTCGCCCAGACCGAAGTTATTGCCAGCGCCGCCCAAAGCGCCCGAGTATTTAATGATGGGGAAGTAGGCGGGGTACTTGGAAACGCCCGAGATGGTATTGATGTTGATCAAATTGGTGGTCCCGCTGGTGGCCAGCGCCGTGGCAACGATGTTCGTTCCGGCAGTGTTAATGTTCAGCGTGAGTTCCCCATTGGTCAGGCCGAGATTGCCTACCGAGCCGTCACCGACGATCGTTCCGCCATTCACTCCCACCGGCTGGGCGGTGGCGAAGGTGCCATTCAGAGTGGACACGTCCAACGCGCCACCACTGTTGATTTGGATGGGGCTGTTATTAACCGAGCCTGAACCGCTCAATGCCAGTGTGCCGCCGTTAATGGTCAACGGGCCGCTAAAGGTATTCGATCCCGTCAAGGTCTCCAGGCCACCGCCAATCTTGACCAAAGCGAGGTTGCCGCCAATGGTGCCGCTGAACGTCCCCGACTGGTCATTGTTGCCGAGCGTAAGAACGGAAGTCCTGCCGGGGACACTGTTGGTGATGTAGGTGTTGGCCGGGACCGCGAAGCTTAGCGCAATGAGGCCGTTAATGGTTTCATTGAAACCGTTCAAATCCCACGCGGTGGCGCTCACCGTGTTGCCACTGTTGCCAAACTGCACATTGCCTTTGCCAAAGCCGTCCGGAATTACATCATTGGTGCCGTTTTTCAATCCCGTGCCGCCAGCCGAGCCACCCGTCCGGCCTACGATGGTGGTGTTGCCTGACCAGTCATTTGCCTGATTGTAAAGTAAGGCGCCATTGTTATACGGAGCCGTGCCGCCGGCGTTGCCGGTGGCACCGAAATCCAGGTTAAACGCGCCGGTTATTTTATCGTAAATCGGCGCCGGATTGCCGGTGAGATTGGCGCCAGGCCCGCCACCGCCCAATCTTGAATCACCGATGAGGGTGATCACCCCGTTGGAGAATACGCCGCTCAAACGGATCGCGCCGACATTGTCGCTGACCCCATTGCCGGAAATATAAATGGCATTGGTCATGGGAACGGTCCCCGCACCGCTGGGGAAAAATTCCGCACCCGGATAAACGTAAATCGGCCCTGTGCCGCCGCCACCAGGATTGCCCGTGCCGATCTCACTGCCGGCAAATTGAAGTCGGCCTTGCAGAATATACAAACCGCCGGAAAACGTATTATGTCCGTCCAATTTCATGGGGCCGGGACCGGCTTTGACAAATTTGACCGGTCCGCTGCCGTTGTCGGTGATACGGCATTCAAAAATGAAGCTGCCCGACGTTTCGTTGTTGTTGTTGATCGTCAGGTCAATCTCCCCGGGCGTGTTGGGCGCGCCGCCGGTGGTGAGGATGCCGATATCCTGTGAACCCGAGGTGCCATTGCCGCTTTGCACTCCGTTGTTCAAGCCGCCCAAAGTAATCACGGGAGCCGCGGCGCCTTCCTGTGCCAGAATACCGCCATATTGTCCCAAACGCAGCGTATTGCCCGGCCCGAGGTAGATGCCACTGAAAGTAACCGGATTGTAGATTTTGATCGCATTGACATCGCTGGTCGTGCCGGCGTTGTCGGCGTCCACGGTGATGACTTGAGCGCTGGCCGTCGGGCTGAACAGCAAATTGGTCGCCGGGCCAACCTGTCCCGCCAGGTTTCCACTGCCGTAAGTCAAATAGCCGCTGTAGTTGGTGATGTTGCCGCTGGTGTCCACGGCTGCAAAATTGGTGCCCAGCAGCACGCCGTTTTGATTGGCTCCATTGCCGACCGTCGCCCAGGCCCCCAGGATGCCATTCGTATTGAGCGAAGTGGTCGTGATACTGCCTTTCGCGGGTGGAATGATGACGACGGTGCCGCCGGAATTGTGGGTCAAGGCCCCCAAACTCAAACTCGCCGTGCCGCCCGTGGCGTTGGTCGCCTGGATCACTTGGCCACCCAGGTCAATCAAGGCGCTGCTGAACCCCTGCGCATTCGCGGCCCCGGCGACACCCATCAGCAGCGTGGAATTGTTCACAGTTCCCACGCCGGCGGTTTCACCGCCCAAAACCAGTGCCGAAGTGCTGTTGATAATATTGTTGGCGGGGGCGCCGGCCTGGGTGAAATCCACCTTGAGTAAGCCGTTCTTGACGATTGTCTGGCCGCTGTAAGTGTTGGCGCCAAAGAGTATCAAACCACCGAAGCTCCGCTTGGTCAGGCTGCCTGTGCCGCCGTTGTTGGCAATCACGCCGCCATAGGTCAGAGTCAGGCCGCTGGCGACATCCAGCGTGCCTACCCCGTTGGCGGTCGCATCTCCCACCGCAATGCCGCGATTGGCATTGAGCGTGAAACTAGCAGTGGCGAGCAACTCGCCGCCATCCAGCACCAGGCTGCCCGGCGTCGCCGAACCGGGCCCCGCGCCCAGATTGGAGTCACTGGCCACGGCGACCGTTCCGCCATTAACCGTCAAGGCCCCCGTAAACGTATTAACTGCATTTAAAGTCAACTGGCCCGCGTCGGTTTTGGTCAAACCATTCCCGCCGGAAATCACCCCGTTGATGGTCAGAACGCCGTTGGCGGCCACGTCCACGGTGGGAGTGCTCCCAAGCACCAGTGGCAGGTTGATCGTCTCCAGCGTCACCGGTTGATTATCGGTGACGTTGCCGTTGAGCGTAATCGAATTGCCGCTCAAGCCGAAGGCACCTGATGGGGTAGCGAAAGTCAAATTGCCGAACGCCGTCGCGGCCGCGAAGTTGTTGGTGTTCAGGAGGCCGATGACGTTGGTGAACACGAGCGAATCGCCCGCCGTCGGCGTGAGGCTGCCCCGCCAGTTGGCCGGCGTCGTCCAATAGGCGTCCTGGCCGAGGCCCGTCCAGACGTCTTCTGTCGCCAGGCTCGAGGACACGCTGAGAGCCAGAAACGCTGCGATGGAGGCGGCTGCCGCCGCGCGGGTTTTGAATTGATTCAGGGTATTTTTCATAGGTTTGATCGTGTGTCGTGATTGGCCTCCCGCCGTGAAAGCGGCCGCCCATGTCCGAACAATGACATTCATGGCTACGATTGGTTCTTTACGCTTGGATTGAAAGTGATTCTACCCATCAACTAACGGAATACCATTGAACGTTTGTTCTATGGCGTCAATGAGAGTAGGTATCGGACGCAGGAAGACCGATTTTCGGCGGAACCTGCTTGCCCCAATCCTTGTGCCAATAATAGCTCCAGAGATCGGGCAACTTGGCCATCTCCACATGCCCGTCCACCAGCCCCAGATTCACTGCTCCCCGAGGGGGGGAAAATTGCCAGGGGGTTGACTGAAAGGTCGCCGGAGACGGCACCACGCCTCCATGTCGTGCGAGGACGAGTCGTCCCATTTCATAAGGGAAATGATTGCCGTAGCTGATGCCGAAATAAAGGTTTGAGGGGGGCTGATCCTGTTCGGCCGGCCAGGTATCGCCCCAATTGGCGTCAAAGAAATCGGGCGTTTGGGCCGGGAATTTTATACTGCCGGTGTTGACAAAATAATATTCGGGATGGTTGTTGTTGTCAGAATTGTTGCCCGGCGCCGCCCCATTGTTGACATAGAACCAACCGTTGTAGCCATAACTGGAATCAAAATTGTAAACGTTGTTATTATTGTCCGTTGCGGTCCGAAGAAAACAGTGGTCGGCTGTGCCGTTCCAACCGCCAGCGGCATTGCCGTGGGGCGCATAGGGCCCCGTCGTCGGGGCCGGGGTCGCCGCGGCGGCGCAGAGGAGCAAATTGGAGCTGTGCGAATAGTAGTCCAGCATCGCCTGCATCCACACGCCGGCAGCCGGCGCCTGGAGCAGTACGCCGTCGTGATCATCGGAGTACATGATGTTGACGGTGGCCAATTGTTTGAGGTTGGCTTCACACGAGGCCTGTTGCGCCCGCCTTTTGGCGCTGGCCAGCGCCGGCAACAGAATCGCCGCCAGAATGGCGATGATGGCAATGACCACCAGCAGTTCGATGAGCGTGAAACCTGCGAGGCGACCTGTGCCACGTGACGGGTGACACGATTGCGCGTGGTGCGGCGCGGCGCCCTTCCCCTCGCCTGCCACCTGCCACCGGTCATAGGTGGGGCATGACTTGATCATAATCGTGCTTTTGGGTTACGCAGCTGAAGTTCGCACATACCGGCGCTGGCAGCCATCGAACATTTGTTCGATGCCGTTCCCGGAAGCCCAAATTTCAATCAGGAGGAAATAACCAGCAGATTGACAATGACGGACGATTGTGGGGTGCTAATTCTGAGTGGGAATTCCTATGTTCACCTTGCCAGGAGTCCAACCTCTATGCCAATTGTAAGTCCACAAATCCGTCAGCCTGGCCAATTCAACGTGCCCGTCTCCCAGCCCGATGTTGATGCCCCCTTTCGGCGGCTTGAATTGCCAGGGCGTCGCGTAATTCTGCGACGCCGCGCCGGCGATCACCCCGCCATGCCGCGCGATGGTGAAGCGGCCCATCTCGTTATCATGGTTGGCGCTGTATTGACCGGTATAAAGATTTGCCGCCGGGCTATCGTTTTCCGCTGGCCACGCATCCATCCAACATCCGTCCATAAACATCGGGGTGTTGACCGGGCGTTCCACGGAAGATTCCTTGCCATAATACCAGGCCGGGTCCTGCGCTCCATGCTTCTGCTCGCTGCATCCATAACCGGCATTGCTGCCATCTCCTTTTCCTTTACCGTCGCTGTCCGTGTAAAGCCAGCCGTTGCATTGGTAGCTGCAATTGACCGAGGCCCAGCCGGATAATGCGGTGCCATTAAGGTTCCGGTAGAAGCAGTAATTGGCCGCCCCATTTTGGCCACCGCCGCCCATGGCGTTGGGCACCGCCCCCGGCGGCGGAGCCTCGGGCGCAGTCGGACACAACAGCAGGTTGGTGGCCTTCGAATAATAATCAATCATGCAACCCATCCACTCACCCTGATCTCCCAAATAAGACCCAGCCGTGTCCGGTTCAATGTATTTTCCGTTGTCACTGACATACATGATGTCGCACAGAGCCAGTTGTTTGACATTGTTCTGGCAGCCCGCTTGTTGGGCTTTCCTTTTGGCGCCCGCCAAAGCCGGCATGAGGATCGCCGCCAGAATGGCAATGATGGCAATGACCACCAGCAATTCGATGAGCGTAAAACCAGCGACGGGACATCTGACGCGTGACACCTGCCGGGAGAAAGCACCCTGGCGGTGTGCAATCCTGTCACCTGTCGCCAGCCGCGTGTCATCAGCAGGACATGGTTTCATCACGATTATAACTCGGGTTAACGAGGCTTAAAATGCTACAACCCGGGCTTTTGCGCCATCGAACATTTGTTCAGGTTTGTCCCCGGAACCTGACGACGGCATTGGTTCTGTTGCCACGCCCTCAGCGCCCTTCGATCAGATAAAACTGTTGCGGCGCGCCGGCGGCAGCAGGAAAGGTAAAATTGAAATTACCATGATCGTCGAAAGCATTGGTCGCCAGGCGCAGCCACTGGTTTAACGGCAACGCCAGGTTCGTCGAAGTCAGCACATAATAATTTCCCTGCGGCAGGCCGTTTGTGCCGCTCAAGACAAAATTCATTCCCGGCAATGCGCAAGCCGTGATGCGAGGTATAACCGCCGCGCTGAGAGCGAGGACCAGGTCAAGGGTATGATCGCCCGAATTATTGATCAAGGCGCCGGAGTAACCGGCGGGCAATGCCGTCAGCGCGAAATTTGTTTCTGAGCCGTCGAATGTCGCGTAGCTAACCAGATGAAACGTGATTGGCGCTGTCACATTGGCCACGGAATTAATTTGAATCTGGTTGACCCCGCCGGCCGCAAGATTGACGGCCGTGACGTTGGTCACGGCAGAATTTCCGTCCACCCGCAAACCCAGCGTCGAGTTGGTCAATTGGACCGCTCTGATACCGGACATGGGCGTGCCCATCGTGTTGCTTAAGACAAGTGTGCCGTTGTCCAGTGTGACCGTGTTCGCACCGCTGCCCGCGCCCGCGGCAATAGTGTTGGCCAGGACGGTGCCGCCATTAACGGAAAGCGTGCCGAAGGTATTGGCCGTGCCCGCGCCGCCGCTGGTGTGGCCAAGTTCAAGCACCGAGTTCACCCGGAGCATTGCATTCGCGCCATACACATTGACCATTCCACTGCCCGCGCTCGTCGCACCGCTCGCGCTTTGAAAACCGATTTGCAGCGTGTTCACGTCAAAAATACCCGACGTAAACGTCAGCACGCCGATGCTGTCGGCGCCGGTGGTTGTCTGGCTTTTGCCCACAACCAGCGTGTCCACCAGCGCGTCCACGGTCCCGTTGCTGAAATCGTTTGTGCCACGCGCTGAGCTCGAACTGGAACTCTGCAGGGAATTGTCCGCGATGTCCCAGTTGGCGATGCGGCTCGACCCGTCCGCCGCGCGAAAGTAAGCGAAGGCATTCGGAAACCCCGGATTGATGGCGAAGGTAGCGGCGCTTTTCTGTCGTGCAATGGTGATGCCGTCCGCGAATATCGCGTTGGTCCACCCCAGATAAACGAAATTTGGGCCGCCGTTGTTGGAATGATTGTCGCCGACGAGGATGCCGGGCGAACCGGAGGCCGTGATTAGATTTGTTTCGGCCAGGTACAGGGTGCCGGTGGCGCGATTGACCAGACCGTCGGCACCGACCAAAATTTGATTGAGAGCGGCCACGAAATTACCAAGGCCGGACATATCCAGCGTGGCCCGTTGTGAGCCGCCGCTGTTGGCGGTGCCCTGACGCACGGTCAGATTCGCCTCTGAATTGCTGATTTCGAGGGTGCCGGCCGTCCCCGTGAGGGTGGCATCAACGGTTTGCGCGGTTCCGTTGTCGGTTTCCGTGCCGACGCCAAGACCGTTCGTGCCGGAAATGTCCAGCGCGTTGCCGGAAGCGATCAAGGTCGTGTGATTGCCGTTGGTGTTTCCGTATTGCAGGGATGCAATGCCGAAATCAGCATCCACGACGTTGTTGATATTTGAGGCGGCGGCAACACTTCCGTTGTCGTAAAATTTTACGTCGTCGCCCGCTCCCAACGCCGCCGGCAACCAGTTGGCGCCAGTGGACCAGTTCGTGTTGGCGCTGATGTTATTGGTCGCGTTCCAGACGGCGGCAGTCGGAGGCAACCCGCTGGTAAAGAACTTCACGTTTTTCCATTGCACTCCGGCCGAGGCGGTGTTCAGCGTTCCGTAGCAGCCGTATTTGAAATAATGCGAGGCGGTGGAGTTGGAACCGCGGGTCCATTGGCCCGCCAGGACGCCGTTGATGTAAGTTTGCACATATTGGCCGGGAACGTGGATGATATTAACGTGCACCCACGTGTTGTAAATATTCGTCACCACCACGGTGTCGCCGTAATGTTCGAGTGAGCCGCCATTGGCTGAAAAGCCCCGCAGCATGAACAAGGTGGCGTTGCCGTTGCCGTCGGAGCCGAAAATTTGCATGACACATTCGTTGTCGGTGGGCGGTGACAGCCTCACATCGCCCTCAAACTGTTGATTTCCCGAGGTGTAGTCGTCATTGACACGAATTTCGATACGGTTGGAATCCAGATTCCACAGATTGAACGTTTCCACACCTCCGGAGTTGGTGTAAGTGCAGTAGTCGCCCGGGCTGATAACAAATACGCTGGGCGGCGGACTGATACTGAACAGCACGTCGTTGGTTTCCGGCTCCAAGCGTTCACCGTAAGTCATCTGCGTCCAGCCGCCGCCGATTTGACCCCGGGCGGATACGACCGCCCCGCCAACCAACAGGCCGGCCAACGCGCCCAAGACCGGCGTCAACCTAAATTTGAGTTTCTTCATTCTCATGCCGGTTTCATTGCAATTGCAACAGGTAGAAAATCTGCGGCGTGTTCAAATTAAACGAATTGGTGAAATTGAAATTGCCGTTGTCATCGAAAGCATTGGTCGCCACGCGCAGCCACTGCCCCGGCGGCGCGGCCATATTGGTCGAGGCCAACAAATAATAAGTCCAATTTCGCACGCCGTTGCTGCCGGTAAAGACCAGATCGCTTCCGCTCAACGCCACGGCGCTGATTACCGGCGGGGGCGTCGGCGCGTTGGTGATACGCAATGTGCCGTCCAGCGCGAGCGTGCCGGTATCCCACGCCAGATTCAGCCCGGGAATTGCGGGCACCATCTTCGGCAGTGAACCGCCCACGCCGTAAGCCAAAGCATTGAACAACTTGAACGTGTCCGTCGCCGTCAACGTGCCACTCAAATTGGTCACCTGCAATATGCCACCGGCAAAAGTTATCAAGCTGCCGGCCGAAATCACATCGTTCGTGCGCGCGGTCTTGTTCAATTTCATCATCATCGTTCCTTGCAGGAACGCCCCGTTGCCGACGGTCAGGACCCCGACGCTGGAATCATTCCCCGGCGAAACGACGGCGTTGCTGTTCACGGTCAGGCTGCGGTTGACGGCGCCGCCACCGGTCAGCGTCTGTCCGGCGCTCAAGGTGAACGTCAAACCCGTGTGCGAGCTGACGTCAATCGTGGCTCCCGGCGCGACACTGATGAGCGGGCTGTCGGAAATGGAACCCATACCCGCCAATGCCAGCGTGCCGGTGGTAACCAGCGTGCTGCCCGTGTAAATGTTCGTGCCGCCGAGGGTCAGCGTGCCGCCGCCGGTGACGATCAAATTGCCGGGGCCGGTGATAACGTTGCTGCAATTCAGGCTCGGCGGCGTGCCGTTGTTCGTCACGTCGAAATAGGCGTTTCCTTCGAGCGTGATGGTTGCGCCGCCGCCGATGTAGCTTGGCCCTTTTTCGTTGAAAATGGTACCGCCGTCCTGCACGACGGTGTTTTTGTTCAGCGGTGTCGAAAGCGTGTAGAAATCGAGCGTGGCATTGGTGTGAACAGTTATCGTGTTGGCCGGATTCCCGACCTGCGTCGTCGAAGTTTGGATGGCGAACTCGCCCTGCCGCACGTCAATGTCGCCCAGGGCCGGATCAATGCTGCTGACGCCCACCAGCGAAACCTGATTGGTTCCAACCTTGACGAGGTTGAACGGGCTGTGGGGCGGACTGGTGTTCAGGCTGGCTGTCCCGCCGGAGTTGCGAATGTCCCAACGCCCTGTGCCGCCGAAGGTAGTGTCGCCGGCAAGCGTCACGTCCCGCAACGCCGAGGTTTGCTGCGGGCCGCTGTTGATAATCGCACCCTGGCCGCCACCACCCGGGCCGGAAACCGTGACGAGTTCGCCGTCGAGGTTCTGGCCATTAATATCCAGCGTCCCATTGTTGCTGATGAACGTTTCTCCACCGGCGTTGCCCAGCGCCGTTGCCGAGCCGACCTTGACCGTGCCGGCGAGAATCGTCACGGATCCGGTGAAATCGTTGGCCGTGTCCAGCGTCAACGTGCTGTTTCCTGCTTTCACAATGCCTGCCGTGCCGCTGATGTCGCCCGCGCCGCCGATGGTGAAATTATTCGCGCTGGAATTGTTTGTTATCGCGGCCGGCATGACCAACACGCCCGCTGGAATGGTCACGTTCGTTATGACTCCCGGCGTATCGCCAAACAACACGCTGTCGCCATTGTAAAACTGGTCGGCTCCGCCCAGGGCCGGGTCGAACCAATTGTAGGAGTTGGTCACATCCCAAACGTCGCTGGAGGTCGAATCCCAGACCAGGTTCGCCGGGTTGCGAGCAACGATCAAGGTGACCGTGGCAAAGTTGGTCAGGCTGTCGCCAGCCCCGGCCAGGGTGAGGGTGTAAACGCCCGCGGGCGTCGTGTTCGAAGTCGTGATGGTCAACGCTGCCGAACCGGCACCATTCAGTACGGGAGGATTGAAAGTCGCATCAACGTTCGTCGGCAAACCGCTCACACTGAAAGCCAAGCTGCCGGTAAAATTTGAGTTTGTCGAAATGCCCACGCTGAAAGCGGTGCTGCCGCCAGGGGGCACGGTCTGCGATCCGGGGCTGGCCGTCATGAAGAACGGCAACAGGCTGCCGGCGGTCGGAGGAGTGAGTGTCAAATTGAATTGCTGGTTAGCGCCACCGCTGTAAGGTTGCTGATCCAGTTGCGTTCCGGCGGTGAAGCTGCCACCGGGCACGTCCAGGCAAAGGCCGCTCCGGCGGTTGATGACATAGTAAAGTCCATTGCCGGCGGATAACGGCA
>Ga0335085_10001017_pt1 | contig 66267 bp, 55 predicted proteins | sample Lox_Sample_45_FD_206712 | JGI IMG/M metagenome (GOLD analysis project Ga0335085, IMG submission 206712) | Soil microbial communities from Loxahatchee National Wildlife Refuge, Florida, United States - Lox_Sample_4.5 | ecosystem: Environmental > Terrestrial > Soil > Wetlands | place: USA... | reverse complement strand
CTATCGCGAATACATGATGAGCTTCATGTCCGCCGCCCCCTGCCCCGTATGCCGAGGCAAACGACTGCGCCCGGAATCTTTGGCCGTCAAGATCGGCGGCCTCTCCATCGCAGATTTCACTGCACTCCCGCTCAACCGCGCGCTTTCTGCGGCCATCAATCTTCAGTTCACCGACCGCGAAGCGCTGATCGCGGAACGTATCCGCCGCGAGATCGCCGAGCGGCTCGAATTCCTCTGCGCCGTCGGCCTCAACTACCTTTCGCTCGATCGCAACGCTGCCACGCTCTCCGGAGGCGAAGGCCAGCGCATTCGCCTCGCCACCCAGATTGGTTCGCGCTTGCGCGGAGTTCTCTACGTTCTCGATGAGCCCTCTATCGGCCTTCATCAGCGCGACAACAACCGCCTGATTGAAGCCCTCGAGAAACTCCGCGATCTTGGCAACACTGTCCTCGTGGTCGAGCACGACGAAGAGACCATCCGGCATGCCGATTATGTCCTCGATCTCGGCCCCGGCGCCGGTCGTCTCGGGGGCAAAGTCGTCGCACAGGGAACCCCGGATCAGATTGCGGCCTCGCCCGATTCACTAACCGGCCGTTATCTGTCGGGCGCTGAGACGATGTTGCAGCGGCCTTCCCCCCGGCCTCTCACCGGCAAATGGCTCTCTGTCACCGGCGCTCGCGAGCATAACCTGCAGGACGTGAATCTCCGCATCCCCCTCGGCGTGATGACTGTCGTTACCGGCGTCAGCGGCAGCGGCAAAAGCACCCTCGTGAACGACATCCTCTACCGCTCCCTCGCCAAAACCATCTATGGCTCTCGCGAAGAGCCCGGTGCCCATGACGCTCTCACCGGCATCGACCAAATCGATAAAGTCGTCCGCATCGACCAGTCGCCCATTGGACGCACGCCTCGCTCCAATCCGGCCACCTACACCGGTGTCTTCTCCCCCATCCGCGACCTCTTCGCCATGCTCCCCGAGTCGCGTGAGCGAGGCTACAAGCCCGGCCGATTCAGCTTCAACGTCACCGGCGGCCGTTGTGAGGCCTGCCAGGGCGACGGGCAGCGCCGCATTGAAATGAACTTCATGCCCGACGTCTACGTGCAATGCGAAGTCTGCAATGGCCGCCGCTACAACCAGGAAACGCTTGCCGTCAAATTCCACGGTCATTCCATTGCCGACGTGCTCGATCTCACCATCGAAGACGCCCTGCCCTTGCTCGCCGACGTGCCCCAGGTTCGCCAGAAGCTGCAAACCCTCGTCGACGTTGGCCTCGGCTACGTGCACCTCGGCCAAAGCGCCACCACGCTCTCCGGCGGCGAGGCGCAGCGCATGAAGCTGGCGCGTGAGCTCTCCAAGCGGCAAACCGGCAAGACTCTCTATCTCCTTGACGAGCCCACCACCGGCCTGCACTTTGACGACGTGCGCAAACTTCTCGAAGTTCTGCATCGCCTCGTCGATCTCGGCAACTCCGTCATCATCATCGAACACAATCTCGACGTCATTCGCAACGCCGATTGGGTCATCGATCTCGGTCCCGAAGGCGGAGAAGCTGGCGGCCGCATCGTGGGCGAGGGCCGCCCCGCCAAGATCGCCGCGATGCCCGAATCCTACACCGGCCACTTTTTGAAGCGCTATTACAAATCACAAAATGGCCGTCTCGCTCCCGCCGATCCTGATGATGATTTGCTGATTGAATCCGCGAATGAAGGAACTGGCCTGAATCATGCTTCACTTGATGTGAAGGATCCTGCGCCCGGTGCATCGTCCGCCAAACGATCTTCAGCCAGACGGTCCGATCGAAAGAACGGACAAGCCGCAACGGACTCCGAACCGGGCCCGCGCATCAATGGAAGAAGATCGCGCGATAAGAAAGCTCCTTCAGCAACAACACGACGCCCCAGGAAAACGAGACTTCCATGAATAATTCGCCGGCTAACGAACCGGACCACTTGCACGATTGGCCCAGCGATCAAACCGGCGGACTCAGTGCTCCGGCAGATTCGTCCGCTCCGAATGCGGATTCTGACCTTACTGAACATTCCGTGCCTGTGCCCAGTCCAGAGCCACCGCTATCCCAGGGGCCTGACTTTCTGCATTTCCAGCCACCACCGCCTCAGACTCGCATCCCTCATCTCGGACATTTGCTGCTCCTGCTGGGCGTTTTCCTGCCTATGGCGCTCCTTGCCACCGGCTTGGCCGTGGGCCTCGCGATGCATCAACATCTTTTTGGCGTCTCCACTGCCCAGCGCGCCATGACCAATATTCATTACATCCTGGGCAGCGAAGGACTTCTTTACATTTTCACTTTTTGCATCGCGTCGCTCATCTTTCCACTCTTCTGGCATAAAGGGCTTTTCGCCGGGCTGCAATGGAACGGCTCGACGGCACTGCGTCTCCGCTGGTGGCTGGTCACCGCCGCACTCGCGTGTTTTCTTCTTGCGATTTTGAACGAAGTATTGATCCCCGGCCCCACCAATACGCCCATCGAAAAGATCTTCCGCACTCCCGGAGCTGCCTGGCTCCTCTTCGCCTTCGGCGTCACCTTCGCGCCGTTCTTTGAAGAAATGCTTTTTCGCGGCTTCCTGCTGCCCTCACTCTGCACAGCCTATGACTGGTGCGTCGAAAGAATGACAGGACAGGCCATGCGCCCGATCGCCCCCAACGGCCATCCCCAATGGTCGCTCTCTGCCATGATTGTAGCCTCCGTCGCGACCAGCATCCCCTTCGCCGCGTTGCACGCCGAACAGACCGGCTATGCCTTCGGGCCTTTTCTGCTCCTTGTGGGTGTTAGCGTAGTGCTTTGCGCCGTCCGCCTCCGCACGCGTTCCCTCGCTTCCAGCGTCCTCGTCCACGCCTGCTACAACTTCATGCTCTTCACGATCATGGCAGCCGGTACCGGCGGCTTCCGCCACCTCGACAAAATGTGAAGAGCGGCTTGTCGTCCGCATTGTGTTGTCAGCGTCTGGAATGGTGCTTCAGTTAAAGCTTCGGGCCCATGGCTAAAATGGTGTTGATGTCCAGTCCAACCCATGCCCAGCAGCTTCTCTCCCTCCTCGCCCGGACAAGCTTCAAACTCGGCCAGTTCAAGCTCTCGTCTGGTGGCACCAGCGACTATTACATCGACTGCCGAACCACCACGCTCCATGCTGAAGGTGGGCGCCTCACGGGCCATGCCATCCTCGACTTGCTTGAGGCTAACCACATCGAAGCTGAAGCCGTCGGCGGCCTTACTATGGGCGCCGATCCCATCGTCTCCAACGTAGCCACGGCCAGCGCCTGGCGTGCCCAATCTCACGCGGGTGCGCCGCTCCTTCACGGGTTCCTGGTGCGCAAGGCGGAAAAAGCCCACGGCACCGCCCGCCGCATTGAAGGATTCTGCCGCGAGGGCGCTCGCGTCATCATTGTCGACGACGTCTGCACCACCGGCGCCTCCACCATCGCCGCAATCCAGGCCGCACAGGAGGCCGGCATGATCGTCGCTGCCGTCGTCTGCATCGTCGAGCGCGAAGAAGCTGGCGGCCGCACTGCGGTCGAAGCTGCCGCGCAAGGCAGCCCATTCCTACGCCTTTTCACTGCAAATGAGGTCAGGGCCGAGCACGTCGCCCAACAGTCCGCAGCAAAGCCTTAGCGTCCCTCGCCCGCTACAAAAAAGGCAGACCCGCGATTTTGGGTCTGCCTTCTGGCGTTCATCCAACTGCTTGCACCGTGTCTAAACTTGCGTTATTCCTCGGGAGGAGCTGTCGACGCCTGTCCGTTCGCCGGGGGCGCGGCCTGTCCGCTCGCGGTCGGGGCCTGACCCATTTGCGGCTGGTTGTCGCCGTTCATATTCGACAGCAGTTGCACCGTGACGCGCCGGTTCTCCTTCCGGCCGGCGGCCGTCTTGTTATCGGCCACATACTGATCCTTGCCGATTCCGATAAGGTAGAAACGGTGCGGAGCGATGTTGTACTTCGCCGCCAGATATTGCACCACCGCATCCGCGCGGCGCTGGCTCAAATCGTAGTTATACTGCGCCGGCCCGGTCGAATCCGTTCCGCCCGTCACTTCCAGTATGTAGCTCTTCGCGGAGCCGAGGTGACCCGCAAAATCATCCAGCTGCGATTGGTCATCCTTTGTCAACACAGCTTTGTCAAAACCGAAGGTCACTGAGACGGTCGCAACCTGCTTGAAGTTGTCCAGTCCTTTCACGACGCTGTCCAGTGAGTCTGCGCGATGTGCAACATCGTTGGCAGCCTGGTCGGCCGCGTTCGCCGCCTGCGTCGCGCTCTGCGCGTTCTGGTTGGCCTGGTCAGCTGAGCTCTGCGCCTTGTGAATCCCCGATTGAGCTCGGTCGTCCACATCGTGAATCTGCCGGTTGTTCTCAGCAGTCTTCTGGTCGAGTTGGTCCGTATGGTCGATCAGTGGCCCTGTCTGCGTGCGTACATATTTCTTCGTTGCGCACCCAGATATGCCGAACACCATCAGCGCCGCTGCCGCCAACGCAAATCTGAATCGATGCAAGGTCATTGTCTTCACCTCTCCACCCCTGTCTCGGCCTTTGCAACTTGGCCCACAGGGATGCCGTTTTCCTTTAGCCTTTCCAAGTGCACGCCGTCATCCATTCAGAAAAGTACCAGTAAGATACTGAAATTAACTGTGTTAAATTCGCTCCGCTGGGCGATTTCTGCGCGCCTTTCCCATGTAATTTTTACCGGGGCCGGTAAGCTTTGCCCTATCCCGAGTGTCAAACGCCGCGCTCCGATTTCGTCCCTGCAGCTGTCCCCTCGGTCTACCCGCAAATCCCGCTATCCTTAGAGTTGGCGGCCTGCCTCCCCGCCACTCCGATTGCTTCATGGATCTCTACGAGAAAATCCGCTCTTTGCCGACCCAGCCCGGGGTGTATCTATACAAAGACGTTGACGGAGACGTCATCTATGTCGGCAAAGCCAAAGACCTTCGTGCGCGCGTCCGCTCCTATCTGCTTGAGGCATCCCAGGCCAACGCCAAAACCGGCTCGCTCATGCGCGAAGCTGTTGACATCGACTACATCCTCGTTGCCAACGAACACGAAGCACTCGCTCTTGAGAACAACCTCATCAAGCAGCGCAAACCCCGCTTCAACATCCTTCTGCGCGACGACAAAACCTACCCCTATGTCAAACTCACTCTCGCTGACCGCTTCCCCAAGGTCTTTGTCACTCGCCGCCTTCGCAAAGACGGCGCCGCGTATTACGGCCCCTATTTCCCCGGCAACCTCGCCTATCGCGTCGTCGAGCTCATCCACCGCAGCTTTCTGTTGCCCAGTTGCAAGGTAGATCTTTCGCGCTACCATCCGCGCGCTTGCCTGCAGTACTACATTCACCGCTGTCTGGGCCCATGCGTTGAGGGCTTCACCACACCTGAGGCCTACAAACAAGCAGTCCGCGATGCCCAGCTCTTCCTCGAAGGCCGCCATGCCGAGCTTGAGGGTACGCTGACTGCGCGCATGATCGCCGCTTCTGAGGCTGAGCAGTTCGAGGCCGCCGCGCGCCTCCGTGACCAGCTCTCCACTGTGCGCCAGCTCCAGGAAAAGCAGCGCATCGCTACCGCCGAGCTCGAGGACGATGCCGACGTCTTCGGCTACCACTTCGAAGACGCCTCCCTCGCCGTCAATCTCTTCCACATGCGCAACGGCAAAATCGTCGACCGCCGCGAATTCTTCTGGGAAGATCTGCCGAGCCTGGTGGAATTCACCGAAAAGCCTTCCGAGGTAGCTGCCGCAGGTCCCGTTTTTGTAACCTCGGAGAATTCAAAAGCGGACGCGCCCTCGTTCAATGCAGGAGCCGTCTTCAGCGCTCTCCTCAAACAGCTCTACATCGATCAGCACTACATCCCGCGAACCATACTTGTCCCGCTCGACTTCGACGATCGCGAAGCTCTCTCTGCTCTGCTCACCGAACGCACTGGCCACAAGATTGATATTGCAGTACCCCAACGCGGCGAAAAACGCTCCCTCGTCGATCTTGCGGGTCAAAACGCCAAACAGTCATTCATCCAGCGCTTCCGTGTCCTAGAGCCCTCGCGCAAGGCCATCCAGGAATCCCTTGCCGATACATTCATGCTTCCTGAACTGCCACACCGCATCGAGTGTTTCGACATCTCGCACATCCAGGGTGCCGAGACCGTTGCCTCTATGGTCGTCTGGGAAGACGGCAAGATGAACAAATCGGCCTATCGAAAATTCAAAGTGAAAACCGTTGCCGGCGTCGACGACTTCGCTTCAATGCGCGAAGTGGTCGAACGCCGTTATCGCCGCCTTAAAGATGAGGACCAACCGATGCCCTCCCTCATCCTCATCGATGGCGGCCTCGGCCAGCTTCACGCTGCCGCCGAGGCTCTCGAATGCCTCGGCTTCACCTCGCAACCGCTTGCCTCCATCGCGAAAAAGGAAGAGGTCATCTATCTTTACGGCAGCGAAGACGAGCCCATCGTCCTCGACCGCCGCTCACCCGTCCTGCATCTCATTCAGCTTATCCGCGACGAAAGTCACCGCTTCGCGATCGGCTACCACCGCCAGCGGCGCGCCATGCGCGACCGCGACTCGGAGCTATTGAACATTCCCGGCGTCGGCCCACTGACGCGCCAGCGTCTCCTCACTCATTTCGGCAGCCTGCGCGACGTGCAGCAGGCCACCCCCGAGTCCCTCGCCGCCGTTGTCTCCCGCAAAACTGCCGAAACCATCTGGCAGCACTTTCACGAATCCACAGCTGCGCAGTAGTCCTTCGATTCCAGTTCCCTCTTTAGCGCGCAACACTCTCCATCAACTCCGCCTGCCGGCTCGACGCTCCGTTGCGATCGCTTCGGTATCGTCCCGGCGGCACACCAAACTCCCGCTTGAATGCCCGATTGAACGCAGCTTCTGATTCGTATCCCACGCTGGCTGCAATGTCCGCAACTCCCCTCGAACTCCGCTCCAGCATCCGCGACGCCAGCTCAAGCCTCCACCGAGTCAAGTACGCCATCGGCGGTTCGCCTAAGTACTTCGTGAATCGCTCCACCAGGGCCGACCTTGAGATGCCCACCTGCTCGGCGAGATCGGCAATCGTCCACGGATGCGCAATCTGGCTATGCAGCAATCCCAGACTTTTTCCCACAACCGGATCGCGCGTTCCCGCCAGCCATCCCATCTGTCGCTCCGGCAAACTCGCCACATAGCGCCGCAACGTGTCCACAAACAACGCCTCTGACAGCTTCGCCAGCATCGCTTCGCTGCCTACGCGCCCCGATGCTGCCTCCTCCACTAGATGCAATATCGAATTCTCCAGCCATTGTCCTGAACGGTCAGTCCTGAGATTGACCTTGAAGACGGGCGGAAGTGCGCTCAATATTGGCCGGCTCACGTACGGATCGCACGTCATGTAGCCGCACACGAACCGCGTGATCTCGCCACCGCCTCCGGCGCGCAGCGGAGTCAGGTCCCGCGCCTCGACCTTTGCATTGATCCCATAATTCGGAAATGCCCGGTCCGATCTTCTCCCGCTCCCCATGTGGTGCGAATCGGCACCCGGAAAAACGACAACATCCCCCGGCTTCAGTTCCAGGCTCTGTCCCTCCGGAAGTTCGACGTAAGCCCCACCCTCAATCACCAGGTGGTAGAGAATGAGGTGTTCCGCTCCCGGCGCAACCTTGCCCGCCAAGGCTCTCGGTCTTGGCGTTGTCACTCCCCACGGCGCCGAGAACTCCGCCGTGAAATAAACGGCGCCGTTCAATTTCACTCCGCTCAGGATTTGTGAGAAAGCGTCCATCGGCCCTCTGGATTTGCTGCAAAGTTCCGCAGCCTCCCCGCAAAACAATCTGGATTTGCTGGCCGATCGGGCAATTCATGACGACGCCCGGGTATGGTGTCTGGGGAAACCGCTAAGCACAATTGTAGACCTGAACAGGACTTTCCCTTCCCCAATTCTCTGGCTCATGGGCAGGTCCAATCAGGCCGAGGTCACACATTGTCCCCGAACAGCCATCCTCATGGCGTTGTAATGCCCAGCACAGCGGTATCTCTGGCGGCGGACATTCGGGTGCCCTCACCAACTTCAATCAACAAAGGAGAGGTCATGAATCCAAATAAAGCACTATGGGAAAAAGGAGATTTTACTCAGATCGCAGCGTTTATGCGCGAGTCTGGAGAAGCGGTTGTCGATTCGATTGGAGTCGCGCCGCCGCTGGGCGTCCTCGATCTTGGCTGCGGCGACGGAACGACCGCAATTCCGATGGCTCGCAAAGGTGCGGACGTAACCGGCATCGACATTTCTTGCAAGCTGGTCGAAGCCGGCAATCGGCGCGCCGCGGTCGAAGGGCTCAGCCGCCTGATCTTCCTTGAAGGCGACGCCGGCAATCTCGAAGGCGTCGATGACAACTCCTTCGATCTCACCGTTTCCATGTTTGGCGCCATGTTCTCCCCCAGACCCCACGATGTCGCCAAAGAAATGGTGCGCGTCACCAGGCCGGGCGGCCGCATCGTCATGGGCAACTGGATTCCCAACGACCCGACATTCGTCTCCCAGTTGCTCAAGGTCAGCTCTGCGTTCACACCCCCGCCGCCCGAAGGCTTCGTCAGCCCTATGACGTGGGGTGTTGAAGACCATATCGTCGAACGTTTCAGTCAGGCCGGAGTTGCGCGAGAGAACATCTCCATGGTCAAAGACACTTATTACTTCGCCCATTCGGAAAAGACTCCCGCAGATTTCATCGATCTCTTCGAAGCGTACTATGGGCCAACCATGAACGCGGTTGAAGCTGCCCGCAAAGATAGCCGAGACGAGGATCTCCACGACCAGCTCATAGAATTGGCGAATGCTCAGAACAAGAGCAGTAATGCCGGCACTTTCATCCCGGCTACCTTCATGAGGGTGACCGTTACAGTCCAGTAATTTCTCACGGCGGCCTGCTGGTTCCAATCGCGCACGTTATACGGCCGGCCGCCGCCTACTCCGCCTTGAGCAGTTCCCTCTTCTTCATCACGATGTGCTGCCCGCACGTAGGGCACGAGAATCGATCGAAGATCCCCACTCCGCTAACTTCGGCATTGCACCATGGACATGTCCCACGCAATGAGTTCACGCCCAGCACCGTCCCGATCAACGGAGCCAGCACTCCCGCAATCACCAGCGGCACGCCAAGAAAAACTCCCAATCCAGTCAGGCAAATCATGCCGCCCGCGATGATCAATACCGGTGCTGCGATGATTCCGAAGAACAGCCCACTCATTCCGCCTTTGATCGGCACCTTTTCGCGCTCGTGATGCTCGGGCGCGGAAACCGGCGCGAGCTTTCCGCATTCCACACCGCAAAGCGGGCAGACCTTCCACTGCGCTTCCAGATGCGCTCCACATTTCGAGCAGGATCCATTCATGGTGCGCCCCCCTCTCGATGACCAGCCGAATCGATCAGCATATGCATCGAACCTGCGAACGCTGGCCCATGTACCTCAGCCGAAACACGGCTCTTCAAATCAGGCCCGTCCGCAGCATGAGAGTAGGCCGATTTGAATACGCTTGCCCGTGACAGGCATCACCCCATCCATTCACTCGGATGTGCTTCGGTTTGTTGATCTAAGATGCTACTTGGAATCCGCACACACCTTTTGCTTGTGCGCTTTAACCAATTGCCTTGGAGGCTCGTGAATGGACCTTATGCGCTCGACTTCATCCTGCATCATCAGTACCCTGCGCAAATCCGTCTTACTATCACTCTGTTTTGTGCCGACATTCTGTGCCATCCGCCACGCTTCCGCGCAAATGGTCTCTCCTGCCATCGACCAGCCTGGCCAGCCTTTTTCCTATTTCTCAAAGCCCACCGATGAGATCGGCGTCATGGGCGCCGACGCCGCCACCGAGATTACTCCCGAAGGTTATCTCCGCACCGGCTTCACGGAGCTGATGTTTTTTGCGGGCCCCGATCTCCAGCCAAGCAACATGCGCGTCCGCACGCTCGAGCAGAACCGCCTTCCCGTCGTCCATTACGAATTCGTCCGTGACGGCGTCACTTACCGCTTCACTATGTTCGAAGCGAGGATTGACGTCAGTGCAATCGACGAGGAGCGGAGGCACGCCAGCGTTCCCTTTCCTCCCGGCGTTTCAGTTGCCAGCGGCCTGAGTAAAGGCCCGCTCGTCAATTTCATCCGGGTGGAACTCGTGAATCAAACCCACGAACCGAATCGCGCGATCTTTGCCACCGGAACCCGTTACGACGGCCCCGATACCACCGGCACCGGACGTGGCGACAACCGCTTCCGGCGTCCTGTCGAGGGCAGATTCCCCGGCGACTACCGCCAGATCGGCGAGCAATTCAGCCCGAGCTGGGGGAACTCATTCGACGATGGCCATTTCTTTCGTTACAACCGCGAACTCTATGGATTCCCCGCAGGCTATTCCGGCCGCACCTTCACGCTCCGCGAGCAGGACACCGAGCGCAATCTGCGTGATCTTCTTCGGCCCACATACCTCAACGCCACACCCACCACGCCCGTCGGTATCGTCACCTACTCGCGCCTTCTCCACCCCGGCGAGACTCTCACTCTCGACTTTAAAATGCCCCTCATTCCCACCGCCGACCCCTTCGCCATCGCTGCCATCGATCACACCAGCTTCGACGATGCCCGAACCAGGATTGTCGCTTATTGGAACGACATTCTTGCCTCGGGCATGCAGATTTCGCTGCCTGAAGCGAAGCCCGTCGACACTTTTTATACGAATCTGATCTACGATCTTATTGCCATCGATCACATCGGCTCCAACTACATCCAAACCGTCAACAAACTTCACTACCACTCCTTCTATTTGCGTGATGGCGCCGACATCGTGCACAGCTACGATGTCACAGGCTATCCGCAAATCGCCGGAGAGTGTCTGGAGTTTTTCGCAAAATCGCAGAAGCCCGACGGCAACTTTCTATCACAGCCTCAGGAGTATGACGGTTGGGGTGAAGCCCTCTGGGCCTATTCGCAACACTACCGCATCACGCACGACAAGGCCTTCGCCGAATGGGCTCTCCCGCAAATCGCACGCGCGGTCGACTGGCTTCACCAGGCCCGCGTATCAGACCCGCTACACATCATTCCAGCCAGCAATGTGCGTGACAACGAATATGTACCCGGCCACCTCACCGGCTACAACTTCCTCGCCCTTGACGGCCTCCGCCTCGCCATCCAGATGGCCACCGAAACAGGCCACGCCGACTTGGCACAGAAATGGCAGGCCGAGTACGACGACTTTCATCAGGCATTTTTCAAGGTTCTCGACCCCCGGGCCGCCGCGAATAACGGTTATATTCCTCCCGCCCTCGACGGACAAACCGGCGGCTTCGATTGGGGAAATCTGCTGAGCGTGGTCCCGGAGCCAACTCTCGATCCCCACGATGCCCGCGTCACTGCGACGCTCAAAGCCACTCAGGCGAAATACGCCGAGGGCATCATGACTTATGCCGACGGAAAATTCCTGCACCACTATCTCACCATTAAGAACACAATGACTGAGACCATCCGCGGCGACCAGGAACAAGCGCTGAAGGAGTTTTATGCCCTGCTGGTGCACACCAGCTCAACCAATGCCGGATTCGAATACAACATGATTCCCTGGGGCGATCGCAATTTCGGGAACAATCTCGCACCGCATGGTTGGTTTGCGGCGGAGTACCGCACCCTTCTGCGCACCATGCTGGTCCGCGAACAGAACCACGACCTTCATCTGCTCTCGGTTGTCTCCCCAGAGTGGATTGGTAAAGGCAAATCCATCGCTGTGCGCCAGGCTCCCACAAACTTCGGCACCGTCAACTTCACTCTCGATCAGCCTCAGGACGGGACGGCAGTGCTCCGTCTGCACGCCGATTTCTCTCAGGCGCCGCAGCAGATCGTTCTCCATCTGCCTTGGTTCATGCGCCTCTTGTCGGCAACCGCTGACGGCAAGATCGTCCACGCCGCTGATGACGCACTTGCCGTTCCTGCCGCCACACAGACGGTCAGCCTGCGCTGGAGCCTGAAACCCGGGACCCCGCAGCTCAGTTACAGCCGCGCCGTTGCGGGTTACAGATCCGAATACGCACACCGCTACCAGGAGCTGATGCACGAACCACCGGCTGCCAAACCCTGACTTTGCATTTGACTTGGTTTCGGAAATGATGTGTCCGCATTCAGAAATTCCGGCTCGATACAACCCCAAAGACCGGCGATCCTGAGACCCGCTTACATCGGACCCGCTCTATCCGAAACCCCTCTGGACGTTTGCAGCTTGCGGTGAAAACTATGCGGCCGAGGTCACCCGTCTTGCACCCCGCGAATTCAGGAACTCTGCCACCATCGAAATGAGATCCTGCGGTGGGACGGGTTTGTTCAGCAACGTGAAGTGATGTCCATCGCGGCCGGCCGCAGCCAGCAGGTCGGCCGTCGACGCCTGCCCCGAGAACAACAAAATCTTGCAGTCCGGATAAATCCGTTTAATCGTAATGGCCAGTTCCACGCCGTTCATCCCGGGCAGCACCACATCGGTGATCAGCATTTCTGGCGGCTTGATCAGCGCAATCTCCAGGGCGCTGTCTCCGTCATATGCCGTCGTGGCTTCATATCCATTGATGGAGAGTATCTTTGTGATGGTGTCCGCTATTACGGATTCATCATCCACGACCAGGACTGTAGGCCGATATTCGCCTGCGCGGAGCGATGGCAATTTCTCGGTCGACACGATAGGGGAGTTTCGTGGTCCTTTCATAGGTTCCGTGCTCCTTTGCACGTCTTCTTGCAAATTGCATTCCATTCGCGCCAGATGGTTCATTGGCGACGTCGCATGAGTGCTTTAGAGTATAGATGCGGTTTCGAAGAGGATCGTAACCTCACTGCAGGCTGCAGTGAAGTTTTTACATTTGTAGGCTATTTTTACCCATACGTTATCCGTACGCTCGATTACGAATACGGCGGTGTTCTTTTGTTACCGGCTACGTCCGTCGCCACCGCGACCCTCACGCTTGCGTTTCTTATTCGTTGGGCATACGCAACACATGTCTCCTGCATCACATGGGAACAGAGGAACTGAATCTGTGGTTCGTGACCACGCTGTAGACCACTCTCTGATCAAGTTGCAGGAGGTCCGCCAGAACGAGGTTCCCAAGGGCCGCGAAGGAAAACACAAGAGGGTGATTGAACAACTCTTGCGTCACATCGATCAGCTGGCTCCTGGGACCGCGCTCAAGGTTCCTCTTGCTGCGCTTCCCTCCACCAAAGCTAATATTCGCGCCGCTCTCAACCGTGCTACTCACAAAATTGGCCTGGATGTGGCCACCTCCAGCGATCCCGCCAATCTCTACATCTGGAAAGTGGTGAACAAATCCTGATAGGATCTTCTCGCTCCTCAATCAGCCATGGCCGACGGCGTACGCATAGACAAGTGGCTTTGGGCCGCGCGTTTCTTCAAAACGCGATCGCTCGCGTCCCGTGTGTGCGATCTGGGGCGCATCCAGGTCAATGGGGTTGCTGCAAAGCCTGCCCGTGAAATTCACCCGCGTGACAAACTCACCATCGAGAAGGATGGTGTGGTCTTCGAGGTCGAGGTTCTCGCCGTCAGTGAAATCCGAGGACCGGCGACCGCCGCACAAGCCCTCTATCTCGAATCCGAATCCAGCCGCGAGGCTCGCCTTCGAATCGCTCAGGAGCGCAAAGCCATGCAGCAGTTCGCTCCCATCCCTCTGGGCAGACCCACAAAACGCGACCGCCGCCGCATCATTCAATTTCGCCGTGGGTTTTAATGTTTCCTTACATGAAAAAGGCCCGGCGCGGACCGGGCCTTGCGTGCGCAGCTTAAATTAAAGTTCTACGCCAAAAGGCGCTTCACCTTCTCTTCAATCACTTCCTGCGGTACATAGCCCACGATCTGATCCGCTACCTTGCCGCCCTTGAAGAATAAAAGCGTGGGAATGCCTCGAATGCCATAACGCGAGGGTGTCGCCCCATTCTGATCCACGTTCACCTTCGCCACCTTCAATTTGCCCGAATAGGTTGCTGCTACCCCATCGACCATCGGCGCAATCGCCTTGCACGGACCGCACCACACAGCCCAGAAATCTACCAGAACAGGCTGTTCGCTGCGCAGCACTTCCTGGTCAAAATTCGCGTCATTTACTTCTAAAACTCCCAAACCAGACATGATCCTCCTTGCGGACCCGCACTCGACAATTGTACAGGACGCAGTTCTCAATATCGGATGCCCCATACCCGCTTTCGGTCGCACGAGGGCAGTTTGCACGCGTCTCCAAACACCAAGAAAACTAAACCTCGTGGGCCCGCCTCAGGACCTTCGCCCTCTATAGAACTGATGACTTGCCTGCAAAGAGAAGCGCCCGGATCCTTAATGGATCTCGGGCGCTAGAGCAGCCCTCCCCCAGAACTGCTCACGCAGCGAATGTAGGTGTTCAATCGATAAATAGCAAGCAATCTTAGGTAATAGCGCGAGTAATCAGAGAATTGATGACTACATACCTTGTTAAGGGTCGTAACTTACTCATAACGCATGGTGTTGTGCCGTGTCTCGCGTTCATTCTTTAAGAATACACCTTATTTTCAATAACTTGAATGCCTCCGCTCTTCGAAAAACGGCAGAATACTTGCTCCACTACAACCCGATTTCCTTCTGCTTCGCCGATGGCGGCCGATGCGCTCGCCCAGGCCCTTTCGTCCTCCACAATCACCAGCATTGCAGGCCCCGCTCCGCTGAGAGCCGCTCCCAAAATCCCGTGCTCGCCTGCAAGCGGTGCAAGCATCGGTAAAAGCGGGCAAATCGGGGCACGGTAGGGTTGATGAATGTGATCGTTCATCGCCAGCCGTAACAGTTCGCCTCGCCCCTGCGCGAACGCCAGACCCAGCACTGCGGCTGACTGCAGATTCGACACCACATCCTCCAGCCGATAGTTCTCCGGCAATACTGCGCGCGCCTTGCTCGTAGCCAGCGGCTCAGACGGAAGTACCACGATTGCGCGCCAATCTTCTGGCGGGTCGACGCGGACGGCGTGCACCTTCTTTCCTTCGCACACAACCGCTACAAATCCGCCTAACCAGCACGCCGCGATATTGTCGGCGTGGCCCTCCAACGCATAAGCCTCCTCCAGAATGCGTCCCGAGTCCCACTTGAGCTGCCCAAAGTGCGCTGCCAGCGCGATTGCAGCGAGGCGCGCCGCAGCGGAAGATCCGCATCCCATTCCCAGCGGAATCTCGTTCACAATTCCGAGCGCCAGGGGCACAATCTGCCGCTGGTGATCCGCGAGAATTTGCTTGTAGGTGTCCAGGATCAGATTCCCATCGACGCGCCCGCATCGCTCCGCATTGCGCCCTGACGCGACAATCGCAAAACTCTCTGCCGCCTCGGCCTCGATCTCAAGACCAAAGTCCAGCGCGACAGCCACCGCATCAAACCCCGATCCCAGGTTTGCCGATGTCGCAGGCAGTCGGATCCGGAACGCATTCGCTGCCTTTCGAACGTTTTCTTGGGCGTTCATCCGGCGTTGCCCTTCATCGCGTCCAGAACTGCGGCAGGCGTTGCTTCCACCGTCACAGCATTACGGCGCATCGCTTCGATGGCTGCTTCCAGACCTTCTTTCTCTTCCGGATCCAGCAGGGTTCCCCGATGGAAATCAATCGTATAATCGGCGTCCTTCAATGTGTGCCCAGTAAGCACCAGCACCACCGTCTCGCCCGGGCGGATCACGCCTTTCGCATTGAGCTTTTTCAGTCCCGCGAGCGTCACGGCCGATGCCGGCTCGCATCCCAGCCCTTCCGCCCCAATCTCCGCTTTGGCGATCGCGATTTCCGCTTCCGTCACATCCAGGCACCATCCGCCGCTCTCCTGAATCACATGCGCAGCCTTCCGCCACGAAGCCGGATTGCCAATCCGAATCGCCGTCGCGCGCGTTTTCGCCTCCACCGGCTCCAGCACCGCGCCGTGGTTCTTCGCCAGGCTTTGCACCAGCGGATTGGCCCCTGCCGCCTGGATCACGCTGATCCGCGGCAGCCGCGCAACCAGGCCCAGTTCCTTCAATTCCCGGAACCCTTTCCCCAGCGCCGAACTGTTCCCCAGATTCCCGCCCGGCACAATCACGTGATCGGGCACATTCCAGTCGAAGGCCTCGGCCATCTCGAACGCCGGCGTCTTCTGCCCCTCCAACCGGTAAGGATTCACTGAATTGAGCAGATAGATCGGAGCTTGCTTCACCACCTCCGTCAACACACGAAGGCAGCCGTCGAAGTCGGTCTTCACCTGGCAGGTCAACGCTCCGTAATCCATCGCCTGCGACAGCTTGCCCCAGGCAATCTTTCCTTCAGGAATCAGAACAAGACTGCGCAGCCCGGACCGCGCCGCGTACGCCGCCATCGACGCCGAGGTATTCCCTGTCGATGCGCACGCCACCCACTCGAATCCCCGTTCCCTCGCTACACTGAGCGCCGCGGTCATACCCGTGTCTTTGAACGAACCCGTCGGGTTCATCCCCTGGTGCTTGGCAAAAAGCTGATCGATCCCCAGTGACTTTGCAGCACGCGGCAAATGATAGAGCGGCGTATTCCCCTCGCGTAATGAGACCGCATTGCCAAAGCTCTCCAGGATCGGCAGCAGTTCGCGATAGCGCCATACGCCTGACTGGTCCAGTCCCTCTGACGAGCACCGCCGCTCTCGCCACAGCCATTTCAGTGCGCCAGGATTTGGCCGATCATGCCCTCCGCGCTGGCTCCAGCCGGGGTATTCCACCTCAAACAGCTGCCCGCACGTGACGCAGCGGAAATCCGGCTGCGCCTCTGCGCCGGCAATCCGGCTTCCACATCCAACACAGCGCAACTGGTGCAGATTCTCACTCATACCTGGTGTTAGCCTACCAGTGCGAGGCCCCTTTTGCTGAGGGCGTCGCAAACTGAACTGCGCCTCGTGCGTCATTCATTTCACATGCCATCGACGAAAAAGCACGAACACGCCAAGCTGACGGGAAACGCCGGAACCCGCCTGAAGCGTTGCCTCCCATCCCTGATAATCCTGCTCCTGCTTCTACCCCTGCATGCGCAGACTCCGCTCCGCATCGCCGCCGCCGCCGATCTCGCACCCGTGCTGCCACCGATCCTTACGCAGTTCCAGCAGACGACCGGCCTCACCGCTGAAGTTACATACCAGGCTTCGGCCATGCTCACCACCGAAATACAAAACGGCGCCCCCTTCGACCTCTTTCTCTCCGCCAACATGGACTACCCGCAGAAGCTTATCTCTTCCGGCCTCGCCCAAGGCCTCGGTGACGGTCCTGGCGGAACCCCTATCCTCTACGCCAAGGGAATCCTGGTTTTGTGGACCCGCAAGGACACCCTCCTGCCCGCACCCAGCCTCGACCTCCTTCGCTGGCCCGCCCTCACGCACCTGGCCATCGCCAACCCCGACCGCGCCCCTTACGGCAAAGCCGCAGTGACGTTTCTTCAAAATGCGCGACTGTATCAATCTCTCAAACCGAAGCTCGTAGTTGCCGAGAACATTTCCCAGGCTGCGCAGTTCGTCGATTCGGGCAATGCCGAGGCCGGCCTCATCTCTATGACCAGCGCTCTCACCTCGCGACTCATCGCCGACGGCCACTACTTTGTCATTCCTGCAGATCGGTACCCTCCCATCGAGCAGGGCGCAGTTCTTATATCGAAGAGCAGCCAGCGCGTCGCCGCAAAAAAATTCCTGACCTTCCTTATGTCCGCGCCAATCCAGCAGCAACTCCGCCAATTCGGACTCACTCCCGGCCGGCCCGTGCCATAAACCATGCCGCAAACTCCGGCCAGGTTCCGCTTCTCATCTCTTTTCATCTGAATCAAGTCCATTCCGCCCCATTATCCTGTTCAGGACGATATGGATTGGCAAGCCTTCGCACTCTCGCTCCGTCTGGCAGCGGTAACAACGGTGATTCTTCTGGCCATCGCGGTGCCGTTGGCGGCATTTCTTGTGCTCGGCCGCGGAAGATGGCGTGCCGCCCTTGAAGCGGTCGCCACCTTGCCGATGGTTTTGCCGCCGACCGTGCTCGGCTTTTTTCTTCTCGTGCTGCTCGGGCCACGTACCGCTTTCGGACGCGGCATCACCGCCGTGCTCGGCCATCCGCTCGCCTTTTCTTTCAGCGGCCTCGTCGTCGGTTCGGTCATCTACAGTCTGCCCTTCGCCTTACAGCCGCTCGTCGCCGGCTTTGACTCAGTCGATACCTCCCTCATCGACGCCGCTCGTCTCCTTGGCGCTGGCCCCACACGCCTCGTTCTCAGCATCCTTCTTCCTCTCGCACGTCGTTCCTTGCTCGCTGCCGTCGTTCTCCCGTTTCTGCACACCATGGGCGAATTCGGAGTCGTCCTCATGCTCGGCGGCGACATACCCGGCGCCACCCGCACACTTTCCATCGTGCTCTACAACCAGGTCGAGAACTTCGACTACTCCGCGGCCTCCCACACCGCCGCCATCCTTCTCGGGCTGAGTGTCTTCGCCCTTGCGGTCATCTACTCCACAAGCCAGAGTCGAGGAGCGCGCCGTGCTTGAACTCGCCCTCGATGCGCGTCGCGGCAGTTTCCATCTTCAGGTGGAGTGCCGACTCACGTCCGACTGGACCGTGATCTTTGGTCCCTCCGGCGCCGGCAAAAGCACTCTGCTCCGCCTGCTCGCCGGCCTCGACCGCCCTCGCCAGAACGAGCCGGTGCAGGGGCGGATTGTTTTCGAAACCAATCCGCTCACCGAGACCGCCCGCGGTTTGTGGCTGGCGCCCGGCCGCCGCCACACCTCTCTTGTCTCTCAGCATTCCGCGCTATTCCCCCACCTCAATGCAGCGGCCAACGTAGCCTTTGGACTGCGCCACCTCGACGCGTCTACCCGCGCTGCCCGCGTCAATGAAATGCTCGTCCTTGTCGGAGCAACCGAGCTGGCCCACTACAGTACTCAGAACCTCTCCGGCGGCCAGGCGCAACGAGTCGCGCTGGCCCGAGCGCTCGCCCCTCGTCCGCGCCTTCTTCTTCTCGATGAGCCGTTTTCTGCGCTCGACGGCGTCGCCAGCGACGCCCTGCTCGCTCGCCTGCAGCCATACCTCCGTGAAAACGCGATCCAGGCGGTGATGGCTACTCACGACGTCACCGACGCACTCGCCACCAGCGCCGAAGTCCTGCTTCTTCGTGAAGGACGCCTCATCGCCCAAGGTCCCGCCGCCGAAGTCCTCGCGGCGGAACGAGAGCGGATTGCCACGAAGCTCACTGCGCCTTAAAAACCTACGAGCTCCGGCTCCATCTCCAGCCGGATCCCGAATCGCGCCTCGACTGCCGCCGCAATTTTCTTCGCCAGCGCCAGGATCTCCTCTGCCGTTGCGCCGCCGCGATTCGTCAACGCCAGCGTGTGCTTCGTCGAAATGCCGGCATGACCGAGCGTATATCCCTTCACGAACCCCGCTTGTTCTATCAACCACGCCGCGGGAATCTTCACGTATCCTTCTTGCTCGGCAGCACTCGCCGGGAAGCTCGGGGGCGCGCTTCGGCTGCGTCTGCCAATTTCGCCAATCAGCTCGCGACTTACCACCGGATTCTTGAAAAAGCTCCCTGCACTGCGCGAATCCATATCATCCTCAACCAGCAACATTCCTTTTCTGCGGCGAATCTGCCGCACCACGTCTGCAACTTCCGCCAGCGTTGGTATCGCTTTGCCGCTCGTTTGCAGCGCCTGCTGCACATCCTGATAGCGCACCGTCGGCGACCCACCCTCTTTCAGCCGGTAATCCACCCGCGTTACGACATACCGCCCGCGATCCATCAAGTTGAACCGGCTCCTCCTATATCCAAATCCACACTCGGAATTGCCAAACTCTCTGAACTCCCGCGTTGTCAGATCGAAAACCCGTACGCGTTCAATTACCGATGCAACCTCCTGCCCGTACGCTCCCACATTCTGCACCGGTGTTCCGCCTACAGTCCCTGGAATCCCCGCCAGACATTCAATTCCTGCGAATCCGCATTCAACCGCCTGCTCTACAAACGCGTCCCAATCAACTCCTGCGCCAACCTTGTAAATCTCGCCGTCTGGCTCGATTCCCTTCAATCCCACGCGCAGCACCAGCCCTGGAAAGCCCGCATCCGCGATCAGCACATTGCTTCCGCCGCCCAGCACAAACAGCGGAACTCCTCGCTCTTGCGCCCACTCGCTCGCCTCCACAATGTCGTTTTCCTTCGCCGCCTCCGCGAACCACCGCGCCGGCCCTCCAATGCCGAACGTCGTATATTGCGCGAGCGGTTGTCTTTCTTTGATCGGCATCGGTTCAAGCCTACACCGCGGGGTATAGAGGCGATAGAATAAACCTAGGCAGCTTCCCCTGCACCTTAACCAGGCATCTCAATTTGCTGGGAGCGGTGAAGGACCCTTGCGAGTCTGCGCGCAATCGACCTGAGTCGCGATGCGCGTCGCGTTCTCGCAGCCTGCCGGAGGAGAAAATGTATCCAGAAATGATGGTGATTCCCATGCGCGAAGAACTCACTCGCGCCGGAATCAGGGAAGCCCGGACGGCCGAAGCTGTTGACGCAGCACTGGCTGAGCCAGGAACCACACTCGTCGTCGTTAACTCAATCTGCGGTTGCGCCGCCGGCAAAGCCCGTCCAGGCATCCGTCTCGCGCTCGCCAACTCTGCCAATCAGCCTGACCACAAAGTCACTGTTTTCGCTGGCCAGGACCGCGAAGCTACCGAACGTGCTCGCGCCTATTTCGAGGGCAATCCACCCAGTTCTCCGTCCGTTGCTATTCTCCGCGACGGGAAACTCGCCTATTTCATGCCTCGCTCGTTCATCGAGCAGACAACCGCCCAAGCCATCGCTGCAGAATTGGTCCGCGCCTTCGACGAGTTTTGCGCAAAGACCACGACTGCGTAATCGGCATTCGATCAAGTGCTAAACAATGCGGCCTCCCGCCATGGGAGGCCGTAGTTTCTTGTGCTGCATCGATCGCTGCTTACTTGGCAGCTTCTGCCGTCGACGCCAGCTTCCGCACCTTGCTGTGCTTCCGGCTATAGGTGAAGTAAATAATCTGCCCCAGGACCAGCCAGCTTCCAAACCCAATCCACGCTGGCGCGTCCAGTGAAAGCATCAACGCCAGCGACACAATCATTCCGCAAATGGGCACCAGCGGGACCAGTGGCGTCCTGAACGGCCGATGCAGTTCCGGATGCTTCACCCGCATCACCCACACTCCCAGGCACACAATCGTAAACGCCAGCAACGTACCCAGGCTCACCAACTCTCCCAGCAGTGTGATGGGGAAAAACGCCGCCAGAAATGCTGCCAGTATGCCCACTACGATCGACGTCAGGTACGGCGTGCAGAAGCGCGGATGGAGCTTTCCCACCCAATTCCACAACAGCCCGTCGTGCGACATCGTATACAGCACCCGCGATTGCCCCAGCAGCATCACCAGCATCACCGACGCCAGGCCCGCAATCGCTCCCAGATCGATCAGCAGCACGGCCCATCGCACGCCAATCGCCGCCGCTCCTTCCGCCACTGGCGCAGCGACATTCAACGTGGTGTATGGCTTGATCCCCGTCAGCAGACCCGCGACAAATATATACAGTGCCGTGCAGACAATCAGCGATCCCAGAATCCCGAACGGCATATCCTTCTGCGGATTTCTCGCTTCTTGTGCCGCGGTCGACACCGCGTCAAATCCGATGTACGCGAAGAACACCACGCCGGCGCCGCGCATAATCCCTGACCACCCATACTGCCCGAAGTGCCCGGTGTTCTTCGGAATGAACGGATGCCAGTTGGCCACCATGTGCGGCCAATGGCCCATGGCAAATGTCGCCGCCAGTCCGATAAAAAAGATCACGATCGAAACTTTGATCATCACCGCCGTGCTGTTGAAGTTGGCCGACTCCCGCACCCCAATCACGAGAACGATTGTGATCACCACAATCGCCGACAATGCGAACAAATCCACCTGCGCCGTGAACGGGTGCCCGAACAACGACACCGAAACTCCCGGAGTCGGATTGAACGGAAGCTTGGTGCCGAAAAACCCGAGAAGGCTGTTGACGAATCCGCTCCACCCAACCGCAACCGTCGCCGCTCCAAACGCGTATTCCAAGACCAGCGCCCAGCCGATCACCCATGCCACAAACTCGCCCATTGTCGCGTATCCATAGGTGTAAGCGCTTCCCGCAATCGGCAGCATCGAAGCAAACTCCGCGTAGCAAAGTCCTGCAAAAATGCACCCGATCCCGGCAATGATGTATGAAATCACAATCGCGGGGCCGGCAAATTGTGCTGCCGCTGTACCGGTCAAAACAAAAATTCCAGCGCCAATGATCCCACCAATACCAATCGTGATCAGATTGATTGGGCCCAACGCGCGTTTCAGCGTGTGCCCGCCCGTCTCGTTCGCCTCCGCTAGGATCGTCTCGACAGACTTCGTGGCCAGCAGTTTGCTCGCCATCAGTATCCTCCCTGAATTCGCTTATCTTTCATTACTCTGCCCACACCAGAGGCTCTTCTAGCTCGGGTCCCTCGTTCCTCGACCGCATTGCGGCACAGCAACGCTGTGCACTCGAAACGCAGTAATCTGGATCCTGACAAGCAGCTTCCCCCGAATGAATCGGACCGGGGAAATGTACGCCTGACCGATTCTACATGCCGGAAGTCGTATCGCCATCATACGATACGGCATCAACCCAATGGCCTGCGGCCCGGAGCACACCGCAGTCATCCTCAGCGAGGGATTCTGCCACATTTTCAGACAGTCAGTGTCTTGGTTTTGGACAGTTGTCGCGCCGAGACCACGAAAAGTATTGTCTCGCTTCGAAACAACCGCTGGATCTGCGCTTACTCAAGCGCTCTCATCCACCGCCGAAACTCCGCCGCCGGATCGGCCGCGCGAAAAACTGCTGCGGAGACGGCAACCGCGCTGGCTCCAGCCGCAAGCACCTCTGGAGCTAATTCAAGCGTCACTCCCCCGGCTGCGACCAGCACCGCCTCCGGCCCGGCCTGCTCATGCAGCCTGCGCACACCTGCCGCTCCAATCGGAACCTTCGCTGTCTGCTTTGTGGTTGTCGTCCCGATCGGCCCAATGGAGAAATAGTCCGCCGGCTCCTTAAGGATTCCCGGCAGCAATATCTCGGTTCCCCCGTACGTCCCCACAATCCGTTCCGGTCCCAGCAGCCTCCGCGCCTCCGCCGGCGTCGCATCCCCGGCATCCACATGTACTCCGTCGAAACCGGACTGTTCAACCAGGTCAGCCCGGTCATCGAGAATCAGCTTCACCTTTCCTGCGGGCAGAGCGCCGCGCAGAACTGCCGCATCGGCCAGCAGCTCCGCCTCCGCCCCTGTTTTGTTGCGATATTCCAGCAGCGTGACTCCGGCTTCAGCCAAATCGCCGCCCAGGCGCCGCAGAAACTGGGCCCGGCCTTCTCGCGGAATCACGCTCGCATCCAGAATCGGATAGAGCTTCGGAAACGTAAACGCCATGAACTCAGAGTAGTCCAGGGAACAGAGAAACTGGCTGCCGCGCCGAGATTTCTCGCAGGACGCGTTCTATTCTCTGTTCTCTGTTTCCTGTTCCCTAATCCCTGGTTCCCTGCTTCTGTAACATCTCGTCCGCGCTCGGCCCATACGCCCCCGGCACCTTCGCGCCAATCAGCCGCAGATACACGCTCAACTGCCCGCGATGATGGATCATGTGATTCAGCACTGCCTCGCGAAACACCTCGTGCTTCGGCTGATCGATCCACGCCGTGCCGGCGTACACAAACTTCCAGTTCCGATCCCATTTGTCCCCGGTCGTCTCAAACAGCGCCGCACGCGTCTCCACCAGCGACTTGTCAAACCTCTCCAGCATCTCCGCTGTCCCCTTCGGAATATACGGCTCCCATTTCTGGTCCGCCCCGAACTCGATTTTGTCTTTTGTCAGTGTGTTCAGTCCCCAGTCTCCGCTGAAATCAGTCAGGTGGCCCGCCAGACGCCCCAGGCTCATCGACTTCGGGTGTGGTTTAAAGCTGAAATCCGCGCCCTCAGGTATGGCCGCCAGCGTCTTCCGGGTTTTCGCCATCTCGCGATCGAACTCAGTGATTAAGTCTTTCTGATACTCCATTTGGGCAACCTCCACGTTGCCCACACAGCATACCCGATTTCCGCCCGCTTAGGCGAAGAAAAATCGAAAATATTCTGTGAATTTCGTCGGGACCCCGACACCCGGATCTGGTCATTGGAATCGCGTCGACTCGAATCCTGCCGTGAACGCTTCCTGCCAGCCGGCCGACCCTCCCGCCGGCATCCCCGCACCCTGCCCCGGCACGATAACTGGAACCGCCATCGCAGGCACCGGCGGCTCATTCATCTGCAGATAGTTCCCGTGATCAAAACTCCATGCATCCGGAATCATGAACGGCGCGGCAAAGTTTTCCGGCCAAGTCTGCGCTGGACCACAATGCCCGATCGCCGCGTGCCACCACGGATGCCCCTGCGTCAGAATGCCCGCTACAAAATTGCCCAGCGGAAAGAGTCGCGATAGTACCGTATCTCTCATTGACGACAGCGCTGATATCGTTCCAATCCTTGCCGCGGCCTCTTTGAATTCACCATTCAGGCAATCGTCGTCAATTGCGCCGGCCATCAGGGTCAACCGCCGCACCTTCATCTTCATATTGGCGATTGTCGCCAGCACTACCCGCGCGCCCAAACTGTGCGACGCAAACGAAACGCTGGATGCTTCTTGAAAATTCGCATCAATGAATGGTCCTAGCAGCGCGCCAGCATCGTCGGCAACGCGCGGCTCTCCGGGATAGTCCAGCCCATGCGCCCAAATCGAATCTCCCGGCCACAGCAATCCTACAAACGCCCCGGTCGGCCCAAGTTGCAGCAGGCTTCCCCAATTCGACAGGCTTGCAATCCCATTCTCGCGATTCACGTTGAACCCGTGCGTCGCAATCAGCACGTCCCGTCCCCTGATCGCGCTCAGCAGGTCCCCCATCACTATGCCGGAATAATTCGCAAGGCGGGTGCCCTGGCACACAGCCACCTGCCTGGCGAGTTCCCCGCCCACCGCCTGGATCCGCACATCAAGGAATTGCGTCATGCCCGCCTATTTCTTCAACGCCTGCATCGAGTTCACGGCCGACACCAGCGCGCTAGACAGGTCCTTCGCCACCGGCGCCAGCGGAATCGCCAGTACTCCCGCGATCAATGCGCGCCACATATCGTTTGACACGGCATAGTCTTGGAATCCGCCACCTTTCGTCACCCATCCGCCCACAAATGCCAGCGCCAGCGCAAAAATCGCGGCCACAAAACGCGTCCCATTGGTGTACCTTTGATCCCCGTTTTGGTACGCCTCATCCAGCAACGCCGTCAGTATCAAATCGAATCGCGCAAAAACATCACTCTCTGTCGAAGTCAGCGCTGTCCCCGTTGCCATCTTCGCCGCCACCGACTGAAGCACTGCGCCATCCACACCCGCCGCATCTGCCACTGCTGCAGAGTTCCCTGCATTCAATCCCAGTTTGATCAGCGATTTCGCCACAGCCTTCTGGCTCGCCACATCCATGCCGTTGTACCAGTTCGCCCGTAGAAGGTGAATGACTTTCTCCTGGCTCAACCCGTTCACTGCAGCTCCCGGCGTTAGCTTTTTCACCTGAGCTTCAATCGTTCCAAATCCGATCCGGTTCACGCCGCCCCAAAATACTTTGGTCGAATCCACCAGCCCGAAAGCCGCTGTCCCCAATCCCCCGATGGCAGTAATAATGTTCGGCAAGTTCTGGAGTATTCCCATGCCCGCACCCCCCTGGTTTTTCGGCGTGGTCTCACTCTAGCCGCAGTGCGACTGTCTCGTAAAGTAAAATTCGAAGGGTTCGGTTACTTTGGAAGGCCGCTCTGCGCCGCCGAAACAATCACAATTCTGTGACAATTGTCGGCGTAATTCCGGGGAACAGATTTTTGAACCTCGATACATTACGCCGGCTGCTTTTCCGCCTCGGCCCGTGCTGCCAGAAACCTCTCCATAAAGCCCGTATCGAATTCGCCTGCCCGGAAGCCTTCATCCTGGAAAATCGACTGGTGTAGCGGGATCGAAGTGTCGATTCCCTGCACAATGAACTGCCCCAGTGCGCGCTCCATCTTCGCGATCGCCTCGGCGCGGTCCACGCCATGCGTGATCAGCTTCGCAATCAGCGAATCGTAGTACGGCGGAATCACTCCCTCGGCATACATCGCCGTGTCTACGCGGACCCCGTATCCGCCCGGCACATTGAACGCCGTGATTTTGCCCGCCGATGGCGTAAATCGGTGCGGATGTTCCGCATTAATCCTGCATTCTATCGCGTGCCCGCGAATCTCCAGCTTCGGCGGCAGAATCGCTTGCAGCGACTCCCCGGCGGCAATGCGTAACTGCGCTTTCACCAGGTCCACTCCCGTCACTGCTTCCGTCACCGGATGCTCCACCTGGATGCGCGTATTCATCTCGATGAAATAGAGCTGGCGATTCGCATCCATCAGGAACTCCACGGTCCCCGCGTTTTGGTATCCGATATTCTTCAGGCAGTGGCAAAGTGTCCGCCCTAATTCCTCCCGCAGTTTTGGCGTCACCTGCAGACTCGGTGCTTCTTCAATCAGCTTCTGGTGCCGCCGCTGGATTGAACATTCGCGCTCAAACAGCGATGCCACATTCCCTTGCTCGTCGGCCAGCACCTGAAACTCGATGTGCCGCGGATTCTCGATGAACTTTTCCATGTACAGCTCGCCGTTCCCGAACGCATTGGCCGCTTCGGTAAACGCTGCATGGAAGAGATTCGGTAGGTCCTCTGGGCCGCGCACGATCCTCATCCCGCGCCCTCCGCCTCCCGCCTTCGCTTTCAGGATTACCGGGTAGCCCACCTGTTCGGCCTGCGCGGCCGCCTCTTCGGCCGTCGTCAAAATCCCTTCCGAACCCGGCAGAATCGGCACCTTCGCCTTCTTCATCGCCTGCCGCGCTTTTTCCTTTTCACCCATCAGCCGCGTCACTTCAGGAGGCGGCCCAATGAACTTGATATTCGACGCGCGACATACCTCTGCAAAGTTCGCGTTCTCGCTCAACAACCCGTATCCCGGATGAATTGCTTCGACGTCCGCGATCTCCGCAGCAGAAATTACTGCGGGCACATTCAAATAACTGTCCGACGCGCGCGGCGGCCCGATGCAGATAGCCTCGTCCGCAAACCGTACATGCAGCGCGTTGCGGTCCGCCTCGCTATAAATGGCGACTGTGCGAATGCCCAGCTCCCGGCACGCATTCAAAATGCGCATCGCGATCTCGCCACGATTGGCAACCAGTACCTTACGAAACATGGAGTCCATAAGGAGCGGGGTTAGCGGCGTTGGCGGGGTTAGCGGAGCTAGAGCCGGCGCCCTTCCGCAGCGACCTCAATAAGCCGTTCAGAATGCGGGCTACTTCCCATCCTTGCTCCATCAGTTTGGTCCCTTTCTCCTTCTCCACGTATCCCAGATCAACCGCCAGTTCCAACTGAGTTTGCATCTCGTAGAGTGATCCGCGCGCATTGCCCAGAAAATGCCTAAACTGCCAGTCGGTTAGCCGGCCATGGCCCTCAGCCACGTTACTTGCGACCGAAACGGATGCTCGCCGAATCTGATCGACCTGGCCATGCTCTTCTCGCCTCGGCAATGAGTCGGTAAGCGCATAGACCTGTTTCGCCAATGCCATTGCCTTCTGCCAAACGATGAGATCCCGGTAGCTCTTTGGCCTTGCCATGTCTTCCTTGCTAACAAATATCTATGAGTCAGGCGGGGTGGCAAACTAACTCCGCCAACACCGATAACCCCGCTAACTACGCTGTTTTTATCGCAAACAGCGACTGACCAAATTCGATCGCTTGTCCGTTTGTCACCAGGCAGCGAACGATCTCTCCGGAGACATCGGATTCAATCTCGTTCATCAGCTTCATCGCCTCGACAATACAGATCACCTGGCCCTTTTCTACGTGGTCTCCCGGCGTAACAAAAGACGATGCGCCCGGCGACGGTGATCCGTAGAACGTCCCAACCATCGGTGATTTCACCATATGCAGACCGTTGTCGGGATCTGCGGTGGGCGTCGCCGCAGCCGCAGCTTCTGATGCCGCAGTTGTCAGAGTTGTCGATGGAGCCGAGGGAGCTGACTTCAGCAACCGCGCCAGTTCGCTCAATCCCGCTGGCGCGCTCTCCTGGGGATGGAATTTCAGTCGTATCTTCAGGTCACCGCGGTCCACGTCAAATTCGGCGACCTGGTGCGTTTTCAGAAATTCAATCAGTTCTCGCAGATCCTCTATGTCTTGTTTTTTCATTCGTCGCTTGGCTCTCCATCAGCCCTGGCCAATTCCTTCGCTGCGAATCTCAAAGTTCAATCAGTGCCTTGGGCGCTGGAGTCAGGACCTGCGCTCCGGTGCGCGTCACGGCAACCATATCTTCAATCCGAATTCCAAACTCGCCGGCCAGATAAACTCCAGGTTCGACCGTCACAACCATTCCTGGCGCCAGGCGCGTTTTCTGCCCTGCGCCAACCCTGGGCGGTTCATGAATCTCCAGTCCGACGCCGTGGCCGGTCGAGTGGGTAAACGCCTCCGCCAGCCCCTCTCTGCGCAAAATGCTTCGCGCAGCCTCATCGACCTCCGCGCAACTCGCTCCAGGGCCCGCTGCATCCACCGCGGCCTCCTGGGCCTCCAGCACTGCTTGATACACGCTCCGTTCTCGGGGACTCGGCTTGCCCATGAACACGGTGCGTGTCATGTCCGAACAATAACCCTTGAGGATTATACCGAAGTCGAGCGTGACAAACCCCCGCCTGGGCAGCGGCACCTCCGTCGCTCGGCCGTGCGGCATGGCCGAGCGTTCCCCCGACGCGACGATCGTCTCGAACGACATCCCCTCTGCCCCCATGATGCGAGCCTGGTGCTCCAGTTCCGCTGCAACCTCAATCTCCTGAATCCCCGGCCGCATGAACCCCAGCATGTGCTCAAACAACTTGCAGCCCACTAGCGCTGCCTGCGCCATCAGTGCCAGTTCATCCTCGTCCTTTACGCCGCGCAACTGCTCGATAAACGGTGCCGGCACGGCTTGAAAAAACCCGCGCCGCAGTCGGCTGGGCAATCCCGACTTCCAGCGCTCCAGATCCGCTACAGTCGTACGCGCCGAATCAAATCCTGCGACTGCCACGCCTGCCTGAGCCGCCAGCCACTGCACTGCGGCGATCGAGGCCATTCCCGATACGATTTGAACTTGCGCCGCCTTCACTTCCTCCGCGGCTTGGGTTGCATAACGCCCGTCGGTGAACAGCCGAGCCGTCCTCCGCGTCACCGCCAATGCGGCGCTCGAACCTGTAAAACCGGAAATATATCGAACATCAGGGGAGTGCGTGATCAGCAGCCCTGGTAACCCGGAACGCGCCATCTTCCGTCGCAGTGCGCCCATCCGGCGTAAGTGGTCCATTCGCTCAGTTGTAACACAGGGGACAGTGGAGAGTTGGAGAGTTACCGACGAGGGGGCGCTACAGCAGTTTCAGAGATGGTGTATCCGCATTCAAAACGCCTAAGTCGGCGCGACCAAAAGGGAGCGACGGCCTTAGCGTTAGCCATGACCGCACACAGTATCTCTTAAACTGCTCTAAACCATTCGAAATGCAATCAGAATCGTTCCAGAACGGTGAGTGGCACGAGTTGGGCAAATGGCCGGTACTCCTGCCGATCCGCCGCCTGGATATTGTTATTACTGGCCTGCTGGGGCCGCTTTCTTGTGCGCCATGAAGATGTGGGCTTGATGACAGCTCATACACGTCCTGCCGTTCATGAACGGATCAGACTTGAGTTGGGCAACCTGATCGGTGTGACACGTGTCGCATGTGCTTAGCGCCGGCTTGCTCGCGAAATCCTTTGCTGTTGTCTCGCCGTGGCACACGGTGCAGTCCACACCGTTGGCGCCATGCGGGCTGGCTTTCCATTGGTCATACACCGCCTTATGGCAGGTGGCACAGGTATCCCCGGCTGGAATCAGCCGATGCATGATATGCGTGGGTTGATCCTGCTGAGCAATGGAAGGTTGGGCAGCAGCGGCCAAAAAGAGAAAAAGGAGCAGAGCGGAGCCGGACATACACTTGCGGAAACGATTCACGAAAAGGTCCTCCTGAGTAGAACCTGAGAGTGTCAAGCCGGAGAAGCCTGCCAATCAGTGACACATATCACATCTCACCGGAAGGCGATCTTCGTACCGGCCGCGAGGTCTGCTAAAGGTTTCAGAGGCGAATCCGCATTCAAGATACTCAAGTCGGCGCGACCAGCAAGGAGCGACGACCTTAGCGATAGCCATCACCGGACGCTTTATCTCTGAAACTGCTCTAAATAAACGTGAACCACTCGCAATCTTTGATTCAGCCGTCATTCAGGGGCGCAGCCGAAGGATCTGCCCCGAAAACTCAATCTGTGAAGCGACGCATGCAGCGCGCTCGGAAGGAGCATCAGCCTTCAGGCTGCTGAAATGGCGCTGGGTTCTCACCGCCTGCAGGCCCGGACGCGCAGATTCACGCGCCATGATTCGCCTTTTCGCAACCGCCTAACCGCAAGTTCTAGGTTGTGAAACATCGGCACACGCGCTCGGCGTGAATCATGTGGGCATGCCCGCACGCTGCCAGCGGCAGGATCATTCGGACCAAGGATCTGATCTGGCGAGAATCAAACGAATGTCACACCAACAAGCTGGGACCTGTCAGCCACGAGCTACCGGCTACAAGCCGTTCGCTGCTTCTCGCTGCACCGGCTTCTTCTTTCCGGCTTCCACGCCCTCCGCGTTGAGTTCGCTCTGCCGATCCATCCACTCGTCCAGCCGTGATCGCTTGAATCGCCAGCGATTGCCCAGCTTGAACGCGGGCACAAATCCCTCCGACGCGTATTTGTACAGCGTGTCAGGCGAGATACCAAGGTAGCCCGAGGCCTGGCGGATATCCATCACCTCGCGCACTTCAGAAATCAGCAGATTCGAGCGGGCCGCGGCATTGCGCATAATTGCCTACCCCCAGAAAGAGATGCCTTCGGTCGATTTCCGGCTCAACTGCCGGTAACTTAGTATTGAACGCGATTCGATAGTTCAATTCAAGGAATTTCCGGAACTTATTGGTAATTAGGGGTGTTTCATCCGATTGCATTCGCTCACGCTGCCTGTGGAAAACCCACTCCCTTGCGTTCCCGGTCCGTCCCAACCCAACCGATAGTGCTCTTGCAGCAGATAATCCCCATGATCACTTTCGTTACCCCTCCGGCCGTTCTTATGACCATGGATCCCTGTGCTCTTGTCCCTCGTTCTATCGCTTCTTTGCCCCCTGTTTCACATAGCTTTCCGCCACCACGCCGTGTCCTCGTCGCTCAAGAATCTCGTCTTCTCGCCGCGAGACAGATGAAAATCCAGCACGTCGTCCTTGTGAAATACCGAGCAATCAGGCCAGCTCTCGTCCTTCTCAAAATGCGATTCAGTCATGTGCCTGTCCACCAGCGTGATCTCAGTCGGCGAACACTCCACGACATGTTGCGCATAAACCCAGAAAGAATACCCCGACTGTGGCTCAGGAGGCATCTGGTTCGCAATCTTGGTCAGCACCAGGACCAAAATCGCAACAGCCGCAAAAATGGCGATCTTCTTCATAGGGAAGAACCAGCTTTACCAAGTGATCCGCGCCCGTTGGTGACGACGCGCGCGATGCGCAGTCATGGCTTCAGAGTATGGTTACCAGGTTACCGCCGCCCCGCAGTCGCCTCAAGCATTCCGCCCACGCACCAGCGACGCTCCCTGACGCGCGAAAGCGTCAGGGGTGGAGCGCCGCGCTCCTCGTCCCTGACGCCTGTTTTCTCATTTCCCTTGGTCCCTTTTTCCTAAGTCCCCAGGGTCCCTTATTCCCTGCTCTTCAGTTCTGGTCGTCGCGCCGGTGCAGCGTCGGTGGCCCGTCGCCGGAATCACCTGAGTTTCCGCCCGCCTGGGCATTTGGGTCGCCGGAGTTGCTCTGATCGTCTGGATTGGTACTCGCCCTGCGCAGCGAAGGCCTCGTCACGCCCTTCGTGTCGGTCAACCGGCGCTTGTTCTCGATCCGCGCCAGCCTTGCCTTCACGTCATTGAATTCCGAAGTGGTCACAAGGTAATCGTCCTTGGCAGGCAGAATCCGTGCGATCTCCTCTTGCGAATGCAGAATCCGGTCCGGCGTTTGCGGATGATCGCTGAACGCTTTCGCGACCAGTCCCGGCTTCCGCTTCTCCAGCGCCTGGATCTTCTCAAAGAAGCTGATAAACGCCTGCGGATCGTAGCCCGACCTGTACATGTATTGCACGCCCAGGTAGTCAGCCTGCGCTTCAAACTCCCGCGAGAACTCCAGGAACGTAATCGGAATGGCAAGCTGAGCCGCTTCGTAGATTCCGTATCCTGTCCACGTGTAGCCGGTCATCATGATCAGCGGGACCATGCCGATCTGCGCGTAATTCATCCGCGTCATCTCGCGTGCCGCGTGGTGCGCGCAAACGTGCGCAATCTCGTGCGCCATCACGCCCGCCAACTCCGCCTCTTCGTCCGCCGCCAGAATCAGCCCGGAGTTCACGTAGAAGAATCCTCCCGGCAATGCCATGGCATTGATCTCGTCGGAGTCAATCACCTTGATCGTGAAAGGCACCTTGCAGTCGGAGTTCTTCACGATGTTCTGCCCGATGCGATTCACATACTCCCCGACCACCGGGTCCGTTATGAACCGGGTACTCTTCTCAATCTCGTCGGCGTATTCCTTTCCCATCTTGATTTCGCTGTCGGTCGAGTACCAGTTGCCCAGCCCTCGCCCGCCAATCTCGCGGTTACCTACAGCACTCACGTCCTCAATGCTGCCCGGCTTCACCTTGATCATGTCGCTGCCGGGATCAACCACTTTGTCTGGATCGACTCCATTCGCCGATGCCGCTCCGCAATCGCCGCCGACCGGCGACGTGCCAGGTTCCGCTTCGTCAACGTTATCTTTGTCTTTGTCTTTCTTGTCCTTCTTCTTCTTGTCGTCCGGCTTCGTCGGGCACGGATTCAATTGCCCGTTTTCCGTCGTCGATGCTGTCGTATCCGGCTGTTTCGTGGGCGCCGGGTCATTTCCACTCACGGGAGTCGTTCCCGGAGCCGGTTGTGCCGCCGGTGTCGTCTGCCCATTGCCGTTCTGCGCCGCAGCAGGTGGATTTGCCGGAACCGCTGCCGGACTTGCCGACTGATCTGTGCTGGTCGTCGGTGCGCTCGACTGCGCCCATGCACCGGTTGCCAGCGCCAGCGCCAGTCCTCCCAGAACCGCCGCCCTTATCCCGATGTGATCCATCCTCTTCATGACCCCACCTCTCGCGCGGCTGCCGCCCGCCTTTTTAGCTACACTCCGCTCATTCTGTTAGACGCCAGTATCTGCCTTTTTGGCAACAAAGAAAAGCACGCTCTTCTCCGAGAATCTGCCCCCGTCCCTGCTTTTCCCCCTGTCTGGCACCCTGTCCTTTTGAGTTCCCCCTCTTCAATTCCCCCTCCCGCAACTCACTCAGAGCATGTAACATTTTGCGAGTAGAGTGAACTCTTTGGAGGAGCCTTGCGGCTGAGGATTCCTGCAGCAGTTTTGTTCGTTATCTGCGCGGCAACAGCCCTCGCTGCCCAGTCTGCGCCGCCTGTTCCCAAATTGCCCTCCGCCCCACCTAAGCCCCAGGCCCATGCCAAACCTGCCAGACCTGCCCGTCCCGTTCGAGCTCCCAAGCCCTCCGCGCTACCTGTTCCCACCGTGGTTCTCGATGCCACAAGCCTTGGTTCCCCGCTCAACTTGGACAAGGATTGGCGCGTAGGCGTCACCGCCGACCCCGCGGCCTCCTCGCCCGACTTCGACGATTCTTCCTGGGCCGTCCGCAACGCTCAGGCTTCCATTGCAGAGGTCCCTGACGTAGACGCAAATGTCTCCGGAACCTCATCCTCCGGCAAGTCCGAGGCAGCCGGCAATTCGCGGCGCTACGCATGGTTCCGCATCCATATCCGCCTCGCGCTGAATCACGGGCCGGTTGCCCTCCTGGTTGAGCTGCCCGTAACCCAGAACACCTCCGTCGGCGTCACTTCCACCGGCTTCAATCCCGACGTCTTCGCCAACGGCCGGCAAATTCAGCCCGGAGGACCCAACGGAAACAATCCCCAGCATTTTCAGCAGATCTCCAGAATTTACAACCTCAATGTCGACCCCTCTGAGACTTCTCTCACACTTGTTCTTAGAACCATCTACATCCCCTACGGCTACGGTTCCTACACCACATTCTTTGAAAACCGCACCCTGTCGCTGGGTGCACCTGGCGATCTGCAACGCGAACTCAATCTCTGGTCTAACCGCAACCTCTTTGAGCGCCTGCCTCGCCTCGTCTACTCCATCCTCCTCGCGGTATTGGCCATCTTTCTCTTCATTCTTTACTACGCGCAAAAGGGCCATGTCGAATACCTCTGGCTTGCTCTCCACGAGCTCGTCCAGGCGCCCATCGGATTTATTGAGTACGCCGGCAGCTCCGCACGCATCGACATCTTCTGGTATGCCGCGCTCATCTTGCAGCTCGTCGTCATCTCCGCGTATCTCTTCTTCGAATTTCTGGTCGCCTTTCTCTCCCTGCGCCGTCGCTGGTACATTCTTGCCCTGCGTTTTACCGCCCCGGTCCTCGCCCTCGTCGGCCCCACTCTCCTTCTCGTCGGTCGCGGGAAAATTATCGCCGTTCTTCTCTTTACCGTATTCTTCTTGAGCCTCCTTTGGATCGTCGGCTGGTTCCTGTTCATCTTCATCACTCTCATTCGCGCCGCTCTCCGCCGCAACTTTGAAGCCGGCCTCTTCCTCATCCCCATCCTCTTCAACCTCATCGGATTCATTGAGCCCATCGTCACATCGGCCATCGGCGAGGAAACCGGAAGGACCCCGCAGTCTCCGCTCACTCTGCAGGCCGGCCCCATCCCCATTCACTTCGCAGCCTTCGGCGATTTCACCGGCATCCTGGTCATTGTCATCATCATCTTCTTCCGCTTCCTGCACGTGCAGCGCGATCAGGAACGCGTCTCCAACGAGCTCGCCGCCGCGCGCACCGTGCAGGAACTGCTCATTCCTCAGGAAAAACCTGCCACCCCCGGCTTTGAGGTCGACTCCGTCTACAACCCCGCCAACGAAGTCGGTGGCGATTTCTTCCATATCCAGACCGTGGGCGCCGACGGCATGATCGTCGTCATCGGCGACGTCGCCGGCAAAGGGCTCAAAGCCGCAATGAACGTCTCTCTCCTGATGGGAGCTTTGCGGCGTTCTCAGGATCGCAATCCGGCCAGGATTCTCGAATCCCTGAACCGCGTGCTCGCCGGAACCGAAAGCTTCACCACCTGCCAGGCCATCTGGTTCGGCGCCAATGGCGAAATGGTCATCGCCAACGCCGGACATCTTCCGCCTTACCTCAACAGCCAGGAGATCAGCCTGCCCGGTGGACTGCCGCTCGGCGTATTGGCCGAAGTCACCTGCGAAGAAGCCCGCTTCTACCTCCACCCCGGCGACCGCGTTCTCCTGCTCTCCGACGGCGTGGTTGAAGCCCGCCAGCCCTCCGGCGAGCTCTTCGGCTTCGATCGCGTCCGCCACTTCAGTCAGCAATCCGCGTTCTACATCGCAGAGGCCGCCAAATCCTTCGGCCAGCAGGACGACATCACTGTCCTCACCGTCCGCCGCCAGGCCAAGGAAATGGCTGCGTAAGGCAGTGTCCTGTTCTTCCTTTCCATGTCTTTGAACATCTGGTATGCACGATTTTTCAATGTTCGTTCCCGCCCGAAAAAGGTGTACGATTGCGTGTTCCAAGCGTAAAAGGGAGATGTTGTCTCGTGCGCCATTTTGATCGTTGGTTGATGGCGACCGTCTGCTGCGGCATATGCATGCTGACGGGATGCGCAAGTCACGGCCGGGTTACCACCATAAGCAATCCTGTGGTTCCAATCGTTCCCACTGCCAAAGCGAAGTTCGCTTATACAGGCGACCAGGGCGCAAGCCTTTCCGGCTACTCGGTCAACACCACCACAGGCGCATTAACCCTGTTGAGCGGTTTTCCTCTGACCGTCGGCGTCAACCCTATCGCGGTCGCGGTCGATCCTCGAAATCGATTCTTGTTTGTCGCCGACATCGCTCAGAGTCAATTGCGCGTGTTCACCATCAATAGCTCGAGCGGTGCACTAGGTGAGATCCCCACATCTCCTTACGCAACCGTGCATGAACCAATCGCCATCGCAGTTGATCCTTCCGGCACGCACGTCTACGTCGCCAGCCAGGGCAGTAATTCGGTCGGAGGCTACAGCGTAAACGCAGCAGGCGCCCTCACTCCCATTGAAGGTTCGCCCTTCCCCACTTCGGGCACTCAGAACTTCGGCGACAGTATCGTCATCAATGCAGCCGGCACATTTGTTTACGTGCAGGATCTGAACAGCGTTTACACCTACAGCGTCAGCTCAGGCTCTGGCGCGCTCGCCCTGGTGCAAAGCGTCGCAGGAACATCGATAGGGGGCAACATAGCGCTCGACCCTCAAGGCGCCTATCTCTACGCCGTCGGCCCTGGTACCAACTCGATCCTCGCCTTCAGCGTCGATGCCTCCACAGGACTGCTCACTCCGGCGAGCCCTTCTCCCATGGTCGAACAGGACGGCGCCTACACCATTTCGATTTCGCCCAGCGGCAAGTTCGCATACACCATCGAGAAGAACAACTACCTGGTTTCTTACACTCTGCAGGATGGCAGATTCACCCAAACCGGCAGCGTCTTTGCGCAGGTCTATGGCGAACGGATCGGTATTGAGCCCTCCGGGAGCTTTGTGTTCGTGCCCCAGGCGTGCAGCTACTGTCAAAGTGGCGTATACAACGTGGTCAATGAGTTTTCTATCGGCAGCACTGGCGCGCTGACTAAGCTCTCGAGCTCACCCGTGGCGGCAGGCACAACACCATGGGGAATTGCCTTCACCACGCAATAAGGGCGCACAAAGCCAGAACTTCTGGAACTTCTTTGTCATCCTCGATTGCATTTCCATAAAGTATGATTCTTGGGCGAGGTCTCATGCCTTCCGAAGCAACCAGGAGTTCACCCGCGCCTGTTCATGCTCAGCGTTCCACCGGGCGCTCTCTCGAGTTCGTTGTTTTCCTGGTCGTCGTCGCCGGCGTCATCTATCTCTTCAAAACCAATCCCGCATCCGGACACTGGTCGCAGGGCTATGACCCGACCGGCCACTGGCAACTCTCCACGCTCATCGCCGCGTTGCCCATCGTCGTCTTGCTTGGCGCCATGGCCATCCTCCGGCTCAAGGCGCACGTCGCCGCCATCGCGGGACTTATCACTGCGCTGCTTGCCGCCATCGCCGTCTTCCACATGCCCGCGCGCCTTGCCTTCACCGCGGCAGCCTATGGCGCCGGCTACGGCGTCTTTCCCGTCTGCTGGATCATTCTTCCCGTCATCTTCCTCTACGACCTCACCGTCAAAACCGGCCGCTTCGTCACCTTGCAGCAAAGCCTCACCGGAGTCACCGCCGACAGCCGCCTGCAACTCCTCCTCATTGCCTTCGCGCTCGGCGCATTCTTTGAGGGAACATCAGGCTTCGGCACGCCCGTCGCTGTCTGCTCTGCCATCCTCATCAGCCTCGGCTTCCGCCCGTTGCAAGCTGCCGGTCTCTCTCTCCTCGCCAACACCGCTCCGGTCGCCTTTGGAGCCATGGGTATTCCCGTCGTCGCCCTTCAGGGAGTCACCGGCCTCGGACTATTGCCTCTCACCCGAACCACGGCAACCATCCTCGTCCCCTTCGACCTTCTCGTCCCTTTCTGGCTCATCTGGGCCTTCGCCGGTTTCAGCGCCATGATCGAAATCTGGCCAGCAATTCTTGCGGCTGGCACAACCTTTGCCATCGCGCAATTCGTGATGGCCGCCTACAGCGGCCCGTGGCTTGTCGCCATCGTCGCCGCCTCCGCCACCATCGTTGTTCTAGTGGTCCTTCTGCGCTTCTGGCAGCCAAAGCGCACGCTCAACGTCAACCTCGAAGACATCACCGGCCAGCAACGACTTCAGCACGGACACAGCGCCGCAACCATCTTCAAGGCATGGCTCCCTTGGCTCATCTTGAGCGTGATCGTCTTCGTCTGGGGACTTCCGAGAATCTCCGCTTCGATGGATGCGAGCACCACTATCAAGATCCTCGTCGCCGGCCTTCACAAAATCATCCAGCGTGTTCCGCCCGTCGTCGCTGCGCCTACTTCTGAAACTGCCGTCTTCAATCTCAACTGGCTCAGCGCCACCGGCACAGGCATTTTGCTCGCGTCTCTGCTCGCAGGATTCCTCATGGGCCTTGGCCCTCGCTCTCTCGCCGCCCAATTCGTTCGAACCGTCTACAACATCCGCTACACCATCATCACCATCGCTGCCATGATGGCCATCGGCTATATCACGCGCTATTGCGGCCTCGACGCCACGCTTGGCCTCGCCTTCGCACGCACCGGGGCGCTCTATCCCTTCTTCGGAACGCTCATCGGTTGGCTCGGCACTGCCAGTTCCGGCTCCGATACCGCCTCGAACGTTCTCTTCGGCAGCCTTCAGCAAATGACCGCGCGCCAGATCGGTGTCTCCCCCGTACTCATGGCTTCAGCCAACGCCGCCGGCGGCGTCATGGGCAAAATGATCGCTGCTCCCAGCGTCGTCGTCGCCAGCACCGCCACCCAGACCTACGGCCAGGAGGGTAGCATCCTCCGCTTCGTCTTCCTCCACAGCCTCGCCCTCGCTGCTCTCGCCGGAATCTGCATCTCCCTCATGGCCTACGTGCCCCTCTTCTCAAGCCTTGTCGCCCACTGACTGCAGCCGCCCCGCAGGCGAAAGAATGTGTTTGCATCAGGGCATGGCTTCAGCCATACCGACGGAAGGAGCAGGGATCTTTAGGTCCCTCACCACCTGATCTAAACAGAAGAGCCTTTAGGCCCGGAGTCATCTCGAAAAGGCACGACTTCAAAAGCTTGCCCTGAGCGAACTCGACCGGTACCCCAACCAACTTCGCCTGTATCAGGGCTGGCTGGCAGGGCATGGCTGGCAGGTCATGGCTTCAGCTCTGGCTGCCGTACCGGCTCTCAATAGGATCGCGGGCTTCAGCCCGTGCGCGCATAACTCCCGTATTTCGTACCCGCGTTTGTATCAGGGCACCGCATTAGCGGTGCCGTTCCGGCGCGCAATATGATTTGGGCTTCAGCCACTGAGGACAATTCCAACGTTGCGACCCCGCCGCATTCCCATCGCATCGCACAGTCCGCATGAAACCCGAACGCCCAAACTCCTCCCTTCTCTAATGTCAATCTCTCACATTTAAGAATGCGTCTAACTGATTCAATCTACGCGCTTGTTTCTTTCGTCTATTTTGCCGATTTATTCCACCGGCTCGCAAGAATGAAAAGCGGTGTCAGAAAGGAGGAGCCAAGGCTCTTGAACATCGCGACGCGCGCGACGCTAAATTAATTGGATGGAAATATTTACAGAGGTGTCCGCCTGGAATCAACGACTTACGGACGAACGGCGACCGCTAACTTCAATCGATTCAATAATTTGAGTTTTAACTTGCTGAAAACAGAACATTTACCCGGATTGATTCCCACAACGGTAATAATATACTTGACTAATGACGAATTTTGTTCTATGCTTGTTTCTGTTATGGCAAACGAAGTAAAAACTCTTGCAGATGCAGTCAGATACTTCTCCGATGAGCAGGTTTGCATTGACACCGTTGCTGGCCTGAAATGGACTAATGGCCCCGAATGCCCCAAGTGTGGAAGCAAGGCGAATCGTCAGCACTGGCTCAAGTCTCAGAAGCGTTGGCAGTGCCGCGATTGTGGCAAGCAGTTCTCTGTCAAGGTGGGAACCATCTTCGAGGATTCGGCCATCAAGCTCGACAAGTGGCTCACTGCCATGTGGCTCTTGGCGAACTGCAAGAACGGCATTAGCTCCTACGAACTGGCACGCGATATCGGCGTCACTCAGAAGTCGGCCTGGTTCATGCTGCATAGACTCAGAGAAGCAATGCGCGACGAGCGCAAACATAAGTTTGGGTTCGGCGGCCCCGTGGAATCAGACGAGGCTTTCATCGGCCCCAATCCCGCCAAGATGAACAAAGGACAGCGCAGAAAGTACGCCATCGATCGCAACAAAAGCGAGATGATCGCAAAGACTGCGGTTCATGGGATTCTCGACCGTGAGCTTCGGCAAGTACGCGCCAAGGTCATTCCCTATGTAAAGCGGAGCATTCTGCAAAAAGCGATTCTGGACAATGTGACGCCTTTTGCGAAGGTGTATACCGATGAAGCAGTCGCCTATGACGGCTTGAGCAGGAACTACGTACACGAGGTCATCAATCACTCACAAGAATACGTTCGCGGACAGGTGCACACACAGGGAATTGAGAACTTCTGGGCGCTGCTCAAGAGAACGCTTCGCGGGACCTATGTTGCCGTCGAACCTTTTCACTTGGAACAGTATTTGAGTGAGCAGGTGTTTCGGTATAACAACCGCGCAACGGCCGACAATCCGCTCACAGATAACGACCGCTTTTCGCTGGCAGTATCGCAGATTCAGGGACGCAGACTGACTTACGCAGAACTGACCGGCAAGGTGGGTGATCCGTCGTTCTAGACGGGCTTGGATCGGACGACAGAAGCGGGGGAAGAGACTCTAGAGGTATGCTTCTCCTGCTCCCTTTTCAGTCGCTGATTCAGTTCCGCCTTTGTGACAGTCAGCACCTTTCCTAGGATATTCTCGAAGGCGCGATATTCCTCGGACCGTGGTTTGGGCTTCATGGAGATAGTGTATGCCTAAAAACGATGACTCTCACAACAAGGGTAAAGACGCTTCAGGCGTACCCCTTTCCGGGGTACATCCTTTCTACATGCGAGCTGGCATGAAAAAGATTGCCCTTGGTTCCACGATCAAACCCGGATTAGAAGATGCCGATTTCAAGAGACAATGGGCGAATAAACATCTTAAATCTCTGAAGGCAGAGATAGAGGCTCTTAGCCAACGATACCCTTACGAAATCTCTGCCAATGACGATCCGAGTACCGGAGACCACCTGGTTCAGATCACACACCCCACAATTCTGCCCGGCATCCAAGCTGTCCTCTATTTGGGAGATTTCATCTGCTCTCTTAGATCCGCCTTGGATCACATCGCCTACCAGTTGGCATCCCTGACTTCCCCTGCTCCTAGTCGCGAAATCTGCTTCCCGATCTACGAAAAAAATACGGTCGATTTTCAGGTCAAGATCGCTAAATCCACATTTGGAATACCTGATCCTGCGGTCGCCATTATCAAAATGCTTCAGCCTTACCATTACGGGGACGCCTACAAGACCTCCCACCTTTGGCGACTCAATACACTCTGGAACATCGATAAACATCGTCACATTTCCCCGTTCACAGTTCTTCCAAAATGGCAGATTCTTATACCCGAGTGGGATTACTCGCTCCCCCTTCCCGAGCGAGAGCAGATCGACAATCGCACAATAATGCGGATTCCTGCCGCCTTTAAAAATCAGGTGCAATTCAATCCAGATAGGGATATTGAACTTCGCTTTTTTGACGAAAGAGAGGGTTTCGATATCGGCTGCGACGACCTCGTCGAAATGTACCAGTTTGTGAGCGACGAAGTTTTCCCCGCATTCGCGGGTTTCTTCCCGCAACCTGGAGTACCAGGGCAAACCTCGTAGCGCTATCTCTTCGAGTCTGGCAGCCAAAGATTCCTGCTTTCTCTGCTCGCTCCAGCCTCCGCCCTTTCACGGCAACTCCATACTATCGTTAGTCAAGTATATTATTACCCCCACAACCCCAATAAGATGAAATATTTGCACAAAAACACCCGGGGGGGTGGGGTAGGGGGGTACTTAATGGTAAAGGGCCCGCCCCTCCAGTTCCGATCCGCGTTTGCTCAGACACTTCCCATGCCGCCAACTTAAGATCGGCGGGCGCCTTAACTTTTCTCTCCCATCTCTCCATTGAGAAGTGCTACGATATTCTGCGCACAACAAGTGAAATTGTTTCGCAGTTGAAAAGGACGCCGATGCGCACCTGTTTCCTACTTAAAGTTCGTCCCGAAAAGCTCGAAGAATACAAAACTCGCCATGCCCGCGTTTGGCCTGAAATGCTTGCCGCACTCCGCAACGCCGGTTGGCACAATTACTCCCTTTTCTTGCAGCCTGATGGTCTGGTTGTCGGATATGTGGAGGCAGATAACTTCGAACAATGTCACGCGGCCATGAAAGATCAACCGATCAACGATCTCTGGCAGGCTGAAATGGCGCCATTCTTTGAATCAACCAATGGCGGCCGCACAGCCGATGACTTCATGCTTACCCTCGAAGAGGTCTTTCATCTCGATTGAATGTCCCCTCGCGCCGACGCTAGGCTGCACCATCCCGCCTCGATGCGTTAACATGGCCACGCGTTCGAACGCGACCTGCAATCAAGCTGAAACCATCCGGAGGAAAACTCATGAACTCTTTTAATTCCCTGCGCCGTGATTTTCTGCGCATCGGCAGCCTTGGCGCGGCCGGAACTGCTCTTCCCACTCTCCCCTTCGCCGCAAAGAGCAAAAGTGAACCTGCGCAAACCGGCGTCTTTGATGTCCGCCAGCACGGCGCTACCGGAGATGGCAAAACCCTCGACACCGACGCGATCAACAAAGCGATCGAGGCCGCGGCGGCCGCTGGCGGTGGCTTGGTTCTCTTTCCTCCAGGTACGTATCTCTGCTTCTCGATCCGTCTCAAGAGCAACATACACCTGCACCTTGAACAGGGCGCAACCATCCTCGCTGCCGACAGCCCGCTGCCTAACCAGATCACCGGCTACAACGGCGGTACGTACGACGCCGCGGAGCCTAAGACCGAATGGGATGCCTACCAGGACTATGGACACAATCACTGGCATAACTCCCTCATCTGGGGTGACGGCATTCACGACATAGCCATCACCGGCACCGGCCTTATCTACGGCAAAGGCCTCAGCTTCGGCGCAGGCCGCATGAAGCGTGGCGATTATCCCATTTTTATCGCCGAACAGGCCGGTGTCGGCAACAAGGCCATCGCACTGAAGAACTGTTACAACGTGGTCTTTAGCGATTTCTCTGTGCTGAAGGGTGGGCACTTCGCTTTTCTGCTCACCGGAGTCGATAATCTCTCCATCGACAACATCAAGATCGATACCGATCGCGACGGCATTGACATCGACTGCTGCCAGAACGTCCGCGTCTCCAATTGCACTGTCAATTCGCCGTGGGACGACGGCATCTGTCCCAAGTCCAGCTACGCTCTCGGTTTCGCGCGCCCCACTCGCAACGTCACCATCACCAACTGCTTCGTCACCGGCTGGTATCAGCTCGGATCCGTTCTTGATGGTACATGGAAGAAGTTCCCTCCGGAGACTCGCGCTTTCGGCACCGGCCGCATCAAGTGCGGCACTGAGTCCAATGGCGGTTTCATCAATATGGCGATCTCCAACTGCGTCTTCGAAGGCTGCCTCGGCTACGCCCTCGAATCCGTCGACGGCGCGCTCCTTGAAGACGTCACCATCTCCAACACCACGATGCGCGATCTCGGCTGTGGCCCGTTTTTCCTCCGCCTTGGCTCGCGTCTCCGCGGTCCCAAGGACACGACCAAAGTTGGCACCCTCAAGCGCGTCCTCATCAGCAATGTTGAATGCTACAACGCGCCCACGCGGCAGGGTTCCATCATCTCCGGAATCCCGGGCTACCCGATCGAAGATCTCAAGCTCGACAACATCTACGTCCGGACCATCGGCGGGGGCACCGCCGAGATGGCCCAGGTCGTCCCCACCGAACAGGAGGACGCATATCCCGAGCCTGGCCGCTTCGGCCCTACTCCTTCCTCAGGATTCTTCCTGCGCCACATCCGCAATCTCGAGATGAGCCACGTCGAAGTCGCCAACGACACCCCCGACGCGCGTCCCGCGTTTTCGCTCTACGACGTCAACCGCGCCGATTTCTTCGCCATCACCGCGCCACGCAACGCCGGCGGCGCCTTCGCTCTTCATGGAGTGAAGGACCTTCGCGTTGGCTGGAGCCGCGCCACCGCCGACACCACGCAGGAGTCTGTCGACAATCAGTTGATCTAGAAAAAGAGAATGTCCCGCTCCGGCCCCGCCGGGGCGGGACCGCAGTTCCGCTACTTGACCTTGGTCAGGTGCGCCAGCATCCCGTCCTGTGGGCCCGCCAGCGAACCGTCATCCGCCATCGTCAACTCTGTCGTATCACCCTCGCACGTTAGCGAAATTTTCTTGCCGCTTTGCGTGTAGGTGCAGCTTGACGTCATCGGACCGAAACTCGTCAGCGCTTTTCCGCCCGACTGAAACTCGATCTTCACCAGCTCTCCGTTTCCTGCGTAGGTGTGACCCGATACGCTGTTCCCGCACGCTGTCATTCCCACGCACAGCACCGCCATTGCCGCTCCCGCCAGAACACTCTGAAGGCTTGCTTTCATCTTCTCCTCCATTTGAAACTGCGTTCAGCATTCCCCCATCCAGACCCTGCATGGATAGAACCGCAGAAGCCTGCATATGCGCACCTTCATCCGGTCCATCGATTGAACCTGGAATCCTGCGCTGGGGAATTCGACCTCTCCTCCGGAGTTGTACTCCTGAGTCGCCTGCTGTCAAGGGGAATGCTGCTGCACAGACTCTAACGACTTCGGTCGACGAAGGGCAAGCGTTATTTCGCAGCGACGCATTAACTGCGGCTTCCTCTTCTCCTTCGAATCCCGCAATCCACAGACGATCTTTGTTCTCAGTCCTGCTGAGGCTCCTGTATACTCCGCACACCAGACATCCCCTGAGCATTACTGGCTAAACCAAACTGGAGGACGAAATGAGCAAGAAGTTCCGACCCGTTATTGCGGGGTTGTGTGCGTTCACCACCTTAATATGGATTGCCGCCTCTGCAGGTGCGCAAACACAGGAGATCAAACCGAAGCCGCCCATGTACTCGTACATCGCGAACTGGCAGGTCCCACGCGCCAACTGGGGAGACGTAAGCGGCGCGATGGCCCCGGTGAAGGCCGTTCTCGACAAGGCCATGAGTGACGGCACTATCGTTGGCTACGGCAATGATACGAATCTCGTGCATCAGCCGGACGCCGAAACTCACGACATGTGGTGGTCGTCGATGTCAATGGCCGGGATCATCAAGACGCTCGACCAGATTCACGCATCAGCCATCGATACCAGCAACGCAACATTGAACAACTCGAAGCATTGGGATGAGATTTACGTAAGCCGCTACTACAACTGGAAGTCCGGCTCCTACAAAGGCGGTTACGTGCATGTGTCGGTGTACAAGTTCAAAGCCGACGCTCCCGACGATGGTCTCGATAACCTCGCGCAGCATCTGATGGTGCCCATACTGGAGAAGGCGTTGAGCGGCGGCACAATCGTTGAATATGAGATCGATACGATGGCGATTCACACTTCGGCGCCCGACACGTTCGCTGTTGTTTACGTCACGCCGACGCCGGAGGGGATCGATACGGTTCAGGGCGCGGTCATGGACGCGGTCAAGGCTCATCCTCTCGCGATTGATGCATTTGGCGCGATGACTGAAGACAGCGGTCATCGTGACGAATTGGAGAAAGGCGACGGGATCTTCAAATAACCGACGGGCTTTCCCACTCTCGCAGCGCATTTTTACCCGAGGGTGGGAGAGCGATTTTCGATCTGATGGCATCCAGTCCGGGCCGAAGTACACACGCACTTCTTTCGGTGCAGCTTTTTGACGCGCGGGCGCTAAACCGTTTCAAATCACGCGCAATGTTCGCCCAAGTGGTGCGGGAACGGCTCAAAAAGTTTGCTTAAGTGGTTCGATTTGGCACTAAAGGTTTGCTTAAGTGGTTAGGTTTTGGCGAGAAATGCACCTGGAAATTGAACGTTTTGATGATGAAAGTAACCACATAAAGTTAGATATTGAGGAGAATATGACCAAAGAATTGAACGAAAGAGGGCGAAAATGCGCAATACCGCGCTGAAACTGCATCCAACAGGCCATTCAAGTGCGCTTTAATCACCAATTCCGCAGCTATTGGCGTGATCTTGCGCACTTGAGCACCGTGCGCAGCGAAGCGTGGTCAGAAGACAACCGCACCCGCTTAATGGAAGGACAGGTCTCTTAGTAGGGCCGGATGCCTACGAGCTCCCGCACAATGTCGGCAAATCAGCAACGCTTCAGTCTTGCTGGGGATTTGCGCGCGCCTTTGGGCCGAGCTCGTCAGTCTGAGCTCCATCGCTGCCGTCGTGTCGAACATTCAGATTTGCGAGGAAATGCACTGTGAATTCTTGCTCCTCGCAGATGGCTCTTGTACAATTGGCTCCTCCTCCCCTTGTCGGGCTCAAGTTCATGTAGTTGAGTTGATCAACGGCGCGCACGTTGCTCCGGCCGCCGCAGTTCGTTTGGCCGAAATGCGTGTGCACTCCTCGGACGTCGGATCTTCATTACGGAATCGTGCAAGGTGACCTGCGATGAGTACAGTAAGTTGTCCTAAGTGTGGAGTGGCGAATCCCACCGGTGCGGCATTCTGCGGAGCATGCGGAACGTCGCTTGCAGCTCAACCAGCCACCCCGGCGCCTCCGCCTCCGCCTCCTCCTCAGCCCCCCGCGCCCGACGCATCAGCGGGATGGCAGCCGCCCGCCGGCACTCAGCCGCCGCCGCAAGGCGGTTTTGCGCCCGTGCCCAACGCATTTCCTCCGCCGCCGGCGAGTTATCCTCCACCACCCGGCGGCTATGTCCCGATGGTGCCGACCAAGGTGATGGGAGACAACACCAAGTGGGGCCTGGGATTGGGCATTGCCGCCATCTTCTGCTGTGGCCCTTTCACCGCGATCCCCGGCATTTTCATGGCCAAGAAGGACATGGATCAGATCGCTGCAGGTCAGGCGCCGCATTTGAATGAAGGCTGGGCCAAGGCAGCGTTTTATCTCAACATCATTGCCCTGGGAATTTTTGTTCTCAGCATCTGTCTGTTCTGGGGACGGCTCGGAGCATTGCGTCATTTCTAAGGTTGGCCGGAGCGTCACGATGAACAGCCGGACCGACATATTGGTTGCCGTGGGCGCGCTGGTATCGGCGTGCGCAGTGCTGGCGATTGCGGCTCGGCTCACGCCGGCCGCCGCAGGTTACGGAACGCACACCGAACTTGGCTTGCCACCTTGCAATTTTCTGCGGCTGACGCACTGGCCATGCCCCAGTTGCGGGCTGACCACCTGTTTTGCATGGGCGGTGCGCCTGCAGTTCCGCAACGCATTTCTGGCCAATCCGTTTGGCATCCTCGCATTTCTAGGGACGGTATCGCTGATCCCCACATCGATCGTTCTGCTCTGGCGCCGCATCTCGTTCAGGCGAATTACAGAGACTGTAGCGTTCACACGAGCCATTTACGTCTCCACGGCACTCTACGTTCTGAGCTGGTTTTTCAAATTGGCAGAGTTTCATCACCCGATTCAATAGCTGCTCGCGGAGCGATGCGGAAAAGAGAACTTATGGCGACGACCGCGACCCCGCTGATGTGCCCGCAGGGACACGGACCCGGCGTATCGGGTTCGCGCTTCTGCACATACTGCGGGACGCAGCTGGTTGCCGCGGCGGCTCCGACGCAATCGATTGCGCCCGCACCAGCCTTTATGCCGGTGGGCAACGGAGCCATGCCGACGGCCGCGACAGCGCCACAGCCGTTTGTGTCGCCCGCCCCCGCGATCGCCAACAATAAACAAGTTGTGTGCAACGTATGCGGCGGAGCCGGATCGGGGTTGAGCGACGCAGTCGACATCTGCCCGCAATGTTCCTGGCTGCGCCCGCTGGCTCCCGGATACCAACTCGACCGGTCAGTCTTTTTGTGGAAACAGGACGGCCAGGCCATGTCGAAGCTGCAGAGCCTGCCCGCGCTGGGCTCTGCCGTTCGCGCTGTTTCGGACAAGGTGGGGCGGCCCTGGATCGAATCGACCTTCAATGCGATTCGCCTGGGTCCGCGGCAATTGCCCGATGTGTGGAAGCAGGCAGTTTTGGCGGGACGCATCCTTGGTTTGCCGAAGATGCCCGACGTTTACATTTCGGGTGACCAGATGTGGAACACCTATACCTACGGCACCGAAACCAGTTCATTCATTGTGCTAGGCACATCACATCTCATCAATTTTGCGAATGACGAACTGCTATTTGTGCTGGCGCGCGAGATGGGACATTGCCGCGCCGGCCATGCGCTTTGGAAGACCGTGGCCCGCTTTCTTGCAGGCGACGTAAGCGTGCACAGCGGCATTCTTTCCCAGGGGTTGCTGCATGCCATCAGCCCTACAAAGTTGATTGAGGGCGCAATCGATCTGCCGCTGATGGCCTGGGCGCGGCAGTCGGAGATCACAGCGGACCGCGCGGGGCTGCTCGCCGTAGGTGACGAACATCTTGCGCGCCGCGTGCTTCTCGCGTGGTCAGTGCGCTCGGCCCGGCTGCTGCAGCAAGTGAACATTGAAGAATGGATGAAGCAGGAAGACGCGAGCGACGACCAGATCACGCGTTTTTCTGAGATGACTACGTCGTCGTCGATGTACACCACGCGGCGTCTTCGCTTGCTGGCCCAGGCGGCGCGCGAACCGGATCTGATGCGCTGGAGCGAAAGCATTCAGCCGGTGCGCAAGAAGCTCGCGCCTAAACCTTCGCAGGCGAGCGGTCTGGGTGTCGGCACAGTACGCGTGGCGAAAGCACAGGCTCCAGCACCGCAAGCCGCGCCGGCTGCTGCGGTACGCACGCAGCAAACCGGGCCAGATGCCGCAGCCCCAGTTCAAGGAAGCAGCGCCGATTCCATCCGAGTCCTTTGCAACAAATGCAAAGCCGCCATGCGCGTTCCGCTTGCCATTTTACGCGGCAAGGCTCAGTTGAATGTGCGCTGCCCGCAGTGCAAAAACGTCTTTACTTTGCGTCCTAAGCCGGCAACACCGCCGCCGGCTCCAACGGGCGCAGAAACCAAGTCAGTTGCCCCCTCACCGGCGCGAGCCGGGGATAGATAATCGCCATCCATGAAAGTGAGGTTGAACCATGCCAACCGACAGCAGCAGTGAAGTCAACGAAGTGGTCGTAGTCGTTCCAGAAGATCCGAATGCGGCGGCGAACCCGATCGACGCTGCAAGTGCTTCAGGTTCCGGGTCGGCAACCGAGGAGATTATCGACGTAATCCTCGATCCGCTCGGGACCGGCGGCAATTCACCAGACGCGTCGGGCACTGCGACCGAAATTATCGAAGAGGTAATTGTGGTCGAACCGGGTGTGGAGCCGTCCTCACCCGAAGACCAAGGCGCGGCACCGGACTCGCCGGAAGGCAGCGCTTCACCTACAGGAAGCGACGAACCGACTGCCGTCGCCGATCCAGGTTCCGATTCGCCAAGCTACAGCGATCCGGGGACTCCGGATCCGACAGACGCGACGCCTGTGGGGATGGATGAGCCCGCCGGCGCAGCAGAGCCGGGCACCGATGCACCAGGAGGTGGCGACGAGGGCGCTGCGCTCGATCCGTATGACCCGCCGGATACCGGAACGATTTCTGGCGACACGTCCGAGACGGGCGCCGATCCTACGACCGAAGTGGGCGGCACGGATTCCGATCCGGCTGCTACGGATCCGAGTTCCAGTTCGTCGTCAGATCCCGCCGGTACGACTGACAACGATGCCCTGAGCGATGCGCAGTACAACGAGCAGCAGGCGGAACAGGCCGAGTCGCAAGCTGTACAGTCAGGCGATTACTCTACGGCGCAGGACGATGCAACGCAGGCCTATCAGGCGTCGCAAGATGTGGCGAATGCGGGCGGCCCGGACAATACCGACACGACATGGGATGCGATGCAGAGCGAGAGCTGGGCCAACTGGGATCAGCAGACCGCCAACGAAGACGCCCAGTCGGCCGAGAGTTACGCCGAGGCCGGAGATCAGCAAGGCGCAGAGGTGTACGGCGAGGCGGCTCAGAACGAAGGTGAGAACGCCGACAACTACGCGGCTGAAGGCGAATACGGCGGCGACCTTGGGCCGGCCGAGGACACGGCGGCGACGGAGGACACTTCGACGGTGGATGAGTCCGCAGCGGTGGATACTTCGGCAGCCGACGACTCATCGGCGTAGGGTGATTTGTTTGCGTGAAGGGTGAAGGGCGAAGCGCTGCTATCCGCGCAGCCAGTCCTTCATCTTCTGCACGAGGACGTCGCGGCCCACGTCGCTGATGGCGTTGGTGAGAGGAATCTGTTTAGGGCAGGCCTCAACGCAGTTCTGCGCATAGCCACATTCCTGGATACCGCCATCGCCAGCTAGCGCGCGCAGCCGGTCCTCTTTGAAGACTTTGCCCGTGGGATGGTTATTGAAGAGCTTGACTTGCGCAATGGTGGCCGCGCCGACGAAATCAGTATCCTCGTTGAATTGCGGGCAGACTTCCATGCAGCAGGTGCACGAGATGCAATTCGATAGCGGGTAGTTCGCTTCCTGCTGCTGCGGATAGACACGCGGGCCGGAGCCGAGATCGTAGGTGCCGTCAACGGGAACCCATGCTTTGACGCGCATCAGGTTCTCAAACAGGACGGAACGGTCAACCTGGAGGTCGCGCACGAGCGGGAATTTGGTGAGCGGCTCAATTTTGATGGGCTGCTCGAGATTGTCGACGAGCGCGGAACAGGCCATGCGCGCTTTGCCGTTGATGCGCATGGCGCACGATCCGCAGATTTCTTCGAGGCAATTCGAGTCGTAGGCGATGGGCGTGGTGGACTTGCCGTCGGCCGTGACCGGGTTTGCGGCAATCTCCATCATCGCCGAGATGACGTTCATGCCGGGACGCCATTCCAGCTCGAATTTCTCCCACACGGCCGACGCCTCAGGGCTGGCCTGGCGCTTGATCTCAAAGGTGACTGTCCTATTTGCCATGATCCCTTCCGCTGCGGATGTTGCAGGGGCTAAAGCCCCGAAACATTTTCTTCGCTGATACGGCACGAGTAGACTCGTGCCCTGATACAAACCTCTCTTCAAAAAGCAACCGCAGATCCTTCGCGTCGCTCAGGATGACATGAGTGAAAGCGCCCATGTCATTTGGCGGCGTCGTAACGACGCGGCCGCGGCTTGATGTGCTGCACGTCCACCTCTTCGTACTCGAACTTCGGGCCTTCCGCGGAACCCGTGAAGCTCGCCTTGGTGGTCTTCAGGAACCTGGCGTCGTCGCGTTCAGGAAAATCGGGCTTGTAATGCGCGCCACGCGACTCATCGCGCAGCAAAGCGCCTAGCGCGACCGTTCTAGAAAGCTCGAGCATGTTCTTGAGCTGCCGGGCAAAGGCGAAGCTGGTGTTGGCCCATTGGCTTTTGTCACTCAGGTTGATGCGCTGATAGCGTTCGATCAGCTCCACGATCTTCTGGTCGGCCTGCTTCAGATTCTTGTTGTAGCGGATCACGGTGGCGTGCTCGGTCATGGTTTGGCCCAGCTCACGCCAGATGCGGAAAGGATTCTCTCCACCCTCATTCTTGATGAGCCTCGCGTTGATTCCCGCCTGGCGCGCGACTTCCGCCGCCGCGCCTCCATCGCCTTCCTTGACCGGCAGACTTTTCGCATAGCTGATGGCGTTGGGGCCAGCCTGGAATCCGCCGTAGATGCAGCTGACCAGCGAGTTGGCGCCGAGACGGTTTGCGCCGTGGTACTGGTACTCGCATTCGCCGGCCGCAAAAATGCCGGGGACATTGGTCATCTGATTCACGTCGACCCAGAGGCCGCCCATGGTGTAGTGCATGCCGGGGAAGATCTTCATGGGCTCGACGCACGGATCGACGCCGACGAACTTCTCGTAGATTTCGAGAATGCCGCCGAGCTTGTGGTGCAGGGTTTCGCGATCGATGTGCGTCAAGTCGAGGTAAACCATCGGCTGGCCTTCGAGCCCGAGGCCGAGTTCGTAGACAACTTTGTGGATGGCGCGAGTAGCTACATCGCGCGGGACGAGATTGCCGTATTTGGGATACCACTCTTCGAGAAAGTAGAAACGCTCGGCGTCGGGGATCGACTTCGACGGGCGGTTATCTCCGGCAGCGCGCGGCACCCATACGCGGCCGCCCTCGCCGCGCGCCGATTCTGACATGAGGCGCAGCTTGTCTTCGCCGGGGATTGAAGTGGGATGCACCTGGATGAACTCGCCATTGGCGTAGTAGACGCCTTGCTGGAAGACTGCAGATTGTGCCGATCCCGTGCAGACCACGGAGTTGGTGCTTTTGCCGAAGATGGCTCCGATGCCGCCGGTGGCGAGGATGATGGCGTCGGCAGCGAAGGCGCGAAGTTCCATGGTGCGCAGGTCCATGGCCACGATGCCTCGCGCCACGCCTTTGCCGTCGATGATGGCGGAGAGGAATTCCCATCCTTCGAACTTGTGGACCTTGCCTTCGGCCTCGTAGCGGCGCACCTGTTCGTCGAGTGCATAGAGCAGTTGCTGGCCGGTCGTGGCACCTGCAAAGGCGGTGCGATGGTAGAGCGTGCCGCCGAAACGGCGGAAGTCGAGCAGCCCCTCAGGCGTGCGATTGAAAGGCACGCCCATGCGATCGAGGAGATCGACGATAGCCGGCGCCTGCTCGCACATTCCCTTCACCGGCGTCTGATTGGCTAGAAAATCTCCGCCGTAGATGGTGTCGTCAAAGTGCTGCGCGGTGGTGTCGCCCTCGCCCTTCAGATTTTTGGCCGCGTTAATGCCGCCCTGCGCACAGACCGAGTGAGAGCGCTTGACGGGGACAATCGAAAACAAGTCCACGGTGCCGCCGGCCTCGGCGATCTTGATGACCGCGGCCAGCCCCGCCAGCCCTCCGCCAACCACGATGATTTTTGGTGCTGCCATTCGCTTTCCGGGTCCTTTCGAAAAAACAGCGTTCAGCTATCAACTTTCAGCTCTCAGCGCAAATACTTGATGGAGGGGCGCGGACGCTGGAGGCGCATCCGTGTGTCGTTGGATCGAAGCAAGCGGAACGGTTTGCGGAGCGTTCTGGTACTTTGGCCCGACGAACGCCCAGATGCTGGCGATGCCCATGGCGGCGAGTACGACGCCGAACACGACGCAGGCATAAGCGAAACGGCGGCGCGCAGTTTCGCCCGGTGTGATGCCCCACTTGGCCGCGAAGAGCCAGATGCCATAGGCAAAGTGCCAACAGATGCAGATCATGGCGATCACGTAGACGGCGACCATCCAAGGATTCGCAAGCTCGTGCTGCACCTTCCAGAAAGCGGACCCGGGATTCTCAGGCAGGCTGATGCCCATGAAACGCTGGCGCAGCACATGTTGAATGATGTAGGCAAAGGCAACGAGGCCGGTGTAGCGCTGCGTCAAATACATCCAGTTGCCTGCCCAGGGGTAGTAAACGATGTTCGATTTGCCGCGCAGCCAGATGTAAACGCCGTAGATGCCGTGATAGAGGATGGGGAGAAAGATGAACGTCCATTCCAGCACGCGGACGAGCGGCAGGCTGTTCAGGAACTTTACCTGTTGGCCATATGCGAGGGGGCCCTTCAGCGCCTCGAAGTTCGACAGCAGATGCTCGAGGAGAAAAGCGCCGATGGGGACAATGCCGAGCAGCGAATGCAGCTTACGCCAAATGAAGCTTGTGCCCTGCCCGGCGCGCAATGGCTCGACGCCGCGGCGAACCACATGCGCAGAAGGACGCGCGGCAGAGGATTCGACAGTTGCCATGGAGAATGTGGCTCCTAAACGTTTCAAGATGATGCTGTCTTAGAATGAGGGACGGAAGTCCGCGCTTTGATCCATTTGCATTATTCGAGTCCAATGCTGCATGCGTCAAGGCGCCGCTCCCTGGATTCAGGTTTTGGACGAGCGAAGCGACGGGCTAAACGCCCAGCTTGGACAGCAGCGCAGCAATCGCGCGGCCGCGGTGGCTTAGCGAGAGCTTCATTTCGAGATCGAGCTCGGCCATGGTCTGGTCCAGATCGGGCAAATAGAATAGCGGATCGTAGCCGAAGCCGCCGGTACCGCGTGGCGCGTCAAGTATCTCGCCTTCGACCGTGCCGTCGGCCACTTCGACCACGTCGCCGTCGCGCGCGGCAACGAGGCTGCAATGGTAGCGGGCGGTACGAAGAGATGACGGAAAATCGGCCATCTTTTGCAGGAGAAGCATGTTGTTCCACACGTCGGTGTTGTCGTTGGCGTCGGGCGAGTCGATGAGGCCGGAATCGGCGGCGAAGCGGGCTGAACGCACGCCGGGAGCCCGTCCCAGCGCGTCGACCTCCAGGCCCGAATCGTCGGCAACGACCAACTCGCCGGGCACAAAGCGAGAGTAGTAGACCGCCTTGGTGGCCGCGTTCGCTAGAAACGTGTCACCGTCTTCTTTGGGAGCCGCGATGTCTTCAATGCCGGGAAGCGGTTCGATGCTGACCGCATGCGTTTGCGCGGCGGTGCGGAAGTCGCGCAGTTTGCCGGCACTGGTGGTGGCGGCGTAGAGGCGTAGGGCCATAAAGCGAGTGTAGAAGACGGAAACAGCTTCTAGCTCCAAGCTTTTAGCTCTAGCCTTGAATTCTCGGATCCAGGCTCCCGGCTGCTGGCTCGCGCGAGATTGACAATGCGCGGAGTGCTTTCATATGGTGATCGCGCTTAGGAAATCATCCATTATGAAGAACGCACTGTTTTGCTCGATCGCATGGGGATTCACCTTTTTGAGTGCAACGTCATTGATTGCCGCACAAGAGGCGGTAGCATCAGGCCCCGTGGAGCTTCGTGTCGACAACCAAAAGACGCCGCTCGGCATTGACGATCCGGCGCCGCACTTTTCATGGCAACTGCATGATCCCGCTCGAGGTGCAATGCAGACCGCATATGTGGTGCAGGTGGCATCGTCTGCGGGCCGCCTCGAAACGGATGACGCCGACATCTGGACGAGCGGCCGCATGGAATCGAGTGAGTCAATCAATATTCCGTATGCCGGACCGGCACTCAAGCCATCGACGCGCTATTTCTGGCGAGTGAAGCTATGGAGTGCATCGGGCCGACTGTACAACGCAAGCCCCACAACCTGGTGGGAGACGGGGCTCATGGCAGGGCGCAAGGAAGAGAGCGAGCAAGAGAGCGCCTCCGCATGGCAGGCGCAATGGATTGGCTACGAGACACCGGAAGAGTCTGCGGTGCGCCACGCGCCTTCCGTATGGATCGCGAACCCAGACGCGAAGACACCCGCCGTGGGCAACGGCCCCGAACAGCGTTTCGATTACCGGACAACGATCAGCCTCGCCAAGCCTGTGAAATTCGCGGCGCTCTACACGACCGGGCAGGATACGGTTGCGGCCTGGATTAATGGCGCGCAGGTGCTTAGTGAATCCGCCCTCCCACCGTACAAGCAGCTTCCCTGGAAAAAGTTTGTGCGCGCGGATGTCACGAAGCAGCTCACAGCCGGGGCCAATACGATTGCGATTCAGACACTGCACTATGTCGTCAATCCCAATGGCATGGCGACGGACGATGCGCCGCCCCTGATCGCAACGCTCGTGGTGGAATATGGCGACAGTAGCTGGGCGACGTTCGCGAGCGCGCTAGCGTGGAAGACCGCGATTCACGCTGCCAGCGACTGGCAGCAAAAGAATTTTGACGATTCCGGCTGGAAGACAGCCACGGAGTGGCACCCACTTTCACCGCGCCGCTCCGAATCGTTGGGCATCCCCTGGGATTCCGATTCCGTAAAGGCGTTACGCCACGGCTTCACTGTCGATAAACCGATCAGATCCGCGCGCCTCTATGCCACCGCGCTCGGCGACTACGAGATGTTCCTCAACGGGAAGCGTGTGGGGGACGAGGTGCTCGCTCCGGGCTGGACCGATTATCGCGAAAGAGTTGTCTACCAAACCTACGACGTCACCGACCAGATCGCGAACGGGAAAAATGTCATCGGTGCGCTCCTGGCGCCTGGCTGGTACGAGACACCGCTGGAGTGGTTCCAGCAGCCGAATAACTACGGCCTAACGCCGCCTGCGCTGCGCGCGCAATTGCGCATCGAGCACACCGATGGCAGCGTGGAGTGGATCGCAACGGACGCAAGCTGGGCGGCACGCGTTTCTGAGATTCTGAGTTCGGAGCTCTACGACGGCGAAACGCAAGACGCACGCCGAAAGCTTCCTGGCTGGACGGCTGCAAATTCTTCGACTAGCGGCTGGGATCAAGCCGCGATGATCCAGCCTGCTCCGGTCAAGATCGTTGCGCAGGATTTTCCACCAATTCGGGTGGAGCGCACGCTCGACGCGAAGTCTCTGATTGAGCCGAAGCCCGGCGTCTGGGTCTATGACTTTGATCAAAACTTCTCCGGCGTGGAACGGCTGCGTGTAAATGGACCTGCAGGCACTGGCGTGCGGATGCGTTTTGCGGAGGTTCTCAACCCGGATGGCACGATCTACACCGAGAATCTGCGCACTGCCAAAGCGACCGATCACTTCATTCTGAATGGAAAGGGCGATGAGGAGTTCACACCGCAATTCACGTTCCATGGCTTTCGCTATGCCGAGGTGACCGGTTTGCCCTCCGCGCCCAACAAGAACGAAGTGACCGGCCTTGTCCTCCACACCGACGCGCCTTTCACTGTAAAGCTGACAACGGGCAGCCCCATGATTAACCAGCTCTGGAGCAACATTCTCTGGGGCCAGCGGTCGAACTTTGTCGGCGTGCCCACAGATTGCCCGCAGCGCGACGAGCGGCTCGGATGGATGGGCGATGCGCAGGTATTTTGGCGCGCGGCCAGCTACAACATGGACCTAGCCGCTTTCTCGCGCAAGTTTGCCGCTGACATGCGCGGCACGCAGGTGGGCACTCCCTTCTACGGCATCTTCTCGCCGGGCACAGTGACGCCCAATGCGGGCTGGGCCGCGGCATGGAGCGACGCCGGCGTAATTGTTCCGTGGACCTCGTGGCTGCAAACCGGCGATACCACGATCATCAAGCAGAACTGGGCGGCGATGACGAAGTATCTCGATGCGATCCAAGCTGAGAATCCCGATTATCTGTGGAGTCACGATTACGGCCAGCCGTTCGGCGACTGGCTCTCGCCCGAGGGAAAGACGGATGAGACGCTGCTTGCCACAGCCTACTGGGCCTACGACGCGAGGCTGATGGCGCAGATGGCGCGCGCTACCGGGCGCTCCCAGGACGCTAGAAGATACGCGGTATTGTTTGAGACGATTCGCGCGGCATTTGAAAAGAAATTTGTCCGTGACGACGGCTTCGTAGCCGGCGCAGATAACAGCGCGTCGGTGTTCGGCGTGATCAACAATCCCAATGCGAAAAGTACGGGCGGCGACACGCAGACCGGCTACGTACTGGCTCTGCACATGGACCTAGTGCCCGACAATCTGCGCGCTGCCGCAGCCAAGCGCCTGGTCGACAAGTTACACGCGAACCATAACCTGCTCGGCACAGGATTTCTGGGAACTCCGTATTTGCTTGAGGTGCTTACAAAGGCGGGCTACTCCGACTTGGCATACACACTTCTGCTCAATACGCAGTACCCGTCGTGGGGCTACATGGTGACACACGGCGCGACAACCATGTGGGAGCGCTGGAACGGGGACCAGATGCGCGACGACCCCAGCATGAATTCGTACAACCATTACGCCTACGGGGCGGTGGCCGACTGGATCTACCGTTACGCTGCCGGAATCGACGCCACGCCGGACGATGCCGGATTTCATACCATCGTGCTGCATCCGGTCTTCAATGCGAAGCTTGGCCATCTCTCGTTCGATTACGACTCGGCCTACGGTCCGATTCACTCTGACTGGAAGGTCGAGGGCGATACGGCGGCGTGGCACGTGACGATTCCCGCCAACGCAACGGGATGGCTGCCGCTGAGTGCAAGCGAGGCTGCGCGCTACAAGCTCAATGGGGCGCCGCTGAATGGCAATCCTGCGGTGAAGGCGACCGTGCGCAATGGACAAACAGGATTCGAGCTGGCACCTGGAAGATACATCTTCGAGATTCAGCTCGAATACCTCGTGAACACGAGCGTTTCTTGAACAAGATTCCCAAACGATCAGTTCTTGAAGATACTGAGGGTCAGCGGCATGCCCACTGCTGTACAAACTGCACGCCGAACCGATAGGCTTTGAATTTGCCGGCGGGCAGATGCTGTAGCACGCGGCAAGCAGAAAGGGAGAAAGAATGCCCGCAGCAATCCTGGCAGGAATCGGGTGGCATTTCGTGGGAGCAGCGTTCGCTGCGTCGTTCTACGCGCCCATTGAAAAAGTGAGGAAGTGGTCGTGGGAAACGACCTGGGCGCTGATGGGCTTCTTTTCGTGGATTCTGCTGCCCATCTCGCTTTGCTACATCGTGCTGCCGAACGTCCACGCATTCTATGCCGCGATCGATCCGAAGACGATGTGGCTTGTCGCGCTATTCGGCGCGATGTGGGGCGTAGGCAACGTGAGTTATGGACTCACGATGCGACACCTGGGCATCTCGCTCGGCGTCGGCGTGGCGATCGGCGTTACGCTCGTGGTCGGCACTCTGATGCCGAAGATCTGGCAAGGCCAGCTTCACGATTTGATTGCCACCCGCAGCGGGCATTGGAACATAGCCGGTATTCTTGTGGCGCTTGTCGGGATTGCTGTCGTTTCGTATGCCGGACATCAAAAAGAGAAACAGATGGGCGCGGAGACGAAAGAATTTAACGTTCTGCTCGGGTTGGCACTTGCAGTGATGTGCGGAATTTTCTCGGCGGGCTTTTCTTTCGGACTCGATGCCGCGGAGCCAATCCGGAACGCGGCTCTCAAGATTGGCATCAATCCCCTTTTCGCACGGATTCCCTGTTATGTACTGATCATGGGCGGAGGCGCCGCTGTGAACTGGTGTTACTGCTTCACGCGGCTTGCCTTCAAGAAGGACATTTCCGTTCGCGCCGATCTGCAGCAGCCGGGGAACGTCATCGCGAAGAACAGCGCGCTGGCGGCTGCGGGCGGCATCATGTGGTATCTGCAGTTTTTCTTCTATGCCTGGGGCGAAGCCCACATCCCGCAGAATCTGGATTACGTGAACTGGATGCTGCACATGAGCCTTTATGTCTTATGCGGGGGGTTCGTCGGTCTGGCACTGGGCGAGTGGAAAGGCGTGAGCAGCAGACCCGTCCGCCTGCTCTGGACAGGAATCCTGGTGATTATCGCCGCAGCCAACCTGGTGGGCCTGGGGCTGGCGTCGTAGCGGAAATTGCCGGGTGCGGGCGCAGTCGAGCATTGCTCGCCGATTGCCGGGGACGGTACACTGACCGCATTGCGTTTGGCTCATTGGATACTGCACGCGTCTGACCGGAACAGATGATCGAATTCCCTCAACCAGCCACGAAGGCGTATTCCAATTGCAGGTGGCCCGGTTGTCTCTCCTATTCTTCCGCGCTGCTGCTCTGGCTTGTTCTGCTCGCAGCGCACGGCCTGTTCGCGCCGCACACCGCCTTCGGCCAGGATTCATCTTCCGCGCAGAGCCCGGCGAACGCCGGCGGCGCAGCGCCCGCCGCTTCTTCGGCTGCCGCGCCCTTTGTCCCTCCCGAATCACCTGTTGCCAGTCGTTCAGACCATGGTGAGATTACGGTGCAGGGCCTTGTTTCGTATGGGAACTACCGCATTTTTGCTTCAACCACGAATAGCAGGATCTACGATGTGGGCGTTGAGTACGCTCGACCCTTCGGCCACTTTCTTGGAGCGCGCGCGGACTACGCCGCGGAAGTGGAGCCGATGGTGATCTTGACGCAGCCGACCATCATTGATGTTTTTGGAATTACAAAGAGCACGACGAAGAAGACCGTTCCGGGCGCCGCAATTCTGCCCGTCGGCATTCGCTTTCTGTGGTTCGACAGGCACGCGGTCAAGCCGTATGTCATGGCCAAGGGAGGCATGATCGGCTTCACGCAAAAGGTTCCCAACGACAAGTCAACCTACGAGAGTTTCACGCTGCAATCGTCGCTTGGACTGCAGGTGCGCATGAACGAGCGATTCGACCTGCGGCTCGGCCTGTTTGGCGATTATCACTTCTCGAACGGCTTCATCACGCCTGTGAATCCAGGCCTGGACGTGATGAACGCGCAGATGGGGATCACCTACCATCTGGGTAGCGGGCGCGCCAAGGCGCATTGAATTGCGCCTGATGGCGCGCTCAGGGCAACGGCAGATCGGACTCAAGACCGGCGGCGAGCAGATCGGCACGCAGATTCTCCATCGTGGAAAAGACGATGCCTTGCATACCGAGCGCGAGGGCGGCGTCGACGTTTGCCGGCCGGTCGTCGACGAAGAGCGTCTCGTTGGGAAGCGTGCCGAGTTCTTCAAGCACGTGGCGATAGATCGCCGGATCGGGTTTGGTTACGCGTAACTGGTAGCTCCACACGAGCACATCGAAGCGACCGAGCCAGTCGAGTTCCCGCTCCATTTGCTTGTGCACCGTGTCGCCCATGTTCGACACAATGGCGGTGAGCAGGCCGCGCCGCTTGAGGGCGAGTTGCCAGGCCAACATGGGCGGGTTCTGCGTCATCCACATACGGACGTCCCAGTGAACAAGGTCTTCAATTTGGGCTTCGCTCAAGGTGAGGCCGGCATCGAGTGCGATCTTTCGCCAGAACGCTTGGCCGGTGAGCGCGCCGGAATCGTAAGCGAGCCGGTCGGCCCAGTAGAGACGGTCGAGGCGGTCAACGGACAGCCCGGTCCCGCGCACCAAGGCTGCATGCGCAACGGGATCCGGCGGACCGGTCAATACCATTCCATAGTCGAAGACCACAGCGCGTAGCGCCAAGTTTGCCTCGCCCGCGCCCGTGTATTGTTGGAAAGGGCGCTCTTCTCATTGTGCATGAAGGCCGCGCGCGGACGGAACGTGCGTAGGTTGGGCGGGGCGAGATATTGGCTAGGTGCGGGGCCGGTCGAACCGAGCGATCAATTCGGGCGGGCAAGTTCGATGGAGTTTTCGAAAAGAACGAATTGGAATATCGAGGAAAGCGACCTGGCGCGAGCGCATCGGGAGCGCATCGCGACCGGGCTGCCCATCGCCGATCTGACCGCTTCAAATCCGACGCGATGCGGGTTTACTTATCCGGCGGAGTGGGTTGGTGCGCTAGCCGATCGGCGCGCGCTCGACTATGATCCGCAACCAGCGGGGCTGAGGACGGCGCGGGAGGCTGTGTGCGCTTACTATGCCGGGCACGGCGTGGCGCTCGAAGCGGACCAGATCGTCCTGACGACGAGCACGAGCGAGGGGTACAGCTACCTATTCCGGCTACTTTGCGACGCGGACGACGAGGTTGTGATTCTGCAGCCCGGCTATCCGCTCTTCGACTTTCTTGCGGCGCTTGACGATGTGCGGCTCAAGCCTGTGCCGCTCATGTACGAAAACGGCTGGCAGATAGACCCTCTCGGACTTCGACGCGCGATTTCTCCGCGCACACGGGCGATTGTCATTGTGCACCCGAACAATCCTACGGGGCATTTCACGAAGCCATGGGAGTCTGTGCAGATTGCGGAGATCTGCCGGGAATTCAATCTCGCGCTGATCGTCGACGAGGTGTTTCTCGATTACGGGATTGGTTCTGCGGGTGTGAGCTTTGCGTCAGGACTCGAGGATGTGCCGGTTTTCGTGGTGAGCGGGATGAGCAAGATCGCCGGACTGCCACAGATGAAAGCGGCATGGATTGCCGTGACCGGGCCGGCGCGGGAAGGAGCGATGGCTCGTCTCGAAGTGATCGCTGATACGTTTCTATCAATGAATGCGCCGGTGCAGTGGGCCTTGACGACTTGGTTCGAGAGCGCCGGGCAGGTCCAGCGGCAGATTCGGGAGCGGGTGGTGGCGAATCTCGCGGCGCTTGAGCGGGAGTTGAAAGCTGCTCCGGTGATCCAGCGCCTGAGCGTCGAAGGCGGGTGGTACGCGGTACTTCGGATTCCGGCATTGGCGCCGGATGAGCAGACCGTCATGGCGCTGCTGGAGCGGGGCGTATGGCTGTATCCCGGATATTTTTTCGGCATGCCGCAATCGGGCTGGCTGGTGGCCAGCCTGCTAGCGCCGCTAAGCGAATTCAGTAACGGATTAGATATCCTGATTAACTACTTTAGAACGGATCAGAGATGTAACACAAAGAGGGGATGACATCATCTGTTCGTTGAAGAACATTGGATAAGCATCAGAAAACAAAAGATAGACTAACTTTCAAAACCTACGACTTTGGGATTGCAGAAATGGATTGCTGCGTCGCTCCTCGCCGATTGTAGTGGCTGGCCCGTGACCCGGCAGAACCTGCGTTTGATCGGGCAGAGTGAGAAGGCGCGAGTGCAATGAGTCGATAATCTGGTGGAAATCTCCGCCCGGCAGGTCAGTGCGGCCGATGCTTCCGGCAAAGAGCGTATCGCCGGCAATGAGCAGTTTGAGCGGCGCGAAGTGGAGGCAGATCGACCCCTGGGTGTGCCCGGGGGTGTGGAGAACCTGGGCAGGATATCGATCGAGCCCTACCACTGACCCCTCATTCAAGCATTCATCGGGAGTCGCCGTTTCGGGAGCCTGCAATCCCAGCCAGGCGGCTTGCGCATCCATCATTTTCAGCTGCGGCAGGTCATTTTCATTCAGATAAATGGGCGCCCCGGTCAGCTTCTTCAGTTTCAGCGCGCCACCGACGTGATCGATGTGCCCATGGGTCACGAGGATCTGCTTGAGCTTCAGCCTTAGCTCGGTCAGCCTGCGGTGAATGCGGCTCACTTCGTCGCCGGGATCGATCACGATGGCTTCGCCGGCATCTTCGTCACCCATCAGCGTGCAGTTGCACGCTAAAGGCCCCACGGGAAACGTCTCGAGGATCATAGTCCGATTGTAGGCGAGTCGCGCTAACAGCTGCAGCGCAGTTCATCCATTGGGTGATCGCTCATCGGCCAAGCAGAGCGACGCTCCCCCCATTGCGATTCTGCATCCTGAAATTTCACTTGCTTTCTTCGTTTTCCTCAGTACAGAATATGTTGTCCAGAATTCACAACTTCCCCGGGAAGCGCGACCTTGCGTTTCCCAAGTTCTGCTTGCTGGCCCCGGCCCCAAAGCACACAAGAGGGTATACCGATGGCAACCAGTTGGAAGGCGGTGTTTTGCGCTGTCCTCACAATGGGAATCGGCGGTCTGGCTATTGCTCATGGTCAATCCAGCAGTGAAACACCGCCGCTTTCGCGAATCGTTCAACCCATCAACGAATCCCGCCTGGTCCAGCTGCATGGCAACACGCGCCCCGAGGCCCGGCCTGAATTCGATCTAGGCCGCGTCGATTCGCAGCTCCCCATGAAGCGCATCCTGCTCGTCTTGCAGCGAAGCCCTGAACAGGAAACGGCGCTTGAGGCCTTCATGGCGCGGCAACTCGATCCTCATTCGCCCGATTTCCACCATTGGCTCGATCCCGAGCAATTTGGGGCCAAGTACGGCCCTTCGGATAGCGACGTTCAAAGCGTCACTTCCTGGCTGCAAAACCACGGCTTCACGGTGGATCGGGTCGCCCATGGCCGCACCTTTATTGAGTTCTCAGGAACCGCCGGTCTCGTTGAGCAGGCCTTTCACACTCAGATTCATCGGTTCAAGGTGAATGGCGACGAGCACATTGCCAACAGCTCCGATCCGAGTATCCCCGAGGCCCTCAGTCCGGTAGTCGCGGGGGTCGTCTCGCTCAGCGATTTCCATATGCAACCGCTGCATCGCGAAGGCGGCACGTTTCGCCACGATGCCAAGACCGGGAAATGGATTCCCGTTGACAACAGCACTCTGACCAGGCCGCTCTTTGGTGTTCCTATTACTGGCGGCACCTTCGAATTGGTCTCCCCTTACGACTTCGCGACAATTTACAACGTGCTTCCATTGTGGAATGCCGGTATCGACGGCACGGGCCAGACGATTGCCATCGCGGGCCGCAGCGATATAAGCCTGACCGACGTCGCCAATTTCCGCTCCGCCTTCGGCCTCCCTGTTAACGCACCGAACATTATTGTCAACGGCCCTGATCCCGGTGAACCTACCGCGAACGACAAACTCGAAAACACTCTGGACGTGGAGTGGTCCGGCGGAGTGGCCAAGGGTGCAACGATTGACTTCGTCACTACGGCCAGCACCGGGTCTTCCGACGGCGCGGTGCTGTCAGCCGAATACATCATCGACAATAAGATTGCGCCAGTGATGAGCTTCAGCTACGGAGCATGCGAGCTTGCTATCGGGACGGGAGGCAACCAGGCCTTCAATGCACTGTGGCAGCAGGGCGCAGCAGAAGGAATCTCGGAGTTTGTGGCGTCGGGCGACCAGGGGGCGGCTGCCTGCGATGGGGGCGGCACTCCACCGTATGGCGCTTCCGATGGCCTGGCGGTAAGCGGCGCTTCGAGCACACCTTATGACATTGCGGTAGGCGGAACCGATCTGAACTGGGCGAACAACAGCGGTACGTCTTACTGGAACGCATCAAACAACGCGACAAATCTCTCTTCCGCTATCGGGTACATCCCTGAGGTTCCCTGGAACGGGACATGCACGAGCGATGCGGTAGACGAGCTCATCGGTGGAACAGGGTTAGGCTTCGATGAAGAACAAACGTGCCAGGCGATTTTGAACCAGGATATCGATATTTTCCTCGTCAGCGTCACAGGCGGAACAGGCGGGGTGAGCAAGTGCACCACACCAAGCGGCACCACTCCGGCGAGCTGCTCCGGTGGATATGCCAAGCCATCGTGGCAAACCGGCAGCGGCGTTCCGGGAGATGGCAAGCGCGACGTTCCCGATGTTTCTCTTTTCGCGTCTGCGGGCACATTGAACAGCGCCTATGCGATTTGCGATTCAGAAAGTACCCCCTGCACATTTTCAAATCCCAACGATGCACTTGCGCAGAGCGTTGGCGGCACATCCGTCTCATCGCCGGCAATGGCGGGCATCATGGCGCTCGTCAATCAGAAAATGGGCTCTCCGCAGGGCAACGCCAATGCCGGATTCTACGGCCTCGCCGCCCAGGACACCCGATCGAGCTGCAATTCAAATACAGTGGGGTCAGGAAACAGCTGCAACTTCTATGACATCACCACCGACAACAACGCTGTTCCATGCCTGCCCTCGACTACGGACTGCACGGTGCATCATTCCAGCGACGAAGTCGGAGTGCTGAATGGAAATACGTCGACCGTCGGATACGATCTGACCACCGGCCTCGGCTCAGTCAACGCAAATAACCTTGTCAACAACTGGCATTTGGTCGCGAGTTCCACACTTATCCCAACCGTAGCCACCGGCGCTGCCTCTTCAATCACAGCTACAACGGCCACAGTGGCAGGCACCGTGAACCCCGAGAGTTCGTCCACCCATGTTTACTTCCTCTACGGAACTGACAGCGCCCTCGCAGGAGCGACGCAAACAACTATGCAGAGCGCCGGTGCGGGCAGTACGAATGAAAACATGAACGCGAACCTCACCGGACTGACCGCGCACACCAAGTATTACTACCAGTTCTGGGCATCGAACAGCGCGGGGACGGCAGCCGGACCCATCGACAGCTTTACGACAACCTACCCGCAACCGCCGGTGACGGTATTGCCGCAGGTATCGAGCGTGACGACGACGCAGACGGTGGGAGTGCAGGTGACGGTATCGGGGACGCCGACGCCGACGGGGACGGTGACGGTGAGCGGAGGCAGCTACGCGTCGCCGCCGTCGACGTTGACCGCAGGCTCTGCGACGATCACGATTCCAGCGCAGACTCTGGCGGCAGGCATTTACACGTTCACGGCGACCTACACGCCGGACAGCGGGAGCTCTTCGACATACAGCAGTTCGACAGGCACGGCTGGGACGCAGGTGACGGTGAGTTTGACGATGCCCGGCATCAGCTGGACTCCGGCGACGACGATCCTCTTCGGCAGCGCGGGCGGCAACGTTCTGACGGCCAGCGCCGGCGGCGTGAGCGGCAGCTTCGCGTACTCGGCCACGCCGACCGGAGGCGGCTCGGCGATCGACATCACGGGCGGCACGGCAACGCTGGCAGCAGGCAGCTACAACATTACGGCCAGCTTCACGCCCACCAATACAGCCGTGTACAGCTCGGCACAGTCGGGCCCGCTGGTGTTGACCGTGAGCAGCGAGAGCGTGTGGATCGTCAACGGCAGCGGGGGCACGAGCGAGCTGGCCGGCAACGGCTACGGGATCACGTCGAGCGCCGATCCGGGGGCGAACCTGGCGGTGG
>Ga0335085_10001016_pt1 | contig 66275 bp, 66 predicted proteins | sample Lox_Sample_45_FD_206712 | JGI IMG/M metagenome (GOLD analysis project Ga0335085, IMG submission 206712) | Soil microbial communities from Loxahatchee National Wildlife Refuge, Florida, United States - Lox_Sample_4.5 | ecosystem: Environmental > Terrestrial > Soil > Wetlands | place: USA... | reverse complement strand
GCGCCCTTCGAGGCATCCGCGCCGGCAAAGGTGATTGCGGCGGTCGCAGCGCACGCCAAGGCACTTTTCCGTGACTCGCGCAAGAGCGTTTAGCCCCTTCCATCCAATGGGACTCTTGCTATCGTCCCCGCCCCTGAGCCTCGTCGGGTCATGATCGGAATCGTTCTCGTCACGCATGGGCGGCTCGCCCAGGAAATCATCGCCGCCATGGAGCACATGGTCGGCCCGCAAACGCAGCTTCGCGCCATTTCCATCGGGCCGGACGACGACATCGAGCGCCGCCAGCGCGAGATCGCCGCGGCGGCCAAGTCCGTGGACAGCGGAAGCGGTGTGGTGATCGTCACCGACATGTATGGCGGCACGCCCTGCAATCTCGCGCTGACGCTATTGAACCGCGGCAAGATCGAGGTGCTGGCCGGCGCCAACCTGCCGAGCCTCATCAAGCTCCTGGATGTCCGCGCCAAGCTGCCGCTCGAGCAGGCCGTGAGGGAATCGATCGACGCCGGGCGCAAATACATGCGTGCCGGCTCTGCCGACCTGACGTCCCCCTGACATGGCCGAGCCGCTGAAGACGAGAGCGCTGATCACCAACAAGCTGGGGCTGCACGCCCGGGCCGCGGCGAAGCTCGTTGAAGCGGCGGCGCGGTTTCAGTCCAACATCCAGGTCGTGAAGGACGGCGAAACGGTCGACGCCCGCTCCATTCTCGGGCTGATGATGCTCAATGCGCGGCCCGGCACCCATATAGATGTGACCGCCGACGGGCCGGACGCCCGCGAGGCTCTCGCCGCCATCATGGCGCTGATCGAAGCCAAGTTCGGCGAGGACTGATCAGCTGCCGTCTTCCTCAACGGGGTCTTCAGCGAAGGGATTGTTGTCTCCGGTTGCAATCGGAGGCTCGGCTGTATTGGCGTAACCGCGCGAGAAGCGCGCGAGCGGCGCGGCATCCGGAAACATGAAATCCAGCGGCTCGGTCTGCGCGTCCCTTTCGGCCGAGGCGAGCGCGATGGCATCGAGATCGGCGTTCGCGATGACCGGCGAAGCCGGCGACAGTGCGCGCGGCGCAACGGGAGCGCTTCGCCAGGGCGCAAGAACCACCAGCCCGGCAACCATCGACGCTGCGACTGCGGCACCGGCCCAACGGGTGCGACTGCGGCGGATCACAACACGATCCGCCGCAGCCAGCACGCGCGCTGCGAAATCCTCCGCGAACGGAAGGTCCTTGGGATTTTCAATGCTCATTTGCATCTTCCGCCATCATGAGCGCCCGCAGATTCTCGCGGGCGCGATGCAGACGTGACTTCACGGCCGATACGCTCGAATGCGACAGCCGCGCCATGTCTTCATAACTCCGCTGACCATCCAGCGACAATTGCAGGATGGAGCGCTGCGACTCCGGCAGCCTTTCGATCGCCCGCGCTACGGCTTCTTCGTCACCGGCGGTCCCCTGCTCGGGCACGGCAACGCCATCGTGATCGCGATCATAGGACACGAACAGACGCCGCCATCCCAGCCGCGCGCGCAGGTGATCGCGGCAGGCATTGCGGGCGATCTGGAACAGCCACGGCTCGAAAACCTCCGGCGAGCGCAACTTCGGCAGGGCCAGGACCATCTTGACGAAAATCGTCTGGCACAGATCTTCATAGTGCGAGGCATCGTTCGTCTGGGCGACCACGAAGCGCGCGATGCGCTGCTGATAGAGCACGATCAAGCGCTCCGTCGCACGCCGGTCACCGCGGCCGGCGCGCGCGACGAGCGTGCGCGTTTCGGCCGGCAGCGGTTCGCGGTTCGACACGGGCAAGGGATCAATTGTCGGTGTCGGGGGCGTTCTTGTCCGAGCCCATCAGCTTCTGCACCTGCGTGTGCAGATCGTGCAGCTTCTTGTGTACCTGGGCGAGCTTGGTCAGCTGTTCCGGCGTCAGCACGTTGCGGATGGCGATCGCCGTATCGGCCATGCTCTGGTTGAGATTGCCTTCGATGGTGGACGCCTGTTGCACCAGCGGCTTGAGATCGGCCGACGTCACCGTGCCCGGGCCGAGCAGCTTGGCCGAGATCTGCTCGTGCAAAGCCATCAGCTGGCCGTGCAGGGCGGTCATCTGCGTATGGCTGGAGTTCAGGATCAGCTGAACCTGCTGCTGCTGCGCCGGCGTCAGATCGGCGGACTTCAGCAGCATCATGAAGGAGGAGCCACCATGCATGCCGGACATGCCGGACATGGCGCCCATATGGCCCATATGGCCGCCCATTCCCTGGGCCGAAGCGGGTGCCGCGAGCGGCAGTGAGCAAAGAAGGCCAAACACCGCGGCCCGAACGGTCGTGCTGATCATAGGATGGACTCCGTGCTGGGAAGGTCTACGCCCCAAAAGACGGAGCTTACCCGCGAAAGTTTCGCCCCACCTCACAATTTCGTTGGCAATTGAGCCGAACGGCAGCCGCCTTTCCGGTTGCGATTCCCGCTGCCACGGGCAAATCTCGCGCCACCAATTCGAAGGGACTGCCCTGACATGAATTCGAAGATGCCCCTGTGGGGCGCGGCCGCCATTGTGGTCGGGACGCTGCTGCTGTCGTGGCTGATCATTCCCAAGCTGCACCGCGCGCCGAAGAACACGGCCGAGGTCGCCGACCAGTTCCCCAACGACCAGTTCCCTTCGACCTACAAGCCCCTGCCCTCGCGGCCCACCATCATCCGCGGCGCGACGATCCTGACCGGGACTGACCAGGAACTGACCAACGCCTCGATCCTCATGCAGAACGGCAAGGTCGAAGCGGTCGGCGCGAAGGTGCCCGAGCCGCCGAACGCGGTCGTCATCGACGGCAAGGGCAAGTTCGTCACGCCCGGCATCATCGACATTCATTCGCATCTCGGAGTTTATCCTTCGCCGTCGGAAGAGGCGACGCAGGATGGCAATGAGGCAGTCAATCCGGTTACGCCCTATGTCCGCTCGGAGAATTCGGTGTGGCCGCAAGATCCCGGTTTCACGCGCGCGCTGGCGGGTGGCGTGACGGCGCTCGAGATCCTTCCCGGTTCGGCAAATCTCATCGGCGGCCGTTCCGTCGTGCTGAAGAACGTTCCGTCGCGCACGACGCAGGGCATGAAGTTCCCGGGCGCGCCATACGATCTCAAGATGGCGTGCGGCGAGAACCCCAAGCGCGTCTACGGCGAAAAGGGCGGTCCGCAGACCTGGATGGGCGATGTCGCCGGATATCGTGCGGCCTTCGAGAAGGCGCGTGAATATCGCGAAAAGTGGCGCAAGTACTGGCGGTCCGGCTCCAAATCCGACGAGCCGGATCGCGACATCGGCCTCGAAACCCTGGCGCTGGTTCTGGACAAGCAGATTCCCGTGCAGATGCACTGCTATCGCGCCGACCAGATGGCGACGATGATCGACGTGGCGAAGGAATTCGGTTTCCGCATCGCTGCGTTCCATCATGCGACCGAAGCCTACAAGGTCGCCGATCTGCTCAAGCAGGCCGACATCTGCGCCGTGATGTGGGCCGACTGGTGGGGCTTCAAGATGGAAGCCTATGACGCCGTGCCGGAAGGCATCGCCATGGTCGATCATGCAGGCGCCTGCGCCATGATTCATTCCGACGATCCCATCGGCATACAGCGTCTCAATCAGGAAGTGGCGAAGGCGATGGCCGCCGGCCGACGCATGGGCTACCACATCACCCGCGCCCACGCGGTGACATGGATGACGCGCAATCCCGCGAAGGCGCTAGGCATTCTTGGGCAAACCGGCACGCTCGAGAAGGGCAAGATGGCCGATGTCGTGATGTGGGACCACGATCCGCTCAGCGTGTACGCGCACGCGGAGAAAGTGTTTATCGACGGCGCGCTGCTCTATGACCGCGACAATCCCAAGCTCAGCCCGCGCAGCGATTTCGAAATCGGCCAGGAAGACAATTCCAACACCGGAGGAGCGGGCCAATGAAAACGATCGCGCTTCTCACGGCCGCTTCGGTGCTTGCGCTCGCTACCACCGCGATTGCGCAACAGCCAACGAACACACCGCGCCGGTTGCAGCAGCCTTCATCCTCTCCGGCCACGGCCACGGTTCCTGTGGCACCGAATGGCAACACCATCCTCATCCAGCACGGACGTATCCATACCGTCGGACCGCAAGGCACCCTGTCAAATGCTGACGTTCTGATCGGCAACGGCAAGATCCTGCAGGTTGGCCAGAACCTCACGCCGCCGGACGGCGCCAGGGTCATCGACGCGAAGGGCAAGCCGGTGACGCCCGGACTCATGGCGTCGTTCACGCAGCTCGGCATTGTCGAGATCGGGCTCGGCGCCAGCGAGAGCGACGACTCCGGCCCGGGCCTCGACAGCAGCCGGTTCGATGCGGATGGCGATACGTCGGCGCCGAAACTGAACGAGGCCCCAGCATCGGCCGCGTTCGACGTGACCGACGCGATCAATCCCACTTCCTCGCTCATTCCCATTGCGCGCATCGCCGGCGTGACCCGTTCGCTGACGGCGCCTGCTATCGGACGTGGCGTGTTCCGCGGACAGGCCGCCGTCATCAATCTCGGCAACAGCGCGAACCTCATCGACAAGCCCAAGGCCGCGATGGTGGTGAACCTCACGACCGGCGGCGGACAAACCGGGCGGCCGACCCTGTGGGCCGAATTCCGCGAAACACTCGACGATGCGCGCGAATACTGGGCCGACCGCGCCGGCTATCACCGTCCCGGTGGCGCCAGCAACCAGCGCACGGCGCAGATCGATCTCGATGCGCTCGAGCCTGTGATCCACGGCCGCGAGCCGCTGCTCGTGAATGTCGACCGCGCCTCCGACATCCGCCAGATTGTCGCTTACGCCCAGCAGAACAAGCTGAAGCTCGTCATTCTGGGCGGCGCGGAGGCCTGGCAGGTTGCCCGCGAACTGGCCGCAGCACAGGTGCCGGTCATCATCGACAACGATCTCAACCTGCCGAACAGCTTTTCCCAACTCGGCGCCACGATGAAGAACGCGGCCCGTCTCGATGCGGCGGGCGTGACGGTCGTGTTCGAGCCGCAGGCCGACGATCCCGGCCATTACGCCCGCACCGTCACGCAGATCGCCGGCAATGCCGTGGCGAATGGCATGCGCTGGGACGACGCGCTGGCCGCCATCACGAAAAATCCGGCGCAGGTGTTCGGCATGGCCGACACCTACGGCACGCTGGAGCCCGGCAAGGACGCCGATGTCGTAATTTGGGACGGCGATCCGCTGGAGGTGACGAGCGCGCCGACCGCGGTTTTCATAAAAGGCCAGAATATTCCGCTGGTTTCGCGGCAGACGCGGCTGCGCGACCGTTATCGCGATCTTAAGACGAAGAATCCACCATTCGCGTACCGGTAGTAGGGTGGTGGGAGAAGGCTGATGGTCCGTCTGGCCGCGCGGATTTCCCGCGCATTCGTCGCGATATGTGTCGGAATAGCCGTCGCGTCCGCGGCGAACGCAGCTGCGCCGGCGTCGAAGCCTGCCGGCAAGCCCACCCAGAAACCGGCGGAAAAAATTGTCTACGCCCATCCCGCGCTGTGGACGGTGCACGGATCGAAGGCAACCGTATATCTGCTCGGCTCCATCCACGTGCTGCCGAAGAACGTGCAGTGGCGCACGCCGGCGATCGATGCGGCGTTCAATTCCGCCGACGTCTTCGTGTTCGAAATCCCGATGAACGAGGCGCAGCAGAAGGCGCAGATCACGGACTTCATCCGCCAGAACGGATTGCTGCCGCCGGGCATGGCGCTGCCCTCGCTGCTGACGGCCGACATCCGCAAGGATTACACGCAAGCGCTCGCGATGACGCATGTGCAGCCCGAACTCCTGACTCCGATGCGGCCGTGGCTTGCCGCACTGACGCTGGAATCCGGCATCAACAACAATGAGCACATGAGCACCGATGCCGGCGTCGACCGCACCGTCTATGGGCTGGCACAGAAGAAGACCGGCGTGACGTTCCGCGCATTCGAGACACCCGAGCAGCAGCTGAAGCTGCTGATGCCGGAGGACCAGTCGCTCGAAGTGCAGGAATTCGATGCGAACCTCAAGGAAATGCTGAGCGAGCGCGCCCAGGTTCACGAGCTGCTCAGTTACTGGGAGCACGGCGACGTGCAAAAGCTCAATGCCTTGATGCACACCGGCTTCCACAACGATCCCCGCGCCGAAAAAGCGCTGTTCGAGAATCGCAATCGCGCCTGGATCGTGCAGCTCAAGAAGATGCTGGCGGAGAACCACACCTTCTTCGTGACGGTGGGCGCAGGCCATCTCGCCGGACCGAAGGGCGTGCCCGCCCTCCTGCGCCACGAAGGCTACAAGGTCGACGGCCCGTAATCCGGCAAAGCCGCTTGCCCGCAGTGTCCTAATTTGAATCAATCTGATCGACGGCGCGCCTTATGTCGTCGGCCAATTCCAGTCGAAGCCTCTCTTGCTCCTCTGGAGGCCGTGCCGCGAAATATTGCCTTACATCTGTAATGCCATGGCGATGCGCCCACTCGCGGTAGGCACGCTCCATGGCATCGCTTACTAGGCGCTCACGGCTCACTTCGCCTTCGCCTCCGCCACTATCGCCGCCCCGTACAGCCTCGCGTGTGCTGGTGAGGAATTCAAACCGGCCGCTACCCGCACCCGTGATGGCTTGACCCCTTCGAGATTTGTTCCTATAATGTTCTTTCGTTTGGTTCGGGCTGGCATCGCCTTCCCTGTCGGGGGGACGCTCACGACGTCGCGCGATACCCCGAAAACAATTCATAGGGGTGGGCCGTCTAGATCCTGTGAGAACGGTGCCGATACCCCGAAAACAATTCATAGGAGGTCGCGTACGAGATGTGGTGGACCGGTCCGGCGAGAGTCGAAAAGCGAGGTTCAATTCCGACATAAACTTGCGCCAGCGACTGCACAAATAAAGACATACCAATTTCTTTATATGCTTGTTGCAGGAGCGGTCGCGGGCTGCTAAATCCCCCTGCCCCTCAAAGGAAATCGCCCGTGACCGCCCACGACTACGCCGTGAAGGACATCAACCTGGCCGACTGGGGCCGCAAGGAAATCGACATGGCCGAGACCGAGATGCCCGGTCTCATGGCGACGCGCGAGGAATACGGTTCGAAGCAGCCGCTGAAGGGCGCCCGCATCGCCGGCTCGCTGCACATGACCATCCAGACAGCGGTGCTGATCGAGACGCTAACGGCACTGGGCGCGGAAGTGCGTTGGGCGTCGTGCAACATCTACTCGACGCAGGATCACGCATCCGCGGCGATCGCGGCGGGCGGCACGCCGGTGTTCGCCATCAAGGGCGAGAGCCTCGAGGACTATTGGGAATACACCCACCGCATCTTCGAATGGGCCGATGGCGGCACGCCCAACATGATCCTCGACGACGGCGGCGACGCCACCTTGCTCGTGCATCTCGGCCTGCGCGCCGAAAAGGGCGACACGAAATTCCTCGAAGAGCCGGGCAACGAAGAAGAGGAAGTGCTGTTCGCGGCCATCAAGCGGCGGCTGAAGCACAAGCATGGCTGGTATGGCGAGCTCGCGCGCAACATCCGCGGCGTGACCGAGGAAACGACCACCGGCGTCCATCGCCTCTATGAGATGGCGAAGAAGGGCACCCTGCTCTTCCCCGCCATCAATGTGAACGACAGCGTGACCAAGTCGAAGTTCGACAATCTCTATGGCTGCCGCGAGTCGCTGGTGGACGGCATCCGCCGCGGCACGGATGTGATGATGGCCGGCAAGATCGCCATGGTCGCGGGCTTCGGCGATGTCGGCAAGGGTTCGGCGGCCAGCTTGCGCCAGGCCGGTTGCCGCGTGATGGTGTCGGAAGTCGATCCCATCTGCGCGCTGCAGGCGGCGATGGAAGGCTACGAAGTGGTGACGATGGAAGAGGCCGCACCGCGCGCCGACATCTTCATCACGGCGACCGGCAATCTGGATGTGATCACCCTCGACCACATGCGCGCCATGAAACACCGCGCCATCGTGGCCAATATCGGCCATTTCGATTCCGAAATTCAGGTGGCGGCACTGAAGAACTACAAGTGGCACAACATCAAGCCGCAGGTGGACGAGATCGAATTCCCCGACGGCAAGCGCATCATCCTGTTATCGGAAGGACGCCTCGTGAATCTCGGCAATGCCATGGGCCATCCCAGCTTCGTGATGTCGTCCTCCTTCACCAACCAGACGCTGGCGCAGATCGAACTGTTCACCAATCCCGGCAAGTACGACAAGAAGGTGTATACTCTGCCGAAGGAGCTGGATGAGAAAGTGGCGCGGCTGCATCTCGACAAGATCGGCGTGCACCTGACGCAGCTTTCGAAGAAGCAGTCCGACTACATCGGCGTGCCGCAGGCGGGCCCGTACAAGCCGGATACCTACCGCTACTGAAGGATGAAGCTTTGACCGCAAGCGTTCCGCTCGCCACCGCCATCGCGCAAGCGGAACGCCTGCTGCAAAGCAATCCGGGCGAAGCCGCCGCCAGAGCGCAGGCTATTCTTCGTGCGGTTCCCGGCGAAACGAGAGCCTCGCTGATTCTGGCGCGAGCCCTTCGCATGGCGGGGCGTCAGCAAGATGCCGTCGCCGTACTCGACCCATTGTCTCGCATGCCACATGCCGACGTTCTGGTGCTGCTCGAACTTGGCGCCATCTACGACGAACAGGGCGACGTGCAAGGTATCGTCGATTGCTTCACCGAAGTGTGCCGGCGCGGGCCTGCGCCCTCACGGGTGTGGGTGGTGCTGGGTCACGCATTGAAGACGCTGGGGCGGCAGAAGGACAGCATCGCGACCTATCGCGAGGCCATCGCGCGGTATCCGTCGTGCGGCGAAGCCTATTGGGGAATCGCCAATCTAAAGACCATCCACCTGACGGATCAGGATGTGGCGGCGATGCGCGCCCAACTGGGCCGAACGGATATCACGCAGGAGGAGCGAACCCATTTCGAATTCGCCATGGGCAAGGCGCTTGGCGACACCGGCGACTTTGCCGAATCGTTCGCACACTACGAAAAGGCCAATGCGCTCGCGCGCGAAAACAAGCCCTACAGCACCAGCACGACGCGCGAATTCATCTCGGAGCTCAAGACACGGCTGACGAAGGACTTCTTTGCGGCGCGTGAAGGCTGGGGTGCGGAAGCGCCGGACCCCATCTTCATCGTCGGCATGCCGCGGGCAGGCTCAACCCTGATCGAGCAGATTCTCGCCAGTCACTCCGCTGTCGAGGGCACGAAGGAGTTGCTCGACATTTCGCACATGACCATGGTGCTCGGGCCATGGGGCAAGGAGGACGGCAAGGCGTCGTTCCTCGATGTCCTTTCCGGATTGCCGCGCGATCGATTCCGCGCGCTGGGGCAGGAATATCTCGCCCGCACGCGGACGCACCGCAAACTTGCGCGGCCCCATTTCATCGACAAGATGCCGGGCAATTTCCTGCACGCGGGGTTCATCCATCTCATCTTGCCGAACGCGAAGATCATCGATGCGCGGCGCAATCCGCTGGCCTGCGGGCTATCGGGTTTCACGCACCATTTCCGCCATGGGCATTCGTTCTTCTACAATCTCGAAAATCTCGGCCAGTATTACGCCGACTATGTGTCGCTCATGGCGCACTGGGACGCGGTTCTGCCGGGCCGCGTGCATCGCGTTCAATACGAAGAACTGGTCGCCGATCCAGAGACGAACGTGCGCCGGCTTCTTGACTATTGCGGACTGCCGTTCGAGGAGAATTGCCTGCGCTTCTACGAGAATGCGCGGGCCGTCCACACTCCCAGTTCGCAGCAGGTCCGCCAGCCGATCTATTCGGACGCCGTCGATTTCTGGCGGAACTACGAACCTTGGCTCGGGCCTCTCAAGGCGGCTCTCGGGTCCGCCAATGCGCCCCTCCCGAAGCCCAAGCGATAGAGTCCAAGTGGCTTGCGACGACTAGAGGTCGTGCCGCCAACTTGATTTAGACTTTTTACCTTTTCTTAACCACAATCCCTATGCGGACTCAGGTCATCTGCATATCATCTTGATTCCGCAGTGATTCGCCGCAAAGCCAAGGCGAACCCGAGGGCGGCTGAGGGATGGATCGCAACACGGCACGCGACACCAGGGGTAGATTCCGTCTTGCCCGCCTCTGCCCGGTCCTGGCCGCGGGCACGCCGTTGGCTCTCCTGCCCCAGCCCGCCTTGGCGGCGGATTCCGGGATCCTCAGTGCGGCCGTGAGTGCCGGCGCCGTCGCCCTTGCCATCGCTGCGGCGCTCTGGGCCCTTGCCGCCATCCGCGCGACCGGCCAGGCGGGCCGCTCGCAGCGCAGCCTGAACGCACGCGCCCAGTCCGCTCTTGCCGCGCGCGACGCGCTCATCGCGGCCGGCCGGGAATCCGTCGTGGTGTGGGGCAATGCCATGGACGGCAGCCACTCCTACAATGGCGGCGATGCCCTTCTCGATTCCTGCCTTGCCGGTCCCGATGCCACGTCGCTTTCGCAGGCGCTGGACGACCTCGCTGAAACCGGCAAGCCCTTCGAACTTGCGACGCACGACAAGGATGGCGAGCCGGTCCGCATCCGCGCGCGCGCCGTGGGCGGCTTTGCCGCCGTGTGGCTCGACAAGGAGGCCGCAGAGTCCAGGCGGCCGTCGCACAATGCGGTCCTCGACGCTCTGCCGCTTCCGGTCTGGCTGCGCGATCGCGCGCTGTCGCTAACGTGGGTCAATCGCGCCTATGCCAACGCCGTCGGCGCGGTCGACGAAGCCGAGGTGATTGCATCGCAGACGGCGCTCGAGAAGTCCGAGCGCGACCTGGCCAGTGCTGCCCGCTCCGAAGGCAACGCCGTCGAAGCCCGGCGCTTCGCAGTGATCGGCAGCCAGCGCCGCGCCCTGTCGCTGACAGATACGCCGCTGCGCGATGGCACGATCCTGGGCACGGCCATCGACGTCACCGACGTGATGAACGCCGAGGCCAAGCTGCAGCAGCACCTCGACGCCCATGCCGACACGCTCGACAAGCTGGCGACGGCTGTCGCGATCTTCGGTCCCGACCAGCGCCTTTCCTTCTACAATCGCGCCTTCGAAAAACTCTGGCGCCTGCCGGAAGACTGGCTGGACAGCAGGCCGCTGCATGGCGAGGTCCTCGATCGCCTGCGCGAAATGCGCCGGCTGCCGGAGCAGCGCGATTATCAGACCTGGAAGCGGGAACGGCTCTCTCTCTACGACCAGCCGAACGCCCATCCGCCCGAAGATCTCTGGCACCTTCCGGGCGGCAAGACGCTGCGCGTCGTGGCGCAGCCCCATCCGCTCGGCGGCCTCACGCATCTCTACGAGGATGTGACCGAGAAGCTTGCGCTCGAAAGCAGCTTCAACACGCTGATCAAGGTCCAGCGCGCCACCCTCGATACGCTGAGCGAAGGCGTTGCCGTGTTCGGTCCGGATGGCCGGCTGCGCCTTCACAACGCCGCGTTCGCGCGGCTTTGGCAGCTCGAGCCCTCCGAACTCGACGATGCGCCGCACGTCCAGAAGATCGCGCAGGCCTGCGTCCGGCGGTATGGCGAGGAAGCGGCCTGGCAGAAGCTCGTCGCCAGTGTTTCGTCAGGTTCGGAAAAGCGTCGCGATTGGGGCGAGATCGAGCGTTTCGACCGCACGATCATCGCCGTGTCGCTCGCCCCGCTGCCGGACGGCGCCATCCTTGTCACGTTCACCGATGTCACCGATCGCTACCGCATCGAAGGCGCACTGCACGAGCGCAACGAAGCCCTCAAGGCAGCCGACCGGTTGAAGTCGGAATTCGTGCGCCATGCCTCGCGCCTGTTCCGCGATCCGCTGAATGCCGTGCACGGCTTCGCCGAGATGCTCGCTTCGGGCCATGCCGGTGCGCTGAACGCCAAGCAGTCGGAATATGTCGAGCACATGCTCCAGGCCTCCGACCAGCTCGCGAAGATCACCAGCGACACACTCGATCTGGCCCTGATCGATTCCGGCGCCATGCAGCTCGAGCTGGCCAGCGTCGATCTGTGCGATCTCCTGGTGCGCGCCGCCGAACCTTTGCGCCAGCATGCCGAGAGCCTCGGCATTTCCTTCAGCCTCGATTGCTCCGAGACGATCGGCCATGTCGTGCTCGATCCGCGGCGCATCCAGCAGATCGTGTTCAATCTCCTGTCGAATGCGCTGAAGCACACGCCGCGCGACGGCGCCATCGTGCTGAGCGCGGCGCTTGTGGGGGAGGATATCCAGATCGCCGTTTCCGACAGCGGGCCGGGCATTCCATCGGATGTGAAAGCCAGCGTATTCGAGCGTTTCATCGCCAAGGGCCGTGGCGACAAGCGAGGCGCCGGGCTTGGGCTGGCGCTGGTCAACCGCTTTGTCGAACTGCATGGCGGATGGGTCGAGATCGACAGCGAAGAAGGCCGCGGCACGCTGGTGCGCTGTCATTTGCCGCGCCGTGCCTCCAGCGAACGGACGCATGCGGCCTGAGCGCATTTGTGATTGCGCACGGCCAAGCCTATAACGCCAGCAATCTTGCGGGAAACCTGAGATGCCCGACGGCAGCATTCTCGACTACCACGCCATCCGCGCCGCGGATGTGCATCACACGCCTTACGATTATCTTCTCGGCAAGGGCGCCTTGCGCGGCGAATGGATTCCCGCGCTCCGCGAAAGCTTCCCGGACATCAAGCTCACGGGCTTCCATCCTCTCTCGCAGATGAAATCGGAAGGCGCGTTCGCCAAACTCATCGCGGAGATCGAAGGGCCGGAGTTTTCGGCGGCCGTATCGGACACGCTTGGCGTCGATCTGCGGCCTTACCCGAAGCTCATCACGATCCGCAAATTGTCGGCCGCCCATGAAGGCAACATCCATTGCGACTCCGAGAGCAAGATCGCAACCTTGCTCATCTACATGAACGAGGGTTGGCTGTCGCCGGACGGGCGCTTTCGCGTCCTGCGCAACAATCGCGATTTCAGCGACTACGTCACGGAAGTGAGCCCCGAGATGGGTTCGTTCGTCGCGTTCCGCCGCGCCGATCACTCCTGGCACGGACACACGCCGTTCGTCGGCGAGCGCCGCGTGGTCCAGATCGCCTGGGTTCGCAGTCAGGCGGACATCGATCGCAAGACGAAGCGGCACGGAATGTCGTCATTCCTGAAGCGCATTCTCGGCCGCGAAAGCGCCGACGCAATGTAGATCCCCGACGATGCATTTCGCGACTAGTCTGCTGGATATCCCAGCCAACTGAGGCGGTCCCGGCCGAAGCGCGAAAGAATAAAGGCGAAATCCTCGGGTGAGACAAAACTTCTGACATTCTCCACGTCGTATTGCGCCTGGAAATCCGACAGCTGCCGTTCGTCCCTCTTCGTGCTTTCATCGGGAATGTATATCTCGGGCTTTCGCAACCGAATGCCGTACCGGCGCGCAATTCGGTCAACGAAACCTGGAGCATCCAGGAGCAAATCCTCATAACGCACGAGCTCGAAAGAAACGCCAAGCTCAGCCAATTCGCGATAGCCGTCCACCTTGTCCGCGTAGAGGTCGACGATGGATGTATAGTAGAGAGCCTCGACATTATCCCGGCCCGTCGGGATGAACATGTGCCGGATGAAATCGGAAAACTCCATGCGTCGCGTGTTGGCGTAAAAATAGTCGTGGTATGGGCGCTTGTGAAAAGACAGAGCCCAGAACACCGGATGCTTCACGATGACGATAAAAAGCGTCCTGGCCGCCAGTTCCGGCTCCGATTTCAGAAAATCAACCGGCGGACGCATGTGTTTCCAGCCAAGCAGCTCGCTCATGCGCCTTTGGGACTCAAGATCGTACAATCTGTTCGTGATGATCGTCCGCATGAGCCTCTTGTCGCCCGGATAGTCGTTCAGCAGCTGGTCGATCTCTTCGTCGCAGTTGGAGTACGACTGCGACAGCACCGGCTTTGCAAAATTCTTGCGACACAATTCCTTGAGGAAGTTCGTTCCGGTGTTGCGCTCGCCGTAGATTTTCAGCTGCTCAATATTCGTGATGGCGGGATCGCTCATCTCTTCGACGAGAGCTCGGTTGTCGCGCGCCCTGCGACGATTGCGCCGCGGCAAGCGAGCAACGGGCATCAGTGCTGGCTCTTCGGCATGCGCACGACCAGGCCTTCGAGCTCGGGCCCCACCTTGATCTGGCAGGACAGACGGCTGTTAGGCTGAAGCTCCTGCGCGAAATCGAGCATGGTTTCTTCCATGTCGGATTTCGGTGGAAGCTTCGCCTGCCATTCCGGATCGACATAGACATGGCAGGTGGCGCAGGCGCAGGCGCCGCCGCAATCGGCATCGATGCCGGGAATGAGGTTCTTCACAGCACCTTCCATCACCGACCAGCCGGCAGGCACCTCAACCTCGTGTTCCTTTCCGTTGTGCTCGATGTATTTGATCTTGGGCATCTGGTTCCCGAATGGCTGTCAGACGATGTTTTTCATGGGAATGGCCGTGTCCGCAAGCCGCTCGGCCGTGATGGGCGTGCCTTCGGCAATCAGCTTGCGGCCGACAAGGTATTCGGGTGCGGCATTGACGGCTTCGACGGCCGCGACCTTGCCGCCCCGGAGGTGGAACACGGCGAACTTGCGCGAGGCAGGATCGCCGCGCTGAACCAGCGTGTCTCCCGCCCAGGGAAGTCCGGCAATCTGAAGCTTGAGATCGTACTGGTCGGACCAGAACCAGGGCACTTCGCGATAGGGTGCCGGCTTGCCCACCATCGCGAGCGCGGCGTGCTTGGCCTGATCGATGGCGTTCTGGACGCACTCGAGACGGACCGAACGTCCGTCGCGGCTCTTATGCTGCGTGCAGTCGCCGGCCGCGAAGATCGCCGGATCGCTGGTGGTGCAATGCCCGTCCACGACGATGCCGTCATAGCACACAAGTCCGCAGGCCTCGGCCAATTCCGCATTGGGCAGAACGCCGATGCCGACGACGGCAACATCGGCTTCGTGTTGTCTACCTCCCGCCCGAATGTTTTCGAGGCGCACCGAGCCCTCGAATGCCTCGACCGGGGTGTTCAAATGAATCTCCACGCCCGCTTCGCGATGCACGCGGTCGTAGAAGACCGAAACCGGTGCTGAGACGGCTCGCGCCATCACGCGATCGACGGCTTCGAACACGGTCACGTCCATGCCGAGCTTGCGCGCCACTGCCGCGACCTCGAGGCCAATGTATCCTCCGCCGACGACCGCCAGCTTGCGTCCGGGCGCGAACTTCGGTCGCATCTGATCGACGTCGGCAATACCGCGCAGGTAGTTCACGCCCGGAAGGTCCGCGCCTGGCACGGGTATGCGGCGAACGCGCGTACCGGTGGCGAGCAGAAGCTTGTCATAAAACAGAGATCGGCTGTCGCTGAGCGTCACGGCCTTGCCGGCCCGATCAATTGAGGTTGCCCTGGCGCCGAGAACCAGCTCGCAATGCGCTTCGGTGTAGAAAGCCTGCGGCTTCAGGAACAGACGCTCGCGCTCCATGGCGCCCGAGAGATAAGCCTTCGACAGCGGAGGACGCTGATACGGCAGGAACGGCTCGTCGCCCACCATGGCGAGCCGCCCCTCGAAGCCCTCGGATCGCAGCGTCGCCACGGCCTGGGCACCGGCCTGGCCAGCCCCGATAATGACAATCCGCTCCAAGAAAAATCTCCCGATGGCCACGCGCCGGCCTCGCCGGATGCGCTAAATAGGCGGAGGGGTCATGCGGAATCAACCCGGACAGGCTTGCCTTTGGGGTCGCGTTGTGGCGGGTTAAGGCTCTGCCAATGAAGGATAATTACGAGGGTTTCGTGCGGGAAATCGCGCTGGCCGACGAGGCCGCGACCGAAAGGCTGGGAGCAAGAATCGCGTCGGGTTTGGCGACCGGCGACACGATCGCGCTGGAAGGCGAGCTGGGCGCCGGCAAGACCGTGCTGGCGCGCGCCATCCTGCGCGCGCTCGGCGTCACCGAAAGCGTGCCGAGTCCCACCTTCACGCTGGTCCAGCATTATGAGACGGCGAAACTTCCGGTCGATCACCTCGATCTCTATCGCATCGAGGACGAGTCCGAACTCGATCAGCTTGGGCTGGACGATGCGCTCGCGAGTGGCGCAGCCATGATCGAGTGGCCGCAAAAGGCGGGCGCGCGATTGCCTGCCGATGCACTCCATCTTCGCCTCGAAACCAGCGGCGACACTTCGCGCCGCGCGATCGTCAGCGGCCCGGAGCGATGGGCCCACATGTTCGAAGGCCCCATCTGATGCCGGACCGTGAAGACGCCATGCGGGGGTTCCTGTCGCGCGCCGGATGGGGCGACGCGACGCTCACACCGCTTCCCGGCGATGCCTCGACGCGCCGCTATGTCCGCGCAGCGCGCAATGGCCGCCGCGCCATGGTGATGGACCAGCCGCAGAATGCCGAGGCACCGCAATGTCCGCCCACAGCAACGCCCGATGAGAGACGTGCGCTGGGCTACAACGCCATTGCGCGGCTTGCCGGTGCCGATTGCGGACGTTTCATTGCCGCGGCGGATTTCCTGAGGGCGAACGGCTTGAGCGCGCCGGAAATCTACGCCGCGGATGTGCCCAACGGATTCGTCCTGCTCGAGGATCTCGGCGACAATCTCTACGCCGATGTCATGAACGGTGCAGGCCACGACGAGAGCATGCTGTACGGAGCAGCGGTCGACGCCTTGGCGCGCCTGCACGCACAGGCGGCACCCGCGACGCTCAACGGCAGCAAACCCCTTTATGCCTATGACGAAACGGCGCTCATCGCCGAGACCGATCTGATGACCGAATGGTTCCTGCCGCTGGCGCTCGGCCGTGCCGCCACCGAGGACGAACGCGAGGAACACCGTTTGCTTTGGCGCGACGCGCTGCGGTCGTTGCGCTCGTCCTCCCCGGTCTTCGTTCACCGCGACTACCATGCGCAGAACCTCCTGTGGCTGCCGCAGCGCGAAGGCGTGGCGCGGGCGGGTATGATCGACTTCCAGGATGCGGTCGCCGGCGCCAGGAGCTACGATCTTGTGTCGCTGCTCGAGGATGCGCGACGCGACGTTTCGCCGGACCTCGCGGAAGCCATGACGCAACGCTACCTTCAACAGGCCCGGCAATCGGGACAACCTGTCGACGAAGACGCGCTGCGGATGGAAATGGCGATCATGGCGGCCCAGCGCAATGCGAAGATCGTCGGCATCTTCTCGCGTCTCAACACGCGCGACGGCAAGCCGCGATATTTGGGCTACATCCCGCGCGTCTGGGGATATCTCGAACGGGATCTCCAACATCCCGCGCTTCATTCCCTGAAAGCATGGTACGACACGCACATTCCGGCTCGGGCCCGAATCAATTTCGCGGCAGGGAAAGCGTGAGCAAGCCGACCAAAGCGATGATCCTGGCTGCCGGCCTTGGCACCCGCATGCGGCCGCTCACCAACGACATCCCGAAGCCGCTGGTGAAAGTCCGCGGGCGAGCCCTGATCGACCATGCCATCGACCGGTTGGTCGCGGCAGGCGTGACCATGATCGTCGTCAACGTCCATTATCAGGCGGAAAAGCTGCGCAAGCATCTCGCGCAGCGCAAGGATGTCGAAATCCGCGTTTCGGACGAGACCGGCACGATCCTCGGCACCGGCGGCGGCATCATGCGCGCGCTTTCCAATTTCGCGGGCGAGCCGTTCTTCGTGCACAATTCCGATACGATCTGGGCGGAAGGCTTTGGCCACGCGCTCGACCGGCTGGTCCAGCGCTGGGATCCGGACGCGATGGATTCGCTGCTGTTGATGGCGTCGCTCGTCACCGCGATGGGCTATGAGGGCCGCGGCGACTTCATGATGGATCCCGAAGGCAGGCTCACGCGCGTACCGGATGGCAAACTTTCGCCCTTCGCCTATCCTGGCGCGTGCATCGTTCATCCGCGCCTGTTCGACGGGGCTCCGCAAGGCGCATTCCCGCTGCTGATGTTGTGGGAACAGGCGATCGAGCGCGGCAGGTTATTCGGCATGCGGCTCGACGGCGTGTGGATGCATGTCGGTACGCCTGAAGCACTGCACGAGGCCGAAGAGTTCCTGGCCGACATCGCGCTCGGCTGACCATGGCACCGAACGTCTTCACGATTCCGGCGAGCTCACCTTTCGCCGAAACGTTGGCGCGCGAATTGATCGCGCGCACCGGCGCAAACGACGATCCATTAGCGCTTGCCGGCGCCACGATCTTCCTGCCGACGCGTCGCGCGGCCCGCAGCCTGAACGATGCCTTCGCGAAATTGTTGAGCGGGGCCGCACTTCTGCCCGAAGTCCGGCCGCTTGGCGACGTCGATGAGGATGAGCTCCTGTTCGACACATCGTCCGAGCCGCTCACGTTGCCCCCCGCAATATCGCCGCTGCGCCGGCGGTTGCTGCTCGCCACGATGGTGCGCCGCTGGAGCGACAGGCATCGGGACGGCGCGATCAAGTTCGCGCAGGCTTCGGCGCTGGCGTCTGCGCTGGGCAATCTTCTCGACGAGGCGGAAACCGCCGGTCTCGATCTTGCGAAGGTCGACAAGCTCGTCACCGGATCGCTCGCCGCGCATTGGGCTGACGTGCGCGAGTTCCTGAAGCTCTTGCGCACGGAATGGCCGGATCTCCTGAAGGCCGAACGCGCGATGAACTTCGCCGAGCGCCGCAATCTTGCGCTGCGCGGTCTTGCGAAGCGGCTGGACGAGTCGCCACCATCCGGCCTTGTCGTTGCGGCGGGATCGACCGGCAGCATTCCGGCGACGGCCGAGCTCATCGCAGCCATCGCGCGACTGCCGAACGGATTGGTCGTGCTGCCGGCACTCGATCGCGAGCTGGACACGGCGAGCTGGGAAACCCTCGATCCCGGCCATCCGCAATTCGGCCTGAAGCAGCTTCTCGATCACCTCGCGCTGTCGCGCGAACAGGTTCGCGATCTCGTTCCCGCGGCGATGCCGGAACGGGAATTCCTGCTGCGGGAAACGCTCCGGCCTGCCCCAACGACGGATGCCTGGCGAAAGATTGCTGAGCATGGTGCATCTCCCATATCCGGTGGGTTGAACGGATTGTCGCTGATTGAGGCGGCCCATCCCGGCGAAGAAGCGGCCGCCATTGCGCTGGCGCTGCGCCATGCGCTCGAGCCAGCGAAGGACTCGCCGCCCCAGCGAGCGGCCCTGGTCACGCCCGATCGCGGTCTTGCGCGACGCGTGGTCGCCGAACTCAAGCGCTGGAATATCGACATCGACGATTCCGGCGGCCGCAAACTTTCGCAGACGCCACCCGGCGTGTTCCTGCTCTTGCTCGCAGAAGCAGCCGTTGCGCAATTCGCGCCGGTTCCCCTGCTCTCCCTGCTCAAGCATCCGCTGGCCGCAGGCGGACAAGCGCCGGCAGATTTCCGCCGTCGCGTGCGGCAGCTCGATCGGCTTTGCCTGCGTGGCCCGCGGCCAGATCCCGGCATTGCCGGCATTCGCGCCGCGATCGACGCCGCGCTGGTTGAAGCCCGCAAGCGCGAGCGGAAATACGCCATCGACCGGATTTCCGAGCTCGCATACTGGTTTCAGCCGGTCACGGCGATGCTCTCGGATTTGGAAATTGCATTCGCCGAGTCTGAAGCAGATTTGCCGGCGCTTCTGGATGTGCACGTCGCCGCCGCGGAAGCCTTGGCAACAAGCGACGATCACAGCGGCCCATCGCGCTTGTGGCGCGGCGGCGATGGGCAGCTTGTGGCCGAGTTCGCGGCCCGGCTTCGCAAGGCGTCCGACGAACTGCTCCAGATCGAAACGCGATCCTATCCGCCCTTCCTGCGCGCATTGCTGGAAGAGGAAACATTCCGCCCGCCCTATGGCGGGCATCCGCAGCTTGCGATCCTCGGTCCGCTGGAAGCGCGCCTGCAGAGCTTCGATCTGGTCATCCTCGGCGGACTGAACGAAGGGACGTGGCCGGCCGCACCGGCAGCCGATCCATGGCTGTCGCGTCCCATGCGCCAGCAGCTGGGACTCGACTCGCCGGAACGGCGCATCGGTCAGGCCGCGCATGATTTTGCGACGCTGGCCGCCGCGCCGCGTGTCATTTTCACGCATTCGCTAAAGACGGATGGCACACCGACCGTTCCGTCGCGCTGGCTGCAGCGGTTGCAGCAATTGATCGCGGGATTGGGGCTCGCAGATCGCATCAAGCCGCAGACAGACTACGCCACATTCGCATCCATTCGCGACGATCCGGATGTCCGCGAAGAGCCGATGAAACGGCCGCAGCCACGCCCGCCCGTTCCGCTTCGCCCGCGCAGCCTTTCCGTGACCGAGATCGAAACCTGGGTGCGCGATCCCTACGCGATTTACGCCAAGCATGTTCTCAGGCTGGAGCCGCTCGATTCCCTCGATGCGGAAATCGGTCCGCTGGAACGCGGCAGCGCGATCCATGCCGCGCTGGAACAGTTCATCAAGGAGCTCGAACAAAACCCGGCGCTCAACGAAAACCGCCTCGACCAGATTGCCATGGATGTTTTCACCAAGGCCAATCTGCCGAAGGGGACGATCGCTTTGTGGCGGCCACGATTCATTCGCGCGGCACGCTGGTTTGTCGGCGAAGAGAACAAGCGCCGCACCGCCGTGCGAAAGGCGCATCTGGAAATCAAGGGCGACACTGGTTTCCCGGGGCCGGCCGGCGAGTTCAAGCTCCGCGCACGCGCGGACCGCATCGACGAACTGCAGGACGGCAGCGCCGCGATCATCGACTACAAGACCGGATCGTTGCCCAAGCCGCCGCAGGTCAGGGCGATGCTGGCTCCGCAATTGCCATTGGAAGCGCTGATCCTTGCGGCCGGCGGCTTCGAGGAAACGCCGGCGCTGACAGCGTCCGAACTGCTTTACATCCGGTTCGGCGGCGGTGCCGAACCCGGCGAACTTCGTCCGCTTCCGGATGCGCCTGGTCTGGTGGCGATGGCGCGGGAGAAACTCCTCAAACGTATTCTGGATTTCGACGACGAGACGACGGCTTACCTGCCACGCGTTGCGCCTTACCGCACCGACATCGACGGCGATTACGATCACCTGTCGCGCGTGCGCGAATGGTCGCTGATCGGTTGGGAGGAGCCGGAGGAATGAGCACCATCCTCCACGATCCGCTCAAGGCCGCCGATCCGCAGCGCTCGGCCTGGGTCTCCGCCAATGCCGGCGCCGGCAAGACGCACACGCTTGCCAATCGTGTGACGCGCCTTCTGCTCGATGGCGCGCGGCCGGAGCGCATCCTGTGCCTCACCTACACCAAGGCCGCCGCCGCCGAGATGCAAACGCGTCTGTTCAAGCGGCTCGGCGAATGGGCAATGATGGACGATGCGAAGCTTGCGGCGAGCATCGCCGAGATCGGGGCGCCTGCCCTCGACTCCGAAGGCTTGAAGCGTGCGCGCCGTCTGTTCGCGCTGGCGCTGGAAACGCCGGGCGGCCTGCGCATCCAGACGATCCATGCGTTCTGCCAATACCTGCTGGCGCGTTTCCCGCTGGAGGCGCGCGTGCCGCCCGGTTTCCGCGTGCTCGAAGACCAGACGGCGCGTGACATGATCGCAGACGCGCGCGCCCGCGTCCTGGAACGCGCCGGGTCCGGCGATGACAAGCTCGCAGCCGCCGTGGCACACCTCGTCACCGAGACGAGCGAATTTCGCCTCAATCAGATTCTTGACGCCGCACTGGGCAATGACCGCAAGAAGATCGAGCGTTTCTTCGCGGAATTGCCCGATGGCGAGCATGCGCTTGGCGACGCCATGGCCCGCGCGCATGGCGCAACGCCGCGCATGTCCGTCGACGCAATACGAAAACAGTTCTGCGAGCTTGCGGAAGACGAACGGGAAGAACTTGGCCGCGTTGCAAGCTGGCTCGAGACGGGTTCCGCGAAGGACAAGGAAGCCGCGGCCAGACTGCGCAAATTCCTGGAGGCCGCACCGGACGATCGTTACGGCTTCGTCAGCCGCGTGGTCCTGACAGGGGAAGGTGAGCGGCGCAAATCGCTGGTGACGAGGAAACTCTCCGACTCCAAACCTGCCCTCGCCGCGTATCTCGACAATCTCGCCGGCCGCTTCGTGGAAACCGAACATCGTTGCCGCGCGGCTCGCGCTGCCTTGCTCGCGGGCGCGGCGCTCACCCTGGCCGACGCGGTTCGCGAAATCTATGCGGCCGCGAAACGCTCGGCGGGGTTTCTCGACTACGACGATCTGATCGGCGCCACGCTCGACCTGCTCGACAAATCGGATGCCGCCGCATGGGTGCTCTACAAGCTCGATGGCGGCATCGATCATGTGCTGATCGACGAGGCACAGGACACCAGTCCCGAGCAATGGCAGATCGTGCGCAAGTTGACCGAGGAGTCCGTTTCCGGAAGCGGCGCGCGCGACCTGTTCGACAAGCCCCGCACCATCTTCGCCGTCGGTGACGAAAAACAGTCGATCTTCAGCTTTCAGGGCGCCGATCCGGCGGCGTTCGAAACCAACCGGCAGTATTTCGCCGGCCGCGTCGGTGCGGGCTTCGCTGATGTCAGGCTGAAAGAGTCGCGCCGATCCGCTCCCGAGGTGTTGAAATTTGTGGACGCGGTTTTCTCCAATCCCGAAGCCCGTGCGGGACTGACCTCCGGCGATCAAGAGGTTGAGCACGAGGTGCACCGCAAACAGGCTGTGGGCTACGTGGAGTTCTGGCCGACCGTGAAGCCCTTGCCCGGTCCCGAACCGGATCCATGGGAAAAGCCGGTCGATCTGCCGTCCGAACACAGCCCGGTCGTGCGGCTTGCGATCCAGATCGCCCAACGCATCAAGGCGTGGATCGCGAACGGAACTACGCTGCCGGACCACGATCACCCCATCCGGCCCGGCGACATCATGATCCTGATGCCGCGGCGCGAACCGTTCGCCAGCGAAATCATCCGTCGCCTTACCCAAGCCGGCGTGCCCGTGGCCGGCGCCGACCGCATCCGCCTCAAGACCGAAATCGCCGTGATGGATCTGATGGCGCTGGGGCGCTTCGTGCTGATCCCGGAGGATGACCTCAACCTCGCGGCCTTGCTGCGCTCACCTCTGATCGATGTCAGCGAAGAAGAGCTGCTCGATCTCTGCAATTCTCGCACGGGCGCGTTGTGGCGCGCGCTCCAGCAACGCAAGGACGAGCGGCCCGTCTTCGGCTTCGCTGCCGAATTCCTGTCGTCGATGCTGGATCGCGCCGACTTCAGCCCGCCGTACGAATTCTTTGCCGCCGCGCTGCTGGAGAAAGGCGTGCGGTCCCGGTTGCTGGCGCGGCTCGGACCGGAAGCGCGCGATGCCATCGATGAGTTCCTGTCATTGTCACTGCAATACGGCGCAGCCAACACGCCGTCGCTGGAAGGCTTCCTGCACTGGATGGATCGCGGCGATGCGGAGATCAAGCGCGACATGGAGCACGGCCGCGACGAAGTCCGCGTGATGACCGTGCACGGCGCCAAGGGTCTGGAAGCCGACATCGTCATTCTGCCGGACACGACATCCGTGCCCGATCCGCCGGGCCGGCGCGGCGATTTGATCTATCGCGAAGACGGGATTGTCTATCCGATCCGCAAGCAGGATGCCGCGCCGCTCGTGCAGGCCGCGAAGGATGCCGCGAAAGCCGACAGACTGAAAGAACACCGGCGCCTGCTTTACGTTGCGCTCACCCGCGCCAAGGACCGGCTGTACATCGCCGGGTTCGAGGGCGAGCGCGGCGTGAACAAGGACTCCTGGTACAAGCTGGCCGAGGCCGCTGCGAAGTCGATCGGCACCGCGGTCAGGCGTGGCGACGAGGACGTCCTTGCGATCGGCGACGATCGCGAAGGTGCGGCGACGCTTGCGAAACCCACGGCTTCGAAACCGCAACAACCCGACTGGATGCGGACCGTGCCGCGCGCGGCCTCGGCAAGGCCGCCCATCATCCGGCCATCCGACGATGCCGGCCTGTTCGAGCCGCCGTCGATCTCGCCGGGCGGAGCCGCCGGAGCGGACAGATTCCAGCGCGGGCTCCTCGTGCACACCTTGCTCGCGCGTCTGCCGGAGATCGCACGTCACCTTCGCAAGGACATTGCGCTTCAATTTCTTGCAGCGCGCGGAGTCTCGACAGCGGAATCAGAGGAGATCACGCGCCAGACATTTGACGTGCTGGATCACGCGGATTTCGCGGCGGCCTTTGCACCGGGATCGCGCGCCGAGGTGGCCATTGTCGCGGACCTGCCGGAATTGGATGGCCGGCTCAATGGCCGCATCGACCGGCTTGCCGTGACCGACGGCCATGTTCTTGCCGTCGACTTCAAGACAAACCGCGCGCCGCCCAAGCGCGTCGAGGATGCGCCGGAGGCTTATGTCCGCCAGATGGCGCTCTACCGGCTGGCGCTTGCGAAGGTCTTTCCGGGGCGGACTGTTTCCTGCGCATTGGTGTGGACGGACGGGCCAAACCTCATGGCTTTGCCGGATTCGCTGCTCGACGCGCACATTGCCGCCGCCGGCGCAAGCCTTGACCTTCCCTGATCGACCCCTACATTTGGTGGCAGACAGTCACCTCCGGCCCAAAGGCTTTCCATGTCCGCTCCAGTGAAGGTTTCCGACGGTTCGTTCCAGACCGATGTCCTCAATTCGAAGAAACCGGTGGTGGTGGATTTCTGGGCCGAATGGTGCGGGCCGTGCCGGATGATCGCGCCCGCTCTCGAAGAGCTCGCCGGAGAACTTCAGGACAAGGTGACGATCGCCAAGATCAACATCGACGAGAATCCGAACACGCCGACGAAGTACGGCGTGCGCGGCGTTCCAACTCTCATGATCTTCAGCCAGGGCCAGGTGGCGGCCACAAAGGTCGGCGCGCTGCCCAAGTCCAAGATCCGCGAGTGGATCGAGGCGTCCATCTCTTCGGACGCCGGCGCCCGGACGGCATAGCCGCTCCGCCGCATTTCGTATGTGCCCAAACTAGTGACGGCTCCTTATGTTGGGCGTGGATGCCCTTAAGGAGCTTCTCGATGCGTCTGTCCATTGCTCTTCTCGCCTGCGCCACGCTGGCCTCACCGGCGATGGCCGGCACAGCCGTTCCCGTCGATCATTTCCGTTCCGTGCAGTTGCGCGGCGGCGGACATGTGACCTTGCGGCGCGGCGATGCGCAGCGTGTGACGCTCGTTTCCGGCAGCACCCAGTTCACCCGCTTCCGCGTGGATCACGGCGACCAGCTCGTCATCGACGCCTGCGATTCGGATTGCCCGCAACACTACAATCTCGAAATCGAGATCGTGACGCCGAATGTCGACGGCGTGTCGATCGAAGGTGGCGGCAAGATCGAGACGGCGTCGAGCTTCGGCCGTCAGGATAAGGTCGCGGCGGCCATCGAAGGCGGCGGTGAAATCGACATTCGCTCGCTCGAAGCGGCGGAAGCCAATGCCGCGGTCGATGGTGGCGGCGACATCCAGCTGAAGGCGAGCGGCCGGTTGATGGCCGCCGTCAACGGCGGCGGCGACATCGTCTATTGGGGCAACCCCCAGGTGACCTCGGCGGTCAGTGGCGGCGGCGCGGTGAGCAAAGGCAACTGAGCTAAATCCGCTCGAAAACCTTGGTCTCGACGGCCTGCTCCTTGCCCATGGAGCGGATCATCAGGAACTTGCCTGACCAGGTCGACGTGATTTTCCACCGGCCCTCGATTTCGCTCGCGTCGGAACTGATCGCGCCCTCGTAGTCGATCGAATGCGAATAGTTCGGGACGCGGCCGTCATAAGTCTTGCGGAAGGTAACAAGGCTGCCGCTGCGTTCGCCGAGCAGGGTGGCGTAGAGCATTTCTCCGCGATGGGGCCCGGTTGCACAGATTTCGTGCGTCGAGCCCGACAGCCATTGACCGCTTTCAATCAGGGTCGCATCGAAAAGCACGCGCTGAAGATGGCGCGGGTAGGTGTAGAGGCCGTGCCAAACGCCGGTGAGGTTTATCTGGGGGCTCACGAATTGTCTGCGAGCACGCGGCCGGCCAGATAAAGGGAACCGCAAATGAGGACGCGCGGAGGGCCTTCGCCCGGCCGCCCCTGCGCCCAACCCGTCACCTGAATCATGGCATCTTCGAGATCGTCGGCGGGGCTGGCGTCGAGACCGGCGTCGCGCGCCGCGTCGTACAATTCGCCGGCGCCGCGGCTCGCCTCTTCGCCGGGAATCGTGACGGTGGTGACATGACGTGCCAGGCCGCGGAAAGGCGCAAAATAGCCACTCGAATCCTTCGTCTTCAGCATGCCGGAGATGAGATAGAGCGGCTTGGGCGAGCGTTCTTCCAAGTCTGCTATGGCATGTGCGATGGCAAGCGCGGCGTGCGGATTGTGTCCGCCGTCGAGCCACACTTCGGCGCCTTCGGGCGCGAGCGCAACCAGCGGGCCTTTCGTGAGACGCTGCAGGCGCGCCGGCCACTCGACCTTGCGCAAGCCCTCTTCGATGCCTTCCTCCTTCGCCCAATTCTTCTTTGCATAGCGCAACGCCGCGATGGCGAGCGCTGCGTTTTCGATCTGGTGCGCGCCCGCAAGCCTCGGGAGCGGCAAGTCGAGCAAACCGAATTCATCCTGATAGACCATGCGGCCATGCTCGGCATGGGCGTAGAAATCCTGGCCAAAGAAATTGGCCGGGGCAGAGAGCGAGTCCGCGATGCGCTCGATCACCGCGAACGCCTGATCCAGTTGCGGGCCGACAACGAGCGGTACACCGGGCTTGATGATGCCGGCTTTTTCCGCCGCGATTCCGGCAAGAGAGTCGCCGAGGAATTCCTGGTGGTCGAGGCCGACCGGCGTGACGACCGTCATGACCGGCTTGCGGATGACGTTCGTCGCATCCAATCGCCCACCGAGCCCCACTTCGAGAATGAGAGCGTCAGCGGGATGACGCGAGAACGCGAGCACGGCCGCCGCCGTCGTGATCTCGAAGAAGGTGATCGGAGCACCGCCATTCGCCTGTTCGCATTCCTCGAGTGTGTCGGACAGTTCCGCTTCGGAAATCAGCGTGCCAGCCAACCGGATGCGCTCGTGGAACCGCACGAGATGCGGCGACGTGTAGACATGCACCTTCAGCCCCTGCGCTTCCAGCATGGCGCGCGAGAAGGCAACCGTCGATCCCTTGCCGTTGGTGCCGGCCACGTGAATGACCGGCGGCAATTTCTCTTCCGGATGGTCCAGCCGCGCGAGCAGCCGCACGATGCGGTCGAGAACGAGATCGATCCGTTTGGGATGAAGCGCCAGCAGCCGTTCCAGGATGACGTCGCTCTTGGACGCGACGCTCATGGCGGGGGCGAACCGTTGCCTTTCGATGAGGCGATGGCCGCGCGGGTTGGCGTGGCTGAGATCGTTTGCGGCGGCGCTTTCGGTTTCGGTTTCTTCATCATGAGATGCAGGAGCCGCGACAGCGTCTCACGCAACTCATGGCGATGAACCACCATATCCACCATGCCATGATCGAGCAGGTACTCGGCGCGCTGAAATCCCTCCGGCAGCTTCTCGCGGATGGTCTGTTCGATCACACGCTGCCCGGTGAAGCCGATGAGCGCGCCCGGCTCGGCAATGTGCACATCGCCCAGCATCGCGTAAGACGCGCTGACGCCACCGGTTGTCGGATCGGTGAGCACAACGATGTAGGGCAAGCCCGCTTCGTGCAGCATGTCGACGCCGATGGTGACGCGCGGCATCTGCATGAGCGACAGGATTCCCTCCTGCATGCGGGCGCCGCCGGAAGCAACAAACAGGATAAACGGCCGCTTCTCCGCGACCGCCGTTTCCATGGCCTGCACCAGGCCCTCGCCGACACCCATGCCGAGCGAGCCGCCGAGGAAATCGAACGGCTGCACGGCAATAATCACCGGCAAGCCATCAAGCGTGCCGCGCGCGGCCGAGAGCGCTTCGTTGCGACCGGTCTTGCCGCGGGCTTCCTTGAGCTTGTCGACATAGCGCTCGGCGCCACGAAAGCGGAGCGGATCCTGCGCCACTTCGGGCTGCTTCAGCTCTTCATAGACTCCGGCATCGAACATGGCGGCGAAGCGCGCCCCCGGACCGATGCGGAAGTGATGGCTGCACGAGGGACAGACAAACTGCGCCGCCTCGAGGTCGCGGTGGAAGATCATCTCGCCGCAGGCCGAACACTTACGCCAGAGATTTTCCGGCGTGTCGGACTTGCCGGGCATCAAGCCTTTGATTCGTGGGCGGACGAAATTTGCGATCCAGTTCATGGCCCTACCCTACCACGGACTTGTCGCGGGCTGCATGCACCGATTGGGCAAGGGTTCCGCAGAAATCGACGACTTCCATCACGATATCGGCGCGCGGCCGGCCGCTTTCAAGCGCCGCGGCGATGCGGCTGACGATGGCAGAACCCACAACGGCGCCGTCAGCCATTCGGGCAATGGCAGCGGCCTGTTCCGGTGTCTTGATTCCAAAACCGACGGCGCAGGGGATCTTGCTGCGTTGCTTGAGCTTTGCCAAAGCCGAAGCAACATCGGATTGCGCGTAGGATTTGGTGCCGGTCACCCCGGCGATGGAGACGTAATAGAGGAATCCGCCGGCGCCATCGAGAATGGTGCGAAGCCGCTTCTCGTCGGTGGTCGGCGTGGCGAGCCGGATGATATCGAGGCCGCAATTGTTGGCCGGCTCGCGCAACACCGCGTCTTCCTCCGGCGGCAGATCGACCGTGATCAGGCCGTCGACACCGGCTTCGGCCGCGTCGCGCGCGAAAGCTTCGACGCCATAGCGGTGAATGGGATTGAAGTAGCCCATCAGGATGATCGGCGTGTCGCGATCGCGCTCGCGGAATCTGCGCACCATGGCCAACACCTTGGTCACGCGCATGCCCGCATTCAGCGCGCGCAATGACGAAGCCTGGACGGCGGGACCGTCCGCCATGGGATCGGAGAACGGCACGCCCAGCTCGATGAGATCGGCGCCGGCCCCCGGTAGTCTTTCCAGAATGGCGGAGGATGTTTCCGCATCCGGATCGCCGGCCGTGATGAACGGAATGAACGCGGCGCGATTGGCGCGGGCAAGTTCGGCGAAGCGGGCGGCGATCCGGCTCATAGCTTCGCTCCCAGGGCGTTCGCGACCGTGAACACGTCCTTGTCGCCGCGGCCAGACAGCGTAATGGCGATGATCTTGTCCTTCGCCATTTTCGGCGCGATGCGCATGACGTGCGCCAGCGCATGACTGGGCTCCAGCGCCGGGATGATGCCTTCCACCTTGCTCAGGAGCTGGAAGGCATCCAATGCATCGCGGTCGGTGGCTGAGAAATACTGTACCCGCCCCTGATCGCGCAGCCAGGAGTGTTCGGGCCCGACGCCGGGATAATCGAGACCTGCTGATATCGAATGGGCTTCGAGAATCTGGCCGTCATCGTTCTGCAGCAGATAGCTGCGCGCGCCGTGCAGCACACCCGGCGCGCCTTTCGACAAAGTCGCAGCATGACGTTCCGTGTCCACACCTTCGCCCGCCGCTTCCACGCCATGGATTTCGACCTCGCGGTCATCGAGGAACGGGTGAAACATGCCGATGGCATTCGAACCACCACCGACACAGGCGACGACCAGATCGGGCAACCGGCCTTCCGCCGCGCGCATCTGCTCGCGAGTCTCGTTGCCGATCACGCATTGGAAATCGCGCACCATCTCCGGATAGGGATGCGGGCCTGCGGCCGAACCGATGATGTAGAAGGTGTCGTGGACGTTGGCGACCCAGTCGCGCAGCGCCTCGTTCATCGCGTCCTTGAGCGTGCGCGAGCCACTCGTTACCGGCCGAACCTCCGCACCCAGCAGATGCATGCGGAACACGTTGGGCTTCTGCCGTTCGATGTCGACCTCGCCCATGTAGACGACGCATGGCAGCCCGAAGCGCGCCGCGACGGTTGCTGTCGCCACGCCATGCTGCCCGGCGCCGGTCTCCGCGATGATGCGCGTCTTGCCCATGCGGCGGGCGAGCAGGATCTGCCCGAGGCAATTGTTGATCTTGTGCGCGCCGGTGTGGTTGAGGTCCTCGCGCTTCAGATAAATCTTCGCACCGCCCAGATGCTGCGTGAGGCGCTCGGCGAAATAAAGCGCGCTGGGACGCCCGACATAATGCGTGAGCAGACCGTTCAGCTCTGCGTGGAATTTCGGATCGCCTTTTGCAGCTTCGTAGGCGCGCTCGAGTTCGAGCACGAGCGGCATCAGGGTTTCGGCGACGAAGCGTCCGCCATAGGCGCCGAAATGGCCCTGATCGTCGGGGCCGGAGCGATGGGAGTTCGGCGGCAATTTGGTCATCGCTCCGCCTCGGCATATTGCGCGCTGCGCGCTGCGGCGACGAAGTCGCGGATCAGTTGCGGATCCTTGATGCCCAGCGCCGTTTCCACGCCGGAGGAGCAGTCGACGGCTGCCGCACCGGAAATGCCGATGGCGCGTGCCACATTCTCAGCATTCAAGCCGCCACCCAGCAGCCATGGCCGCGAGAAGGTCCGTCCACGGAGCAACTGCCAGTCGAACGAGGCGCCGTGGCCGCCGGGACGCGTCGCATTCGCCGGTGCCTTGGCGTCGAACAGGAGCATGTCGGCGACGCGTTCATAGGCGGCGACGGAGGCGAAGTCGCCCGCTTCCGCAATCGCCAAAGCCTTCATGACCGGAATGTTCCATCGCGATTTTATGGCTGCAACGCGCTCGACGGTTTCGTTCCCGTGCAATTGAAGGATATCCGGTTTCACGGCGCGCGCTACGCTCTCGATCTCGGCGTCCGTCGCATCGACAATCAGCGCAACGGTGCGGGAGCGTCCCCGCAATCGCTCGGCAATTGCCATCGCCTGCGCCAGTTGCAGATAGCGCGGCGAGCGGGGGAAGAACACGAGGCCGGCGTAATCCGCGCCAGCCTTCGCCGCCGCGTCGGCCGCTTCGACGCTGGCGATCCCGCAGATTTTCACCTGAACAGACATGGTGGGCTTATGAAATGGCGGCCGCCGGAAAGCAAGCAAACGGCGGCGGAGAGCGGCTAGGCCGCAGACTTCGCCCGCTTTTTCGCGACTGCCTTTTGCAGCAAGGTCGTCAGCACCTTGCGATCGACATCGGCGAGCGATTTCACATAGAGGCAGCCCTTCCCGGTCGTGTGCTTGCCGAGTTTTGCGAGCAGCGCGTCCGGGCCGTCTGAACCGATCGCGCCATAGATCACGAAAGCCGGCTTCCGAGGCGAGAATCCGATCAGCGGCACATCGCCTTCGCGGCCGCTTTCGTACACATAGTGATGCGTGCCGAAGCCGATGATGGACGGCCCCCACATTTTCGGCTTCTCGCCGCTGACGTCTTGCATCAAGTCCGCCAGCGCCTTGGCATCGGCGCGCTTGCCATCGGGCAATGCCGCAAGAAAGGCGGCGACGCTTTGCGCGGTCGGCTTGGTCTTGTTCTCGACCACTGCTTACCCTAGCTCGCGGCCACCATGCATTGCTCCGCGATCGCTCGCGCCGCGGCGGCGGGATCGGCAGCGGCTGTGATCGGCCGCCCAACGACGAGGATGTCGGCGCCGGCGGCGATGGCTTCGCGCGGCCCCGTCACGCGCTTCTGATCGATGAGCTCGGAGCCGGCGGGGCGGACACCGGGCGTCACGATCAGGAAATCCGGTCCGCAAATCTTGCGCACCAGGGCGATCTCGCGCGGGCTGCACACCACGCCGTCGAGCCCACTGGCCTTCGCCAGCGCCGCGAGCCGCTGCACCTGGTCGGCCACGTTGTCGGCCTGTCCCACCAGGCGCAGGTCATGCTCGATGAGGCTTGTCAGCACCGTCACGCCGAGCACCTTCACCTTCGGATCGACGGACGCCGCGGCCTCTTTCGCCGCGCGCATCATTGCTTCGCCACCGGACGCATGGATGTTGAACATCGCGCACCCGAGGCGCGCGATCTCGCGCGCCGCACCGGCCACGGTGTTCGGGATATCGTGGAACTTTACGTCTGCGAACACGGGCAATCCCAACGACACAACCTGACGGATACCCGCCGGCCCCTGCGCCGTGATGAATTCGAGCCCGACCTTCAGCCCGCCCACATGCGGCCGCACGGCCTTTGCCAGCGCCAGCGCTTGCGCCAAATCCGGCGTGTCCAGCGCCACATGGATGGGATTTGAAATCATCGCTCCCGGTCTAGGCGTTGCTGCCCGGACCGGCAAGGGCGTCACGGCCCGACGTGCGTGTCGGCCGTCTGTTTGGACGGCGTGACGGCGACATGTCCGTTCAACCGTTCCCGGAGTTCCTTGCCGGTACGGAAGAACGGAGCCTTCTTGGCAGCAACCTGAACGGCTTCCCCGGTGCGCGGGTTGCGCCCCACGCGCGATGGCCGCACTTTCACGGAGAAGGCGCCAAAGCCGCGAAGCTCCACGCGATGGCCGTGCGCCAGCGCCTTGCTGATTTCATCCAGCACCGTCGTCACGATCCGCTCGACATCGCGGTGGTAGAGGTGCGGGTAGCGCTGAGACAGCCGCGCCACTAGCTCCGATTTGATCATCCCTCCCCCCGAGGGTAGCTCTCCCGCCGGCACTCCCGGCGATTGGTTAACCTTGTCGGATTCCAAAGACCGGTCAAGGGGAAGTTCCTGATCGGCCAACGATTTTCGGGGCGTGTGACGGATATCCCGCAAGCTGGTGACGGAGAGGTTACCGGAATCCCTAGACCCGTTCAGAGTAGCCCCTTTTATCAAATGATACTTCCGTGACTCGCAAACGATGAGGCTGGCTTGGCTACCGCATGAGTGCCCCAAAAACCGCGCTTACTTCGGCATCCGCCGCAAATTTCCGCTCTGGGGCCGCGGCAATCCGATTTTGCTGCAGACGCGAATGTGCCGGAAAGCGTGACCACAGGTTGTTCTAACACATTGCAGGGAAAGACATTCCTGCTTCTTCAGCCAAGTTGCGCAGGTCAGACGGGGTGCGACCGTTTCGCTCTCGCAAACGTGAGTTTCCATCGAAGAGTCAGCGCCTTACCTACAAAAGTCTCTCCCGCCCACGAGACACGGGAGAGTTCTCCTCCCCTTCAAGACTTGGAGAAAGGCGGCCTCACTGTCCCCGGTGGGGCCGCCGCGAGTCTTTCGCAGCTCAGCCAAAAAAGAGGGCGGCCCGAAGACCGCCCGGAGAAGCAATGCTGCACTCTTGGCACGACAACGGGGTGGCCACGGCCCGCGTTCCCCGCCCTTCTGCCTCTTCGGTCGAAATTGTTATTGCGGTGGTTTGATTTAGCATTCGCATCGATCGGCGACCCCCATTTGCCATGCGCACTTTTGTTCTGGCTCGGCATTACCCCGGCCTCTATAAAGTTTCATCTTACGTTTGGGCTAAGGGGGCCAATCATGAAAGTGACAGCAATCGCGGCTGTGGCCGCGCTTGGCGCAGCTTTGTCGGGCTGTGCCACAATCGTCGAAGGCACGACTCAACCGGTGTCGGTCAACACGACGCCCGTGATGGGCGCAAATTGCACGCTCAGGAACTCGGAGGGCACCTGGTACGTGACCACACCGGGCTCGACCACCGTGCACAAGACGAAGAACGATCTAGACATCACGTGCACCAAGTCGGGCTATGCCGACGGGCACGTGGTTGCGACGTCACATTTCGGCGCAACAACCATGGGCAATGTGATTGCAGGCGGCCTGATCGGCGTCGGCATCGACGCAGCGAGCGGTGCGAACTACCACTACGACAGTCCGATCACCGTGCCGCTGGGCGACAAGGCAGCTCAGGCAGCGGCTGCGCCCGCATCGGAGCAGGCGCCGGCCAAACCGGTCAGCTGATCCCCGACGTAGAAGCGATGCAAGCGAAACGGGCGGCCGTCGTGCCGCCCGTTTTTGTTTCTCGGAGGATCTGAAAGCCAGGCTACCGCGACCGTCTCTCATTCCCGATTATAGGATCATTTGGTTTATGGCCCTCTTTAGCCACTGGGCGAACCGATGCACTTAACATTTGTTTTCGCGCGCGACACATTTGCTCGCGACACGATTCCTTCTAGGCCTGTGTGGACGGCGCGAATAAGAGGCGTCCATCATCCTTTGGCTAAGGGGCTAAGCATGAAGTTGACTGCAATCGCGGCCGTCGCCGCGCTTGGCGCAGCATTGTCCGGTTGCGCCACAATCGTCGAGGGCACAACGCAAACGGTGTCGGTGAACACCACGCCAGTTACCGGTGCGCAATGCACGCTCACCAATTCGCAGGGCACGTGGTACGTCAGTTCGCCGGGCAGTGTCGTCGTGCACAAGTCCAGGACCGATCTCAATGTCACCTGCACAAAGCCAGGCCTTGCCGACGGACACGTCGTCGCCGCGTCGCATTTCGGTGCGGCCACCGCAGGTAACATCCTCGGCGGCGTTGGCGGCGTCGTGATCGGCGGTGCCGTCGATGCGGCCAGCGGTGCGGATTACCATTATAACAACCCGATCACCGTACCGCTTGGCGACAAGGCCGCTCAGGCCGCGGCTGCGCCGGCATCGGAGCAGACACCGGCCAAACCGGTCAGCTGATCCTCGCGCATCGCGAATAACACGAAACGGGCGGGCGGCCAGTCTGCGGCCCGTTTTGCTTTGGCGCTATTCGTTGGAGCCTAAGCCGCCAGGCGTGACTGCTCGAGCGGGATCTCGATCGTGACGGTAGTGCCTTTGCCGTTCTCGCTGTCGATCAGCATCGTGCCGTCATGCATTTCGGCAAGACCACGCACCAGGGCCAGGCCCAGCCCCGTTCCCTGCTGTGTCACCCCGGCGTTGGGCCGGAGCTGAACGAAGGGGTTGCCCAATCGCGCCAGTTCCTCGGGAGGAATACCGACGCCGGTATCCTGCACCGACAACAGCCACTTGCCGCTGCCGACAACCGAGCGGACGGTCACCTGCCCGCCATCGCCGGTGAACTTGATCGCGTTGGACAAGAGGTTGAGCAGGATCTGCTTCAACGCACGGCGATCGGCATGCACCGTCTGGAAGCCGCTGAACTCCGACCGCAACTGCACGCCGGTCTGGGCTGCCTGCTCACGCATCATCTCCAGGCAATCGCCGACCAGAAGATCGACCGCGATGTCTTCGCGCGCGATCTCGTACTTGCCCGCCTCGATCTTCGACATGTCGAGAATGTCGCCGATGAGGTCGAGCAGGTGGCGCCCGGCTTCGTGAATTTGACCGGCATACTCGCGATAGCGCTGATGCCCGAGCGGGCCGTAAAGCTCGTCGTGCATCAGCTCGGAAAATCCGATGACGGCGTTGAGCGGCGTGCGCAGCTCATGACTCATATTGGCAAGGAACATGGTCTTGGCGCGGTTGGCCGCCTCAGCCGCGTCGCGCGAGACCAGTGCAGCCTCATGCGCCTCGGCAAGGCCGCGCTCGAGCTTGCGCCGCCGATCGAGGGCCGCGCCGACCAGGATGACCGAGAAGCCGATGATCAGGTCGAAGCCTTCGATGATCTCGATCTGCGCGGCGACCGAGTGCTCCTTGATGCCGCTGCCGGCCGCACCAAGCAGCACCGGAATGATCATGTAGACGCCGGCAATCAGCGTGCCGACGGCGCCGCCGGCAAAGCCGCGCTGGAAGGTCAGCAGCACGACAGCCGGGAAGAAGAAGAAGGCAAACGGATAGGTGATGAAGGTCTCGTTCAGAACGATGATGCCGGCGAACATCGACAGATAGAGAATGGTGCCTGGGAGCTGCGCCTTGCTCAGCATCTCCTTGAAGGCGGACCACCGCACCGTCATGAGCAGCGGCAGCAGCAATCCTTGGGCCAGCGCCTTGGCGCCAAGCCAGATGAGCCAGGTGGCGAGGAACTCGCCGCCGATCACGCGCTGCACGTAAACCGCTCCGAGGAACGAGGAGATCGCGGGCGCGGGTATCACGAGCAGCAGGTAGAAGACGAGCAGCGTGCGCGGGTCGGCAAAGTCGCGGTCCAGCCGCATCATTCGCAGGGGAAGCGCGATGAGGACCGCTTCGAGCAGATCGAAAACGGGAAGGCCGAGCGAAAGCGCCAGGCCCTGGCCGACGAGGAAATGGCCTGCACCTTCGGCGACACCGCAGACGGCGAGAAGTGCGGGCCACGCGGCGCGCGGATTGCGCAACAGCGCGTAGACGATGATCGCGTTCGGGAACCAGATCGGCGGCAGCGTCGCCCGATGAGACACGACCAGGCACAGGACCGTGACGACAAAAACGGCCGCAGCCACCCGCCAGAGTGTCTGAACCGACGGCATCGCACCGGTCCTGGCACGCGCGGGGGACACGCGAAACGTCATGAAAGTCGCGGCTCGGCCCTTCATCAGGCCTTCAGGCTACAAATCGCCCCATAACGACCCGTTAACCGGCGCTCATTCCTTGGGAGACGGTAAACAAATCACCGTTCAAAATGCCGACCTGCCGGCGTCTTAACGCTCAATTAGCCAAGACGCTCCGCACACCCCGGGTGCAAGCGCCGGGGACTCGTAGCGAATGGTTTCGGGACGCAGCAATGTTTGCCGAATCCGGAGCCGAGATGGATTCAAGCAGCGGCGCGGGTGGATTCGCTATCGGGAAGCGTCACTGTCACGACCGTGCCCGCACCCTCGCGGCTCTCGATATGGAACGAGCCGCCCTGCATTCCCGTGAGCGAACGCACGAGTGCAAGGCCGAGGCCCGTGCCTTGCCGTCCTGTCCCCTCGTGGAATTGCATGAACGGGCTGCCCGCGTTCTGCAACTTGGCCGCCGGAATGCCGATGCCGGTATCGCGCACGCTGATGGTCACGCCGCCGTCGCTGGGCGCCACCGACACATCGATGCGGCCGCCCGAGAGCGTGAACTTCACGGCATTGCCCAGCAGGTTGAGCAGGATCTGCTTCAGGGCGCGCCGGTCGGCATGGACAAGCATCGGCTCCTTGCCGATGGCAGCGTGAATCGTCAGTCCGCCGCGCGATGCGGCGTCCTGCATCATAGCCACACAATCGGTGGCAACCGCGGCCGCATCGACACTTTCGCAGCGAAGCTCGAACTTTCCCGCCTCAATGCGCGACATGTCGAGGATGTCGTTGATCACTTCGAGCAGATGGGCGCCCGCGCGGTGGATCAGACCGGAATACTCCCTGTACTTTGGGTTCGCGTGCGGACCGAATGTCTCTTCTTCCATGGTCTGTGAGAACCCGATCACCGCGTTCAGCGGCGTGCGCAGTTCATGGCTCATGTTGGCAAGGAACATGGATTTGGCGCGGCTCGCTTCCTCCGCAACCTCGCGAGCGATCAGCGCTTCCTCGCGCGCCACCAGCGCCACTTCGCGCGCTTCCTCGGCGCGGTCGATCGCCGCCGCCAGACCGCGCTCGAGCCCGCGCCGTTCTTCCAGCGCGGCACCGACGAGGATAACCGAGAGTCCCATGACCGCGACGAAGAGCTGCAACACCATGAGCTGTTCCATCGCACCGTACGACTTCAAAGCCGCATTGGGATCGTTCAGCAAGACGGGCACCAGAAAGTAGGCCGCGGCAATCGCAACGCCGACAGTGCCGCCCGCAAAGCCGCGCTGAAAAGCGAGCAGAATGACCGCGGGAAAGAACAGGAATGCGATCGGGTGACCATGGAAAACGTAGTTCGCGCCGAGCGTGCAAAACATCACTGCGAACCCGAATGCGGTTCCGGCCAACTTGTCGCGTGAAAACATCTCCGCCAGTGCGCGCGCGCGAACCGTCATCAACGGCGGCACCAGAATGAACAGGCCGAGCGCGGCAGCACCGTACCAGGTAATGGCGGTGGCGAGGAACGGGCGGCCGAACTCGAAATAAAGGGAACCCGCACCAAGCACGCTCGATACAAGCGGCGCCACGGCCGCGAGCGCATAGAACACAAGGAGGGACTGGGGCCGCGCGAAATTCTTGTCATAATCGAGCAGCCGCAGCGGTACCGCCACGAGCACACACTCGACCATGTTGAAGAGCGGCAGCGAAAAGGCCTGCACCATCGAATCGCCGATGGAGAACGCCGCAAGGACGTCTGCAAGGTAAGCGACAAGCAGCAGGGATGGCCAATAGCGACGTGAGTGGCTGAGCAGCGCGTGCACCACCACGGCATTGGCGAGCCAGATCGGCGGCAGGATACCCTTCATCCGCGACAGCGTGATGGCGGCGAGGCAGAGGATGTAGACCGGCAGCGCCAGCCTCAGCGCAGTCGACAGGCGCACCGCGGCGATGCGCTCGCGCGAGTCAATCGTATCGACCGTATCGGTGATCATGGTCTGTCTATCGACTTGCCCAAATGCGTTCGCGCGAACCCGGCGAACCCGGGTCCGGGCGCTTTCGACTGTGGATCGTCAATCCTAGGTGGCCGGAGATAATGGCTCGTTAAGGGATGCCCGAGTGGCTTTTGGCGGGAAAGTCCCCGTTCTCCGTGCCAAATCCGCACATTTCCTGCTGTTGGACGGTGCAGCACTTGCGCTAGCTTGCCGGGCGCGACAGCGGAGCACCCATGGCGGAAGCGGCAATCGACGACCGGCAGGAGAAATTCTCAGGGACTCAGGATGTGCGCGAGGCGCACCGCTTCGATGCTTCGCGGCTGGAACGCTATCTCGCCGAGCACATCGAGGATTTTCGCGCGCCGCTGGACGTGCGCCAGTTCAAGGGCGGGCAATCCAACCCGACCTATCAGCTCGTCACGCCGAACCGGAAATATGTTCTGCGCCGCAAGCCGCCAGGAAAGTTGCTGCCGAGCGCGCACGCGGTCGATCGCGAATACCGCATCATCTCGGCGCTGTATCCGACCGGATTTCCCGTCGCCCGCCCGTACCTGCTGTGCGAGGACGAGAATGTCATCGGCACGATCTTCTACGTGATGGACTACGTGGAGGGCCGGATCTATTGGGGCCCTCTCCTGCCCGACCAGACGCCGGCGCAGCGCACTGCCATCTACGATGCGATGAACGAAACCTTCGCGCGTCTGCACAATCTCGACTGGCAGGCGCTTGGCCTTTCCGATTTCGGCAAGCCGGGCAATTACGTCGGACGGCAGATCGCGCGCTGGGGCAAGCAGTACAAAGCTTCGGAAACCGAGCGCATCGACGAAATGGAGCAGCTGATCGAATGGCTCCCGCAACATCTGCCGCAGGATGCACGCGATTCCATCGTGCACGGCGACTACCGGCTCGACAACATGATCCTGCATCCGACCGAGCCGCGCGTGCTCGCGGTGCTCGACTGGGAGCTTTCCACCATCGGCGATCCGATGGCCGACTTCACCTATCACCTAATGCAATGGCAGATGCCGGAGGGACTGACGAGCGGCGGCGGCGGATTGCTGACGGCCGACCTCGCCGCGATGGGCATTCCATCGATGGAAGACTACGCCGCCACGTACTTGCGCCGGACGCACCGCGCTGAAGCGCCGAACATGAATTACTACGCCGCCTACAATTTCTTCCGCATCGCGGCGATCCTGCAGGGCATCATCGGCCGGGTGCGCGACGGCACGGCATCCAGCGCCAATGCAACCGCCGACGCCGGACCCGTGCGCGCGCTCGCCGAGCGCGGCTGGGAGTTCGCCCGCCGCGCCGGGGCCTAACGATACCAGACGATATTACGCCGCGCGCTCCTTCCGCGGCAGGTTCATGTACTTGCCGTATTCGAGGCGAGCCAGCGTGCGGTTGTGCACCTCGTCCGGGCCGTCGGCCAATCGCAACGTGCGCATGCCGGCATACATGCGCGCGAGACCGGAATCGGTCGTGACACCGGCGCCACCCCACGCCTGAATGGCGTCGTCGATGATCTTCAGCGCCATGCGCGGTGCCGCCACCTTGATCATGGCGATTTCCGTGCGCGCAACCTTGTTGCCGACCTTGTCCATCATGTCGGCGGCCTTCAGCGTGAGCAGGCGGCACATGTCGATATTCGTACGCGCTTCGGCGACGCGCTGCTCCCACACCGAATGCTCGGCGATCTTCTTGCCGAACGCCTCGCGCGACAGGAGCCTCCGGCACATCTGCTCCAGCGCCCGCTCCGCCACGCCGATGGTGCGCATGCAGTGATGGATGCGCCCGGGGCCGAGGCGGCCTTGCGCGATCTCGAACCCGCGGCCTTCGCCCAGGATCATGTTCTCCAACGGAACCTTCACATTCTCGAACACCACTTCGCCATGGCCATGCGGCGCGTCGTCGAAACCAAACACCGGCAGCATCCGTTTCACCGTGACACCGGCCGTGTCCATCGGCACGAGGATCTGCGACTGCTGGCGGTATTTGTCGCCGTCGGGATCGGTCTTGCCCATCACGATCATGATCTTGCAGCGCGGATCGCCGACGCCCGACGACCACCATTTGCGGCCGTTGATCACATAGTGATCGCCTTTCTTCTCGATGCGCGTGGAAATGTTGGTGGCGTCCGATGACGCGACCGCCGGCTCCGTCATGATGTAGGCGGAGCGGATCTCGCCTTCGAGCAGCGGCTTCAGCCATTTGTCCTGCTGGTACGGGCTGCCATAACGGTCGAGCACCTCCATGTTGCCGGTGTCCGGCGCGGAACAGTTGAACGCCTCCGATGCAAACCCGACATGTCCCATCATTTCCGACAGCGGCGCGTAGTCGAGATTGGAAAGGCCCGCGCCGTGCTCGCTGTGCGGCAAGAACATGTTCCACAGGCCTTGCGCCTTGGCCTTCTTCTTCAGGTCCTCGACGACCGGCACGACGATCCACGGATTGCCGTCTTCGCGGGCCTTGCCCATCTGCTCCTGATAGACCTGTTCGGCCGGGAAGATGTACGCGTCCATGAAGTCGCCGACGCGCTTCATCCACTCGCGCTGGCGCGGCGAATAATCGAAATCCATTTGGGTTCCTCCGGAGATAGCGGTTGCCGCGATGTTAGCGCGCAGGAGCCGCGTTTGACAGGGCCGGACAGACCGGGCAATCACGCCGCCCATGCTGCTGTGGGCTGGACTTCTTTCTCTGCTGATCGGAGTGGGCTGCTTCGCTATTGACCGGCGGGCGGCGCATTTCTTTCACGACCATATCCCGCAGCGCTGGTTTCGCCGCATCCGCCTGACCACGGACTACGCCAAGGGTGCGCGCTGGCTCACGCTGTGCCTCGTGGTGATCGCGCTGTCGTGGCTGGCGATCCGTTTCGCCGGCGCCGATCCCTTGCTTGTGCGGATCTATCGCACGTCGTTGGCCTATCTCGCCTGCCTCGCCATCGGCAGCGCCGTCCTGCATGCGCTGAAGATCGTCGTCGGCCGCAGGCGGCCGCGCGACGAGATCGAGCACGGCCTCTATGGCTTCCGGTTGTTCCACTACAGCCCGCAGTATGACTCGTTTCCCTCCGGCCACGCGCTGACCATCACCTGTGTGGCCGTGGTGATGAGCGGGGCGGTGCCGGGGCTGGCCTGGCTGTGGTTTGCCATTGCCCTTTATCTCTCCTTCACGCGGGCGGCGCTGAATTCCCACTATCTCAGCGATGTGTGCTTCGGCATGGGGATAGGCCTTCTCACCTGCCGCGAGACGTTGTTGTATGTGTTCCCGGAGTTGGCGCGGCAGTGGTTTTGACTCGAAATCTCGTTTCTGAATTCTCGCATCTCCTTCCCCCCTTGTGGGGGAAGGTGGCTCGTCCTCGCTCTGCGAGGACGAGACGGAAGGGGGGTGCTCGAGATCAACATCCCCCCTTCAGTCATCGGACGCTTACGCGTCTGCTGACAGCTTCCCCCACAAGGGGGGAAGCGGAGCGTCGATATCTTGGCAAGCAGGTTGCCAGCTGATGCTTCAGCTCCTGACCGATCCGCATGCCTGGGCGAGCCTCGCCGTTCTCACTGTGCTCGAGATCGTGCTCGGCATCGACAACGTGATCTTCCTGTCGCTGGCCTCGAACCAGTTGCCGAAGGCGAAGCGGCCGGCGGCACGGCGTATCGGGCTTTCGCTCGCGTTCGTCATGCGGGTGGCCCTGCTGTCCGGCCTTGCCGCCATCATCCACCTGTCGACGACCGCGATCACGGTCGGAGGTCTCGCGTTCTCCTGGCGCGATCTGGTGTTCATCGCCGGCGGGCTGTTCCTGTTGAGCAAGGGCACCCGCGAGATCCACCTCATGGTCGAAGGCGAGGAGGGCAGCGAGCAAGAGAATGCGCGCCGGCTTCGCGCGAGCTTCGGCGGAATCATCGCGCAGATCGCGATCTTCGATCTGATCTTCTCTATCGATTCCGTGGTGACGGCCGTCGGAATGGCTGAATACCTGTCGATCATGGTGGCTGCCGTGATGATCGCCATGCTGGTGATGCTGGCGGCTGCAGGCCCGGTCGGCGAGTTCGTGCAGCGCAACCCCACGGTGAAGATGCTGGCGCTGAGCTTCCTGTTGCTCATCGGCATGTCGCTGATAGCCGACGGGATGCACTTCCACATCCCGCGCGGCTATCTCTACTTCGCGGTAGCGTTCTCCGGAATCGTCGAGGCTCTCAACCAGTGGGCCGCGGTGCGGCGTATAAAGGCTCAGGCGGCGCGGAACCGCTGAACGAACGGCGTCTCCTCCTCGATCACCGCACGGAACGACGGCCGCGCGTGGATGCGGTTGATGTAGGCATCCACCTTCGATGAACAGGCCTTCTCGCCGGCGTGATGGATGTTGACGAACATCGAGGCGATCGAGATGTCGGCGATGGAGAAGGTATTGCCGATGAGGTAGTCGTTGCCGCCCAGTTCCTTTTCCAGATAGGCGCAGACCTTCGGCATGTCCTCGCGCAAGGCCTTCTGGCACACGCTGTCATCGGTCTCCTGTTTCAGCATCTTCTTGACGATGCGCTCGAAGAACAGGCCGCGCACCAGATTTCCGGCGACGAAGGAATCCGCATATTCCTCGAACCACAGCGCGCGGGCCCGATCGTAAGGCGCGGCCGGAAACAGCGGCGGCGTCGGATATTTGTGTTCGATGTAGTCGCAGATGACCGTGGAATCCGACAACGTGTTCGGCTCCGGCAAATCGGTATCGCGGAACGCCGGGATCTTGCCGAGCGGCGAGATGGCAAGGAATTCGGGACGCGGCGGAAACGGCGCCACGGGATCGAGCTCGTACTTCAGGCCCTTCTCGGCCAGCATCACGCGAACCTTGCGCACGAACGGCGACACGGACGCACCGTAAACGATCAATGCCATCTGCTCCTCCTTGGATAGCGAAGGCGGGAGGGTGTCAGAGGTCCGATGACAGAATCAAGCGCGGGCGCCATGCGCTAATTCGGGAGCGGCCCAGCGAGCGGGCGCACATCTTCGACCAGATGCACGAGGACGCGCCCCGGCTCCTCGATCTGGAGCATGTGGGCGGAATTCTCGAACCACACCAGCTTCTTGACCGGCGCGTGCACTTTGGCAAACCAGGCCGCCGTTACCTTCGCCGACACGGTGTCGTCGTGGCGGCCATTGAAGATGACGATTGGGCAGCGGAAATCGGTGACCTTGCTGTAATCGAAATTGCCGAAGGCCCCGATGAGCCGCGGCAGCGACAGCGCCGAGCCCTTGTCGATCGCGTCTACATCGGCATTCGAATAGTCGGGGGACAGGTCTGCGGCGCGGTAATAATACGCGTAATTGTCGCGGCCCCAGCTCAACCCGCCGAGCTTCACGCCCCATTTGCGCTGGATGTTGACCTTGTTGAGATCGAGTGCCGGCCCGGGATAGGGCGCGATGCCGCGAAGCTCCTTCAGCGCCTGCGCGTTGTGCCGTGCCGCGGCGATCTTCAGGAGGTCCTCGTAGCTTTCCCGCTCGCTCGCGACGGTGTCGATCATCTGCCCGATGCCGACATAGGCGTACAGCCATTCGGGATGCTTGTGCGCCAGAATGATGCCGAGCAGCGATCCCCACGAATGGCCCAGCACGATGATCTTCGGCTTGTGATAGGTCGCGCGCAGGTACTGCACCATCGCGTCGACATCGGACTCCATTTGCGGGGGCGTGAGCGTCGGCGCGATCTTCGCGGGGTCGTTGGCGTTGTAGGTCTTGCCGGCGCCGCGCTGATCCCACTGCACGACGGTGAAATAGTCTTCCCATCCGTTCTGGAAGGTCCAGCTGGTCGGCATTTCCGGCGCTGCCGGACCGCCATGAAGGAACAGGAGGATCGGATTGCGAAGATCGCGCCCACGCACCGTGATCCACTGCCGCGTGCCGTTGATCGGCACGAGCATCTGCTTGTCGATGCCTTGCTCGGTAACAACCTTCTGCAGATTGCCGATGATTTGGCGCGCACGATCCTGCGTGAACGCGGGCTTCGTGTCGGCAATCGCCGATCCCGAGAATGCGAGCAGAAGGGTCAGGCCAAGCAACAGACGCATCGTTCCTCCAGTCTATGAGCGGCGGGCGCGAAAGAAGGCGCGCAGCAATTCCCCGGCTGCTTCGGCATCGCCGGCACGCGCGATCTCCGGACGATGGTGGCACGTCTTCTGGGCGAAGAATTGCGGGCCATGCAGCACCGCGCCACCTTTCGGATCCTCCGCCGCGAACACGAGGCGGCCGATCCGCGCCATGGCGACGGCGCCGACACACATCACGCACGGCTCAAGCGTCACGTAGAGCGTGGTGCCGACCAGCCGCTCGTTGCCGAGCTTCGCCGCGCTCTCGCGGATGACCAACATTTCGGCATGCGCAGTGGGATCGTGGTGTTCGAGGATGCGGTTGCCGCTGCGCGCCAGCACCTCGCCTTCCGCACTCACAAGCACCGCGCCCACCGGCACTTCGCCGCGCTCGGCCGCCGCTTTGGCTTCGGCCAGCGCCATCGCCATGAATTCGTCGTCAGTGGGCATCCTTCACCAGAAGATCGTCGAGCACGTCCAGCTTGAACATCGGTTCGCCACCGGATTCCAGAATGGCATCCACCATCATCGCATAGCCTTCCGGATCGGACGGCGTGCCGTTGTAATAGAAGCGCGACCAGGATTGCTCGTCCGGCCACTGGGCGTAGGCGATCATCCGGCCGTCCGGCGCTTGATGCAGCCGCGACCCAAGCCCGCCATGCTTGGCCATGATGGCCCGCGTGCCGCGCCGCCAGCCTTCGCGGAACTGATCCTCTCTTCCCGGCTTCAGGCGCCACCAGTAGATGGCCACGAACATGCGCGCCTCGCTTGCATCCCTTGCGCGCCCAAAGTAACGCGATGCCCTATGGAACAGAAGGACGAGCCTGCGCCCGGAGAGCGGATCGCCAAGATCATCGCCCGCGCCGGAATCTGCTCGCGCCGCGATGCCGAGAAGCTGATCGCGCAAGGCCGCGTGACGCTCGATGGTGAAAAGATCACCAGCCAGGGCGTGAAGGCGGGACCGTTCAACGTGGTGGCCGTCGACGGCAAGCCGCTCACCGAGCCGGACCCCACGCGGCTGTGGCGCTACCACAAGCCGGCGGGCCTGGTGACCACGCATCGCGATCCGGAAGGCCGGCCGACTGTGTTCGAGAAGCTGCCGGCGCGCATCCCGCGCGTGGTCTCCGTCGGGCGGCTCGACATCAACTCGGAAGGCCTGCTGCTGCTCACCAATGACGGCGGCTTCGCCCGATCGCTGGAACTGCCCTCCGCCGGATGGGAGCGGAAATATCGCGTGCGCCTGTTCGGCAAGGTGACGCAAGGCGAGCTCGACCAGCTCGCCAAGGGCCGCATCATCGACGGCGTGAAATACGGACCCGTCATCGCCGAACTCGAGCGCGCCAAGGGCATGTACGCCTGGGCCACAGTGCGCCTCAAGGAAGGCAAGAACCGCGAAGTGAAGCGGCTGATGGAGTCCCTTGGACTGAAAGTCGCCCGCCTGATCCGCGTGCAGTTCGGGCCGTTCCACCTTGGCCAGCTTGAGCCCGGCATGGCGGAGGAGATCTCGTCCCGCGTGTGGAAACAGCTTCTGGGTGTCACAAAAGTGAAGCCTGCCCGGGGACCTTCGCCCCCTTGACGACGACCCACGCTCGCCGGGTCGGCAGCTAAGCTCTTCGTTTCACGCGGAATTTCAGCGCCGGCGATTCCCAACGTCCATCTTTGGCCCGCGCGGAAATTTCTTGACCGAATCTTTATCCAAGCGTCATATGACTGTCGTGAAAGTCTGAAAGTGCGCGCCATGCCGATCCGTTCGCTGTTCACCGAGAGTGCCGAGCAAGGCGGATACGACACCACCCTGCTCTATCTGCTTGTGACTCTGGTGCTGTTCGGCCTCGGCGTTCTGATCGGCCACGCGATCTAGTCGCGCCGACCCAGTCCCCGAATTGTTCGTTTTGTTTGGAAGACGCGTTGCGGGCGCGTGGCGGCTCCCGATTTGTTCGTTTTGTTTGAAGATTCGCGGCGCGGTTTCCAGACCACCACATCTTGTGGGCCGCACACCCCGACAGCATTTGAATTCACGATCTGCCGCTTCTTGCGCAGCCCTCCTTCCCCAAATCGATCCGACCAGTCAGGCAGTCATATCTCTATATAAAGATAATAGGCTCTGCCTCGCTCCGTGTCAAGGTAACGAGGCGAGTCCCGAAGGTTGACAACCGTCAATTTGCGCCCCGCAAGGACGTGGCTTCATTGGAGACGACGAATGCGCCGATGGAGTTGCCGATGATCAGCCTGGAAGACTGCGTTGCCATGTGCGGACTGTCCGAGGCGGAAGTGGACGCGATCGCTGAGCACGAGCATGTGCCGGAGATGGCGGCCGCGGCACTGGCCCGCTACGAACTCAGCCACGTGCACGGGGCGGAGCACATCCGCGCCATGATCGTCGACGACATCCGTCGCGCGTTCGACGACGGGCGCATCGGCCACGCCGCCGAACTGCTCTCCGCCCTGCGCCATTTCCTAGAAGCGCATCCGGAAGCGTGTGTGCGCGCGAATTGAGCCGGCGGCACGCTACCGCCTGTCATACTATTCTAGCATCGGAAGTCCCACGGAGAAAAATTCGCGGTGGGCAGGCACAATTTGAACCGCCGCAACGCCTGAGCCGCTATTGCCGCGAGGCGTCGGCCTGCGCCGAGCAGAGCTCGTTGCCATCGTTGATGAAGACGCCCTCCATCGCGAAATAGTGCGCGATGTTGTTCTTGTCCACCTGGCCGTAGAGCACGTGATAGATCTCGCCGTTGATGGTGACGGTGGTGTCGGTGTTCGAATAGTCGACCTTTCCCGAATTCGCGGATTCGGCCATCACGTTGCCCTGCTGTCCGTTCTGGGCGCCGGTGAAGGCGAAGAGCATCGCGTCGCCGCCTTCATCGATGCCATCGACGGTGACCTTTCCTTTGGCCGGGCTGAAATTCGCCAGCACCAGCGAGTTCTTGAAGATGCCGCCGTTGAGATTGACGCCGTTGACGAAGTCGCCGGTATTGACGGTGTTGTCGAAATTGAACGTCGCCACCGCCTGACACATCCGCCGCTCGGTGACAATGTATTTTCCCGAGATCGCAGGCGCGGCGGCAACAGCCGGCGCGCAAAGCAGAAGCGCGGCAGAGGCCGCGCAGGCAAGATAATTCTTCATGGAGTTCCCCCGACAGTTCACCGTGCGGACGATCACCGCCCGCCGGATCATCCTAGCACCGGAAGCGCCACGCGGAAAATTCGGCGAGGACCGAGCGCCGTTTCAACCGTCTCGCGAGGTCTCGGCCTGCGCCGAGCCCGGATTTGCCGGCATCGCCATCGGTGCCACGGCGCAGGCGCACGGCCCCCGCCATCCTCACCCGCAACCTGAAACACTTCGCGGTGTTCGGCGTGCCGACGCATAACCCGTTCCGGTGGCTGCTGAGGTGGATGGGTATGCCCTCAGTGAGTTGTGCCTGCGGTTCAAGCATTCGGCCGAGCACGAGCCCCGTGTCGCATGGTAGATTACTAGCGAATCTCCCGCCCGGTTAAGACGCGGATGGCACAAAGACCAGAAATCGACATTCAAGCCCAAAACGTATTACGCGGATTATCGGCCTTAGAGGACTTGCTGAATCAACCGATTGCTCGAGAAGCCCTCGACATCGCGAACATCGCAAAGACAGCCTCAATGCAGGATGACCTGCGCCGCTTGAAGCGTAGTCTCACTCAGTATTTGGAACGCGAGGGCGACCTGTACTATGTCGGCTTGTTGGGTCATTTCTCAACCGGAAAATCGAGCACCATAAATTCACTTCTAGGCTTGTGGTCACAACCCCTCGAACGAAGTACCGGCCTGAATCCGACAGACACGACAATCACTCTTATTACTAACCAAAAAAATGGAAGCTCGTTGCTTGGTGTTATTCGCGAAGGTCACGTCGCCATCAGGTATCAAGCCGTCGAAGCCCCGCTTCTCACGAATATCGTCATTGCGGATACACCGGGGACAGGCGATCCTCACCTTATTGAGGAAATCGCACGAGATTTCTTGCCGATCTGCGATGTCGTGCTTTTTCTGTTTTCGGCCGCAAGCCCACTAGACCAGACCGACATACCCCTGCTTCGTGAGCTACACAATCAGCTACCGTTTATTCCAATTAAGTTTGTAGTGACACGAGCCGACGAGTTGCGAGCCGATCGAATGCAGCCCGTCTCCGAAGGCAATATAGACTCGGTAAAGCGATCACAATTCCTGGCAGAAGTGATCGTCAGAGTGAATAAATTACTGTCACCGCAGGTATACACAGAGGGCAGCTTCATCCTGATTGACAACAAATCTGGATACAACATTGACGGCCTCTCGACTTATCTCGCGCAGCGGGCCGATCCATCTGATCCCAGCGCCAGAATCTCGATGCATAGCCACAAGTTGAACTACTATCTTGTTGGCGCGAAGAAACTGAGAGCTTTTTTCGCACACTTCCTTGATGACAAACTCATCGAGCTGACGAAAATCGTGAAGGCAGCAGAAAGCAACGTCCTCAAGTATAACGAGCTAGTACGCATTTCGAATCACAACCTGACCAAGGCTTGGGCTGACCAGTTAGCCCGCATACGAGAAACCCGCGATAGTGCGCTTAATGAAATTCAGCCGTTGCCACCACTGCCGGACTCCCTCGAGACCTTTGGTGTCGCGAGAGAGAAAAGAGCAGAGGTTATACAAAGGCAACACACGCACGCCACCTCATTGGCTCAACAAGTGGCTTCAAGGCTGCGCCACAATCTCAGATTCATCCTACGGGACTGTGCGAGCGATGTTCGCGGAGAGATCGAAAAAGTACCGTTAGAGAAGCTTGGCGCAAATAGCCACGGCCTAAAGCCCATGTCGGTCAATCCGGAACTGAATGTCGACCTTATGCCGGTCAAACAACTCAGTCAGGACTGGCTCGATATTCGAGCCGGGCAAGCGAGAGGGCTCGAAATTACGATTTCCGATTTTCGTCATAAGATTAGACGAGCGCACTCCGCAATACAATCACGCCAAATCTTGACAGCAACCGAATCCGAGGTCGTGACGGCCACAGACTCCCTTCGTGCCGACTTGAGGCGATTTCTTGAAACAGTCCAATTGTACAGGGACGGCGTATTTTCTCACCGTACAAAAGAGTCGATTTCTACATTGGGAATTGGACGACAACTTGATGAGTTGGAAGCAGAATTCGCTGACGATGATAAGGATGTCTACACCTCGGAGGCAATCGTACGGATGTTTCCGGACTTCGCGTCCAAATATAACAGCCACTCTGACCAACTCGCTGCATCAGAACAAAAACTTCGCATTTTGATTGAATCGATGAAGGAGTGCGAGCTGCAATCCCCATCATTGGAACAAATCACCTTTACATTAGCTGCGCAGACCGCTGAGGGCGAGTTGCGTGACATGATCGGGCGCGAATTTCAGGCTGACGTCGACCAACTGATAGAGAACCTGTCCTCAAAACTCTCTAGCTCGATTGCTGAGAACAAAGCGTTATACGATTTCGAAATAAGTCGCGCCAAAACTAATAGGATTCACCACTATCTGCGTGCAATCCTGGCCGGCGGTTCCGTCGCGCTCCTTGGCTACGCCGGATATCATTATTTGAAGCAGCCGACTTCTCTTAGCCTGTTCGCAACGCTTGGCTGGGGTGTAGTCGCAAATTTGATCGGAGATGTTATAGGCTATGGTGTAGCACGGTTTCGCGACGGATTTTCGGTGACGGTTAAGCAAGTCCGTGATCGAATCACCGCAAAAATACGCGAAGATATACGACTGGCGTTTGATGCTGAAATTGAATCGCACCAATTCACTTCCATCGGCGAAGGTAAGTTGGCCCAAAGTTTGGTGCAAGCGCATCTAAAGATGCTTGCACTTGGGACCGACACTTGGTCGGGCCATGCATCAAGCGTTTTGAGTTCCGTGCGCAAAGTCCACTCAAGCTACCATCAGGTACGCAACGAATGCGTTCGAACTGTTCAAACGATCTACGATACGTGCGCAAGCTATTTTAACAATCCGGAACACAACTTGAATGTACTAAATGCCGTCGCTGGACTCATTAAAGAGCAGGCGATCGAGCCGTCTTCCAGCCTACTCGAAAAGACACGCGTGCAATTGAGTAGTGTCAAGAACGAGATTGAGGCCGTGGAGTTCGCTTAACAGTATCGTTTCCGGTTGTCGGCGCCCCATATTCAGTCTACTCGTCGACCCTCGATGAGAAGCGTAGGTCAAACCCCGCCGCCACTACCTCATCCTGCCCTTCAGGATGAACATGTAGCCGCCCACCTGCGCGCTAACGCGCTTTGGTGGGTAAACCGTTGAGGTGCTCAGACGTGTTGCCCGCCGTTGATGTGCCCGGCTTCGCTCGGCTCGCGCGAGCTACGCCGCGGCAAGCAGCTCGGCGCCTACACGTGCTGTCCCCCGTTGATGTGGAGTTCGGCGCCGGTCACGTAGGAGCTTTGTTCCGTGCACAGATAATAGATCGCCTTGGCGACTTCTTCCGGGCTGCCCAGCCGGCGCAGCGGGATCGTCTCGACGATCTTCTCCGTGCCCGGCGACAGGATGGCGGTGTCGATCTCGCCCGGTGCAATGGCGTTGACGCGGATGCCGAGCGGCCCGAAATCCGACGCCATCTCGCGCGTTAGTGCGGCGAGCGCGGCCTTGCTCGTGGCGTAAGCCGCACCCGCAAACGGATGCACGCGGGAGCCGGCGATGCTCGTCACGTTGACGATGGCGCCGTGCGCGGCGGCCAGCTCCGCCACCAGGCCCTGCGCCAGCCAGATGGTCGAGAAGAAATTCACCTCGAACACCTGGCGCCAGAGGTCGGGCGGGGTGGTGAGGGTGTTGAGGCGCGAGCCGCCCTCGCCCTTGGGACTGATCGCCGCGTTGTTGACGAGCGCATGCAGCTTGCCGTCGGTCAGGCGCTCGCGCATCTCTTCGGCGGCGCGCATCGTGTCGGCCGGATCGGACAGATCGACCTGGATGTGATCCTCCGGCCCCGCGGCCCACGGACAATTCTCCGGAAACGCATGCCGCGAGCAGGTGATGACGCGCCAGCCGGCGCTCGCGAACCGCTTGACGGTCGCATGCCCGATGCCGCGCGACGCTCCCGTGAGGATGAGCGTGCGGCGGGGTTCATTGGGTTTGGGCTCGGTCGCCATGCCGGGAGATTAGGGCGATTAGCGAGTAGCGAATAGCGAATAGTTAAGGCGTTTTCCCTACTCGCTATTCGCCATTCGCTATTCGCGCCTTAACTTCTCGCCAGCCCCGCCGGGCGTTCGAGGCCCACCGGGTCCTGGTGGATGATCACCTCGGCATTGGGGAACGCTGCGCACACCGACGCCTCCACCTCGTCGCTCACTTCATGGGCGCGGGTGAGCGGCATCGACGGCTCCAGCTCGATGTGGAACTGGATGAAGGTGTGAACGCCCGCCGCGCGCGTGCGCAGATCGTGCAGCGCCAGCACGGCGGGATTGCCCAGTGCGATGGACTTGATGCGGTCGCGCTCGGCATCGGGCAGCTCGCGATCCATCAGCTGATCGTAGCTCTGGCGCAGCACATGCCAGGCGCTCCACGCCAGGATGACCGCCACCACGATGCCGATGACGGGATCAGCCTTCAGCCAGCCAAACTGCGTCGACAGCACGACGCCGATGACGACGCCGAGATTGGTGAGCAGGTCGCCGGCGTAATGCATCAGGTCGGCGCCGATCGCGACGGATTTGGTGCGCGCCACGGTGAAGCGCTGGAAGATCACCAGCGCAATGGTGAGCCCGATCGACACGGCCATCACGCCGAGCGCGAGCCCGCCCTGCTCGATTTTGTGCGGCTCGATGAGGCGGCTCACGGATTCGATGATGAGGAACGCCACCGATCCGGAAATGAAGGCGCTCTGCAGCAGGCCGGCAAGCGGCTCGGCCTTGCCGTGGCCGAAGCGATGCTCCGCGTCCGCCGGTGTCAGCGCCGAGCGGATGGCGATGAGGTTGATCGACGAGGCGAATATGTCGAGCGCGGAATCCGCGAGCGACGCCATCATCGCGATCGAGTCGGTGACGATGTAGGCGACCGTCTTCAGCACGATGAGGACAGCGGCGACGCCGACCGCGGCCCACGCGGTCTTCTGCATCAGCCCGGCATGGGCTGAGGCTCCGTTGGCGCGCGGGGCTGCGGCATCCATCACGGAAACAGCCTTTCCGTCCGCCACGGCTCGTTCGCGTTTGCGCGGCGATAGACGAGACGGTCATGCAGCCGGAACGGCCGGTTGCGCCAGAACTCGATCTCCAGCGGCGTCACCCGGAATCCACCCCAGTACGGCGGGCGCGGGACTTTTGTGAGCGCGTACTTCGCGGCGTATTTCGCCACTTCCTTCTCGCAGGCGAAGCGGCCCTCCATGGGGCGGGACTGCGCACTCGCCCAGGCGCCGATCTGGCTGTCCTTGGCGCGGGTGGCGAAATAGGCATCGGATTCCACGTCGCTGACTTTCGTCACCGGTCCGCGCACGCGCACCTGCTTGGCCGTCGATTTCCAGTGGAAGCACAAGGCCGCGTTCGGGTTGGCCGCGAGCTCGCTGCCCTTCGCACTCTCGTAATTGGTGAAGAACACGAACCCGTTCGCGTTCGCTTCCTTGAGCAGCACCATGCGCACATTGGGGCGGCCTTGCGCATCGGCGGTGGCGATGGCCATGGCGTTGGCCTCGTTGGGCTCGGATGCCTTCGCCTCCTCCATCCACGCATCGAACAGCGCCATGGGATCGCGCGCGACGCCGATGCCGCCGCTGTCGATGGGTGTGCCGATGTCGCTCATGCGCCGGTCTTAGCAATTTTGCTCGCGCAATGCATCGTTTGTAACGGGAAACCATCCAATAGCTGATAAGATCGCGTCGCAGGTGCTTGGCGCGGGCCGCACGGTCGATATAGTCTCACACTGAATCCAATCGTTGTCCGGCGCCCGGCAGAAGCAAGAGGATTGTTGCGCCATGTCGAAGATGCACGCCGCGCCGCCAAAGGACGAGGCTTCGCGGCGCAGACCGTTCCATCGCGGGGAGATCGTCAATTACAACCCGCGCCGGGACGATTATCGCTCCACGAGTTTCCTGCAGGATTATGTGCTCAGGGGCTGGCTGCCGCCGGCCCCCTTCATCACGCGCGACACGAGAGTGACGGCGTTCGGCTCCTGCTTCGCCGCCAACATCACCCGCCATCTTTCCGCCATGGGCTACGATCTGTCGGGCACGCGCGATCCGGGGGTCTACATCTCGCGCATGGGCGACGGCATGGTGAACATGCCGGCGATCCTCGGTCAGTTCGAATGGGCACTGGAAAACAAGAGACCGCCGGACAATCTCTGGCACGGGTTTGACGCCGAGACGTTCGACCTGGACGAGGACATCCGCGGCCGGACCCGCAACATATTTCTGTCCACCGACTTCTTCATCATTACGCTCGGCCTGTCGGAGATCTGGTACGACGAGGAAACGGGAAGCACATTCTGGCGCGCCGTTCCGGAGGAGCATTTCGATGCCAGTCGGCACAAATTTCGCGTGCTGTCGGTGGCGGAGACGAAGGCCAGCATTGCGGAGATCTACCGCCTGATCCGTCTGCATGTGCCGAAGGCGAGAGTGTTGTTCACGGTGTCGCCCGTTCCGCTTTCCGCGACCTTCCGCCCGGTCAGCTGTCTGTCGGCAAACATGGTCTCGAAAGCCGTGATCCGCGCCGCGCTGGACGAGTTCCTGCGGGACAACGCGCCGGACGTCGGCCAATCGCTCTTCTACTTCCCGTCCATGGAACTCGTGCAGCTCGGATTCATGGACCCCTGGAAGGACGATGGGCGCCACCCGAAATCCTATGTGCTCGACACCGTGATGAAGACATTCGAAGCGGCCTATTGCATTGGCGAGAGCAATTTCGAGGACGCCAACGCCATGTTCCAGATGTTCCGCGCGCACAATCTCGCCGAGATCGCCGAACTGGTGCCGCAGGACGGCACCCATGCCGAGGCGACCTCCGCCGCCCGCGTCGCGCAACGCGCCGGCAGGACAGCGCGCCGAGAAGCCAAGGCCAAAGAGAAAAAGCTCGCACGCGGCCTCAGGCGGCGCAGGCGCCGCGAGTCCAACGGAGCGGATACGACGCCCGGATAGGCATCACCCGGCGCCCTTGTTGCAAAACAATCTCCGGTGCCTCGGCGGCGCATCGACCCTCTCACGGCGACAGGCTATGGTGGAGCATGCGGTTCGTTACAATTGTCCTGGCTGGTCTCTGTCTCGCGACCTCGCCTGCGTTCGCGCAAGAGACGCTGCAATCGCTGGCGCACGATCAGGCCAGGTTCGATCAGGCGGCCGCCGACTACGACGCCGGCAATTACGAGCAGGCCTATAACGAGTTCCTCGCGCTTGCCAACGACAACGATATCGCGGCCATGCGCAACGTCGCGCTGATGAAGCGAAGGGGTCAGGGCACCGACAAGGATCCGGAAGGCGCGCGCGATTATCTGGAGCGCGCCGCCGATGGCGGACTTCCCACGGCGCAATACGATCTCGGCCAGATGCTGCTCGACGGCGAAGGCGGCGATGCCGATCCCAAGGCGGCGGTTTCCTGGCTGGCGATGGCGGCGTCCGCGCATCACCCAATGGCGGCGTATCGCCTCGGCGAGCTGTTCGAAGAGGGCGAGGTCGTGCCGCAGGATCTGGCGAAGGCCGAAGAACTCTATGCCGAGGCCGCGGCCCGCGGCGTGCAGGATGCCGCAGCGCGCCTCTCGGCCCTCGAAGCGGCGAAGGCCAAGGCTTCAGAACCGCCGCCAAGCCCTTAACCTCGCTCGACGAATTCCCATATTGTAGCCGGGCCTCGACTCGATGCACGGGACGCGGCAGGAGAATGCATGCCCGATCCGTATCAGGTTCTTGGCGTCTCGAAATCCGCGAGCGAAGCCGACATCAAGAAGGCCTTCCGTTCGCTCGCCAAGAAGTATCACCCCGACACCAAGGGCGGCGACGCGGCCGCGCAGAAGAAGTTCCAGGAGATCAGCGCCGCCTACGACATCCTCGGCGACAAGGAGAAGCGCGGCAAATTCGATCGCGGCGAGATCGACGCCAACGGCAATGCGCGCGGCTTCGATCCGCGCGCCCATGGATTCGAAGGCGGCGGACCGTTCGGCGGACAGCAGGGCGCCGGACCCGGCGGCTACCAGTACACCTGGACCTCGCAGGACGGCGAAGCCGCAGAAGGCTTTCGCGCCGAAGACATCTTCGCCGATCTGTTCGGCGGCGGCGCCGGCGGACGGGCGCGCGGCCGCAGGCAGGCCCGTCAGGGCGAGAGTTACGAAATCAACGCGACGGTCAGCTTCGAGGAAGCGGCGAAGGGTGGCACGCGCCGCATCTATTTGCCGGACGGCCGCGAAGTGGATGTGCGCATTCCCGTCGGCGTGCGCGACGGACAGCAGGTGCGCCTCAAGGGACAAGGTGGCGAAGGGGCGAACGGCGGACCGCGCGGCGATGTGCTGCTGAACGTGTCGGTTGCGGCGCATCCCTACTACACGCGCGATGGAAACGACCTGCGCATGGACCTGCCGGTGACCCTTCAGGAAGCCGTACTTGGCGGTAAGGCGACGGTGCCCACGCTCACCGGCTCCGTTGCCCTCACCATTCCCGCGAATTCGAATTCCGGCTCGACACTGCGTCTCAAGGGCAAGGGAATCCCGGCGCATGGCAAGGAGGCGGCGGGCGACCTCTACGTGACGCTCGTCGTCGCCCTGCCCGACAGGCCGGATTCCGAACTGCACAAATTCGCGGAAGGGTGGAAGGCCAGCTACGACCCGCGGGCCAAGCTGCGTTAACGTCATCGCCATTTACAGCCGTGCCCGACAGGGACAGCATTCTGTCCGTTGTGGGTTTCGTGGAGCGTGCCATGCGTCTTGCGGCTGTCGCCGTTGTTTCCCTGTTGATGTTCGGATCGGCTGCCCATGCGGCAACACCCGCCGAGCAGTTCGTGCAGCAGAGCGCCGATAGCGCCGTCGCCGTCCTGAAGGACAAGTCGCTCGACGCGGCGGCACGCGAAGCGAAGCTGCGCGATTTCCTGGTGGCGCTCCTCGATCTGCACCGCATGGCGATCTTTGCGCTCGGTCCCGCTGCGTCGTCCGTATCGCCCGGCGATCTCAACGCCTATCTCGATGCCTACACGCAATTCGCCATCGCCAATTATGATTCGGAATTCGGCGCCTATGGCGGGCAAGCCATCCAGGTCGCCGGGTCCGTGCAGCGCTCCGACACCGACTTCGTCGTCAACGCCAACATCACCGATCCCACGTCGCCTTCCGCCCCGCCGGACTCGGTGAGCTTCCGCGTGCTGAGCGCGAACGGAAAATTCTCGATCGTCGATGCGAGCGTTCAGGGTGTGTGGTTCACCATTGCCCAGCGCGACGATTTCGCGGGATTCCTGAAGCAGAATGGCGGCAGCGTCCCGGCCCTGACCGCGCGGCTGCGCGACATGGCCGCGAAACTGCGCTCCGGCGCAGCCCAACCGGCCATGCCAGGAAAGTAGCCAGGCAATCGCGCTATTTCGACTCGGTCAGCAGCATGAGGCCGAGAACGAGGCCGACGGCAAGGAATCCCCAACTCGCCATTAGCGGCACGTCGTGCCCGGCGATGACGATGTCGAAATGGTCGGCAAACAAACGGTAGGCATGGACCGCCGCCAACGCCAGAAACAGGATCGCCGCGAGCAGCGTGAATGGACGCATGGAAGCCCTCCCCTGATCTGGCATTATCCTAGCACGGATTCGCTGAGGCGTGGTTGCCAACGCCTTGATTTCCAGTGAATTCGGCCTTAGCCGAATGGTTCGAACTCTCGCGGGAAACAGCCCATGGCCACAGGCGGACTGATGAGCGGTAAGAGGGGCCTCGTCATGGGGGTCGCCAATGACCGGTCCATCGCCTGGGGTATTGCCGAGGCGTTGCATAAGGCCGGCGCCGAGCTTGCTTTCACCTACCAGGGCGAGCTGTTCAAGAAGCGCGTCGAGCCGCTGGTGGCCAAGCTCAATCCCGCCGCGGTCATCGATTGCGACGTGTCCGAGCAGGGTTCGCTCGACAATGCGTTTACGGTGCTCGGCCAGAAATGGAAGTCGCTCGACTTTCTCGTCCACGCCATTGCGTTCTCCGACAAGAACCAGCTGCAGGGCCGCTACGTCGACACCACGCCCGAGAACTTCCGCATGACGATGGACATCTCCTGCTACTCGTTCACGGCGGTGGCCCAGCGCGCCGAGAAGATGATGACGAATGGCGGCAGCATGGTCACGCTCAGTTATTACGGCGCCGAAAAAGTCATGCCGCATTACAATGTGATGGGCGTCGCCAAGGCGGCACTGGAAGCGAGCGTGCGCTACATGGCCGAAGATCTCGGCAAGCGGCAGATCCGCGTCAATGCGATTTCCGCGGGACCGATCAAGACGCTCGCCTTCGCCGGCATTTCGGATTCGCGCTACATCCTCAAGTGGAACGAGTACAATTCTCCGCTGCGCCGCACGGTGACCTTGGAGGAAGTGGGCTCGACGGCGCTGTTCCTGCTGTCCGATCTCGGCCGCGCGGTGACCGGCGAAACACTGCATGTCGATTGCGGCTATCACGCCGTCGGCATGAAGGCGGTCGACGCGCCGGACATCTCCGTCCCGAAATCCGAATGAGCCACAACACATTCGGGCACCTGTTCCGCGTGACGACCTTCGGGGAAAGTCATGGGATCGCGCTTGGATGTGTCGTCGATGGATGCCCGCCCGGCATTTCGCTGGTGGAGGCCGACATTCAGGCGGAGCTGGATCGCCGCCGCCCGGGACAATCGAAATTCGTCAGCCAGAGGAAGGAGCCGGACACGGTTCGCATTCTCTCGGGTGTGTTCCAGGACGAGCGGATGCCGCAGCAGGTAACGACCGGCACGCCGATTGCGCTTCTCATCGAGAATGTGGATGCCAAGCCGAAGGACTATTCCGACATCCGCGACAAGTTCCGCCCCGGGCATGCCGACTACACTTATTGGGCGAAGTATGGCGTACGCGATTATCGCGGCGGCGGACGGCAGAGCGCGCGCGAAACGGCAAGCCGCGTGGCGGCCGGCGCGATCGCGCGGAAAATTCTCGCGCAGATGTATTCGGGCATGACCATCCGCGGCGCGCTGGTGCAGATGGGCGAACAGACGATCGAACGCGCGCGCTGGGACTGGGAGGAAGTTGGCCGCAACGCCTTCTTCTGCCCCGATGCGACGGCGGTTGCTCCGTGGACGGAGTATCTCGAAGCCGTGCGCAAGAACGGCTCGTCGTGCGGTGCGGTGATCGAAGTTGTGGCGGACGGCATTCCGGCCGGATTGGGCGCGCCGGTCTACGGCAAGCTCGACGCCGATCTCGCGTCGGCCATGATGAGCATCAATGCGGTCAAGGGCGTGGAAATCGGCGACGGCTTCGCCGCCGCCATGCTCTCCGGCGAAGAGAATTCCGACGAGATGCGCGCCGGCAATGAAGGGCTTCCGCGATTCCTGTCGAATCACGCCGGCGGAATTCTCGGCGGCATTTCCAGCGGGCAGCCTATCGTCGTGCGCTTCGCGGTGAAGCCCACTTCTTCCATCCTCAGTCCGCGGAAGACCATTGATACCGAAGGCCGCGATACCGATATCCAGACCAAGGGTCGCCATGATCCTTGCGTCGGCATCCGCGCGGTGCCGGTTGGTGAAGCGATGATGGCTTGTGTGCTCGCCGATCATGCTTTGCGCCACCGCGCACAAATGGGCTGACGCGAACAGGAGAAGGGGCATTTCATGGAGATCTTCGAACTTGTCTTGCTAGCCGTCCTCGTATTCTTTCTGCTCGGACTGATCTTCGGCAGTTTCTTCACGGTGCAGCAGCAGAGTGCCGCGATCATCGAGCGCTTCGGCAAATATGTCCGTACAGTCCGGCCGGGTCTGAATTTCAAGCTCCCCTACATCGAGAATGTGGTGCAGCGCGTGTCGCTGCGGGTGCAGCAATTGCCGGTGGAAGTCGAAACCAAGACGCTCGACAACGTCTTCGTGAAGCTGTTCGTCGCGGTGCAGTACCGCGTGGTGCTGGGGAGCGAAGCGGATTCCTACTACAAGCTTCAGGACCATGTGGAGCAGATCAAATCGTATGTGCTGGACGTGGTGCGCGCCAAGGTTCCCAAGATGAACCTCGACGAAGTGTTCGAAAAGAAGGACGACGTCGGCGCCGCCGTGAAAAGCGAGCTCGACGTCTCGATGAAGCAGTACGGCTTCGAGATTCCCAATGCGCTGGTGACCGACGTCAACCCCGCCGACAACGTGAAGGCGGCGATGAACGAGATCCAGACGCAGCAGCGCCTTCAGGTGGCGGCCGCGGCCAAGGGTGAAGCAAACAAGATTCTCGTGGTGAAGAACGCCGAGGCCGAAGCGGAATCCAAGCATTTGCAGGGCGAAGGCATCGCCAAGCAGCGCCGCGCCATCATCGATGGCCTGCGCGAATCCATCGCCGCCTTTGCCGACAAGGTCGGCGGCGTGAACGAGCGCGAGGTCCTGAACCTCGTCCTGCTGACGCAATACTTCGATACGATGAAGGACATCGGCATCTCGTCCGGCAGCAAGGTGATCCTGCTGCCGCACTCGCCGGGCGGCATGAACGACGTGCTCGAGCAGATCCGCGCCGCCATCATCACCGGCAACGAGACAAGTCCGAAGGCCTGATGGCGACGTACGCCGATTTAAAGCAATTTGGGCTCGCCCTGCCCGGCGCGGAATTCTTCCACCTCATGGCGCAGCCGGCGTTGCGCGCGAACGGCAAGACGTTCGCGCTGTGGTGGCCGCCGGACAGGACGACCATCCTCAAGCTCGAGCGCGAGCATCAGGTGATGCTGTTCGATGTCCGCCCGGACGTGTTCATGCCCTGCAAGGTCGGCGTCGGTGGCGTGTGGAGCTATGTCGAGATCGAAAAGCTTGGGCGTTCCGAACTCAAGACGCTCGTGACCGAGGCCTGGGTGCAGGTCGTGCCAAAGAAGACGAGCCGCGGCTTCTTTGAGGGCTCGCGGGCTTCATGAACGTCGCGATCTTGGTGAGATATGCGATGTCCGTGTCGACGAGCTTCAATCCAGCCGCAGCAAACAAAGCCTCGAGATCGGCCTTCGCGTAGCTCGCGTAGTACGGCTCGTGCAGCAGCGACGGAAACACTTCGATCAGCCCGTCGAATTGCGGCGCGTCGCCGTACTGGACGGAGTCGGCCAGCACGAACACGCCGCCTGGCTTCAGCACGCGCGCGACTTCCTTGGCCACAGCCGCCCGCACCTTCGGTGGCAATTCGTGAAACAGAAAGATACTGACCGCCGCGTCCACGCTCGCATCGGGCAAGGGCATCGCTTCGGCCGGAGCACTCACGAACTCCACGCCCTCGTGCGCGCGCAACGCGCGCTTTGCCCGCGCCAGATACGGCTCCGACAAATCCAGCGCGATGGCTTTCCATTCCGGCCGCGCCGATTTGACGAACTTCAGGAAACGTCCCGTGCCGGCGCCGACATCGAGCAGCACCGGCGATGTCTTCGCGGCCAGTGCGCTTGCCAACGGAACGAAGGCACGTCGGCGCATGGCATCGGCCGTGCCGGCGAACAGGGCGTCGACCTGAAAGTCGTACAGCCGCGCGGATTCATCGCTCAGATATCCGCCGGTCTGATAGTGGAAATTCTGCCGGTAGTAGCGCGGAAGATCGCCGCCGCCGTTTCGCACGTCGTTGTGCCCGCGCCGCCTCTGCCGGTCGACCACGCGCGGAATGTCCGCGAGATAGCGTGCGCTGACGCTGGCGCGCCGCAGCTCGGCGGCGAGGTCGACCGGCAACGGATAAATCCCGGCCTCGACATTCTTCCAGTCCTGCACGAACAGATCGCGCATGGCGACAAGCGTTTCGGACAGCGGCGGCAGCGAATGCTTCGGCTCCGGCACGTTTGCGAACGTCTTGCGCGCCAGAAGCCGCGCCGCGAGATAGTGCGCGCCGTAGAACGCGACGCGCGCCGCCTGCACCGCGCCGTAGGTCAGGCGGTCTCGCGTTCCGTTGGTGTCCGTCTTTGCGCGAGCGGCCTGCATGGGCTCAACCCCAGCCCGGCAGATGCGCCTCGATGCTGCTGCCGATGGAAATCTGCGGATCGGACGGCGGCGTCATGCCAGTGGCGCGCTCGGTGACGCCCACGCAGTCCCTCGTCCGATCGGCCAGGTCGTCGAAATCCGACGCCTGCGTGCTGGCCGCCAGGAAACAGGAATCGAAATACGGATAGCGGTTGGTGCCGCCGCAGCCGAACGACGTGCGATCTGGCCGCGCGGCCGTCAGGATCATGCGATTGGGCGCCTGCAGCGCCGGCACGAACACACCGGAGAAGCAAGCCGAGATCACGACAATCGTTGGACGGTCGCCGCAGACGGCGTTCACCATCGCCGCCAATCTTTGGGGCGGCAGCGTGGTATCGCCGAGCACCAGACCGGCAGGCGATCCATGCGAACTGAAGTACAGCAGGCAGCCGCCTCTTTCGTGCTCGGCCAGATCGGCCAGCGACACGCCGATCGAGGTGTAATCGGAATTGAACGGCTGCGGATCGTTGTAGCGCTCCGGCCGCACGGAGAATTCCAGCACATGGTCCGGCTTGAATCCGATGTTCACCAGGGCCGCGGAAACATCCTTCCGTGCATTGTCGAATATCTCGCTCGGCTTGCCGTCATGGTCGTGCCAGTCGCCGGCAACGACGACGGCGGCCCAATCGCCGTAGCCGGAGGGAAACAGGAATGGTTTTGCAGCGAACGCCGCACCGCCAACCACGGCCACCAACACGATCGCCCACAGATAGCGGCCGTAGCGCTGCCATTCAGTCTCGGGTGAAGGCGGCGGCGAGCTCGACGTGTGCTGACCAGAGGAATTGGTCAACGCCCAGGATTTCAGCCAGCCGAAAGCCGCCATCGACAAGCACTCGTGCGTCGCGTGCGAAGCTTGCCGCATCACAGGAAACATAGGCAATGCGTTTGATGCGCGATTTCGCCAGCTGTGTCGCCTGCGCCAGGGCGCCGGCCCGCGGCGGATCGAGCACCACCGCCTCGAATCTGCTCAGTTCGTCCGGCGCGAGCGGCAGCTTGAACAGATCGCGCCGCTCGGTGGTTAACGGCTTCAGCGCCGCTGTTGCGCGCGCCGCCGACGCCAGCGCCTCCAGCATGGACGCATCCGCATCGCCGGCGTGAACCCGTGTGCGCCTGGCAAGAACGAGCGCGAAGGTCCCGCAGCCGGAAAACAGATCGACGGCCGTCTTTGACTTGCCGACGATGTCCAGCACCGCGCCCTGGAGTGCCGCCTCACCCTCGCGCGTCGGCTGCAGAAATGCATTCGGCGGCGGATTGAGGCGCGCCTTGCCGATTGCGATTTCCGGCACGGCGGATTCGGTGATGAGGTCGCGTCCGGCCGTGACGCGGATCAGGCCCAGCTTGCGCGCGAATGGCGCGACGGCGGCAATGATCGAGGGTGTAGCGCTTCGCTTCCAGTCGATCGCAACGTCGAAGCCGTTGGCGGCCTGAAGAACATAGATGTCCGTCTTGTCACCATCGCGCAGGATGGCGTTCATCATGTCGCGCAGACCTTGGGCGCACGCGAAAAGTTCGTGCGTGAGGACGAGGCATTCCCGAAGATCGACGATGTCGTGCAAGCGCGCGGCGTGAAAGCCGAGATGCGTCTCGCCTGCCCGCTTCTCGACCTTGAACGTCGCGCGGCGCCGCGAATGCGGCGGAACGGCAACGATATCCTTCAGCGCAGACGGATCGAGGCCGTGGCGCGACAGCGCATCCACGATCAGTGCTTGCTTGAACGCCCGATAGGCGTCGGTGCTCAGGTCCTGAAGCGAACATCCGCCGCAGGTTCCGAAATGACGGCAGACTGGATTCAAGCGATGTTGCCGACCAGCGCTTCGTCTTCGCGCCCGAGCGCGGACAGCGCGGTCGCAACGATGGCCTTCGCATCGAGGCCGGCGGCTTCGTACATCTTGTCCGGCGAATCCTGATCGAGGAAGCGATCCGGCAGGATCATCGGCCGGATCTTGATGCCGCGATCGAGGAACCCTTCGAGAGCCAAGAAGTGCATCACATGCGCCGCGAAGCCGCCGACGGCGCCTTCCTCGATGGTGATCAGCACTTCGTGCTCGCGCGCCAGGCGGCGGATCAGATCGTGGTCGAGCGGCTTGGCAAATCGCGCGTCCGCCACAGTGGCTGAAAGCCCGTAAGCCGAAAGCTTCTCCGCCGCGAGCAAGCACTGCTGCAACCGCGCGCCGAGATTGAGAATGGCGATGCTCGTGCCTTCGCGAATGATCCGTCCCTTGCCGATCTCGAGCGGCGTACCGATTTTCGGCCGCTCGAGCCCGATGCCTTCGCCGCGCGGATAGCGAATGGCGGATGGGCCATCGTCGATACGCGCCGCGGTCGCGACCATGTTGGTCAGCTCGACTTCGTCCGCGGCGGCCATGATGACAAAGCCCGGCAACGTGCCGAGATAGGCGAGATCGAACGAACCGGCATGCGTTGGGCCATCGGCACCCACAAGTCCGGCGCGATCCATCGCGAAACGCACAGGCAATTTCTGGATCGCGACGTCGTGCACCACCTGGTCGTAGGCACGCTGCAGGAACGTCGAGTAGATCGTGGCGAACGGGCGCATGCCCTCGGCTGCAAGCCCCGCCGCGAATGTCACCGCGTGTTGTTCGGCAATGCCGACATCGAAGGTGCGTTGCGGAAAACGCTTCTCGAACAGGTCGACTCCGGTGCCGGACGGCATCGCCGCTGTGATGGCGACGATCTTGTCGTCACGCTCGGCTTCCGCAATCAGCGCCTCGGCATACACTTTCGTGTAGCTCGGTGCCTTCGAGGATGACTTGCTCTGCTCGCCCGTCAGCACGTTGAACTTGACGACGCCGTGGTACTTGTCGGCGCTGGCTTCGGCCGGCGCATAACCTTTGCCCTTCTGCGTCACGACGTGAACGAGCACGGGGCCGTTCTTCACGTCGCGAACGTTCTCAAGCACCGGAATGAGATGATCGAGATTGTGCCCGTCGATCGGCCCCACGTAATAGAAGCCGAGCTCGTCGAACATCGTGCCGCCGCCAACGGCGATGCCGCGCGCGTAATGTTCGGCGCGGCGGGCGCGCTCTTCGAAGAAGCGCGGCAGGATGCTGGCGACTTTCTTCCCGACCCTGCGGATGCCGCGATAGGGCGGACTCGAAATCAGCCGCGCCAGATACGCGCTCATCGCGCCTACCGGCGGCGCAATCGACATGTCGTTGTCGTTGAGGATGACGATCAGGCGTTCGTGGCGCGCGCCGGCATTGTTCATCGCCTCGTATGCCATGCCGGCGCTCATGGCGCCGTCGCCGATCACGCAGACGACGTTGTGCTTCTCGCCCTTCAGGTCGCGCGCGACGGCAAATCCGAGTCCGGCGGAAATCGATGTCGAAGAATGTGCAGCGCCGAAAGGATCGTACTCGCTCTCCGCGCGCTTGGTGAACCCGGAGAGGCCGCCACCCTGGCGCAGCGTGCGCATGCGGCTGCGGCGTCCCGTGATGATCTTGTGCGGATAGGCCTGATGGCCGACGTCCCAGACGAGGCGATCGCGCGGCGTGTCGAAAACATAATGCAGCGCAACCGTCAATTCGACGACGCCGAGGCCCGCACCGAGATGGCCGCCCGTGGAGGAGACGACGTTTATCAATTCCTGCCTTAGCTCGTCGGCAAGCTGGTGCAGCTCTTCGCGCGACAGATGGCGCAGCGCCTCCGGTTCGGGCACGCGGTCGAGCAAAGGGGTGTCTGACGACGGAGTCATGGCATCCATGTTGACCTAACGATTATGTCTGCCTTTGGACCACGAACGTGGCGAGTTCCCGCAATAGGTCGGCCTTTTCGCCGAACGAATCAAGGTGACTTCGGGCCTGCATAGCCATCATTTCTGCTCTTTTGCGTGCCTCCGTCACTCCAAGGGCAGCCACAACCGTCGGTTTGCCTCTCTCGGAATCCTTGCGCGCAGCCTTGCCCATAAGGGCCGGATCGCCCTCGGCATCCAGAAGGTCGTCGGCAATCTGAAAGGCCGAGCCCAGGCACCGCCCGTACTGGATGAGGGCCTTCTTTGAAGGCGAAGACGCTTCGCCCAGTATTGCACCTGCTTCGCAGGAAAAGGTGATGAGATCGCCCGTCTTCATCCGTTGCAGACGCGTAACTTCGTCGAAACCTGGCGCGCGGCCTTCGAGCGCGATGTCCATCATCTGTCCGCCGATCATTCCGGCCTGACCCGCCGCGCGCGCGAGCGCCAGAACAAGATCGCAACGAACGCGCCCATCCTTGTGGGTTTCCGTCGAGCCCAGGATCTCGAAAGCGAATGTGAGCAGCGCATCGCCGGCGAGAATGGCGGTGGCTTCGTCGAACGCCTTGTGAGCCGTCGGCTTGCCGCGGCGCAGATCGTCATTGTCCATCGCCGGAAGATCGTCGTGGATCAGCGAATAGACATGGATGCATTCGGCCGCCGCGGCCGCGCGCGCGGCGGCCGCTCGCGAAACACCGAACAATCCTGCGGTTTCGAGCACGAGAAAGGGCCTGAGCCGCTTTCCGCCCCCCAACGCCGAATAGCGCATCGCCTCGGCGACCCGTCCCTCCGGCCCGGTTGGAAAGGGAAGAAGCCGGTCCAGCCACTGCTCCACGAAGGCGGCAGAGTCCTTCAGGGCGGCATCCAGGCTGGAAGCTGAGGCGGAAGGCGGCATGGGACTGTGTCTCAACCCAGATTCAGGGGCTCGGTGCCTTCCGGCCCGCGCGCGCCTTGGACAATTTTCTCAAGCCGGCTTTCGGCCGATTTCAGCTTCTGCTCGCAGTGCGTTTTCAGGGCCTGACCGCGCTCGTATAGCGCGATGGAATCCTCAAGATCGATCTCGCCCTGCTCGAGCTTTCCGACGATCTCTTCGAGCTCGCGCAAAGCCGCTTCGAAGCTCATCTGCTCGACCGGTGTCTTGCTCGATGCATGCGTGTCCGGCATTTCAGGACTCCATCATTGCGCGCACATGCGCGGCAGCCGACCGCTCAAGCGCGGCGAGGTCATAGCCGCCCTC
>Ga0335085_10001014_pt1 | contig 66440 bp, 35 predicted proteins | sample Lox_Sample_45_FD_206712 | JGI IMG/M metagenome (GOLD analysis project Ga0335085, IMG submission 206712) | Soil microbial communities from Loxahatchee National Wildlife Refuge, Florida, United States - Lox_Sample_4.5 | ecosystem: Environmental > Terrestrial > Soil > Wetlands | place: USA... | reverse complement strand
GGATCTTCAGCGCTTGCCGGTAACTGGCAATCGCTTCCCGGTGCCGGCCCAGGTCGTGGAGGGTGTTGCCCAGGTTGCTGTGCGCTTCGGCGTAGTCCGGTTTGAGTGCGATCGCCTTGCGGTAGCCGGCGGCCGCGTCTTCCAGCCGGCCCGCGCTTTTGCACACCACGCCCAGGTTGAAGTGCGCTTCCGCGTCTTCGGGCAGGAGTTCGGCCGCCTTCTTGAATGCGGCCAATGCGTCCTTGCCCTGCATCTGCAGGATGCCGCCCAGCAGTTTCCAGCCGAAGCCAAAGCCCGGGTGTTGCTGCAGCAGGCTGCGCACCCCGCTTTCCGCTTCCGCGTAGCGGTGGGCGTTATATAGCGCAAGCAAAACGTTCACGTCAGCAGCGTGCGGCTGGGTTGATTGTATGGGGTCGCGTTCTTGTGGATTCATGCGCATGGATCGAGCTTGGGAAGGCGAGAGGCTACGGGAGACATGGGTCGCCAATCTATCAGGAAAAAACATATTCTGCTATTGAGGAGGATCCCCGATTCCGGATCAGATTGATGAGCAAGGCTGAACTCGAGAAGGAGTCTGACCGTATTGCCAAACTGTCCGTGATGGTATGTGCCACCCGCAGCAATCCAAAAGCTTCAATGCGCGATTGAGAATCAGCGACGCAATCACAACCAAAGCAAAGTCATTGCGTTGCAGGAAATGAATGATCCGGTGAAATGTGGTGGTTGAAACGAGAGGCAATAGCAGGATATATGACTGCCAGGAGTGCCCGGGATCATCGGCGCATCCGCGGGGGTCTGGTTTTGGACAATAACTGGGCCAATTGGGATTTGTTGCTGATTTGCAGTTTCTTGTAGATGATGCTGATGTGGTTACGAACGGTGGCAGGCGAAATGTTCATCATCTGGCCGATCTCCTTGTGATTGTGTCCTTCTGCAAAATATGCTGCAAGTTTCATGGTGCGAGCGCTGAAGTCGTCTATCGCCTGTTTGGGCCTGGCCCACAATAGCCACATGCTGCTCCTTTGGTTGGCGGTCAGTTTGCAGGCGCTCAGCGCGATGGAGGACCCGACATAACGGTCATTGTTTTCTTCAACGATGGCCTTTATCAATTGTTCTGGAAGACGGGAATCATCCCAGCCGGGAAATTCCAGCTGCAGCAACTGAGTAAAACGCGGCTCAGCAGCGAACAACACACCCAGCTCATTCGTGAGGGCATTCGATTGCCGCCTTTCGATCCCGATTGGATTGCGGGACGAGGTTTGCGGAAGCAGCCGGAAATTATGATCGCACGCGACCTCAAGATGAGGCATCAGAAATTGTTTGAGCAGCCTTTCGTCCTCTGAATAAGGGCGATCATTGTCGATTCGGCCAAGAATAATATTGTGGGGTGATTGCGACAGTGGATCATATCCCGTTGTGCACAGGCAGTGCGTCAAGCCAAGTATATCGAAATGCTTTCGAATTTCATCAGTAATCCCCCAGATCGGCTGGGCATGGTCAAAATTGACGGTTATCCAGGGTTGGGAAAATTGATCTGACGTGAGCCATGCATCGAGTCGGCGGTCGGTATTCAAGACACGCAGCTTCTCCGCATGCCGGCCATGCAGATAAATTTCACTGGCCTCCGGTTCATTGCCGTTGAGGTTGCGTTTACACCAAATCCCGACGTCAAATGGAATCAGGGATTCGACAAGATTCAACGCGTACTCGCGAAATTTATCCGGGCCCACCATATTTGCGCCATGGTGCAAAGCAATTAATATTTCGCTTAGATGATTATTTTTGGAATCGAATATTTTCATTTGATTTGCGCGAGTATGGCTGCGGATTGAAGAGCGTGAAAACAAATCTTTCAGTTCAACAGGTAATTTAAACAAAGTCGCTTAATTTCAATTACATCCCCTTGCCCCAACAATATCAGATTTATCCAGCCTGCCATAGTGGACATTAAACATGTTTACGCCGATTTTCGATTTCGATGATCAGTCAATACTTGTGTACTGGCAAGCGTTTATATCAAATTCTTAATCAAGATTGTTTCATAATTATTTCACAAAAACCTAGAAATAACATGGATTTGCAACATATCTGAGTAGTGCAAATGTACTATAGGTTTTGTTGATTTGCTGTGTTAATTTCCCCACGCTACCGATAGTTTTGGGTGCTGGCGCTAGGACGGTTTCCAAGAGACATCCTGAAGTTCGGCGACTGCATATCGAAAAAATTGAATCGCGTAAGGGGGCTTTTCATGAGAGCGGCTACCAGTTCCAATCGCAGGTCATTCGCACCGTCATCATTGCTCAGCAAATTGTTGCGCGGGATGAACCCGGAATGGAAAGCTTCGGCAGAGCAGGATTCCGTGGTGGTGTGTTCGCCGATACCATTGCGTCGTCAAGGCTTCATGCTCGAGGCTCTCGAACCGCGCCTTCTGCTGTCGGCTGATATTTCCTACGCGGCTGCGAGCACGGTTCACGAATTCACGCTCAAGGCTGCATCGGACTCGGTGAGTCTTTACGACACGAGCGATCTGGGCACCGCGCTTTCCACCAAGTCGATCAGCGGCGGCAGCGATGCCAGCGTCAGCATTGCCCGCGACGACACTTTGGGCGCGCAGGCGCTGAACGGCGATACGCTGCATATCGACCTTGATACGTTCCACCTTCTCGATGCTGCGCTCAGCGGCCACGTCCTCACCATTGACTTCCAGGGCGGCAGCGAGCGCGTCAGCACAGACCACCTCACCGTCGACGGCTCGACTGGGGCGGTCGGCTACGGTCTCACGATCCAGAGCAGTTCCGATATCGCATCAAGCGCAACCGCCAGCATCACCGGCGATCTGACACTCAAGTCGGAACAGAATGCGTCGGATCTGCTCAGCACCGGCTTGTGGGCGGACAGCAATACAGGAATCACGCTGACCGGCGCGAACCTGACGGCGAGCGGCACGCTGAATCTGACCGCGCATTCCAACGTCTCCGTCAGCACCGACGGTACCGGAATGTCGGGAATCAACGGCGCCCTGATCACGAGTTTCTCAAGCGCATTGATCGACATCGGCGGTTCCTCGGTGTTGAGTGCGGCCAGCATCAGCATCGACTCGAAGGTGGACGGCACACTAACGGCGACTGCATCCGCAGCGACGGTCAAACTGGTGGCGGTAGAAGGTGAAGCGGATCCGCAAGTGTCGATTCATGACTCATCTGCGCTGACCGCGACCAACACCATCACGATAACCGCTGAATCGGATGTGACGATCAGCGCGTCCACGTCGCCGGAGTCCGGGAGCAGTGATTCCTCGCTGGATGCCGCCGTGGTGAACACGACCTACGGAAGCGGCGCTACGTTGAGCGTGTCCGGTTCCGCGAATCTCGCGGCAACGGATACCGCGACCCTGATGGCTAGCAGCAAACTGAATGCCACCACGACAGCCGATGCGAACGTGGCCAGCACCGCCGGCGCAGCCGTGGCGGTATCGGTGATCACCGGCGATACGACGGACTCCGTCGCGGGAGCGACGGTCAACGGCAGCGCCGTCAGTGTGGGTGCCAGTTCGGACCGCACGATCACGACGCTGGCCAAGTCTTCTCCAGGCGGCTCGTCATCGTCCGGCGGCGGAACCAACGCAAGCGAGCAGACGCTCGCAGATAACAATGCGTCGACAAGCGGCGGCAACATCACGGTTGCCGGAGCGGTGGCGGTCGGTACCGACACCGGCACCACTTCCGCATACCTGCAGGACGCAACGATCGATGCAGGCAGCGGGGCTACCACGGTCTCGGCCGCGTCCACCGATGTCGTGTCGGTTACGGCGGATGGGGAATTCACCGGCAACACCGACTCGACGACGAACGGAGTCGGTGTCGGCGTGGCAATCGACTACGCAGATCGCAGCGATCTCGCCTACATCACCGGAACCACCGATATCACTGCCGGCTCGCTGATTGTGCAGGTACTTGCGCCCGCGCAGAGCAGCTTCGGCGCTCAAGCGACCTCCGGCGTCGGCAGCGCGTCGAATGTCGGCTTTGCAGGATCGCTTGCAATCAACGTCGTGGTCACCAGACATGAAGCGTACATCGATCAGGACGCCGCAGTCACGCTGCATGGCAATCCTGATGTGACGATCGAGTCGCATGCGAACGTAAAGACCACTTCCCAGGCGCTGCCGGCCGACGGCGGCGGGAATGGCGCCAAGGTCGGCATCGGCGCATCGGTAGCGTTCAATTACGGCGAAGACAAGACCGCCGCCTATTTCGGCGACAACGCCGCCTTCGACGGGGCGCACAATCTTACGCTGAGCGCGGATTCGGTCCACCAGATGCAGACCGACGCGACCGGCGGCGGCAAGGGCGGTACCGCAGTGACCCCGGTGGTTGCGATCTCGGTGGCCAATGACGACACCCATGCGACGCTCGGTGCCGGCAGCCTTCTCTCCATCGGCGGTGACTTCATCGCGTCCTCGTCGCTTGCGAACGACGTGGCGACAACCGCCACTGGCGATACGAAATCCGGCAAAACCGGTGTGGGCATTTCGTTGTCGCTCACCATCGTGGGCGACACATCTCTGGTGACCACATCGCGCGACATCCTGGTCGGGGGAACAGCCACATTCAATGCACGCAACGTGTCTGGGAGCAGATCGCGAGCCAGGGCCAGCGTGGCGGGCGGGGAGCAGGATGATAATTCCGGCAGCCACAGTGGTTCGACCGATCAGTCGGTGGACAATAAGACCGGCAGCGAGTTGAGTTTTGCGGACAGCAAGGCGAAGGAAAAGAACAGCAGCGCGAAAGGCACGGACGGCGCCTCGGCGCCTTCATCATCGACATCGGATGGTCCGGTCAGTGTTGCCGGAGCCATCGCGGTGAACATCGAACAGGCGAGTTCAAAAGCGTATATCGGCGATGGACGCACGATCACAACCGGTGGATTGCTCACGCTGAAATCGGAAGCCAACGTGGATGGTTCCGCGACCGCCGACGGCAGCGCGGTGATCGGCGAGATCGAATTCAATCCGCAGGCGAGCGGAGTGGTCGACACTACGAACGACACCATCGACCTGGGCAGCGCGCACGGCCTGAGCAACGGCGACAAGGTCACCTACAGCCATGGTGATGGCGGCACCGATATCGGCGGCCTGACGGACGGGACCGATTATTACGTCAACGTGGATGGCAGCAAGGTCAAACTTTACGACACCAAGGATCATGCCACGGCTGGCGGTACCGACGGGCTCAAAGACCTGACCTCAACGGGCGGGGGCACGAAGCAGGCATTCAAGGGGGCGGGTGCAGGAGGCACAGGCGTTGGTGTGGCAGTGTCGGTAAATTATGCCGATGTCACCAATAAAGCGTATATCGGAGCTTCCACGATCAGCGCAGGGGGGGTGGTCGTCCAGGCGGGGACGGCGGACCGCAATCTGCAGTTCGATCCTTCCAGCAAGGTCGACACGACGGACAACACGATCGATGCCGGGTCATCCGGTCTTCTCACCGGGGATGCGGTGACCTATCACCACGGCGATACGGGCTCGGACATTGGCGGACTCACCGATGGCACGACCTATTACGTAAGTGTCCAGAGCGACGGAAAACTCAAGCTCTATGATACGCGTGAGCACGCGATCGCAGGCGGCAGCACCGGCGTGAAAGATCTTACCAGCACCGGCAGCGGCAATGCGCACTTGCTGGTGGATCAAACCGATAGCTTCGTAGCGCAGGCAACTTCCGGCGCAGGCGGCGGCGAGACGGGCGTCGCCGGCTCGGTGGCGATCAATCTCGGATTCGTCGATACCGAAGCGAGCCTGCTGCCCGCGGTGCAGACCACGATCACCGGCGGAGGTGATGTGGCGCTCACGGCAAAATCCGAGGTATCGAACACGGCGAGCGCGTTGCCCTCCGACGGCGGCGGCGACGGCACGAAAGTGGGTGTCGGGGCATCGGTTGCATTCAACTACGGCGAAAATACCACGGCGGCTTCGATAGGCGACGACGCCGAGCTTGCCGGCGCGCGCAATCTGACGCTGGACGCGGAGTCCTCGCATGAAATGCACACCGAAGCGAAGAACGGCGCCAAAGGATCCACCGCGGTGACGCCGGTGGTGGCGATCTCGATCTCGGACAACGAGACAGACGCGACTCTTGGCAGCGGCGACGGCATTTCCATCACCGGGGATTTCAGCGCGCAAGCCACGCTGAAGAGCAAGGTGGGCACGACGGCCTCGGGCGACACCGAGTCCGACAGCACCGGAGTAGGCATCTCGATCGCGGTCACGGTCGCCAACGACAATTCGCTTGCGACCACCGGCCGCGACTTGTCGGCCGGCGGGGCGATGACCTTCTCGGCGATCACGATCTCGGGCAGCAGTTCGAGCGCCACGGCGAGCGTCGCCGGCGGCGAGCCTGACGACGGCAACTCGGGCAACAGCAGCGGCACCGGCGACCAGTCGGTCACCAACAAGACCAGCGACCAGATGAGCTTCGCTGACAGCAAGTCGAAAGAGAAGAATTCCAGCGCCAAGGGCACCCAAGGCGCGAGCGCACCGTCATCATCCACCTCCGACGGCCAGGTGAGCGTCGCGGGCGCGGTCGGTGTCAACGTCGAACTCGCCACCGCGCAGGCTTATATTCCTGCTGCACTGTCGATCCACTCCGGGGGCCTGCTCACGGTGTCATCGGCGGCCAACGTCGACAGTGCGGCGACCGCAGACGGCAGCGCGGTGCTGGGCGCGATCGAATTCGATCCGACCACAGGCGGCGTAGTGGACACGACCAACAACACCATCAACCTGGGCGGCGCTCACGGCCTGAAGACCGGAGACAAGGTGCATTACCTGCAGGGCAACGACGGCACCGCGATCGGCGGCTTGACTGACGACCACGACTACTACGTCAACGTGCAGAGTGACGGCAAGATCAAACTGTACGATACCAAGGATCACGCTAAGGCCGGCGGCGACACGAGCACCGGCGGCCAGATCGACCTGACTTCCACGGGTGCCGGAACGCACCATATCTTCCAGGGCGTGGGCAAGGGCGGCACCGGGGTAGGCGTGGCGGTGACGGTCGACTACGCGCACGTCACCAATCAGGCCTATATCGACGCTTCCTCGATCACCGCCGGGGGGCTCACGGTCCAGGCGACGATGGCCGATGACGGCGGCGACAAGACTGACACGTTCAGCGCGCAATCGACTTCGGGCGCGGGCGGAGGCAAGACCGGCGTGGCCGGTTCGGTGGCGATCAATATCGCGATCACCGACTCGGAAGCGAATCTGCTGCCGGCGGTGCAGACAACGATCACCGGTGGCGGCGATGTCACGATCAAAGCGGAAAGCAACGTATCGAACACAGCCAAGGCGCTTCCCTCGGATGGCGGCGGCTCCGGAACCAGCACCGGCGTCGGCATCTCGGTGGCGGTCAATTACGGCGAGAACGAGACCTACGCGCAGATGGGCGACGGCTCGGCGCTTTCCGGGGCGCATAACCTCGATATCGAGGCGACCTCCGGGCAGAAGATGACCACGCAGGCGAAGAGCGGCGCGAAAGGAGCGACCGCAGTGACGCCGGTCGTCGCGGTCGCGATCGCCGCGGACGACACCAACGCGACGATAGGCTCGGGAGACCTGCTGTCAATCAGCGGCAACCTGACGGACAAGGCATCGCTCACCGACGCGGTGAACACCGACGCGGAGGGTGACACCAAATCCAGCGACACCGGCGTCGGCATCTCGGTCGCGGTCAGCGTGGTCAACGACCATGCGCTTGCCAGCACCGCGCGCGACCTGAGTGCAACCGGTACGGCGAATTTGGGTGCAAGCATCATTTCCGGCAGCGAAGCTGTCGCGAAGGCGAGCGTGAAGGGCGGCCAGCAACAGGACGACACCAAATCGCACGACGATAGCTCCGGCAGCCAGTCGGTCGACAACACGACCAACGCGCAGACCAACTTCGCCGACGGCAAGGCCAAGGAGAAGGATAGCAGCGCCAAGGGCGCAGAGGGCAAGTCGAACGACAAGGGCAAGACTTCCGACGGCGGCGTGAGCGTGGCCGGCGCGGTGGCAGTCGCGATCGAGAACGGATCATCCAAGGCATATATCGCGGACGGATTGCACGTCACTTCCGGCGGCATGCTGAGCGTCACTTCCGCCGCCAACGTCGACGGTCACGCGATCGCCGACGGTTCGGCCGCCACTTCCAGCGGCGGCACCGGAGTGGGTGTCGCGGTATCGGTGAACGTGGCCAACGTCACCAACCAGGCTTATATTGGCAATGCGACTGTGATCAGCGCCGGCGGCCTGACGGTGCAGGCGACGGTGGCGGACCGCCAAGTCAAGGTGGACACGACCACGGTTCCCGTGGTCGACACCGCCAAGGACACGATCTTCATGGGCCTCGCCTCCGGCCTGAAGACCGGCGACCATATCTATTACGATGCGGGCTCGAACACGGCGATCGGCGGACTGACCAGCCTCAGCACTGACGGCTATTACGTCAACGCCAAGGGCGATGGCACGATCAAACTCTATGACACCAAGGAGCACGCCACGGCTGGCGGCAGCGCCGGCTTGGTCGACCTGACCTCCGGGGCGACCGGGACCGAGCACAAGTTCTACAAGTCGATTTCGGTAGAGGGCGTCGACGTCCCCAACCTGCTGAGCCCCATCACATTCAATCCGACAGGCAACGTGATAGAACTGAACTTGGGCACCGACACCGGACTGCGTGTTGGCGATGCGGTGAAGTACGACGCGAAAGGCGGCAGTGCGATCGGCGGCCTGACCGACGGCACCACCTACTACATCATCGAGCTGACCGGCGGCAAGTTCCAGCTCGCAGCGTCGCGTCAGGATGCCGAAGACGGCAAGGCGATCGCGCTGACGGGCACGGGCAACACCAACCAGAAGCTGGTCGACCAGTCCGATTCCTTCATCACCCAGGGCACCTCCGGCGCAGGCGGCGGCAAGATTGGCGTCGCGGGTTCGGTCACTGTCAACGTGGTGAGCAACGATACCGAGGCGGTGGTCGGGCGTACCCCCGGCGTCGCGGGGCCGAGCACGGCCTCGGTGACGATCACCGGTAGCGGCAACGTCGCGGTCGCGGCGGCGAGCACGGAGTTCAATGTCTCCAAAGCGCTGCCTTCCGATGGCGGAGGCAAGGGAACCAGCGTCGGCGTCGGCGCCTCGGTCGCTGTCGACGTGATTACCAACACGATTAACGCCGAGATCAGCGACGGCACATCGTGGAGCGGCACTGGCGGAACATTCTCCGTTTCCGCGAACTCTGGCGATTACGTTCTCACGCACGGCGAAAACGGCGCTACGGGCTCCGACGCGGTCGGCATCGGCGTCGCCGTCGTGGTCGTGCAGGACGCGGTGACGGCCTACGTCGGGACCGGGGACACGGTCGCGGCGAACGGCGACATGTCGATCACCGCCTCGCATACGGGCGAGTTCAACACCACCACCAGCGCGGAAGCCGCGGGCAGCAGTGTGGGCGTCGGCGCGTCGGTATCAGTCGGGGTCGTGATCGAGGACGTCAGCGCCCAGTTGGCACGCAGTGTCACAACGAGCGGCGGTGGCGTGACGGTTTCGTCGACATCGACGGTATCGAGCAGCGCCGAAGCAATAGCGACTGTGAAAGGCGAGGACAAGAACGACTCGAAACAGAACAGCGGCGGCAAGTCCGGCGCGGACGGCCAGGCGGACAAGCAGGTCAACGGCAACAGCAATACCAACGGCGGCGGCACGACTTCGCTGCCTTCGGCCCAGGACAACGCCAGCAGCGGCAACAGTTCGGGCTCGTCGGAAGGCGGCCAGAACCAGAGCGGCGTCGGCGTCGCCGCGGCGGTCTCGGTCAACGTGCTGATCGCGGACAATAGCGCCAGGGTGACCGATGGGGCGGACATCACCGCAAGCGGCGCGGTGAAGATCTCCGCACAGGCGGAGGACGATGCGAGCGCCAAGGGCGTCGGTGCGGCCTTGGCGATGGATAACGACGACAACATCGGCGCCGGCGTTTCGGTGAACTACGTCCATGCCACCAACAAGGCGCTGGTCGAGAGCGGCGGCGACGGCTCGGTCATCCGGGGCAACGGCGTCACGATAGAAGCGGTCACCCCGACCGGCAAGACCGACGATTTCGTCGCGTGGGGCGCGGCGGCGGCCGGCGGCAAGGGCAGCCTGAGCATCGCCGGGTCGGTCGCCATCAACGTTATCGATACGTTCGACACCGAGGCTTCGGCGGCCAGCGATTCGCATCTCGAATCGAGCGGCGGCATCAGCGTGACGGCGAACGCGGCGCTCGATCCGCAAACCCTGGCCGCAGCGGGGGCGTTCTCCAAAGGGACGTCGATCGGCGCGACGATCAACGTGGCGGTCCTGCACGCGTCAACATCAGCCTACATCGCCGGCGACGCCGACGCCGCGGGCGCCATTTCGATCGATGCCGAGAACCATCTCGATCCGTCGACCATCAAGCTTCCGTTCATCGACACGGGGCCGCAGGCGACTTCGGTGGCGGTCGCGGGCGCCGCCTCCCAGGGCGACGTTGCCGTCTCCGGGTCGTTCATCGTCAACGACTTCCATCTGGATGCCGATGCCCACATCGGCGCGTACAGTCAGGTCAACCAGGGCGCGCTGTATACACCCAGCAGCGGCCAGACGATTTCGATACAGGCGGTCAACGACACGACGATGACCACGATCGCGGGCGCCCTCGGCGTGGCGACCGGTACGGCCGGCGTCGGCGTCGGACTCGACGTCGAGATCCTGCACAAGAACACGTACGCCTACATCGGCCACAACGCGACGGTCAGCGCGGGCGGCGCGATCGGCATCACGGCGGAGTCATCAGAGAACATGCTGTCGATCGCCGCCACCGTGGGCGTCGCGGACGATGTCGGCGTCGCCGCGTCGATTTCCATCGCGGACATTCACACCGAAACCGATGCCTATATCGCGGATCCGACGGCGGTTGAGGCCGGCGGGGCGCTGACCCTGTCGGCCACTGGAACCTTCACCACGACGATGATCGCCGGTTCGGTCGGTGCGGCCGGTACCGCGGGGATCGGCGTCGCCAACACCACGCTGGTGCACACCGACACCGTGCAGGCCTACATCGGCGACGGCGCGCAGGTCGCGGCAGGTGGCACGCTGTCGGTCACCGCGATCTCCAGCGAGGACATCCTGTCGATTTCGGCGGGCATCGCCGGAGGCGGGGACGTCGGCGTCGCGGGGTCGGCCGCTGTGAACGTGCTCGATGAGACGACCTCGGCATATGTCGGGCAAAGCGCCAGCGTCACCGTGACCAGCGGCGACCTGGACGTCAGCGCCGGCGACACGACCTCGGTCATCTCGGTGGCCGGCTCTCTCGCCGCAGGCGGGACAGTGGGCGCCGGCATCGGCGCCGACGTCGGCGACTACACCAAGCACACCAATGCCTGGATCGGCTCGGGCGTCAGCGCCGACGTCGCGGGCAATATCCAGGTCGGTGCATCCTCGAGTGAGGATGTGATCTCGGTCGCCGCAGGCGTGGGTGCGGGCGAGGTCGGCGTCACGCTGGACGCCGGCGTGCACATCTTCAACTTGACGACACGCGCCTACATCGGCGACGACCCGGGCGACGGCATCGCCTCGGCGGGCGCGGGCGACGTACACGCGCATGGCAGCATCGCGCTTTCCGCGAACGACGTGACCAGCATCAACGAGATCGTAGGCGCGCTCGCGGCGGGCGAGGTCGGTGTCGGCGCCGCGGCGGGCGTCAACGTGATGACCAAGAATACTGCCGCCTTCATCGGCGATGGCGCAAACGTCACCGGCGACGGCAACGGCACCGGACTGACTGTGAATACTGGCCGGATCGACACCGGCCTGGATACGGGCTCGCCCACGTTCGATCCAAACAATCCGAGCGGCCAGGGCATCGAGACCAGCAGCGGCTCTACCCTGAGCGACGCGGCGAACGGCGATCACAGCTCCCTGCGCAGTCAAGGACAGGTGAACACGCCGCAGATCGGCGCGATGGATTTGCACAACACCGGCAGCGGCGAGAACGTCCAGGACGATTCCCTGAGCGGCGCGCGTACGACCTCGCTCGATACGCAGAGCGGATTCCACGGTGTCGCAGTGACCGCGACCAACCGTGACGAGATCAGGACCTTCACCATGAGCCTGGCAGGAGGCTTCGTCGGCGTCGCGGTGTCCGCGGGAATCGACGTCGTCAATGCGAACACCCACGCCTACATCGGCAACAGTGCCACGGTGAACGGAGACACTTCGGGCGCGAGCGGATCGCAATCCGTCCTGGTCGGCGCGGGCGACGATTTCTACCACCTCGCGGTCGCGGGAACGATAGGCGCGGGCGCGGTGGGCGTCGCGCCGGCGGTCGGCGTCAACGTGATCGGCAACACGACCGACGCCTACATCGGTGACAGCGCCACCGTCAACGCGAAGAACGATGTCGCGGTCGAAGCGACCGGCAACGAGAACGTGGTGATGATCGGCATGGGCATCGCGGCTGGCTTCGTCGGGGTGGGCGGCGCGGTCGACGTGTTGAGCTTCGACCAGCACACCCATGCGAGCATCGGCGACAACGCCACGGTCTACGCGGGCGGGGACGTGTTCGTCTCGGCGCAGGATGACACCCACGTGCTCGAACTCTCCGGCGCGCTCGCCGGCGGCTTCGTGGGCGTCGGCGGGTCGGTCGGCGTGATGCTGGTCGCCAAGGATACCCAGGCGACGATCGGCAGCGGGGCGCACGTCGATGCGCTCGGCAACGGTACCGGGGTGTCCGGCATTATCGACGGCGATATCATCGGCGGCGACCACTTCGGAACCGCGACCGCGCACGGCGTGATCGTCCAGGCGCAGTCGAGCGAGGACATCCTCCATATCGTGGCGACCGCCGCCGGCGGATTCGTCGGCGTGGCGGGCGCCGTCGGGGTCACGCTGATCGGCGGCCAGACCAGTGCGGTGATCGAAAGCGGCGCGGTCATCGATCAGGCCGACCCGAATCACGATGGCACGGTCAACGACGGCGCGAACTCCAACCAAAGTGTGTACGTCAATGCGGGCGACGACGTGATCGTTCAGACGTTCACCATCGGCATCGCGGGCGGATTCGTCGGGGTCGCGGGTGCGGTGCAGGTCGGCACGCTCAACAACAATATCGAAGCGCAGGTCCAGTCCGGCGCGCATATTACTGCGCGCAACGACGTCGAGATCAACGCGCTCGGCATCAAGGATCTCCAGGACTTCGCGGCGAGCGGTGCGGGCGGATTCGTCGGCGTGGGCGGCGCGGTCAGCGTCTGGTCGATCGGCGAGCAGATCCAGAAAAGCTACCAGGACAGCAGCGGCGGATCGGCCGGCGCCGTGGACGGTACCGGGCACGAATTCGACACGGGAGCCGTCGATACGGGCAATAACACCATAGACCTCGGCAGCTCGAGCGGTCTTTCGACCGGCGTCGAGGTGATCTATCACAACGGCGGCGGCGGCAACATCGACGGGCTGACTGATGGCGGCCACTATTTCGTGCGCGACGCGGGCAGCGGCAAAGTCAAGCTCTACAACAGCGCCCAGGATGCCAACAACGACACCAACGCGATCGCTCTGGGCTCGCAGGGCAGCAGTGCGCATCAATCATTCAGCACCAGCAATGCCGACGACAACGCGGGCACCCAGGCCCAGAGCGGAACCGGCATGGTCACCGGCGGCCTGTCGGGCTTCAGCGGCAGCAGCAACGCCAACAGCAGCTCCAGTCGTGTGCAAAGCAAAACGCAGTCGGCGAGCAGCAGCATTTCCAATGGCGCGCCGACGCAGTCGAGCATTTCCGGCAGCGAAAATGCCGCCCCGACGCCTCCGGGTACCTCGGCCATCATCCAGTCGGGCACGAACGTCGTCGCGGGCGACGACATCGGGGTGAAGGCGAACGAACACGCGGTCATCCACACCACCGTCGGCCAGGTCGCCGGCGGCGTGGTTGGCGCGGGCGCGGCAGTCGCGGTGCTGTCCATCGCGGACAACGTTACCGCGTCGGCGGGCGGCATCCTTTCCGCCGGCGGCGACATTTCTATCATTGCTGTACTCGACGAGAACGTGAACGTTCTCACGCTCGACGGAGCAACAGGCTTCGTGGCCCTGGGCGCGGCGGTGGCCGTGGTCAGCGACAGCAGCGCGACTTCCGCATCGCTCGCCAACGGCGCGCAGGTTCACGACGCCGCGAGCATCACCGTTTCGGCGACTGCCGATCGCACCCTGTCGCTGCTGACCGGCCAAGCGAGCGTCAGCGCGTTCTCGACCGGCGCTTCATTCACACGGCTCACCGTCAACGGCGATACCAGCGCCCTGATCGGCAACAATGCCCAGATCGGCCAAGGTTCCGGCGACGTGGTCGGGGATGTGAACGTGACGGCCGATGAAACCATAGATGCGCACGGCCAGACCGTGGCAATCGGTGCAGGGGCTGTTGCGGTCAGCGCGAATTTCTCATTCGTCGATGTAGGTTCGAATGTCAGTGCCGACATCGGCACCGGCGCGCACATCACCTCCACCGGTGCGGTCAATGTGATGGCGGATGGTGAACTCGGCGTCAATGCCGAAGTGTTCACCGCGACCGGAGGTCTGGGCGCAACCGGCGCCAGCATCGCGCATGCCAATCTGACCTCCGATGTCACGGCCGGAATTGCCGCGTTTGCCTTCGTGTCGGCGGGCGGCAACATCGCGGTCGAGACACGATTGAACAGTAACGGCAGCACACCGAGCGGTAGAAAGGTCAAGGCGAGCGCGGAGGCGCCTTCGGTGGGAGTCGGTGCTTCCTTGACGGGAACCGATGCTGAAGCAAACATGACTTCTGATGTTAGCGCATCGGTTGGGTCCGGAACGCAACTCACTGCGGGCGGCAACGTGCTCGTCGACGCGGCATCGGCGCGTACCGTGAATTCGCTCGCTGCGGGCACCGGCATCAGCCTCGGCGTGGGTGTCGGCGTCAGCGTCGCTTCTGCGGAAGCTGGCGGCAGTACCAGGGCGAAGCTCGATGGCAGCGCGACTGCGACGGGCCATATCAGCGTTCACGCGTCGGAAATCGACACCGCGCGCGCATACGCGCAAGCAGTGGCAGGCGGCATCGTGTCGGCGGGCGCCAACTCGGCGACCGCGACGATCACGCCGACACTTGAGGCATCGATCGGCAATTCAGCAACGATTTCGGCCGGCGGCAGCATAAGTCTGCTCGCGGATGCAGTAGCGGACGCGCAGGCGGATGCGTTCGGCATTTCCGCCGGCGGATTCTCGATCGGCGCTTCGATCGCGAACGCGACGACCTCGCCGACGATCGATACCCACATTGGCAGCTCCAACGTGACTGCAAGCGGCGACATTTCGCTGACTTCGCTTTTCAACCGCAATGCGGACGGCAGCATCGTCACTACTCCATTGCTGGATGCGACCGGCACGCCGCTCGGCGGCAACGTTGCGATGGGTGCGCGCGCGACCGCAACGACCGCATCGGGCAGCCTGCTCCTGTCCGCGGAGGGCGGGCTGGCGAACGCGACCGAGTCGCCGTCGGTGACGACCTACGTCGCGGGCGGCTCGACGCTGAGCGCGCCCGGCGCGGTTTCGGTGATCTCGCGTGCCAACGAGGACGCCGAGGCGAATGCCGGCGGCGTCGGCGTGAGCGGCGGCGTCGCGGTCGGCGCGACGCTGCCTACCGCGACCATCGGCGGCTCGATCTATACGCACATGGACGGCACGATCACGTCGGCGGCGAGCCTGACGGTGCTGGGCCAGGTCGACACGCACGTCGACGCCGAGGGCACCGCGATCGGCGGCGCGCTGCTCGCCGCGGGCAACGGCACGGCTTCCAACGCGACTATTACCCAGGACGTCGAGACCTACATCGGCAGCTCGGGCGACGTCACGGTCGACGGCGACGTCGTCCTGTCGACGCTGCTGCGCACGGACGCGCTGGCCGTCGCCTCGTCGATCACGCTCGCCGGCGGGCTCGCGGTGGGCGCCACGCCCGCGAGCGCGACCATCAATGCGATCGAGCGCACGGAGATCAAGGGCGGCGCCTCGGTCATAAGCGCGCACGGCGGCGTGTCGCTGCTGTCGGCCAACAACTACGATCCGGGCACGCACCAGTTCATCAGCGGCGCGGGCGCGACCGTCTACACGCAGATGCTGACCGCGTCCCTCGGGGTGACGGTGTCGGCGAGCCTCATCACCGCAACGGCGCACGCCGATGTCGATACCGAGGTCGGCGCCCATGCGACGATCTCCGCCGCCAACGGCGACGTCACGGTCGAATCGCGCTCGAGCAATTACGCGCAGGCGCGCATGAAGAACGACGGCGGCGGCGCGGTCAACGTCTCGATCAGCGCGCCCGACGCCGAGGCCGGCGGGCACACCAAGGCGGGGTTGCTCGGCGACGTGAAGGGCTTGGGCGACGCGGCCGGCGCCCACAACGTGTTCGTGACCTCGCAGTCCTCGAATCTCGCGGAGGCGGGCGCCAGCGCGACCGGCGGCGGCCTGGTATCGATCGGCACCTCGAACGTCACGGCGCGCGCCAACCCGAACGACGGCGTGCAGGGCGGCGGGCAGATCCGCGCCACGGGCGACATCACGATCCAGTCGGTCTCCATGACCGACGCCGATGCGTCCTCGAAGAGCGCTTCCGGCGGCTTGGTCGACGTGTCGTCGCTGCAGGCGGACGCATCCTCGACTCCGACCGTGTCGGCCAGCATCGCCGCCGACTCGATCCTGGCCGCGGGCGGCACGCTCACGATCAGCGCCGTGCACGGCCAGGAGCCGGCGCCGCTGGCCGACGGCAACTTCAACGCGGCGACCGCGGTCAACGCGGGCGCCAACACGATCGACCTCGGCGCCGCGACGGGGCTGCTCACCGGCGACACGGTGACCTACCACTCGCAGGGCAATGCGGCGATCGGGGGGCTGGCCGACGGCCGCCAGTACGGCGTGATCTTCGTCACGGACCACAGCGTGCAACTCGGCGCGGCGTTCGAGACGGGTGGCTCGTCCACGGCGGTCGACGTCAGCCGCGACACGATCACGTTCGCCGGTCCGCACAACCTGCAGGACACGGACTACGTCATCTACCACGCCGGCGACTTCGGCGTGGGCGGGCTGGTCGACGGGGCGCGGTACAAGGTCGTCGTCATCGACGCGAAGACCATCAAGCTCGTCGATCCGTCCAACGTGCCGGCGGCCGCGAAGTCGTTCACGGGCTCGAGCATCGCGTCCGACACGATCACGATCACCGGCAACGGCTTCGCCAACGGCCAGGCCGTGACCTACCGCGCGCCTGCCGCAGCGACCTTCGGCGTCAGCTCGGTCGACGTCGAAGGGGGCTCGTCGTCGACGCCGCTTGCGCCGGCGGACAACAACAACATCTATCTCGGCACCGGGCATGGCGGACTGCAGAACGGCGACGCCGTGATCTACACCGCGAGCGATGCGAGCAAGGCCATCGACGGTCTGACCTCGGGCTCGCGCTACGTCGTCATTTTCGACAGCTCCAAGCCGAACGAGATCCAGCTCGCGCTGGAAGGCTCGCCGACGACGGCGATCGCGATCTCGCAGTCGGGCTCCGACGGTTCGGTGGTGCATTCGCTGCGCAAGGTCAGCGACCAGGCTGTCGGCGGCCTGGTGGACGGCGTGACCTACTACGTCATCAACGCGACCGCCAACACGTTCCAGCTTTCCGCGACGCAGGGCGGCGACGCGCTTGCGCTCGATCCGACCGACCCGGTGACGCACGCGGTGCTGAGCGGCACCAGCCACATCGGCACGGAAGGCGTCGACCTGACCAGCGCCGGCAGCGGTGAGCAGCAACTGGCGATCGACCTCACGTCGACATCGAGCGGCACCCAGCAGCTCGAAGGCGTGGGCGGCGCGCGTGCGCTCGCCGGCGCACCTTCGGGCGACGGCATCGTGACCTCCGCGGCGAGCGGGGCGAGCGGCGGCCTAGTGCGCGTGAGCGCGTCGAACACGACCGCGAGCTCCACGCCGTCGGTCACGACCAGCATCGGCGCCGGTTCGGCGCTGAGCGGCGAGGACGTCGTCGTCGGCGCGACCTCGATCGGCAATGCGTCCTCGTCCTCGGCCAACAGCGGCGGCGGCCTGGTCTCGGTGGGCAGCGCCTCGGCGGGCGTGACCGTGAGTACGACCGGCATCGTGAGCCTGGGCGACGGCGCGTCCGTTCGCGCCACGCACGACGTCTCGATCCAGTCGCGGACCGACCAGAACGTTACGGTGCTCTCTGCCACGAACGGCGGCGGGCTGGTGGATTTCGCCGACGCGGGCGCGAACGCGACGCAGGACTACGACTCCGAAGTGCAGGTCGGCAGCGGCGTCTCGATTGCGGCCGACCACAACTTGACGGTGGAGTCGCTTAGCGGCCTGAACGGCAACGCGAACGCGAACGGCGATGCCTACGGCCTGGGCGCGAACGCAAGCAGCTCGGCCGCCATCAACGTCGGCAATACGTCGGCGGCGACGCAGACCACGATCGGCGCGAATGCCACGCTGACCGGATCGCTAGTCAGCGTGCGCGCGACGGCGAGCGATTTCCACCTGCGGGCGGTGTCGACCTCCGACTCCGGCGCCGCGATCGCCGGCGCAGAGGCTGGCGCCACCGTCTCGGTGAAGAACGAGTTCACCGACGTAGTGCTCGACAACGGGGCGTTCCTCGAAGGCGACAGCACCGAGCTGCTGTCGCGCCACCAGAACATCGACCTGTCGACGCGCGCCTCGGCCAGCGCCTTCGGCCTGTACGGCCAGGGCGACGCGCCGGCCAAGACCGACTACCAGAGCGACTCGAAGATCGAGGCCAACGACGGCGCGATCGTCGCCGGGCATTCGGTCCTCGTGCAGGGAACCCAAGACGTGAGCCGCTACGACCGCAGCGCGTCGGCCAGCGGCGGCGTGCTTGGCGGCGGGAGCTCGCCGGAACAGGGCGATTTCAATGCCGGCCGGGACATCCGCTTCGACGGCGACGTCGTGATGCTGATCCGGCCGAACCCGGTGCTGTATATCGACCAGGATGGCCGGGTCATCACGGCGGTGAACGTCACCGTCAACGGCGGCCACGGACAGGGCTACGACGTCAACGGCGGCAGCCTGCCCGGCAGCCACCCGATCTCGGTGGACGACATTGGCCTCACCAACGTGCCGGGCAGCGCGCTGATCCAGGCGAATACCGTCGCCGCGCAGGACGGCAACTCTGCGCCGGATTCGACCATCACCGGCACCCTGGGCACCGCGCGCGTCAAGACGACCTACGACGCGATCACGATCACCAACCTGTCGGGCGAAGAGCTCGACCTGAACCATGTCTCGCCGGCGAATCCCTCGGTGACCGGCCAGGTCACTCTGGACGCGCAGGACGTGAGCGCGACGTTCGACGTCGCGGACTTCGCGGGCCCGACCGATCTCACCATCGTGAACGAGGGCGGCGCGCAGGCCTCTGACGTCGTCATCAATGGCCTGATCGACAACCCGACCGGCAGCACGACGATCCTCAACGCAGGCGGCCAGGTGCGCGACAGCGGGGGCGGTCGAATCCGCAGCAATTCGGTGACGCTGACCGGCAGCGCGATCGGCTCGTCGGGCAATCGCCTGAACGTCGAGCTGGTGCGCAGCGCCGGCAAGCCGACCGATTTCTCCGCGGACTCGGCGGGCGACGTCTACGTCGACCTGACCGGGCGGCTGCGCACGACCGATGCGGCGGACGCAGTGTTCGGGGGCGGCACGATCACAGCGGGCGGCGACGTCAACTTCCTGCTGGAAGCCGCGGTGCAGGAGACGCAGCCGATCGGCGTCGTCGCCGGCATCAGCTTCAGCGTGCCGCAGGAGCCGTTCAGCGGGTCCTTCGTCAATCACTTCCGTCCGGACAGCGGGCCGGCGACGCCGCTCGACCCGGCGATCTATGCCGACACGTCGCTCGCGGCGCCGGTGGCCGGCAGCTACGACTTCGTGCAGATGACCGCGGGCGGCAACGTCATCGTCAACGCGGCGCATACGGGCGTGGCCGACACGCGCGTGAGCTTCAGCACGCACACGGACGTCCTCGGCTCGGGCTATGTCCATGTCGTGACCAACGGCGACATCGGCGTCACCGAGTCGGATGGCGACTTGCGCATCGACCTGCTGCGCTCCAACGCGGGCGACGTCGCGGCGGGCTCGGAGAACGGCTCGATCTACGACATCACCCCGGGACCGACCGACGACGGCCTGACGCCGTGGATCATCGGCAACAGCGTGAGTCTCAGCGCGCCGGGCGGCGCGATCGGCTTCATCGGCGACTTCCTGGAAATCGACTCCTCGCACCAGGCTTCCGGCGTTGTCGACGCGCTCGCGCACGACGGCGTGTACGTGAAGGAGATCGCGGGCGACCTGAACCTCGGCGCGGTCGTCTCGCGCTATACCGACGTCATGCTCGTCACGCTGTCGGGATCGATGCTCGACGCGCTGAGCGACGACACGGCCGACATCCAGGGGGCGAAGATCGACCTCGTGGTCGCGGGCGGCGGCGTCGGCACCGCCCTCAAGGCAGTCGACATCGACGGCGCGGGCGTCGGCCAGACGCAGAACTCGCTGCAGGCCGACTTCGGCGTGCCGGGGGTGGGTCGGCTGTACATCGATTCGGCGCAGAGCGTCAACGTGGAGGAGGTCGACGCGGCGCTGGAGGTGCTCAAGGTCACGGCGGCCACGGGCACCGTGACGATCACGGTCAACGACTCGGCGCTGCCGGGCGAGGACCTCAACATGGTTTCCGGCGGGGGGCAGACGCAGCTCGGCGTGGCGATCGCGAGCGCGCTGATCTCGGCGCCGGGCGCGGTCAGCCTGTACGCCGGCGACGACATGAACGTGCCCTTCGACGCGCTGGTCACGAGCGGCGTGTCGATCGAGGCGCAGGGCGACTTCGCGACGGCCGCGGATCCGGATCCGGACCACGGCACGACGATCGACATCCAGGGCGACCTGCAGGCGCCGACGGTGACGATCGAGGGCGGCGTCGATCTCGACTTCCTGCAGATCGACAACCCCAACGGCATCAACGCGGGCGGCACCACCGTGATGCGCGGCAACGAGTCCGACGACCGCCTGTTCGTGCGTGCGATCGCGGCGGGCGGAACGCTAACGCTTGAGGGCAACGCAGGCGCGGACCGCTTCTACGTTTCGAGCAACGCCAACAAGGCGCTGTTCACGGACGGCGGCGTCTACGACGACGACACCGCGCCGTTCGACCGGCTGACCGGCGACCTGGCGAATCTCGGCGGTATCACGATCGATACGGGCGCCGGCGGCAACCAGGGTACGCGCGACGCGATCTACATCAGTGACGACGCGGCCACCGGTCCGGTGAGCGGCGTCTACGAGGGCAACACGGTGTCCGGCCTCGGTATGACCGGGAACATCTCGTTCACGACCGGTCCGACCGGCGCCTCGGTGCTGATCGAATTGAGCGCCTACGACGACACGTTCCAGGTGAAGAGCGTGCCCGCGAACATCGACGCGTACATCTACGGCGGGGCGGGCGACGACACGCTGCACGTGGGCAATGACACGGACCAGGTCACGGGCATCGCCGGCATCGTGATGTTCTTTGGGCAGGGCGGCAATGATACCCTGGACGTATACGGCGACGCATCGACCGTGGCCGGCCAGCTCGACGCGATCGGCATCACCGGCATGGGCATGGGCACCAACCAGCTGGTAAGTGTGCACAACGACGTATTCGGCGCGGGCTACAATCTGACCGATGTGTCCTGGCCCGGGGCGGTCTACTACGGCTACCGGCGCATCCTGGATGGCGTCGAGACCGTCACCAGCACGGTGGAAACGGTCAACGTCTGGCTGGGCAGTGGCGACGACACCTTCAACGTCGACGGCACCTACGCTTACGGCACGACGTACGTGCACGGCGGCGACGGCGCGGACACCATCACGGTCGGCGCGACGCCGACGGGGCTGCACCCGGGGTCGCTGCGGCGCGTGGATTTCGTGGACGGCACGCTGCACATCAACGGCGACGCCGGCGACGACACGGTCGTGGTCGATGATTCCGGGGACGACAACGCCAACATCGGCACCTACACCGGCAACGCGGTGACCGGGCTAGACATGGCCGGTTCGATCCTGTTCGATTCGCCAGACAACATCACCATCCAGCTCGGTGCCCAGGCCGACACGTTCTACGTGCCAGTCACCAACGCCGGGCTGACGACGACGCTGAAGACCGGCGGCGGGTTCGACCGCGTGTACGTCGGCACCACCCAGGGCAACGAGTCGGCCGGCTCGCTCGCCGGCATCCAGGGCGAGTTCTACATCGACGGCGAGGGCCCGGAGGCGAAGGACGAGATCTACTTCAACGACCAGAGCGACACGACCGGGCAGACCTACACGGTCACCAATGAGCTCGAGCCGCTGGTCCTGCTGCTGGACGGCACGCCGTGGCACTTCGACACGACGACGATCACCGGCAGCAACATGGCCGACGTGCACTTCCGTCGGATGGAGACGGTCGTGTTCAACGCCGGCCAGGGCGACGACACGATCAACCTGGAGTCGACGCAGCGCGAGCAGGACCCGAACGGCGGCAAGAACTCCACGTTCACGGTGAACGCCGGCCCGGGCGACGACACGATTAACGTCGGCCAGCCGGTGATCGGCGGCTACTCGCTCGACAATTTCGCGATCGACACCACGCCGCCGACGGCCGATAGCATCCGCGGCATCCCGGTCATGATCAACGGTGGCGACGGCTACGACACGGTGCACTTCCTCGACACCGCGTCGACGGCGAATACCGACCTCGCGTTCGCCAGCAAGATCTTCGCGGACATCTTCCCGTCCGACCCGCCGACCGACCCGGCGACCGCGAACCCCGAATGGGTCAGCACCTTCACGCGCATCTTCGGCGACGACCCGACCGCGGTGAGCTACTCGACCGTGGTGCTGCAGCAGTCGGGCACCGATCAGCCGATCAACGTCAATACGCGCGGCACCGACAACATCGAGGTCTCGCTCGGCAGCGGCAACGACGTGGTCAGCCTCGAATCGGGCGTGTTCCACAACGACGTCACCGTGTACGCCGGCGACGGCAACGACACGTTCAACGTCAAGTCCGGTTTCGACAACCGCGGCTTCCACGCGATCCTCAACGGCGAGGAAGGCGACGACCTGACCTACGTCGACTATTCGGCCGGCGTGCCGTCCGGCACGGCGTCAGTGACGTTCAATGGCGGCCCGCAGGTCAGCGGCGACACGCTGCGCATCGCCGGCGACGGCATCGCGAGCGGCACCTACACGCCGAGCGGCACCGTGGCGCGCGCCGGCGTCGTCAACGTCGCCGGCAACCTGTTCGACTTCACCGGCGTCGAGCCGCTGATCGTGCACGGCCTGGCGTCGTTCCACATGGTCACGCCGGACGACCCGGCCGACCTCGCGGTGGACACGATCAACGTCGCGGACCTGAACCTGACGCAGCTCGTGCTGCACACGGTGACGTTCGACGGCGTGGTGACCTGGACCCAGCAGGCCAAGCTCGTCACGCCCGACGCGCTCGAGACCAAGCACATGGGCACGGCCTCGGCCATCTACGGCGACACGCTGGTCGTGGGCGCCGAGTTGCAGGGCTCGAGCAGCGGCGTCGTGTACGTCTACCAGTGGAACTACGGCACCAGCCAGTGGGTCGAGCAGGCCAAGCTCTACGCCGCCGACCGCATCGGCGCCGGCCAGGGCTTCGGCAGCTCGGTGGCGCTGTACGGCAACCGCATCGTCATCGGCGCGCCGGGCGACAACACGTTCGGCACCGACGCGGGCGCGGCCTACGTGTTCGTCAACTCGGGTGGCGGCTGGCACCAGGAAGCCAAGCTCAAGGCGAGCGACGGCATCGCGGGCGAGCGGTTCGGCGAGTCGGTCGCGATCAACGGCACCTCGATCGTGGTGGGCGGGTTCACCGGCACCGATGTCGGCTATGTCTACACGCTGAGCGGCGGCAGCTGGGTGCAGCAGCAGAAGATCTCGACCGTCGCCGAATACCAGTACACGACCGGGAACGGGCTCACGATCATCGGGCCCGGAACGGAGGTGCTGGTGTCGCAGACCTATGACACGAGCCTTGGCGAGCGCGGGACCGTCTATCGCTACGTCGGCAGCGGCCTGGCCATCGTCAATCTCGGCGTGCAGAACTACTTCGGCGCGAGCTGGCAGCAGGTGCACGGCGGGCAAGTCGGGATCGAGGGCAACACGCTGGTCGTCGGTGCCCCGAACGACGATGGTGCCGGCCTGAACGTCGGCTCCGCGCGTGTGTACACGCGCAGCGGCAGCACGTGGAGCTATTCGGCCACGCTGCTGCCGTCCAACCCCGATGCGGGCGAGGATTTTGGCGCGGCGGTGGCGATCAACAGCTCGCGCATCGTCGTCGGCGCGCCGTTCTGGGACGGCGTCGACGGCAGCACGCCCGAGCAGGGCCGCGCCTTCGTGTTCGAGAAGGACGCCTACGGCGCCTGGTACCGCGCCGCGCGCCTGACCGCCGACGGCGGCCTGCCGGAGGCCGAGGCCGTGCTCGAAGGCAACCCGGGCGACCACTTCGGCGCCTCGGTCGCGATCAACGGCAACTACGTGGTGGTCGGGGCGCCCGGCTACGACGGCACCGCGCTCAACGAAGGCGCGGCCTACGCCTTCTACCGCCTGCCCGACATCGGCTCGGGCAACGGCGCGAGCTGGACGCGCTCGACGGGCGCCAGCGGCTCCGGGCGCATGAACGCGGCATCGCCGGCCGGCGCCGACGCGCCGCTCGGCGACCCGGCGCTCGACCAGTACCGCACCGCCGACCGCTACGGCACCAGCGTGGCCGTGGGCAACGGGCGCATCGTGATCGGCATGCCCGGCTACAACGAGACCAACGGCAGCGTGACAACGCGCGCCGACGTCGGCGCGATGCGTACCTACGCGACCGACAACGTGCTGCCCACGGGCGCGTCCTCGCTGTGGGCGGAGACGCTCGAGGACCCGGCCGACCAGCCCAACGTGACGCCGAGCGCGGCGTCGCGCTTCGGCTCGGTGACCTACTACGACGCGGCCTCGCGGCTGCTGCTCGTCGGCGACCCGGGCAACAACAAGGTCTACGTGTACGTCAACGAAGGCCTTTACTGGCGGCCGACGTCGCAGCTCTACATCAGCGGCGGCTCGGGCTTCGGCTCGGAGATCGCGATGTCGGGCAACTGGCTCGCGATCGGGGCGCCTGGATCGGGTGCCGTGAGCTTGTACACGCTCAGCGGCGAGTCCTTCACCTACCGACAGACGCTGTACGGCAGCGGCGGCTTCGGCACCGCGGTCGCGATCAGCGGCAGCAAGCTCGTGGTCGGCATGCCGACCGCGAACGCCCAGTATTGGTCGCAGTACCAGCCCGACGCGGGCTACAAGCTGAACCTCGGCACGAGCGGCGGCGCGGTCGTCTACAGCTACAACGGCTCCAGCTGGGCCGAGGACCGGCTGCTGATGCCGGACGACAGCGGGCTGCCCTACGACACCTCGTACGCCTACGACGTTACGCCGGCGGGCGAGGGCACGTTCGGGGTCCGCATCTACGACGGCAGCACCTGGTACTACTTCTCGATCGGTACGGCGGGCACGACCTACAACCTCGACTACGACACGCCCGAAGGGAATGTCAAGGACAACACGGTCGAAGTCCGGGTCGGACCCAACACGAAGCTAAGCCTCATCGATTCCAGCTTCTGGGGAGACACCGTCCTCACGCTGAGCAACAACAGCTACAGCGACTACGCCTGGTGGGACGTGGAGTTCGGCCCCGGCCAGGTCACCGCGGAAGGAACCAAGGACTTCAGCTACCTGCGCAACAAGGTGGACGAGATCCGCGGCTGGCTCATCGGGCCGGCCTCGACCCACTACTCGGGCGACAACTACTACAGTCTCAACGGGGCGCAGTTCGGCTCTTCGGTCGCCATCGTCGGCAACACGGTCTACGTCGGCGCGCAGGGCTACTCGCGGACCGCCGTCTACGACCTGACGTACTACGACTACAGCCACTGGACCGCGACCATCGGCGGAATTACCGATGTGCCGCTGCGCAGCGTCGACTACGAGAACTCCTCGGGCTTGGCCGGCGCGGAGATCGCCGCGCGGTCGTCCACGGACGTCTATGTCGGCCGGCCGGGAAGCAATGCCGTCACCGAGTACTACAAGTCCGGTTCCAACCTGTATCCGTCGGGCTTGACGCTCTCGGACGGCTCGGGGTTCGGCGGCAGCGAGACCATCGAGACCGCCGGCAACCGGCTGCTCATCGGCGCGCCCGGCGCGAGCAGCGGCGCCGGCATCGCCTACCTCTACAACACGTCCGGTAGCTATCTGCAGACGCTGCAGCCGTATTACTATGACAAGAGCTACTTCTTCTTCAGCGGCGGCTTTCTGGTCTATCACCTCGGCACCGGCATGCAGGTCGATGGCACGTCGAGCCTGCACTTCGGCGTCGGCGACCAGCTGATCAGCGAGGGCTTCGCGGTCGTCGGCACCAACAATACCGACATCGTCGCCAACGATCTCTACAACTACCGCCAGCGCGGCCCGGCCTGGACGCCGGTCACGAACGACCTGCTCGTGCCAGAGGCGCTAAAGACCAGCAAGACCGGCTCCAGCGTGGCCATCGATGGCGACACCGCCGTGGTCGGCGCCAAGGACTACGACAACCGCGGCGCCGTGTTCGTCTTCACCGCGGTGGGCGGCACCGACAACTGGCAGCTGCAGGCGACCCTGCAGGCGGCCGACATCCAGCACAACGACGCCTTCGGCTTGAGCGTCGCCATCAGCGGCGACGAGATCATCGTCGGCGCGCCCGGCAAGCTGGGCAACGAAGGCGCGGTGTACTTGTACGAGCGGCTGGGCGACGCATGGACGTTGCAAAGCGAGTTTCTCGGGACCTCGGCCGGCGCCGGCCTCGGGACCGACGTCGACGTGTTCGGTTCCGCGGCAATTGCAGGCTCGCCGGGGACCAACACCGCGTACTTCTATGCTTACAACGGCGTGAGCTGGGCGCCCTCCACGACGATTACCGCGACGGGGAGCCTCGCGGGGTGGTTCGGGGAGTCCGTGGCGATCGATCACGACACGGCCATCGTCGGCGCGCCGATCGCCAACGGCGTGCACGGGGCGGCGGAAGTCTACGTCCGCAGCGGCAAGACCTGGGTTGCGCAGCAAATGCTGACGGCGAGCGACGGTGCGCTGTACGACTTCTTCGGGCAGGCGGTCGACGTCTCCGGCGATGTCGCTATCGTCGGTGCGCCGTACGGCAACGCGACGGCGGGCAAGGTTTATTCGTATACCCGCTCGGCCGGCGTCTGGGGCAGCGAGCAGGAGATGGCGCTGTACGCCGGCGTCCAGGGAGACTATTTCGGCTACGCCGTTGCGGTCGACAACAGCGAGTTGATCGTGGGCGCCTACGGGCGCGCGCGGACCCACGGCGACGACGAAGGCGAAGCCTTCTCCTACCGGCTCAAGGATGGCCTGTGGGTGCTGGAGACCAACGTCGATCCTCTGTTCGCTTCCGACGGCTTCGCCGGCGACGATGTCGGCTATTCGGTGGCGATCAGCGGTGATCTTGCCATCATCGGCGCGCCGCAGCTGCTCGGCCGCTCCCCGTATTCGGAGGGTGCGATCAACACCGATGGCGCAGGCTACGTCTACATCCGTGACGTGTCGCCGCCCGTGACCGTGACGGTGCTCGAGGAGCAGAACGTGCTGATCGCCGGCGCGAAGGCGAACACGATCACGGGCACGGTAGGCGGCGTGCAGACGGCCGACCTCAAGTTCTTCGACATCGCCGACGTCTCGCTGAACACCGGCGCGGGCGACGACAACATCACCATCAGCGCCGACGGCCTGACCGCGTTCGGGCTGGTGAACTTCACGCTGGACACCGACGGCGGCGACGACACGGTCACCGAGCTCTCCGACCCGCTGGCGCCGCCGGCAGCGGGCCAGTACAGGCTGCAGGGCGATCCGAGCCTGCTGGCCGGCCTGAACCCCGGCGATCCGCTGCCCGAGGGCGTGACCTACGTGCCGCTGGTCGGCACGTTCACCTACGACGGCGGCGGCGGCGCCAATACGCTGGTCGCGCAGTCGGACACCGACTGGACGCTCGACTCCAACACACTGACGGCGGGCAACGGCGACAAGATGGGCCTCGCCGGCGTGCAATCCGTGCGCCTGGTCGGCGGCGGCGGCAAGAACAAGCTCGAGGTCATCAACTGGGCGGGCGAGGTGACGCTCGACGGCGCGGGCGGCGACGACATGTACATCGTCCGCGCCGGCGCGCTGGCCGCCGTGCGCCTGACCGACAGCGGATCCTCGACCGAGCTCAACCAGCTGACCGTCCTCGGCACCACGGGCGACGATTCCTTCCAGGTCGGCCTGTCGAAGATCTGGCTGGGCACGCAGTCCATGGACTACAGCGGCGCGCAGGTGATCCGCCTCGCGGGACTGGCCGGCGACGACACGATCAACGTCACCGATTCAGGCGCCGGCAAGCTGATCCTCGACGGCGGCCTCGGGTCGGACACCTACAACATCTTCGCCGGCACCTCGAGCGCGGAGCTGTTCCTGAGCGACAGCAGCAAGCTACTCGGCAGCCCGGGCGACCTGGACCGCCTCAATGTCGCATCGAGCAGCGTTTCGCTGGGCGCTGGCGGGTTCAGCGTCGGCTCGATGACGCTGCACTTCGACGCGTCGACGATCGGCCAGCTCGGCTTCACGACCGCGCTGCCGGCCGACTACACGCTGACCGGCACCGGTGGGGATGACAAATTTGTTTTGACGACCGGCGGTCTGACGGTCAACGGGCTGCCGGTCGACCTAACAGGCGTCGTCAATCTCACCCTGGACGGCGATGGCGGCAACGACACCTTCGTGGTGAACGGCCTGCCTTCGACACTGTCCAGCCTCAGCATCGCGGGCGGCGACGGCAACGACACGATTCATGGCCCGACCAGTAATTCCCTCTGGAGCATCACCGGCAGCAATGCAGGCAACGTGACCGGCGCGGTGCAATTTGATTTCTCCGGCGTGGAGAACTTGACCGGGGGCGCTGGCGCGGATACGTTTGCGTTCGCGAACAACGACGCACAGTTGAGTGGCGACATTGACGGCGGTGCCGGCGACAATTCACTCGACTATTCCGCGCGCAGCACCGGCATCACGTTCGACTTCGGCGCGGGCACGTCGACCGGCGTGGGCGGCACGGTGAGCGGCATCGGGTCGGTCGCCGGCAGCGCCGGCGTCGACACGATCGTCGGCACGGACAACGGCGACACGTGGAACGTCACCGGCGCGAACGCGGGCGACGTCAACGGCACGCTCGCCTTCTCCGGCTTCGAAAACCTGTCCGGCGGCGCGGGCGACGACGTGTTCCAGGTGAGCGACGCCGGCAACGCCTCAGGGCTGATCGACGGCGGCGAAGGCGACGACGAGATCGCCTTCACGACCAGCGACGCGGCCGACCGCGTCGTGATCGGCGCGCCGGTGGTCACGCGCAACGACATCGGTACGTCCTACGCCGGCTTCGAAACGCTGAGCATGAGCACGCTCGGCGGCGCCGACACGATCGTGGTGAATCCGACTGCATCGGGGTTCCCGGCCACGGTCAACGTCAGCTCGGGAGACGGCGACGACGTCGTCAGCGTAAACCTGCTGGAGGGAGCGAATACGACCATCAACGTGGACGGCGGCGCGCCGTCGGCCAGCGACAGCGTGGTCGTGAACGGAACGTCGGGCGACGACCTGATCTCGACCGACGGCCTCTCGGTCACCTATGACGGGACGAACGTCCTGCTGACGGACGTCGAGAACCTCACCGTCGATGGCGGCGACGGCAACGACGTGCTCGAGCTCACCGGCGACAGCGTCGGCGAGAACCTCATGCTGCTGGGCGGGGCGGGCGACGATCTCGTGCGCCTGAACTACGGCATCACGACCGGCACGCTGACGGTTGACGGCGGCACCGGCGAAAACGACGCGCTGGTCGTCAATACGACCGGTGCAGATGACGAAGTCCGCCTCGACGCGTCTCAAATCGACGTCACCGGAGAGGCGACCGCGCACTACGCGAACTTCGACACGCTGACGCTCAATACCGCCGGCGGCGCGGATGCGGTGACCGTGGCCGGCACTGCCGCGGGAACGGCGACGGCCATCGCCACCGGCGCCGACGACGACAGCATCACGATCGTGTCGACGAGTTCGGCGCTCAGCGTCGACGCGGGCGACGGCAACGACACCGTCAACCTGCGCTCGATCGGCGCGGAGGCGACCGTCTTCGGGGGCGCGGGCGACGACACGATCAACGTCGGCAGCAACGCTCCGGCGGGCGGCGGCGTGCTCGGCGGCATTGGCGCGGCGCTGAGCGTGGACGGCGGCGACGGCGTCAATACGCTGAACGTCGACGATGCCGGCGACATGACAGGCCGGACGGGCGAGCTCACTGGGACAACGCTAACGGGGCTCGGCATGGCCGAGCCCGGCATCACCTACGCGCAGATGGCGCAGCTGAATCTGTGGCTGGGCTCGGGCAACGACGCCTTCACGATCTCGGGCACCCATTTCGGCGCCACGGTGGTGAACGCGGACGGCGGCGATGACACCGTCAACGTGCGCGCCGTGGTCGGCGCGACCACGATCAACGCGGGCGCCGGCGACGATACGGTCAATGTCGGCAGCGCGCAGCCCTCGACCGGCGGGGTGGTGGACCTGATCAAGGCGCCGCTGACCGTCAGCGGCGGCGATGGCAGCGACACGCTGAACGTGGATGACACCGGCGATACGACGGCCAACACCGGCTGGCTCACCGCGACCATGCTGACCGGCCTCGGAATGTCGGACGGCATCGCTTACAGCGAACTCGAGGACATGAACATCTCGCTCGGTTCCGGAGACGACACCTTCACGATCGCGAGCACGCATGCCGGCACGACCACGCTGAACGCCAACGATGGCAACGACACGGTGAACGTGCAGACGATCTCCGGGGCGACGACAGTCAACGCCGGCAGAGGCGACGACACGATCAATGTCGGCAGCCTGGCTCCGGATGTGGGCGGCAACGTCAATTCTATCAGCGCACCGCTGACCGTCAGCGGCGGCGATGGCAGCGACACGCTGAACGTGGATGACACCGGCGATACGACGGCCAATACCGGCTTGCTCACCGCAACCACGCTGACCGGCCTGGGCATGAACGATGGCGGCATCAACTACTCCAACATGGAGGCGATGGAGATATCGCTCGGCTCGGGGGGCAACACGTTTGCCGTGACCGGGACGATGAACCGGAACGACTTCCGCACCATCACCATGCTGAACACCGGCGGCGGCAACGATCAGGTCCTGGTATCTTTGGATGCGGCGATTGGCGGGCCGCTGGCGGTGAACCTCGAGGCGGGCAATGACTTCCTCGATGCGTCGACCTCGACGCTCGGGCTGATCATCTTCGGCGGACTGGGTTCCGACACCATCATCGGCGGCGCGGGAGCGGATGCGATCTTTGGTGACCGCGGCGTGGTCAACTACTACGACGCGAGCGGCAGGCTGGTCACGCGCCTTGGCATCGGCGTGGGCGAGCGCAGCACGGATCCGAACGATGCTCATTTTGTGCCTGCGAAACAGACCGATGGCGGTTTCGGCGAAGTCCGCACCTTTGCGGTACGCGATGCGCAGATGGGCGGCGGCGACACATTGTTCGGCGGTTTGGGCGACGACCAGATCTGGGGCGGTTCCGGCAACGATGTCATGCTCGGCGGCATCGGCCAGGTTATCAGGACCTACAACGCCAACGGTTCGCTGTTGCGCACCGATGTGTTGCTGCTTGACGAAGCCTACATCGCCGGCTCGACACCGCTTGCCGGGCCCAATGTACCGTGCGGCGATCTCAGCACCGTTAACGGCCTGCTAAACGCAGATGTTACGTTGCTCGTCGGCGTCTATAACGCCGATGGCAGCAAGACGATGGTCACTCCCTGCGACTGGGATACCCGCGCGATCGAACTCAATCTGATGGGTGACGGCAACGATGTGATAAATGGCGGCGATGGCAATGACGCCATGTACGGACAGCGCGGTAACGACATCTTGCGCGGCGAGGCCGGGAACGATTTCGTGTCCGGCGGAACCGGCAACGACATCATAGACGGCGGCGACGGAATGGACACGCTGGTCGGTGACGACGCGTTCATCGACACCACCGGCTCGGCAATACCCAACGTTACGCACGGCTTCCTCGTCGTGCATGCGGGCAACTCGGTCGAGGCGGGTCTCGGCATCGACCTCGGCGCGCGCGGCACCGTCATCGTGCCGATGGCGCCGGTCGCTCCGGGACGCGAGGTGAACGCCGCATCTTTCGTGCTGCCGCAGATCTTCGGCTACGACCCGGCGATCCCGTCGGACAACAGCCTGCACACAGCAGCGGGCGGCAGGATCGTTGCGTATGCTTCGGTCGTCACAGACTTTGGCCACCATCTCGACTTGTTGCACGGCGACGACACGATCACGGGCGGTAGCGGCAATGACACACTGGTCGGCGACGATCTGGTGGTGATCGCGCCGGTGGTGACCTTCGACACCGCGACCATGACCAAGGCGGAGGCGATCACGCGCAGTATGCTGGACATCTCGGACAGCTTCTCCGACATGGTGCACCATCAGTACTCACTGCTTGGGAATTCGTGGGATAGCAGCCGTGACAGCGATTGCGTGATCATCGACAACGTCTACAGTATCGGAGAGGATACGCTCGACGGCGGTAGCGGCGAAGATGTGGTGATCGGGGACAGCAGCACCTTGATCGCACCGTCGTTCAATATACCTGCCAACCTGGCGGCGAAATTCGAAATGTTCCAGGACGCCTCCTCGGACGCGGGTGACCAGATGGTCGATACGGTCCAGGACCTCATGCACCTCGAGCACAGCCTGAGGGATACCACCATCCAGGTGACCGACGGCAAGCACGTCTACACAGAGGTCGTGCATCACGTCGATCTCATCATGATGGGCAACGACACCCTCTATGGCGGCGACGGCAACGATTTCATCGTCGGGGATAGCTTCTCGGTGCGCGCGCCTACGGTGACTGTGACGGCGCCGGTTCCAGGCACGATCACGAACGGGCGCGACTGGCGCGAAGACGAGGGCTGGTACGACCACGGGGAGCGCTCGAAGTGGTGGATGGGCGAAGGCTGGCGCGACCATGACTCCTGTCAGCTCGACGCAATCGAGGTGGGCGGCGATACCATCTACGGCGGCGCCGGCAATGACCTGGTTTACGCCGACAGCGTCTCCATGATGAGCGGCACCATCGTCCGCGCGTCCGGGGTAGCTATCCGCGACTTCGTCACGGCGGCCCATGAGATAGGCGAAGGGCTGGATCGCTTGATGACCGGGTCCGACGGCACCGAGCAGTGGGTCGAATATTCGGAGCACAACCCCGATCACAGTCACGACAACTACGGCTGGCTGCATGACAGCGATCGCATCTGGGAGCAAAGCCACCATCACAATGCCGATTACAGCAATACCATCTTTGGCGACGACGGCAATGACCTGCTGTTCGGTCAGGACGGTCAGGATGCGTTGCACGGCGGGGCCGGCAACGACTGGTTGATCGGCGGGGCCGGACAGGATCTGCTGGATGGCGGGGTGGGGCATGACAATCTTTATCAGGGAAATAACAATTCCAAGCAGTTGCGGGTACTGGTAGGCGATGCGATGCCTTCGATAGACTTTAGCGGCAACAGCGGCAGCTTCTTTAATCTGACAGTGCCGCCGAATGGATCTACATCTGCATGGCTTGATGATTTCCTGAATAATCTCGGGCAAAGCGCAGACAACGATCCCAATGCCAACCTGGTAATTACTATTTAAAATGGAATAAGCTCTGATGGGTGGAGGGGTGTGGTGTGTTTTTAAACAACAAGGAGTATCAAAATGACTACGCAACAACTGATCTATGAAAAAGTGATTCCGGTTTCCAGCGGGCGCCATGGCGATTGTTCAGTGGAAGTAGGCGGCGATTTTTCGTTCAGCCGCAACGTCAATTCCGTGCCGCTGATGGCAGTGGAATTCCCGCATGCCGCACCGGAATATCCGATTGTGTTTGCAGGAGCCGATAATGCGATGATTCCCGCGGTCATACTCGGGGTCCGCAACAATGAAAACCTGTATCTCTCCAAGGATGGAAAGTGGCAGGCCAAGTACATCCCGGCCTTTATCCGCCGCTACCCTTTCGTATTCTCCAACAGCCAGGACGGCAAGACCTTTACCCTGTGCATAGACGAGGATTTCCCCGGGTTCAACCGGGAGGGGCGCGGTCAGAGGCTGTTCGACCAGGAAGGCAAGCCGACACCTTTTGTCAATGAGGTGCTCAAGTTCCTCCAGGACTACCGCGCGCAATTCATGCGCACCCAGGCCTTCTGCAAGAAACTGACCGAACTGGATCTGCTGGTGCCGATGCAGGCTCAATTCACCCTTACCGCCGGCGAGAAAATGTCGCTCAGCGGGTTCAAGGCGGTCGACCGCAAGAAGCTGACTTCCCTGCCCGGCGATACGCTGGCTGAACTGGCCAAAACCGATGAACTCGAGCTGCTCTATCTGCATCTGCAGTCGATGCGCAATTTCTCCAGCGTTTCCAACCGCATGGTCGTGATCGAAGGCGGGAAGAAGGATGAGCCCGGGACGCAGGAAGCCGGGAAGGAAGAAACGGCGGACCTGCTGTCCGAGCAAAACGAGGGGGAGTCCAAGGCCAATGCAAAAGGCTTCAAGAAATTCCTGAACCGGGGCAAGGATAAATAAAAGGCTCCTTCACTTAGCCGTTCGAAAGAAAGATTCCTGCATACATTTGAATATATGCCACGCGCGGGTGATATCGCGCGTGGCATTGTGATTTTCGCCGCCATCAAAGGGCGCTCTGTAGAGCCAGTCCGGGCGTGTTACCGCACCCCAACCACATCATTGCCATGGTATCCGATTTGCACACCAAACCGGATGACATCGCATGTTTAATCCTGATGTCGGCTAACGCAACATTCCCGTCCAACATCCAGTTTCGTGATGTGGGAATTTCATCGGTTAGGTGGTAATCTTTGGTTGCGGGATTGCACCAGGGTGTCTCCTGCGTCTGTCATTGGCAGCACGGTTCTCGAACCGTACGGAATTTCATGGAGTAGAGTTTCACGTGGGTGGTTGATGGAAAATTAATGGCAAATACGGCACCAATCTATTCCCAGGCAAACGAAGAGCGTGTCCAGGCCGAGTCGACCGATTGGGCCAGGTTTTCCTCACCCAAAGACACCAGCGAGTTTTGCGCGAGCTGGCTGGCGATCCTGTGCTCGCAGATCGATCGTGTCAGCGGCGCGCTGCTCGTGCTCGGGCCGGACAAAGACGGGGGGTTCAGTGCGGCCGCGGTGTGGCCAGATGCTGCGCGCAACATGAAGTATCTGAGTTCTGCAGCGGAAAAAACGCTCAAGGAGCGGCGCGGCATTGTTGAGCGGGTATTCAAGGAGCGGCGCAAAGTGGCAGAACGGGTGATGAATGAACGGCGCGGGGTCGTCCAGGCCATGGATCCGGCACATCAATCCGCCTATGTGGGCTATCCGATCGAGGTATCCGGGGTGCTGCATGGGGCCGTGATACTGGATATCGCGCATACCCCTGATCATGAATTGCAGCGTGCGCTGCGGTTGTTGCACTGGGCCAGCGCATGGCTGGTAGACCAGTTCCGCAAGCAGGCCCTGGAAATCATGGACACGCGGCTTGAGCGGATTTCCCTGGTGTCGGATATGGTGGCGACTGTCGTGCAGGAACGCCGCTTTGGCTCCTCGGCGCTTGCGGTCGTCAATGAGCTCGCTGCCCGGCTGCATTGCGACAGGGTCAGCATCGGGTTCGAAAAATCGGGCTCCATCGAAGTTCAGGCGATCTCGCACACGGCGAGATTCGATCACAAGACCAATCTGGTCCGGCGTATCAGCGATGCGATGGACGAGGTGCTGGATCTGGATGCAGTCATCGTCTATCCGCCAGCGGACAACGACGAGTTGGGCGCGATTGCGCACAATGAGCTGGCCGCGGAAGTGAAGGACTCCGCAATCTGCTCCGCGCCGCTGATCGAGGCCGGCCATGTGATCGGCGTGGTGACGCTGGAACGGACCAGCGGGCCCGCGTTTTCTGCCACCGAGATCGAGCTCTGCAAAACGGCAGGCCTGTTGCTGGGCCCCATACTCTGGCTCAAACTGGATAACGAACGCGGCGTGTGGCAACGCTTGCGCGAGGCATTTCACGGCTTTTCGCAGCTGCTGTTCGGTCCGCGCCACCCGGGCGCCAAATTGATCGCACTGGCGTTTGCTGCGACCGTCATCTTTAGCAGCCTGGTCACCAGCGAATATCGGGTGTCCTGCAAAACGGTCATCGAGGGCTCGGTGCAGCGCGCAGCGGTTGCTCCGTATGAGGGCTATATTGCAGAAAGTCTGGTGCGTGCCGGCGATATCGTGAAGAAAGGGCAGGTTCTTTGCCGGCTGGACGACAGGGACTTGAAACTCGAACAGGTCAAGTGGGCTTCCGAGCGCGAGCAATCCGAGCGCAAGTACCGCCAGGCTCTTGCCGCGGGGGATCGCGCTTCGATGGTGATGGTTCAGGCGCAGATCGATCAGGCCCAGGCGCAACTCTTGCTGGCCGAAGACAAGCTTGCCCGCGCGACACTGGTTGCGCCGTTCGATGGCATCGTGGTTTCCGGCGATCTGAGCCAGCTTCTGGGCACCCCGGTCGAGCAGGGCAAGGTCCTCTTCGAGATCGCGCCGCTGGATACCTATCGGGTGATTCTCAATGTCGATGAGCGCGATATTTCCGAGGTCAAGGTGGGCCAGCAGGGCGATCTTGCGCTGTCCGGTATTCCCTATGAGGTGATGCATTTCAAGGTCAAACAGGTCACGCCGGTTTCCACCTCGCAGGAGGGCAGCAATTATTTCAGGGTGGAGGCGCAACTCGACGACCCCTCAAACCTGTTGCGGCCGGGCATGGAAGGCATCGGCAAGATCTCGGTGGGCGATCGCAGGCTGATCTGGATATGGACTCATCGTTTGGTGGACTGGCTACGCTTGTGGACCTGGAAATGGATGCCCTGATTGCCTCAATGACGGGCGGGCTGCGATGAATATGCCCCTGCTCAGCAATTCGTGGTACCGCGTTGCGGCGCTCAAGCCCAGGCTGCGCACCCATGCGCGCCTGCACCGCCATCGCTACCGCGATGAAGTGTGGTATCTGCTGCAGGATCCCGTGTCTAACCGGGTGCATCGCTTTACGCCTGCCGCACGGCTGGTGATCGCGGCGATGGATGGGAAGCGAACCGTGGAGGATCTCTGGGAGCTGGCGAACAAGCGTCTGGGGGAAGATGCGCCGACGCAGGATGAAATCATCAATCTGCTGGGACAATTGCACGCGGTCGATCTGCTGCAGAGCGATGTTACACCGGATGTGGGTGAACTGTTCGAGCGCGGCGAGCGTGAACACAAGGCGCAGCGAAGGCGCACCTATATGAATCCGATGGCGGTGCGCATCCCGCTTTGGGATCCGGATGATTTTCTGAACCGTTTCCCGAAATTCATCAATCTGTTATGGAGCCGCTGGGGGGCGCTGCTGTGGCTGGTGGTCGTGCTGCCCGCGCTTGTTCTAGTACCCCCACACTGGCAGGAACTCACGCACAATTTTTCCGACCGCGTGCTGGCAGTCCATAATCTTTTCATATTGTGGCTGGTGTTCCCGGTGATCAAGGCGCTGCACGAAATGGGCCATGCTTCAGCGACCAAGGCGGGCGGAGGCGAGGTGCATGACATGGGATTGATTCTGCTGGTGCTGATACCGGTGCCCTATGTCGAGGCTTCTGCAGCCACCGTGTTCAAGTCGAAGCATGAGCGGGCCGTGGTGGGCGCCGCCGGCATGATCGTCGAGGTGTTCATTGCAGCCTTGGCATTTTACCTGTGGATGCTGATCGAGCCCGGAGAGATGCGTGCGATCCTGTTCAATGTGATGCTGATTGCGGGTGTTTCGACGCTGGCCTTCAACGGCAATCCATTGTTGCGTTACGACGGGTATTACATTCTTGCCGATCTGATCGAGATGCCGAATCTTTCCATCCGGTCGCTGCGTTACTGGGAATATCTGATTAAGCGCTATCTTATCGGCATAGCCGATGCGGAACAGCCCCAGGCAACGCGCGGAGAGAAAGCCTGGTTCATGTTTTACGGCCCGGCCTCCGGAATATACCGGGTGTTGGTTACCATTGCCATCGCGATCTTCATCGCCGGCCAGTTTTTTGTGATTGGCGTGATACTCGCGGTCTGGGCCGTGGTGGTGATGGCCATGGTTCCCGTGGTCAAGGGTATACGGTATCTGCTGGTAAGTCCCGCTTTGCATGTGCAGCGCAGGCGTGCGATTGCGATCTCGATGGGTATCGTGGCCGCTCTCGTTGTGTTCTTGTTTGTCATACCTTTGCCTTTCCGTTCGAACGCCGAGGGAGTGATCTGGTTTTCCGACGAGGCGATGGTGCGTGCCGGCGCCAATGGTTTTGTCGGTGAATTCCTGGCAGCGCCGAACTCCCGGGTCCGCAAAGGGGATGCGTTGATCGAATCTTACGATCCCGCTTTGGAAGCCCAGGTCCGCTTGAGCAAAGCCAGAGTGGAAGAACTCGAAGCCGCCTATGACCGTGAATTTGTCCTGGACAGGGCAAGGGCAAATATCATTCGCGAACAGTTGGCCACCGAAAAGGAGGCCTATGAAAGGATACGTGAGCGGGCCGATGGCTTGGTCGTGCATGCCGGTACCGATGGGGTCTTCATTGCACCGCAGGCGGACAATATGCCGGGGCGCTATTACCGCAAGGGGGACCTGCTCGGTTACGTGGTCGAGAAGGGACAGCCGCTCGCCCGCGTGGTGGTGTCGCAGGATGCCGTCGACATGGTTCGATTGGCAACGGATCGCGTGACCGTGCGTCTTGTGCATCGCCCCGATATCGTGGCAGACGGAACGATCGTGCGCCAGACGCCGGCGGGTGTGGAATATCTACCCAGCCGCGCCCTGTCCACGGAAGGCGGCGGGCAGATATCAACCGATCCGCGCGATCAAAAAGGCATCAAGGCACTGCAGCGCATGTTCCAGTTTGATATCAAGCTGAAGGACGATCACGATACCGCATTTTTTGGCGAGCGCGTATACGTGCGTTTCACCCACGAAATGGAGCCGCTCGGGTTGCAATGGTATCGCGGTATCCGTTTGCTGTTCTTGTCGCACTTCAATATCTAGATCGACCATGAACAGGACCAATATTCTGGCAGGTTCGGCTGATTTATCGGCCGCACGACCCTATCCGGAACGCGCCGAGGATCAACTGGGCTGGCATGACCGGACCGCGGAGTTCCTGTTTGCCGCAATGATCGCGCCGCTCAGCGACCGGCTGCGGAATTCCAGGCGCCGGCTGCGGCGCATCGTGGAACTGACCGACAGACACGAGCGTTATTTTCAATCAGTCCCGGACGAGGAACTGGTCGGACGTGCAAAGCGCATGAGGTCGCTGCTTCGCCGCGAAGGATTTGCACCGGAACTTGTTGGGGAGTGTTTTGCATTGGTGCGCGAAGCGGCTTCGCGTACGACGGGCCAGCGTCACTACGCTTCGCAGTTAATGGCTGGCTGGGCGCTGCTGGAAGGCAGACTGGTTGAAATGGCGACCGGCGAGGGCAAGACTTTCGCCGCCACGCTGCCTGCCTGCGCCGTGGCGCTTGCCGGATACCCGGTGCATGTGATCACGGTCAACGATTATCTCGCCAGACGCGATGCGGAAATCATGGCGCCGCTTTACCAGTTCCTTGGATTGACTGTAGGCACCGTGGTGCAGGGCATGCCCAAGCAGGCCAGACGCGAGGCTTATTCGAAATCGGTGACTTATTGCACCAACAAGGAACTGGCATTCGATTATCTGCGGGATGGAACCATGCTCGAGCGCAGGAATAGCCGCTTGCATCTTTCGCTGGAAAGCCTGCGCGGTGACTCTTCACGCGATGACCAGCTGGTATTGCGCGGTCTTTGCTACGCGATCGTAGACGAAGCGGATAGCGTGTTCATCGATGAGGCGCGAACACCCTTGATCCTTTCCTCGGCGATCAGTTCTGCCAGGGAAATGGATGATTACGGGCGCGCCCTCGAATTTGCGCGATCCCTGGTTCTTCAGGAAGATTTCCTGGTGGATATATTCGAACGCCGTGTGGTGCTTACGGAGAACGGAAAGGAAAGACTCGATGCCTACGCAGCCGAGCTTGAATTGGACGGATTGTGGACTTCGCTTCGAGCACGTGAAGAATTGATCCTTCAGGCGCTCAGCGCGCTGACGCTGTACCAGCGCGACCATCATTACGTGGTGAGCGAAAGCAAGGTGCAGATTGTCGACGAATCAACCGGCAGGGTGATGCCGGATCGCTCATGGGAACGCGGTTTGCATCAAATGATCGAGGCGAAGGAAGGCTGCAAACTGACCGAGCGGCGCGAAACGCTTGCCCGCATGACCTATCAGCGCCTTTTTCGCCGGTATATCCGGCTGTCGGGAATGACGGGGACCGCCAGAGAGGTTACGCGCGAAATCAAGTCGGTCTACCGGCTCGGAGTCGCGCGTATTCCGCTGCATAGGCCTTCCCGGCGCGTATATCGGCGCGGGCGTGTTTGTGCGACACTTGAACAAAAATGGAACACCATCGCAGATGTCGTGGAACAGCTGGCCTCGGAAGAGGGCCGTCCGGTGCTGGTTGGCACAAGATCGGTAAAGGCGTCCGAAGAGATCAGCGCCATCCTTGCCCAGCGCGGGATCGAACACGCCCTGCTGAATGCCAAGCAGGATGAATCGGAGGCAGAGGTGATCGCACAGGCCGGCCAGATGGCTCGTGTCACGGTGGCGACGAATATGGCGGGTAGGGGAACCGACATACAACTCGGCCCGGGCGTGGTCGAGAAAGGCGGGCTGCATGTGATCCTGACCGAGTACCATGAATCGCGGAGAATCGACAGGCAGCTTTTTGGACGTTGCGCCCGCCAGGGCGATCCCGGCAGTTGCGAAGCGATCGTTTCGCTGGAAGACGATATCTTTACGGTCTATGCGTCTGCGGCCACGCGGCTTGTCCAAAGGCTGGCCAAGCGCAGGGGGAAATTGCCTGATTTTGTCTACTGGGGATTGAAGGCGTTGGCGCAATTTTCCGCTGAAAGAAGGAATGTATATATTCGGGTACAGAGCATGAAGCTGGACCGGCGACAAAGTCAGGTCCTGGCATTTTCGGGGAGAGGAGAGTGATGCAGGCGCGGCAAGGAACGTCTTCTAGCGTTGTCGGGGGGATCGGTTGCGGCTTGGTGCTCGTGTTCGGCTTTCCAATCGCGGGTTGGTCCGAATCATTTGAGTGTTTGATCGAGCCCAACCAGGTGGTGGAGATCCGCAGTGCTGCCGAAGGGATCATCGAAAGGGTCAACGTGCAGCGCGGCGACCGGGTGAAAGTGGGAGAAACACTGGTCCAGCTTGAATCCAGCGTCGAGAAGTCCGCAGCAGATATGGCCAGGTACCGGTCGCAAATGGAGGGTCGGATCGCGTCATCGAAGAACCGCCTGGAATTTGCAACCAAGAAACTCAACCGCGCCCAGGAATTGCAAAAGCAGAATTTCGTTTCTGCGCAGGCGGCGGATGAAGCGGAGGCTGAAAAGAAGATCGCGGAAGGGGAGTTGAAGGATGCCATTGAAAACCAGGAGCTCGCCAAGCGCGATTATCAGCATGCGATCGATATATTGAGCCTGCGCACGCTGCGCAGTCCGCTCAATGGCGTGGTCGTCGACCGCATGCTGAATCCCGGAGATCTTGCGGAATCCGGCACGGGAAGGAAACCCATCCTGAAGATCGCCCAAATCGATCCGCTGCTTGTCGAAGTGGCGTTGCCTTTGGAGGCTTATGGCAAACTGCGCGTCGGGATGTCAGGCATCGTGACCCCGGAAGGGCTGAAGGGTCATTATTCCGCCGTGATCACGGTGGTCGACAGCGTAGTAGATGCGGCAAGCGGAATGTTTGGCGTGCGCCTGGAGATGAAGAACCGCAAGGCGTCGGTTCCCGGGGGCATACGCTGCAAGGTGGAGTTCCCGTCGCTCAAAACAATGGCGCCAAAGGCGGCAAAACTGAATTGAGCCGGCGGAATCCGATGACTGTCTTTCCGCTTCTGCGGAACTATACCCGCGGGTACGTGTCTTCCATGCTCAATAACCTATCTTTACGGTAAATCGGTTCACAGCCGAGTCAGAATCCAGTAAAGTGCTACCCTTGTTCCTAACGATAAGAGCAAAAACATGAGTGATAAAGGACAACATCTGCAGGACCCGTTTCTCAATATGCTGCGCAAGGAGCATGTACAGGTTGCGATCTATCTGGTTAACGGCATCAAACTGCAAGGCCAGGTCGAGTCGTTCGATCAATACGTGGTGCTGTTGAAAAATACGATTACCCAGATGGTCTATAAGCATGCGATTTCAACCATAGTCCCGGTACGCGCTGTCAGCATTCCCCACGACGAAGCTGAGTAATGCGGCAGTCTGCCGGTTCGGACGGCGCGATACTGGTCAGTATAGACTTTGGCGACAGCGATCACAGCGAGAGCCTGACCGAGCTGCGCTTGCTGGCGGAAACGGCAGGCGTGCGTGCTTTGGCGATCGTCGAAGCCAGGCGTCAGCGTCCCGATGCGGCGCTGTTTGCGGGCAGCGGCAAAGTGCAGGAGATCGCCGAACTGGCAGAACGATTGCACGCCCCGCTCGTCATCTTCAATCACGATCTTACCCCGGCGCAGATGCGCAACCTCACGGAAAAGCTGGGGACGCGCGTGATCGACCGGACCATGCTGATCCTGGACATCTTCGCGCAGCGCGCGCAAAGCCATGAAGGCAAGGTCCAGGTGGAGCTGGCGCAACTCAATTATCTTGCGACGCACCTGGTTGGCATGAACCAGGACATGGGGCAGCAGAAACATGCCGTGGGCGCGCGCGGTCCGGGTGAAACCAAGCTGGAACTGGACAGGCGCAAACTGGGCAAACGCGTTCACTTGTTGAAGGAGCGCCTGGAGAAACTCAAGCATCAGCGCGACGTCCGGCGCCGCGCGCGCAGTCGTGCCGACGTGTTCTCGGTCTCTATCGTCGGCTACACCAATGCGGGCAAATCCACGCTGTTCAACCGGCTGACCCGGGCCGGCGTGTATGTGGCCGATCAATTGTTCGCCACGCTCGATACCACTTCGCGGCGCATGTTCACGGAAGATTCCGGCCTGCGGGAGGGTGATGCCGCAGGCATCGGGTACCCGCCGGCGTCCCCCTTGCGGGAGGAGATCGTAGTATCGGATACGGTCGGTTTTATCAGGCATTTGCCGCACTCGCTGGTTGCCGCGTTCCGCAGCACGCTGGAAGAAACGATACAGGCCGATCTGTTGCTGCATGTGGTGGACGCCAATCATCCCAATCGCGACGATCAGATCGCCGAGGTGAACAAGGTGTTGGTTGAGATCGGCGCGGCAAACATTCCGCAAGTGCTGGTATTGAACAAGATCGACCTGCTGGCTGCGCCAAGACCGGACGAAGTCCGAGTGTCAGGCGGCGTCCCCCTTGCGGGGGCTGTGCCGCCCGGCGTGCAACGGGATGATTATGGTAGAATTGCGCGCGTATTTCTGAGTGCCAAAAGCGGCGCGGGTCTGGACGGGTTGCGGCTGGCCTTGTCGGAAGCCAGGACCGGGCGCCAGGCCGCCGCAGCTAGTGAAATCCAAACCTAATCAAGCGAGTGAAAAATATGGCGTTGAATGATCCGCAATGGGGCAACAAGAACGGCGGCCCGCCCGATCTGGAAGAATTGCTGCGCAAGTTCAATGCGAAGATCTCCTCCGTGTTTGGCGGAAAAGGCGGGTCGGGCAAACCCGGCGGCGGAGAGCCGGTGCACGGATTTGGCGGCGGCATGGGCTTGATCGCAGCGATCGTCGTGTTGATCTGGGTGGGCAGCGGCTTTTATATAGTCGATGCCAGCCAGCGCGGCGTGGTGTTGCGCTTTGGCAAATTGACAGAAACGACCATGCCCGGCCCGCGGTGGCATCTGCCGTTCCCGATCGAAACCGTGGAGATCGTCAATTTGAGCCAGGTTCGCACCGTGGAAATCGGCTATCGCGATAACGTCAAAAACAAGATATTAAATGAATCCTTGATGCTGACCGACGATGAGAACATCATCGACATCCAGTTCGCGGTTCAATACTTCCTGAAAGACCCCGCCGATTATCTGTTCAACAACCGCATGCCGGATGAAAATGTGCACCAGGTGGCCGAAGCGGCGATACGCGAGGTGGTCGGCAAGAACAAGATGGATTTCGTTCTGTATGAAGGGCGCGAGCAGGTGACGGCGGAGACGACCAAGCTGATGCAGAGCATCCTTGACCGCTATAAATCAGGCATTCTGATCAGCAAAGTTACCATGCAAAACGCGCAGCCGCCCGAACAGGTGCAGGCGTCCTTTGACGATGCGGTGAAGGCCGGGCAGGACCGGGAGCGGCAGAAGAACGAAGGCCAGGCTTACGCCAACGATGTGATACCGCGCGCCAGCGGTACCGCTGCGCGCCTGATACAGGAATCGCAGGGCTACAAACAAAGCGTGATCGCCAATGCCGAAGGCGATGTCAGCCGCTTCAAGCAGATCCTGGTCGAATATGAAAAGGCCCCCGCCGTCACGCGCGAGCGCATGTATCTGGACATGATGCAGCAGGTGATGGGCAATGTCAGCAAGGTGATGGTCGATCAGAAGAACGGCAACAGCCTGCTGTACCTGCCGCTGGATAAACTGATCCAGGCCTCCCGTCCCGGCGCTGCGGACACGGACTTGCAGCCGGCGGCGAAAGCCGACACATCGCAGGGCAATGACAATGCTGCGGCACAGCGCGCGCGCGATTCGCTGCTCAGCCGCGACCGGGAGGCACGCTGATGAAAAGGAATATTGGAAATGCGCTGATCGTTTTGGCCGTTGCGCTGATCCTGTTGAGCATGGGCATGTTCGTGGTTGACCAGCGCCAGAACGCGATCGTGTTCCAGTTGGGCGAAGTGGTCAGTGTCAAAACCGAGCCGGGCCTGTATTTCAAGGTGCCGCTGATGCAGAACGTGCGCTTCTTCGATTCGCGCATCCTCACGCTGGACACCGGGGAACCGGAGCGCTACATCACGTCGGAAAAGAAGAACGTGCTGGTGGATTCTTTCGTCAAGTGGCGCATTGCGGACGTCAAGCAATACTATATCAGCGTCGGCGGCGACGAATTGCGCGCCAAGACACGTCTCATGCAGACCATCAATTCCAGCATGCGCGAGGAATTCGGCAAGCGCAGCATCCATGATGTCATTTCCGGAGAGCGCGATCAGATCATGCAGGCGGTGCTGCAGAAAACCGAGGCCGATGCCAGCAAGATCGGCGTGCAAGTGCTGGATGTGCGCCTCAAGCGCGTGGATTTTCCCACCGAGATCAGCGATTCGGTATACCGGCGTATGGAAGCCGAACGCAAGCGCGTCGCCAACGAGCTGCGCGCGACCGGCGCGGCTGAAAGCGAGAAGATCAAGGCGGATGCCGACAAGCAGCGCCAGGTGATCTTGGCAGAGGCTTACCGCGAAGCGCAGAAGACCAAAGGCGAGGGCGATGCCAGGGCGACCGCCCTGTATGCGGCCACGTTTGGCCGCGATCCCGAGTTCTACGCGTTCTACCGCAGCCTCGAAGCCTACAAGCAGAGCTTCAAGGACAAGAACGACGTGATGGTGCTGGATCCGAGTTCGGCATTCTTCAAGTATCTGAAATCTCCAAGCAGTGCCGGAAAGTAGTGTGCTCGATTATTGGCTGCTCGGTTTGGCGATGATGCTGGTGATCGAGGGAATGTTGCCATTCGCGCTGCCCCGATTGTGGCGCGAGACCTTTCGCAAGCTGGTCCTGCTGACGGATGGACAATTGCGCTTTGTCGGCATCACAGCGATGCTCGCCGGAATTATTTTGCTTTATTGGATCAAGTGATGCAAAACTGGCTGCTTCCCGAATACGTGGACGACATGCTGCCCGACGAGGCCTGGGGCATCGAAGGATTGCGCGCGCAATTTCTCGACCTGATGCGCAAGTCGGGATACCAATTGGTTGCGCCGCCGCTGCTGGAATACGCAGAGTCGTTGCTGATCGACGGCAGCGCCGACATGGATCTGCGGACCTTCAAGCTGGTCGACCAGTTGAGCGGGCGCACCCTTGCGTTGCGCGCCGACATCACGCCGCAAGTGGCGCGCATCGATGCGCATCTGCTCAACCGCCAGGGCGTGGTACGCCTGTGTTATGCCGGCAGCGTGCTGCACACCCAGCCGATCGGGCTGACGCGCACCCGCGAACTTCTGCAGATCGGCGCCGAGCTTTACGGTCATGGCGGATTGGAAAGCGATCTGGAGATACAGCGGCTGATGCTGCAATCGCTGGCCTTGCTCGGTGTCGGCAACGTCCATCTCGACCTTGGCCATGTCGGGGTGTTCCGCGCGCTGGCCGGACATGCCAGGCTCGGCAAAGATGTTGAAAGCAAGTTGTTCACGGCGCTGCAAGGCAAGGATAGCGCATCCTTGCAAATTCTGGTGCAACCCCTGGATGCAAAACTGTGCAACGCCTTGATGGCTTTGCCGGCACTGTATGGAAAATGCGACCAGGTGTTGGCCAAGGCGCGCAAGATGTTGCCGGATTATGCCGAGGTGCGTTCGGCGCTGGATGACCTGCAGAATATTTCCGCCAGATTGCAACCTCTGGTATCCAGCGTGGGCATCGATCTCGCCGACCTGCGCGGTTATCACTATCACAGCGGCATGGTGTTCGCCGCCTACCATGCCGGCAGCCACGATGCGATCGCGCTGGGCGGGCGCTACGACAATCTTGGCAAATGCTTCGGCCGTGCGCGCGCCGCGACTGGATTCAGCATGGACTTGCGCCGGTTGTTTCGCCTTCTTCCCCGGAAATCGTCCAAGCCGGGCATCTGCGCGCCGCGCGTGGACGATGCCGCGTTGGTCGAGAAGATCGCGCAGCTGCGCGCTGCGGGCGAAACGGTGGTGGTGGATCTGCTGGGCGATGCGGCCTTGCGCGCGGAACTGCAGTGCGACCGCGAGCTGGTGTTGCGCGATGGCGTGTGGCAGGTCGTCGAAAGTTGAGTTTTAAGGAATGAAATCATGCAATTGAATGCTCAAAAAATTCAGAGTTCGCTCAAATGCAAGGCGCGGGAAAAATTGCGCCGCACCGCATATAACTGATATGTAAGCAAGAATTTTTTCCCGTAACACAGCAGTTGAGATGAAATCTGGATTTTTGAGGTGCCCTAATGGCTAAGAATGTAGTGGTGATCGGCACCCAATGGGGTGATGAGGGCAAGGGCAAGATCGTCGATTGGTTGACCGATCATGCGCGGGGCGTGGTCCGTTTCCAGGGCGGCCATAACGCCGGCCATACGCTGGTGATCGGCGGCAACAAAACCGTGCTGCACCTGATCCCTTCCGGCATCCTGCGCGAACATGTGATGTGCTACATCGGCAACGGCGTGGTGTTGTCTCCTTCCGCATTGCTGAAGGAAATGGACGAATTGCAGCAAGCCGGGATTGATGTTTACAACCGCCTGAAGATCTCCGAAGCTTGCCCGTTGATCCTGCCCTATCACGGTGCGATCGACAATGCCCGCGAACTGGCCAAAGGCGCCGCGAAGATCGGTACCACCGGGCGCGGCATCGGCCCGGCCTATGAAGACAAGGTGGCGCGCCGCGCGATCCGTTTGCAGGACATCTTTTTCCGCGAACGCTTTGCCGCCAAACTGGGCGAGGTTCTGGACTATCACAACTTCGTGCTGAAGAATTTCTTCAATGCCGAAACCGTGGACTTCCAGAAGCTGCTGGACGACACGCTGGAACTCGCGGAACGCATCAAACCGCTGGTGATGGATGTGCCGCGCGCTTTGTACGAAGCCAGCCAGGCCGGTCACAGCCTGCTGTTCGAAGGCGCGCAGGGCGCGCTGCTGGATATCGATCACGGCACTTATCCGTTCGTCACGTCGAGCAACTGTATCGCCGGCGCAGCCTGTGCCGGGGCGGGAGTCGGCCCGCAAATGCTGCACTATGTGCTGGGCATCACCAAGGCATACACCACGCGCGTGGGGTCGGGGCCGTTCCCGACCGAGCTGTATGACGCGGTGGACAAACGCGACCCGATCGGGGAAGGCCTGGCGAAACGCGGCCACGAGTTCGGGTCCACCACCGGCCGCGCGCGGCGTTGCGGCTGGTTCGACGCGGCGGCGTTGAAACGCTCCATCCAGATCAACGGCGTGTCGGGCTTGTGCGTCACCAAACTGGATGTGATGGATGGCATGGAAACCGTGCGCATCGGCGTGGGCTACCGGATCAACGGCGTCGAAAGCGATATTTTGCCTGCCGGCGCGGATGCACTGGCAGACTGCCAGGCAGTGTATGAGGAAATGCCGGGCTGGAAGGAGAGCACCCTGGGCGCGCAGCACTATAAAGAGCTGCCCAAGGCCGCGCGCGATTATCTCGAGCGCATCGCCGGGGTTTGCGGAGTACCGGTCGACATGGTTTCGACCGGCCCCGATCGGGACGAGACGATCGTCTTGCGCCATCCGTTCGAATAATTCCAATCCGATTTCATCGGTGAAACTGCGTTGGTTTCCTCAAGTCAGGGTCAATCCAGAAATCATGGCAACGCGGTCGCTTTGCGTTCATGTTTTTGATGGTCTTAATCGGGTGCCCGGAACAAGCGTTTCTCTTGCTCCGGGCACGAAAAGAAGAATGGCCCGCTGGCGCGAGCCAATTTATGTAATGGTGCCCAGAAGAGGACTCGAACCTCCACACCTTGCGGCACACGGACCTGAACCGTGCGCGTCTACCAATTCCGCCATCTGGGCCTGAAGAACTTCGCTGAAGTTTTGCGAAGGCGCGCAATTTAATTGTTAAAGGATACATTGTCAATGAGAAATAAAAAGAATATACGCAAACAAGACCCGTATTTGGAGAGGGAACGGGAGCAATACGAGCATCCCTTGCCAAGCCGTGAATTCGTATTGCAGACACTCACCGAGCTGGGTGCTCCGGTGAGCGAGGAAGAACTGCTGAAGTTGCTGCATATCGAAGCGGACGAGGAGGATTTGTTTTTGCGCCGGTTGCGCGCGATGGAACGCGACGGGCAGATCATGCGCAACCGCAAACGCGACATCTGCGTGGTCGAAAAACTCGACCTGATCAAGGGTAAGGTGCAAGGCCATCCAGACGGCTTCGGTTTCCTGATCCCGGAAGACGGCAGGCCGGACATGTTCCTCAGCGAGAAGGAGATGCACCAGGTGCTGCATGGAGACGTGGTCATGGTGCGCCAGAGCGGCGTGGACCGGCGCGGGCGCCCGGAAGCAAAGATCGTCGAGGTGCTGGAGCGCGCCAATAACCGCGTGGTAGGACGTTTGTACGACGAGCACGGCATCAACTTCGTCGTGGCCGAGAACCGCCGCATCACCCAGGACATCCTGGTCGCTCCGGGCGAAGCCGGCGGCGCCCGGCCCGGACAGGTGGTGGTGCTGGAGATCCTGCAGCAACCCGACAAGCATGCGCAGCCGATCGGCCGCATCGTCGAAGTGCTGGGGAACTATGCCGATCCCGGCATGGAGATCGAGATCGCGTTGCGCAAGCATGATCTGCCTTACGAATTTCCCAAGGATGCAGAACGCCAGGCCAAGGCGATCTCACCGACGGTCGCTGCAGCAGACTGGGCCGGACGCGAGGATATACGCAATCTGCCGCTGGTCACCATCGACGGCGAGACCGCGCGCGATTTCGACGATGCGGTGTATTGCGCGCCGGAAAAAGGCGGCTACCGCCTGGTGGTGGCGATCGCCGATGTCAGCCATTACGTGCAGACCGGCGATGCGCTGGATCGCGAGGCGATCAACCGCGGCAACTCGGTGTATTTCCCGCGCCGCGTGATCCCGATGCTGCCGGAAGAACTTTCCAACGGCCTGTGTTCGCTGAATCCGCAGGTGGACCGGCTGTGCATGGTGTGCGACATGCATATCAGTGGCAGCGGCCAGATCGAAAAATACCGATTCTATCCTTCGGTGATGCATTCCAAAGCGCGGCTGACCTACAACCAGGTCGCCACGATGCTGGCCGAGCCGGATGGCGACCTGGCCCGAGCGAATGCGATCATCGTCCCGCATCTGCAGCATCTATACGAGTTGTTCAGGAAATTGTTGAAGGCGCGCGAGAAGCGCGGCGCCATCGACTTCGAGACGATCGAGACGCAGATGATCTTCACCGACCAGGGCAAGATCGAGCGCATCGTGCCGGTGGTGCGCAACGATGCGCACAAACTGATCGAGGAATGCATGCTGGCGGCCAACGTCTGCGCGGCGGGCTATTTGCACGAACACGGACATACCGTGCTGTATCGCATCCATGAAGGGCCGACCCCGGAGAAACTGGAAGCGCTGCGCGAATTCATGAAGGAGTTCGGCCTGCAGCTGACCGGCGGAGACGATCCGCAAGCGGCCGATTATTCCAAGCTGCTCAAGCGCATCAAAGGCCGCCCCGATGCCGGCCTGCTGCAAATGGTGATGCTGCGCTCGCTGCGCCAGGCCAGATACGAGCCGGAGAACGTCGGGCATTTCGGCTTGGGCTACGAGGCCTATACGCACTTCACCTCGCCGATCCGCCGCTACCCGGATCTGCTGGTGCATCGCGCGATCAAGGCGGTATTGAAGGGCAAACAATACAAGCCGGCGCAGAAATGGGCCGAACTGGGCGCGCATTGCTCGATGACCGAGCGACGTGCCGATGATGCGACCCGCGATGTCGAGGCCTGGCTGAAATGTTTTTATATGCGCGACCATCTGGGCAGCGTGTTCACGGGATCCGTATCTTCGGTCACCAGTTTCGGCTTGTTCGTATCGCTGGACGACCTGTACGTCGAGGGCCTGGTGCATATCTCCGAACTGGGCAAGGATTATTACCAGTTCGATGCCGCCAAGCATCAATTGCTTGGCGAGCGCACGGGGCAACGCTATCGACTGGGAGACCGGGTGCAGGTGCGTGTCGTGAAGGTCGACATGGAGAGCACCAAGATCGACTTCGTGCTGGATGAACTGCTCGAAGAAACCGGGCATGGGCATGCGCCCAAGGTTCATGCAACCAGGAGCGGCAAGAAATCTGCCGAAAATAAAGCCTTCAAGGGCAAAACCGGAAGCAAGAAGCATCGTGGCTGATCTGCGCCTGATCTACGGATTTCACGCGGTCACGTCGCGCATCCGCCAGAATCCGGATGGCGTGCTGGAAATCTATCTGCAGGCGCAACGCCAGGACCCGCGCATGCGCGATCTGATCAAGCTCGCCGAAGCGAATGGCGTGCGTGTGATACCGGTGGAGGCAAAGCGTCTTGATGGCATGGCGGGCCACGCGCGCCATCAGGGTGTCGCCGCGCGTGTCGATGCTTCGCGCCGTGTGCAGCATCTGGAAGATGTGCTGGATACGCTGGAAGAGCCGCCCTTGCTGCTGGTACTGGATGGCGTGCAGGACCCGCATAATCTTGGCGCATGTCTGCGCAGCGCCGATGCATTCGGCGTGCATGCGGTGATCGCGCCCAAGGACCGCGCCGTAGGAATCACCGCGACGGTGGAAAAGGTCGCTTGCGGCGCGGCGGAGACTGTCCCCTACATCACCGTCACCAATCTTGCGCGCACGCTGCGCGATCTGAGAGAACGGGATATCTGGGTGGTCGGCGCGGCAAGCGAAGCGGAGCGGGATCTGAACAACTTCAAACACAAAGGCGCGCTGGCCTGGGTGCTGGGCGCGGAAGGGGAAGGCCTGCGGCGTCTGACGCGCGAGACTTGCGACGAGTTGGTCCGCATCCCGATGTTGGGCAGCGTGGAAAGCCTGAATGTCTCCGTCAGCGCCGGCATCTGCCTGTTCGAGGCAAGGCGACAGCGGAGTGTCAGCAACTAATCCCGGTAGCACTCCCACTACCTTCTTCTTCGGGCGTAGAATACCCACTTCTAGAGTAGTTCCAAGTTTGGTACCAACCGCGAGTTGCCGGATAACATCGGGAGTGCACCATGATATTTCGTGATCGGGAAGATGCAGCGCGCCGGCTGGCGGAAGCGCTTGCGCAATATCGCGGCCAGAACCCGCTGGTGCTGGCGATTCCGCGCGGTGCGGTGCCGATGGCGAAGATCATCGCCGATGCGCTGGGCGGCGAAGTCGACGTGGTGCTGGTGCGCAAACTGCGCGCGCCGGGCAATCCGGAATTCGCGATCGGTTCGGTCGACGAGACCGGCTGGACCTATCTCGGCGATTACGCCGGGCGGGTTGGGGGCAGTTCCGAATACATCGAAGCCGAGAAGGAAACGCAGCTCAAGGTGATGCGCGAACGGCGCGCCAGCTACACGCCGATACGTCCGCCGCATGACCCGTCGGGGCGCATCGTCATTGTGATAGACGACGGCCTGGCCACCGGTTCGACGATGATCGCGGCATTGCACTCGCTGCGCGCGCGCTCCCCGAAAAGACTGATCTGCGCCGTGCCGGTGGCCCCGCCGGATACACTGGAAAAAGTGAAGCCCTACGCCGACGAAGTGGTGTGTCTGAGCGCACCGGCGATGTTTTATGCGGTCGGACAGTTCTACCAGTCCTTCAATCAGGTCAGTGACGAGGAAGTGATCAGGCTGCTTGGAGCGACTTGAATGGAGCATCTCCCCGGTGAAGTCTTGGCGCCGGAATACAACTTCAATGCAGGCAAGGAGCAAAATTGGATGACGAAGCCAGTTCCCTGAAGCACGATTCCCTGAATTCCGGCTCATTGAATCCCGGTTTCCCGAATCTCGGTGAAATCGTTTCGGTGCGCGGCAGCGTCGTAGATGTTCGTTTCGACAAGTACCTGCCGCCGATCTACACGCTGCTGCGCGCCGGCAGCGAGAGACATATCGCGATCGAGGTGCTGGCGCAGCTCGATGCGCATCGGGTGCGCGGCGTCGCGCTGACGCCGACCGAAGGATTGGCGCGCGGCATGGTCGTGGAAGATACCGGCGGGCCGCTGAAGGCGCCGGTCGGCAAGTCCATCCTGTCGCGCATGTTCGACGTGTTCGGCAACGTCATCGACCGTCATCCTGCGCCGGTGGGTGTCGAATGGCGCAGCGTCCATCATTCCCCGCCGCCACTGGCGCGGCGCTCGACCCAATCCGAGATCTTCGAAACCGGCATCAAGGTGATCGACGTGCTGGCGCCGCTGGAGCGCGGCGGGAAGGCCGGCCTGTTCGGCGGGGCGGGAGTCGGCAAGACCGTGCTGCTCAGCGAGATGATCCACAACATGGTCGGGCATCACGAAGGCGTGAGCATCTTTTGCGGTATCGGCGAACGCTGCCGCGAAGGCGAGGAACTGTACCGCGACATGAAACAGGCCGGCGTGCTCCCCAATATGGTGATGGTGTTCGGCCAGATGAACGAGCCGCCCGGCAGCCGCTTCCGCGTCGGTCATACCGCGCTGACGATGGCGGAATATTTCCGCGACGGGGAGCACCGCGATGTGCTGCTGCTAATCGACAACATCTTCCGTTTCATCCAGGCTGGCTCCGAGATCTCCGGCCTGATGGGGCAGATGCCGTCGCGTATGGGCTATCAGCCCACGATGGGCACCGAATTGTCGAGCCTGGAAGAACGCATCGCCAACACCGACACCGGCGCGATCACGTCGATCCAGGCGGTGTACGTCCCCGCCGACGACTTCACCGACCCGGCTGCGGTCCACACCTTCTCGCACCTGTCCGCATCCATCGTGCTGTCGCGCAAGCGGGCGAGCGAGGGCTTGTACCCGGCGATCGATCCGCTGCAGTCCGGTTCCAAGATGGCCACGCCCGGCATCGTCGGCGAGCGCCACTATGCGCTGGCGCAGCAGATCAGGAATACGCTCGCGCAATACGATGAACTGAAGGACATCATCGCGATGCTCGGGCTGGAACAATTGTCGGCGACCGATCGCGCCACGGTTGCGCGCGCGCGGCGGCTGGAACGTTTCCTTACCCAGCCGTTTTTTACCACCGAACAGTTCAGCGGCATCCAGGGCAGGCTGGTCGGCCTCAAGGATGCGCTCGACGGATGCGAGCGCATCCTGCGCGACGAATTCAAGGATGTGCCGGAAAGCGCGCTGTACATGATCGGGGCGGTCGACGAGGCATGGCAGAAGATGAAGGATGAACAGTCTTCATCTTCATCAAACAAACAGAAAGCGGTGGCGGCATGAACACGGTGCGCGAAGCGGCGGCAACAAAGTCAGGCAATCCACTATGCGGCAAGTCGCATGTGGAGTTGACACTGCGGGCAATGCCGCCTGTCACCTCCTCCCGCAATCGGCTGGCTACGCCAGTAACGTGTCGGAGGCGCGCATGAAGCTCAAAGTGCTGTTGCCCTACCAGGTGTTCGCCGAGATCGGTGATGTGCTCCGCATCGTCGCAGAGACACCTCAGGGTTCGTTCGGGCTGTTGCCGCGCCGGCTCGATTGCGTGGCAGAACTGGAGCCGGGGATACTGACTTACGAAACGAAGGCGGACGGCGAAGTCTACGTCGCGGTGGACGCGGGCATCCTGGTGAAGGCCGGAACGGACGTGCTGGTATCGGTGCGCAACGCGATCGGCGGCACCGACCTGGGCAAGCTGCGCGCGGCGGTTGCGCAGGAGTTCGTCAACCTGGACGAGAACGAGCGCCAGGTGCGCGCGGTGCTGGCCCGGCTGGAGAGCGGCTTCGTGCGCCATTTCACGGAGTATCATCGTGCCTGAAGACGACGGCAAGGAATTTGCCCGCCAGGTCGGTGCGAAGGAGTCGCGCAAGCTGAGGGCGCAGCGCAGGGTCATGCACACGGTGTGGTCGGGATTGGGCATGATGGGGCTGGTCGGGTGGTCGATCGTGGTGCCGACCCTCATTGGCGCAGCGTTCGGTATCTGGCTGGACAAACGCTATCCTGCCGCCCAATCATGGATGGTCACGTTTCTGTTTATCGGCCTGGCCATCGGCTGCCTGAACGCATGGCACTGGGTGGCCAAGGAACAACGGGACATCCGCGCGGAACAGGAAGAACCGGATCATGCGGGAGATGCAGATGAATGAACTGGTGCAGATCGTGATGGTGTTGCTCGCAGGCATGCTGCTCGGCGCGCTGTTCTTTGGTGGCCTGTGGTGGACGGTGCGAAAGGGGCTCTCGGCCAGACAACCCGCGCTGTGGTTCGGCGCCAGCCTGCTGGTGCGGACGGCTGTCGTGCTGGCCGGATTTTATTTTATTGCGGGCCCGGACTGGAAGCGCCTGCTGCTGTGCCTGTTTGGCTTCATCGTCGCGCGCTTCATGGTCATGCGCGTCACCGGCGCAAGAAGAATGGCGGGGGTTGGCCATGCGCCTTAGCTCCGACGAACTGATCCTGTGGCAATGCGGGTTCTTCAAGATCAACGCAACGATCGTCACGACCTGGGTGCTGATGGCAGTGCTGGTCATCGTCTCGCGGCTGGTCACGCGCAACCTCGAGCGCCGGCTGCACATCTCGCGCTGGCAGAGCCTGCTCGAAGTGATCGTGGTGACGACACGCAAGCAGATCTGGGAAGTCGGATTGCGCCAACCGGAAAGGTACATGGGTTTCCTCGGCACACTGTTCCTGTTCATCGCGTTGTCCAACCTGTGCACCATCTTTCCCGGTTATGAGCCGCCGACCGGTTCGCTGTCGACCACCGCGGCGCTGGCGCTGTGCGTGTTCATCGCGGTGCCGCTGTATGGTATCGCCGAGAGCGGCTTTGGCGTCTATCTGCGCTCGTACCTGAAGCCCACCCCCCTGATGCTACCGTTCAACTTGATCAGCGAACTGTCGCGCACGCTCGCGATGGCGATCCGCCTGTTCGGCAACATCATGAGCGGCACGATGATCCTCGCGATTCTGCTGACCGTCTCCCCGTTCCTGTTCCCGATCGTGATGAGCCTGCTCGGCCTGCTCACCGGCATGGTGCAGGCCTACATCTTCAGCATCCTCGCCACGGTGTACATCGCTGCGGCGACGCGCGCGCGGGAGGAGGCCGAGGCATGACCCGGACTATCGGATTTTCATTCAGGCTGCGCGAATCCTCTCCCGGCCTTGCGGCCACCCTCTCCCGCGAGCGGGAGAGGGAACGACAATATTCCCCTCTCACACTTGTGGGAGAGGGGCGGGGGAGAGGGACCAGCGTCGTGAATGATATAACTTGGCAATAATTACAGCGAAAGGACACATCATGGATAGCACAACCCTCATCGCGATGGCCTCGATCGTCACCGCCGGCCTGACGATCGCCATCGGCGGAATCGGACCGGCTCTCGGCGAAGGCCGCGCGGTCTCCACGGCACTGAGTTCGCTGGCCCAGCAGCCGGACGCCGCCACGACGATCACGCGCACGCTGTTCGTAGGCCTGGCGATGATCGAATCCATCGCGATCTACGCCTTCGTGGTCTCGATGATCCTGATCTTCGCCAACCCGTTCTGGAACAGTGTGATTACCCAAGCAGCAAAATAAGGGACTGAGTGATGTTAATCGACTGGTTTACGGTTATTGCTCAGGCTGTAAATTTTTTAATCCTGGTCTGGCTGATGAAGCGCTTCCTGTATCAGCCCATCCTCAAGGCGCTCGACGCACGCGAGCAACGCATCGCGGCGCAGCTCGCGGATGCGGATGCGAAAAAGGCCGAGGCGCTGGCCGAGCGCGAGGAATTCAAGCGCAAGAATGAAGCGTTCGATCAACAGCGAGATGGCCTGTTAAGCAAGGCGACCAACGACGCAGCCGCGGAGCACAGCCGGCTGCTGGAAGAGGCACGCAAGGATGCCGGCGACCTGCGCGGCAAGTTGCAGGACAAGCTGGGCAACGAATTCCGCAACCTCCATGACGAGATCGCGCGCAGGACTCAGGCCGAGGTGTTCGCGATCGCGCGCAAGACATTGTCCGAGCTTTCCGGGGCCAGCCTGGAACAACGCATGGTTGAGGTGTTCGTCCAGCGCCTGCGCGGGCTGAATGACAGCGAGCGCGGCAAACTGGCCGCCATCGTGGCACAGGACATCATCATCGTGCGCAGTGCGTTCGAATTGCCGCAGCCTCAGAAGACCATGATAGAAGAAGCCATCCGGACAACGCTCGGCACAAGAAATCCGTTCCAGTTCGAGATCGTGCCCAACCTGATCGGCGGCATCGAGCTGATCCTGCATGGACAAAAGGTCGCGTGGAGCATCTCGGATCATCTCGATATGCTGGAAAAGGAACTGGCCACTTTATTGAAGACACGTCAGGAAAAAAAAGCCAGTACCAATATTCTCTCCCCCTTGCAGGGGGAAGGAGCGAATGCTCGATCGAGCAGAAAATAAGAAATGAACATGCCAGCGCAAAACCTGCAAACCACCATAGACCGAACCTTCGCCGACCTCGACCAGGCGCGCGAAGGACAGACACAGCAACTGGATGCGCGCGAGATCGGCATCATTACCAGCCTGTCCACCGGCATCGCGCGGGTATCGGGCCTGCCCGACGTGTGTTACGAGGAAGTGGTGAAATTTCCCGGTGAACTTTACGGCATCGCCTTCAACGTCGACGAGGACGAGATCGGCGTCGTGCTGCTCGGCGACTACTGGCATCTGCATGCGGGGGACGAGGTGGAGCGTCGCGGCCATGTGATGGACGTGCCGGTCGGCGATGGACTGATCGGGCGCGTCGTCAATCCGCTCGGCCGCCCGCTCGACGGCAAAGGGCCGGTGATCTCCGGCAAGCGCATGCCGATCGAACGTCCCGCGCCGCACATCATGGACCGCGCGCCGGTCACCGTGCCATTGCAGACCGGCATCAAGGTCATCGACGCGCTGATCCCGATCGGACGCGGCCAGCGCGAACTGATCCTCGGCGACCGGCAGACCGGCAAGACTGCCATCGCGATCGACACGATACTCAACCAGCGCGGCCAGGATGTGCTGTGCGTGTATTGCGCGATCGGCCAGCGCGCCTCCGCGGTGGCCAAGGCCGTCGCCGACCTGCGCGACAACGGCGCGATGGAATACACCGTCGTCGTTGTCACCGAGGGCAACGACCCGCCCGGCCTGTCCTACATCGCGCCGTATGCCGCGACCAGCATCGCCGAATATTTCATGCAGCAGGGCCGCGACGTGCTGATCGTGTACGACGACCTGACCAATCATGCGCGCGCCTATCGCGAACTTTCATTGTTGTTGCGCCGCCCGCCCGGACGCGAGGCCTATCCCGGCGACATCTTCTACATCCATTCGCGCTTGCTGGAACGCGCCACGCATCTGTGCGAGGAACTCGGTGGCGGCTCGCTCACCGCGCTGCCGATCATCGAGACCGAGGCGCAGAACATCGCCGCCTACATCCCGACCAACCTGATCTCGATCACCGACGGGCAGGTGTATCTGTCGCCCAACTTGTTCTCGCTCGGCATCCTGCCTGCGGTCGATGTCGGCAAGTCGGTGTCGCGCGTCGGCGGTCAGGCGCAGCGCGCCGCCTACCGCGCGGTGTCGGGCGCGCTCAAGCTCGCCTATGCGCAGTTCGAGGAACTGGAAACCTTCGCGCGCTTCGGCACGCGGCTCGACGAGGCCACGCGCAAGGTCATCGAGCACGGGCGGCGCGTGCGCGCCTGCCTCAAGCAGCCGGAATTCGAGCCGGTGTCCGTGCCCGGACAGATCGCCGTGCTGCTGGCGCTGACCGGCAGGTTGTTCGACGACGTGCCGCTGGAGCACATGCGCGAGGCCGAGCTGGCGCTGCGCAAAGCGGCGGACGGATTCCCCGCCGACCTGGTCAAGCGCCTCACCTCAGTCGAAGAGTTGAAGGACGGCGACCGCGAGGCGATATTGCAGATTGCTAGGGATACGCTAGCGCAGTATCAAAATACTCCTCTTGCGGGAAGGTGATAAATAAATGCTTAAGCGAACTTGGGCTTTCTTATGTTGGCTATGGATTAGCCTACCCATACTAGGAATTTTTCTCTATGAGATTTGGCCTGTGAACTCGGAAATAATAAAGCCACTAGTAGGAACCTTCATTGGTGCGATTTTAGCTTTTCTTTCTAACTGGTGGTTTAAATACGAATCACAAAGCCGGGAAGAATTGGCTTCAGGCTTACGCGCACTGTTTACGATCAGGTCCCAATTTGATGACTTTATTAATGTCAGGTTTGCGTTACAACATTCAATGAACGCAATGGCAAAAGCAATAATGTTCAACGAGCCAGAGTGGTGCTATGCAAAACCTATGGCGTTTAATTTTAATCCTTCTAATATATTTGACTTTAAATCTCTGAGTTTTCTATTGTCAACAGAAACAGGAAGAAACGCATATCAAGGGCTTCAGCTCATAGAACGTACTTATCTTGATTTCACGGCGAGACATGCTGATTTAAACAGTAGTGCACTGGAGCTTCAAAAAACAACAGCAGAGCTTTTTCGAACACATTTAAATTTAACCAGTGCAACACTTGAAACTATGGAGAGCATGCTTGGCCCTGAGTTACCTGCAAGAGTGAAATCACATTTACAAGCTTTAGTTATTCGCATTGATCGTGATGAAAGAAGGTATTTGAAAGTATTTGATGAGCTAAATACGGTGATGGACCAACTGTTCGGTGACAAGGCAGAAAAATCAAAATTAATAATTCCTGAAAAATTTAAAAAAGATAATCTCCCGGATTATCCAAATAGATTGAAAAAATATTTAGCTGAACTTCCAGATGATATTGAGTAATGTTTTTGAGAATGGAATCTGATTGGAGCCATATTATTTTCAGATGAAAGCGCGTGTAATTAAATGACCGACACCCTTGAAACCCTGCGCCGCAAGATCGGCGGCGCGACCGAACTGGAATCGGTGGTGCGCACGATGAAGGCGCTGGCCGCGTCCAGCATCGTGCAGTATGAGCGCGCGGTGCATTCGTTGGACGATTACTATCGCACCGTGGAGCTGGGCCTGGTCGCATGGTTGCGGCATACCGGGGTGGCGATCTATCCGGCCGGCGGGGCAGAACAGCACAAGGCCGCGACCGGCGCGGTGGTGTTCGGATCGGATCAGGGCCTGGTCGGCCAGTTCAACGAGGTGCTGGCAGAATTCACCGCCGCATCGCTGGGCGGGATGCCGGGCAGCAAGCAGGTCTGGTCGGTCGGCGAACGCGTGCAGGGCTATCTCGAGATGACCGGCTTGCCGGTATCGGGCGAATTCGCGGTGCCGAATTCCATCGCCGCGATCACGACGCTGGTCGGGCGCGTGCTGATCGAGATCGAGAAGCAGCGCGAACTCGGCAAGGTCGCCGAGGTCTATCTTTTTTACAACCGTCCGAAGACGCGCGCGGTTTACGAACCGGTGATGCAGCGGCTGCTGCCGCTCGACGAGACCTGGCGCGCCGGGCTGGCCAAGCTGGCGTGGCCGGGCGCGAACCTGCCGGAAGTGCTCGAGGGCGGCGACGCGACATTGCAGGCGTTGATCAGCGAATACCTGTTCATCTCGCTGTTCCGCGCCTGCGCCGAATCGCTGGCCAGCGAGAACGCCAGCCGCCTCGCGGCGATGCAGCGCGCAGAGAAGAACATCGGCGAGCTGCTGGAAGAACTCAATCGTGATTACCATCGCCAGCGCCAGGCCGGTATTGACGAGGAACTGTTCGACGTGATCGCCGGGTTCGAGGCGCTAAAGACGCCGACTTGATCGGAAGCACGGTTTGCCTGATATGTTGACTTCGATCAACAAAGGAGATTGAAATGCGCACCCTGATGTTCCTGATGCTGTATGCGGTATTGCTTCCATTGCCGTCTTATGCGCAGAGCGATCTCGCTGTGCGCATCGTGGCGCCCGAGCCGGAGACGACCATATATGACAACAACGGCAATCTTTCCGTCGAGGTCGCTTTGTCCCAGGCACCGGATACGGTCGCTATCGATCAGTTGACCCTGCTGATGGACGGCACGGCTGTGGCAAAGGGCCGCGATTTGAGTTTCGAGCTGAATAACATCGACCGCGGCACCCATACGCTCCAGGTTCAGGTATTCGCTGCAAATGGCAAATTGCTGGCAACTTCTCCGCCGGTGGTATTTCACATGTGGCGCGCATCACTCCTCTTCAAGAATCGAACACAACCGAAATAACGCAACCAAGAGCACAATCGTCAAGAGCTGAAGGAATACGATGAACATCGGAACAAGGGATGCCCTTGTTCCGCAGAGCAAGAATATAAAGCCGGAGAAATGGACGATGTGGGCGGGGCCGATGTACCAATAGAGCCGACAACACTCGGTTCTGCTCCAAGTCTCGAACAGTATGGTTGTATCGTTGACCTTTCAAGCGATGGGCGCTGCAGGCAAATGCGGTGCCATCAAATAGTTACCATGAACGGAGGGCAGTCGTGAATGTCTTGACCAAACTCGCACTCGGCATGATGGGCCAGTTGCGGCCCAGGCCTGCCAAAGGGAATTCTGCGACCTCGATCTTGCTGCCGCCGCCCGCAAAACATGGCGGTCTTCCATTGATGGAAGCGCTGGCCAAGCGCCATTCATGCCGCGACTTCGCGAGCACCTCCTTGCCATTGCCGCTGCTTTCGAACCTGCTCTGGGCGGCCTGTGGCGTGAACCGCGACAACGGGGGCCGCACCGCCCCCTCGGCGTTGAATGCCCAGGAGATCGACGTGTTCGTTGCATTGCCTTCGGGAGCTTACCTCTATGACGCGACGGCGCATCAGTTGAACCTGGTGGCAGCGAGCGACCTGAGGCGAGTCACGGGCTACCAGGATTTTGTCGATGAAGCGCCGCTCGATCTGGTGTATGTGGCCGACCATGCACGGATGGGCATGGTGCCGGTAGCGCAGCGCGAGTCCTATGCGTCGACCGCGGCGGGTGCGATTGCGCAGAATGTCTATCTGTTCGCAGCCAGCAACGACCTGGCCACGGTGATACGCGCGTGGATAGACCGTGCGGCAATCGCCGATGCGCTCGGCCTGACCCATGACCAGCAGGTGCTGCTCTCGCAGACCGTCGGATTCCCCAAGACGCTATAGATATTTTGCGAACCAGTCTGCCGCGCTGTGCGCCGCTTGCTGCAGCGCGCCGGGCTCTTCGAACAAGTGCGTCGCGCCGGGGATCAGGATGAGCTTCTTCTCACAGTTCATCAGCGCATCGGCTTGCTCATTCAACTCGATCACGCCGTAGTCCGCAGCGCCGACGATGAGCAATGTGGGCGCGGTCACGCGGCGCAGTGCAACCGCCCCGGCGAGGTCCGGCCGTCCGCCGCGGGATACCACCGCCGCGATCCTGTTTTCCATCCTGGCCGCGGCTTGCAACGCCGCTGCCGCGCCGGTGCTGGCACCGAAATAGCCGATGCTGAGATTTTGTGTCTCCGGCCGACCCTGCAGCCATTCGGTGGCCGCCACCAGCCGTGTCGTGAGCAATCCGATATCGAAGCGTGTCTCGTAGATCCGGTCTTCTTCGCGCGTCAGCAGATCGAACAGCAATGTGCCGATACCGCGTTGCTGCAGCACTTCGGCGACATAGGTGTTGCGCGGACTGAAGCGGCTGCTGCCGCTGCCGTGGGCGAACAGCACCACGCCTTTGGCCGAGGGCGGCAACACCAGTTCGCCATCCAGTTCGGCGACACCGGCGGGTATAAGTACGGTGCTCAAGCGGTTACTCCCATCATGTTTATAGTATCCGGTACATTCGATCCCGCACATGCGGGTGTTGTGCGGAAATCGTGCCAGGTTGATTTTGTTTCCTGCTATGCAGCGCCCGCCATGACGATGGGAATGCGCTGCCGGCCGAACTGTCCGGTGAACTTTTCGAAATGACCGGCCAATGCGGCGTTGCACTGTGGACAGTTGCCCCGGTCGTCTAGCGTGTATTCCCGGATCGCATGCCAGTCGCGCACGATCAGCGGGTGCTTGCAGCCCGGACATTGGGTGGTGCCGCCATTCACATCATGCACGTTGCCGGTGTAGACATGCTGCAGCCCTGCCGAGTGCGCGATCTGCCGCGCTTCGGTCAGCGTCCTCGATGGAGTGGCGGGGATGCCGGTCATCTTGTAATCCGGATGGAACGCGGTGAAGTGCAGCGGCACATCCACGCCCAGTTCCTTCGCGACCCATTCGCTCATCCTGCCGATCTCGTGTGCGCTGTCGTTGTAGCCGGGGATCAGCAGCGTGGTGATCTCGAACCATACGCCGGTTTCGTGACGCAGATATTTCAGCGTGTCCAGCACCGGTTGCAGGTGCGAGCCGGTCTGCTTGACGTAGAACTCGTCGGTGAATGCCTTCAGGTCGACGTTGGCCGCATCCATCTTCGCGTAAAAGTCGCGGCGCGGCTGGTCGTGCATATAGCCCGCAGTGACCGCGACGGCCTTGATGCCGCGCTCGTGGCAGGCGTCGGCCACATCCATCGCGTATTCGGCAAAGATCACCGGGTCATTGTAGGTGAACGCGACGCTCTTGCAGCCCAGGCGTTCGGCGGTGCGCGCGATGGCCTCCGGCGTTGCCTGATCGGCGAGCTTGTCGAAGCTGCGCGATTTGGAGATGTCCCAGTTCTGGCAGAATTTGCAGGCGAGATTGCACCCCGCGGTGCCGAACGACAGGATGCTGCTGCCCGGATAGAAATGGTTGAGCGGCTTCTTCTCGATCGGATCGACACAGAAGCCCGAGGAACGCCCGTAAGTGGTCAGCACCATCTCATCATCGACACGGCCGCGCACGAAGCAGGCGCCGCGCTGGCCTTCGTGCAGTTTGCAGTCGCGCGGGCACAGGTCGCACTGAATGCGGCCGTCATCCAGCTTGTGCCAGTATTTGGCCGGATATCGTTCCGCGATGCTGATCGGCTCATCCATGCTGGTATTCCTTTTCGCTCCATTTGGTCACGGAATAGCGCGACAGTCTCACGCCCTCGGCCCAGAAGTCATCCGGCAGCCCGGCTTTTCGCCTGAGCATTGCGAGAAAATCCCGCGGACGCGCAAGATTTTCCCACACTTGCGGCAGGAACGTGCTGCGATACCGGCCGTATTCGAAGATCACGCCGTCCACATGCGGGCGCAATTGTTCCAACGCATCGGCCTCGTCGCGGACTGCCATGGGCTGGGTGGCCGAGAGCAGCGAGACTTCGACCGTGGTGATGTCGAGTTCTTCCGCGCCGAGCGGCGCAAAGCGCGGATCGCGCAAGGCTGCGGACACGGCATTGCTTTTGACATCTTCGAGCAGGGAGCGGTGCGCTTGAAGCGAACCGATGCAGCCGCGCAATACGCCGGATTGCGTAAGCGTGACGAAGCATGCGCCATGCTCGGCGAGCCACTGTGCCGATTCGTCTGCAGCATGGGGCACGCTCAACGCGCGCGCGATCGCGGTCCGGGCGATCGGCAGCAGCACTTCGCCGCGTATATCCTCGACTGCTTCCGGTGTTACCTTTGTCTGTGACATGTATGTCTCCAAAAATCATTCTGCGGGGGTGAACGCGAACGCCGCATACCCCACGACCCGGTCATGAGAGCCGGCTGTGTCTCCGGAGTTCCGCAGATCCAGCAAATGGGGAGAGAGGCGGTGTTTTTGCGCGGCGACGATCAGTCCGCTGACCGGGGTTCCGCCGCAGGCCTGGTCATGCGGGATCGGCTGCTGCAGTTTCAGGATGGCTTGCGCGGTTGCCTGATCCACTTGTTGCGCGGTGGCATAAGGAAGATAGTGCGACAGGTCGGAACTGATCACGATCAGCGTTTCGTCGCCGCCCCACACCGTCTCCAGCACCTCCGCGACTTCTTCGGCGGTAGCCATGCCGACCGCCAGCGGCAGCAGCGTGAAATCGGTCAATATACTTTGCAGGAACGGCAGTTGCACTTCCAGAGAATGCTCCAGCGCATGCGCCTGGGCGCTGATGCCGACCTGCGGCAGACTCGCGATCGCGCGCGCGCCGGCAACGTCCAGTGTCACACGGCCCAGCGGCGTGTCGAAGGCGTCCGCACCGGGCAAGGCCAGACCCCGCACCGCAACGCGATGGGTCGGGCCGAGCAGCACCACGCGACGGATACGCGAAGCAATCGCTTTGATCGAGGCATATGCGGAAGCGGCGATCGCGCCGGAATAGATATAGCCGGCGTGCGGAACGATCAGCGCCTTCGGTACCAGACCGAAAGGGCGCGCTTCTTCCAGGTAATGTTGCACGTCGTGTGCAAGCTGCGCTGGTTCAGCGGGGTAGAACATGCCTGCGACGGCAGGCGGGCGGACTGTGGACATAACGACCTCTCTTCATTTGCTAAACGTTAAATGAGGGCTGGCCGCGCAGAAACAAGTGCCCGTAAGATTTTTATCGTTGACTTCTGATGTATCGGGAATCGAGCTGGGTCAGCCCAGCAGCTGTTTCACATGCGCGCACTCCTCGAGCAGTTCCTGGTAGCTTTCCATCATGTGTTTGCGCCCGAGCTCGCTGATCGGCAGGCCCTGGACGATCTTGTAATGCCCGTTCTTGCAGGTGACCGGGAAGCCGTAGATCACGCCTTCGGGGATGCCGTAACTGCCGTCGGACGGTACGCTCATGGTCACCCAGTCGTTGTGGTGCGAACTGAGCATCCAGTCGTGCATGTGCGAGATGGCGGAGTTGGCGGCACTGGCCGCGCTGGAGAGTCCGCGCGCCTCGATCACCGCCGCGCCGCGCTTCTGCACGGTGGGGATGAATTCGCGTTCCACCCAATCCTGATCCGGCAGGAGTTCCCGCACCAGGCGGCCGCGGATCTCGGCGTGGTCCAGATCGGGATATTGCGTGCCGGAGTGGTTGCCCCAGACGACCATCTTCTTGATATCGCGGATCGGCTGGAACAGCTTGAGCGCGACCTGCGCGATGGCGCGGTTGTGGTCCAGGCGCATCATCGCGGTGAAATTGCGCGGGTCGAGGTCGGGCGCGTTCTTCATCGCGATCAGTGCATTGGTGTTGGCGGGATTGCCCACCACCAGCACCTTGACGTGCCGCGCGGCATACTGGTTGAGCAGCTTGCCCTGCTCGGAGAAGATCGCGCCGTTGGCTTCGATCAGGTCCTTGCGTTCCATGCCCTTGCTGCGGGGCCGCGCGCCGATCAGCAGCGCGATCTCGGTATCCCTGAACGCGATCTTCGGGTCGCCGGTGACGATGACTTGCTGCAACAGCGGGAAGGCGCAATCCTCCAGCTCCATCATCACGCCGCGCAGCATGGGCTGGGCCTGCGGCAAATCCAGCAATTGCAGGATGATGGGCTGTTCATGTCCCAGCATGTCGCCGTTGGC
>Ga0335085_10001013_pt1 | contig 66515 bp, 54 predicted proteins | sample Lox_Sample_45_FD_206712 | JGI IMG/M metagenome (GOLD analysis project Ga0335085, IMG submission 206712) | Soil microbial communities from Loxahatchee National Wildlife Refuge, Florida, United States - Lox_Sample_4.5 | ecosystem: Environmental > Terrestrial > Soil > Wetlands | place: USA... | reverse complement strand
CTCCAAAAGCCATTGCAAGGACTAAAACGATGCTGAAACAGGTGCTGTGCGGCTTCATGACATCTCCTTTCAATGCGTGATTTAAGTTACGACTGATCTTCGTCATCTCATCGGGCCTATTTGGCTGGCTTCGGCATTCTGGGAAACAGCAAAGCCAGTTGCAGTCGCAGTTGCCACGTCGGTGAAATCGGCTGAGGTCGTACAAGGTTGTAGTAGGAGCTTATGGAGCCATTCATTGGTTGCGTGCCCGCTTTGAAAATGCGGCCGAATCCCCCGCCGAAAGGAATAAGCCAGACGTTACCGCTAGAGGCGTTCCAGTTTGCGCTCACAATCGGACTACTGGTCAGAAACCAGCCCTTCTGCATGTTGTAGTTCACAAAATACTGCAGTGAGAGGCTATTGATGTCTGGCCGATTCGAGGGGCCTGCCACCGACCAGACATTGCTCGTTAACGCTCCAAGTGTCCAGTGACCGGGCTGGACTAGCGCTACTACCGCCGGACCGATACAGAATTTTCCAGTGCCGAGGTTGTCATCAGTGGCGGTCGGCAGCAGGAAAGATGGCCCAATCCCCCATATCACCTTGCTGGCCTTTCTGGGTGCAAAAAACAATGTGGGCGCAATGTCTCCAAGGCCGAATGTTCCCAGGTGGGGTTGCGAGTAATCCGGCGTAAAGACAATTGGTGTGATGATGCGCGGAATCAGATTCCAGCTGTTACTTAGCTGCATCGGAATTACGGGCTGAACGTTCAGGGTGTTCTTGTCGCGAGCGAATGGACCTGCGTTTAGGTCGGTGTTGTTTTGGAAGGGAACACTAATCAGACTGGCCACCGGGTTTTGTGTGGCCTTTTGCAGATCCTCTTCGCTGGCTCCAGGGCTCGGAGCGCTAGCACCCGAGGGTTGTTGGGCGCTCTGCGGCACGCTTAACAGAGGGAGTAATCCTGCAACGAGCACCGCATTAAGGAAGAAACTCAAACCGAAGCAACGGATCGATCGGTTCAGCGAAGCGTCGTCAGAGAAATGTGGCATTCGAATCTAGACGGTACCGGGACGGAGTGACGATCCCAACTGTCAACAGTGACAGCTCGAAGAGAATGCATCGGATGCGAGAAGGTGCGGTTTTCCCGAGCTACGGCTGGTGCTTGACCAGTGACTTTGCCACCCAGATAACACTGAATACAACGGTGTGGCCCTGAGTCCTATCGTGCGCACCAAATTCGGGCTCGTAGCGAACCACAAATGTAAGCCGAGGCGCGGGAAGGAAGATGTTGAACTCGGGACCGAGAGCGAAGACGTGATCTTTAAGTCCCTGTAGCGCTGGAGGAATGTCAGAGCCGCTATCGCCGGTAACCTTCCATTGGGCGTATCCGGCAGCGCCCAGATTCATGATGACCGGAATCGGGCCCTTCGCTTTCTTGTAGAACGTTCTGCCCAACCCGCCTTCAACGGTTCCAACGTCGCCGACATCGATGTTCGTGCCATGTTTGTTGGTATTAAATTCCAATGAAAACATCCCAGCCGCATTCCATAACCGCTTCTGATCGAGATAGACCGTGCTTCCGATAGTGAACTCGTTGGCCCACATTCCGAGGCCAGTGTTGTCGGTTGCACCTTGAGCGAACTTTCCCGTCGGGATGTAGAGGTTGTATCCAGCCGTGATGTCAGCACGTTTCAGATTCCAACCGAGAGTAGCACCGCCAAACATATCGGTGTATGCGAAACCTGTATTTACATCGAGAGAATTAGCTTGGATTCGGTCTTCGATGAACGGGAAGGCAATATTTCCGCCTAAGTGCGCACAGAAGATCTTTAAATTTGACACAGCGCTAACGAGTATTGCGTCTGCGGTTGAGGTCAGGCTCCCGGGTAGAGAGATACTATTGCCACTGTCGTCCTTAACCGTGCTGGTTGGGTAAACGTACAGCAGATTGCCGACATAGATTCCTGGTGGCGCCTGGGTGCCGCTCTGCAAACCGACGAAGCCCGGGATGTGATCGCCTCTATATTGTGCTTCGCTTGCAAGCGCCATGAGGACAAAAGGAAGTAGCAGAAAACATCGGCGTGTACCCGTGAATAAATACGGCGAATCTCTGTGATTCATGAGTGAGTTCCCTATGCGATTGCCTTCCAGCCTGAATTGCTGATGCGGAGTGAAATGGCCAAGGAGGGCAGAGTAGTTCCTGGCTGGGCATCAAGTCACACTGTCAAGGGCGACAGGTGATGTGCGCCTTTTGCGAAATGCGTGAGCTAAGATCGCGGGGGCTGGCGCAGTTGCCAGTCGGACCGATGCGAATGTCGCGCGGGGGACAGGGCCGCCGTTCCTGAAATGAACCTCAGGTTTTGCGCCGTGCTAGGCAGCCGAGATGACTCGTTCCCGGATAGCGAATCTGACCAGATCGGAATTCGTCTTAAGGCCAAACTCTTCCATGATCCGATATTTGTGGAAAGCGACTGTGCGGGTAGTTACGTGTAATTGGTCAGCCGCCTGTCTCATCGTACGGCCTTCAGCCAGCAACTGTAGTACTTCACGCTGGCGAGCAGTTAGTTCCCGCTTGTGATCCGGACGAGGATCACGAATGAAAGCGTCTTCCAATTGTCGCGCGATGCTGGGCGTGACGTAGGTCTTGCCTCGCAGCACTTCCCGTATCGCTGAAATCAATTCACTGCCGCCCGACTTCTTCAACACATATCCCGATGCCCACAACCGCAGAGCCTCGCGAGCAATCTCAGCGTCCTCATTCATGGTGAGTACGATGAGCCTCGTGCGGGGAAGGACCTTCTTGAGCTCAAGGCCGGCAACCATGCCACTCGCTCCGGGCATTCCGATGTCCAGAACAATGACGTCCGGTTTGGCTTGGGGTGCGGAGGATACGAGTTCGCAGCCATCGGAGACCGCGCCAACGACATCAAAGTCCTGGTCCAAGAGCTTTCGAAAAGCTGCCAGAACTAGAGTATGATCGTCTGCCAATAAAATTCTAGGACGCCCCATCCCGGCTCACTCCTTGGCCCCAATCCAATTCTGCGTAGCTGAAGGGTCTCTTCAACCTTTCTCAAGTTGCCGCGGATGTTATCGATAGGAAAGAGCCATCGATACTGTCAACAATAACAGTGGTACCCGCTTTGGCTAGCATTATCTTCGACTTGCAGCAGGCAGAAAGATAATTTTAGAGGATCTGTCTTTGCGCGCGACTCAATCTTTCGCCTGTAAATTGCGTAGGATTCTATCGCAACTTGGAGTATTATCGTCGCCACAGTTCCTTCCTGGAGTTGTTCAACTGGGGTTCGCGAAAAAGCAATTGGGCAATGTGAGGTGCTCGTGTCTACTTCCAGCCGTCCGCGCATATTGATTGCCGATGATCACGCCGTGATCGCAGATGCATTTACGAAGCTTCTGGGGACCGACTTTGACGTCGTTGGCACCGTGCATGATGGACGTTGTCTCATCGCAGCGGCCCAGAGGCTTCGTCCCGACGTCATTCTTGCAGACATCGGTATGCCGCTGCTGAATGGCCTTGAAGCTGCGCAACAGATCAAGCGTGCGATCCCTGAAGTAAAGATTATCTATATTACAATCAATCACGATGAAGACCTCATCGCAGAGGCTATCCAGGGTGGCGCGTCAGGATATATTTCCAAGACGGCTACCGCCAGCGAATTGGTGCAGGCAATCTGGACGGCGTTGCGCGGAGAGGTTTACATCTCGCCAAATCTTGCACCCTCGAACCATTCGCGGTCGTCTCTCGACCGCTGTGCTGGATCTGTGCTCACTCCGAGGCAAGTAGAAGTTCTGCAGTTGCTGGCTGAGGGGAAGTCTATGAAAGAGGTCGCCGGCGTTCTGAACCTTACTACACGCACGGTTGCGTTTCACAAATACCGGATCATGCAGCATCTGCAGCTTGGAAATGATGCTGAGTTAGTCCAATACGCGGTGCGCCACCACGTTGTTTTCGGGTAGATGAGGTTGCCTGTTTGGCAATCTATAAGGGGAGCAACGTTTACCCTCTCGCAGTGGAGTCCAACCAAGCCACGTGACAATGGTTGTCCGTTACTTCGCCCAGTTGATGCTCTCTTTGCCAAGAATTGGCCCGGTACTCAGTAAGTGATACTCAGGTCCACAGGCGCAGTACTACTGATGTATCCCTGTTATTCCTCTGGGTCCCTGTTAACTGTCCCAGTTCCAAACCAGGTCGGGCACCGCTATTGTCCGAGGCATGATTGAGCCGATCAGTCCCATCGAACTGGAGGTCGCCACACGGAGCATGCTATATGACGATGTATCATCCATGCTCGCCGTGGTGGGCGCGATTCCTGACGGACTGAGCCTCTTCAGCTTTCCCGGCCACTGGGAAGGAACCGACTGCTGGTGTCGTCCTCACGTCAACATTATTGGAGTCTCGGTTATCGTGACTCACAAGGATCTGGAAAAAGGGGAATTCGACAGCTGAATGCCGAGGGGACCACTCAACCGTCTCATCTTTTTCCACCGCATCCAGCAGGACTCCGCTGTACCTCTGTCACATGTGCCAGTTCACGGCAAGCAGCGTAGCCGATACGTTTAACCTAGAGTGATTTCACCCAGAAGCCTTACCAGCAACGGAAGTGCGGCTTCTTCCAATCGCAAAATCACAAGGGAGCTTCATATGAAGTCCACATGTAATTCCATTCACCTCACGTTCATCGTTGTTGCGTTCTTGCTGGTTATGAATTCCGCCACCATGGCTCAGGACGGCAAGCTCAAGATTCATGTCACTCCCCCACAGGCTTATGTCTTTGTCGATGGCCACGCGATCGGTGAAGCCAGCAAGCACCATTCGATCAGCCTCAGTGCGGGGGACCACAAGCTGGAGTTGGCGAACTACGGCTATGCCATGGACAGCCGCAACGTCACGATTACGGCTGGCCAAAACACAACGGTCGATGCGACTCTGACCCCAGTCGAAAGCAAGGTATCTGGCCCGTTTGGCGCTTTGACGATTGAAGGTGCGAGCCGTGACGCCGTCCTGCTCAACGGAAAGTCTCCCGCATTCTTCGTGGGGAACGGAGACGAGTTCAACCATGACTGGTGGTGGAAACAGGAACTTGTTGTTCCTCCCGGCAACTACCAAGTCTCCGTTCTGGAAGGCGACCACGAGAAGTGGTCCGGGCAAGTCGATGTTCCCGCCAATCAACGGGTGGTGCTGAGCGTTCCCAATGGCGTTCGCAAGACGGTCGACTGGAAACGCGGAGAGCAACTGAGTTCGATTCCGCGATTTACTGCCGGTACGGCCAGTGCGACAGTCGCAGTAGCTAAGCCGACCTCTCAGCTAACGGCGTCAGCGGAGAACATCAATTGTGGAGATTCCTCGCAGATCAAGTGGAGTTCGACCGACGCTCCGAATGTGCAAATCACCCCGGTAGGTTCGGTTTCTGGTTCGGGAGAGCAGTCTGTCCAGCCGAAAGAGAACACGACCTATAATCTGACGGCCATCGGACCGGGCGGAACTGCAACATCAACCGCAACAATCAATGTGAACAACGCCATCCAGGCAAATCTGCAGCTTTCTCCCGGTGAGATTCACTACCGCAAAGTGGGCGACAAAGTCATGCAGGATGCGGGGACAGCGTTGAACTGGAATGTCTCCAATGCATCTTCCGTGTCGATCGACCCCCTGGGCACAGTAGATGCCAGCGGCAGCCGGTCGTTGCAGTTGGCACCACGCAAAACCAGCCCTGGAACAGTCGATGAACAGATTACTTATACGTTGAGTGCACGCAACGACTGCGGCGGAACGGAGACCAAAACGGCAACCCTGCGCCTTGTGGGGAGCATTGAACCGGAACCGCAAGTTGCGCTGCGGAGCGTTTATTTTCCGACCGATCGTCCGCGAGGCGCCAAATCGGAGACTGCACTGCTACCCAGCGAGCAGGCGACTCTGACCGGAGTGGCTGAGAGCTTCAAGAAGTATCTGGAATACCGGCCCGACGCACGCTTGGCCTTGTCGGGACATGCCGACGAGCGCGGACCTCAAGCGTACAACCAGCCTCTGTCTGAGCGTCGCGTGCAAGAAGCGAAAGCATTCCTGATCCAGCAAGGAGTCCCGGGGGCAAGTATCGACACAACGGCCTTCGGGAAAGATAAGAACCTGAGCGACGCCGAAGTCAAGCAGTTGGTCGAACAGAATCCCGATTTGACCGATGAACTTCGCCAGCAGACATTGCAAAGGTTGCACACCATCGCGCTGGCGTACAACCGCCGGGTCGATATCACACTGACTCCTACAGGCCAGGAGTCGGTCGCCCGCTATCCATTTGCTGCCGAAGATTACGCTACGTTGGTGGACCGGAATGGGCCAAACAAACCAAGTGCAGTACAGCCAGCCGCATTGAAGGAGAAGGTCGAGAACTGAAGAAAACAGATCGCAGTCAATTCTCGCGATAGTGCATTCATTGGCAGGAAGTTCAACAAGCCGGAGAACTTCCTGCGTGAGCCTCTGATGGACCGAGGTTTTCGTATGTTCGAAATCAACGATGCGCAATTTGTGTGGGCGGTTTCGAAGGCCGCTGTGATTCTTCTTTCCAGCTTTGCTTCCATCATGGTGCTCGCCTGGGTTGGGTACAAGAGGATATTTCCACAGTAAGTGGCACACCCATTGCAGATGCGGGGCGTTCGGAATCCGATTCGTAAAGGCTTGAGTGCCCACTGCGCGCACCAGTATTGCGAGTCTCGACGAGACTTCCATCCGCAACTAGCCTCGTACATTCGGGGGTTCCATTTAGGCTACTGTCTTCAATCCCAGAAACTCGGTGACTTTTGCTGCTTCGCCATCCCACTTGGCAAGCTGCTCGGGTGACAAGAAGAATGCCATACGACGACGGATGCCCGTGCGGTTGTCCGAGACAATCTTGGCCAGTTCAATGGCCGATGCACTCGGATTTCGTTTTTTGAAGTCCTCGAGACGTTCGGCGGCATCGCTTAGGAAATCGTAGAGTCTTTGCTTCTGTAAATCTGAGAGCTTCAGATCCTCAGAAAACTTCTTCAGTTCTCCCGCGACCATTTCGAGTTCAGCTGCAGAAAGTGGCATCAAAACTTCTCCTTTACGGTAGGGCGTGCTCGGCTCTGAGTCTCTCTCGCGCGACTCCTTAAAACCCGAAAAAGTCTAGGGAGCTGCACTCCGGGTGGGCACTGGCAAGTCTGCCAGAGATCGCCAGAGTATTTAGTTAATCAACAGCAGGTGCTGTCCCTGGCTCGCAGCATCGCGGCAATGAACCATCGTCGCGACAGACGGATTGCTGGACCTGCTCATTACTGTTACTGGTGACAGTTTCGAGGCAGGCGCCTTCTTGTATGATTTCCGCCGTATGGATTCGTGTCGCATATTCGAGGTGAACGACCACGATTCATAACTGGAGGCAAGCATGACTCTTGGCAAACGGAGTGCCGCAGAATTTATTGGAACGTTCTGGTTGGTTTTTGGCGGATGCGGTAGTGCGATATTAGCAGGAGCCTTCCCGAATCTCGGCATTGGATTTGCCGGTATAGCTTTGGCATTCGGACTCACTGTGTTAACGATGGCATACGCTATCGGTCACATTTCCGGTTGCCACTTGAATCCTGCCGTGTCGGTTGGATTGTATGCTGCGCGCCGGTTCCCAGCCTCTGAGTTGCTCCCCTATGTGGTGTCACAGGTAGCTGGTGCATGTGCCGCAGCGGGAGTCCTGTACGTGATCGCGAGTGGAAAGCCGGGCTTTGAACTCGGCGCGTTCGGCTCAAATGGATACGCAGAACACTCACCGGGAGGATACGGTCTGTTAGCCTGCATTGTCGCAGAATTCGTGCTAACGATGTTCTTCCTCCTGATCATTGTCGGCGCCACTGACAAAAGGGCTCCCCAGGGGATGGCCCCCATTGCGATCGGATTAGGCCTGACGTTAATTCACTTGATCGGTATTCCGGTGACGGGTGTGTCCGTGAATCCGGCGCGTAGCACCGGGCCAGCCCTTGTTGTGGGAGGCTGGGCCCTGAAGCAGTTGTGGCTCTTTTGGGTTGCACCACTCGCAGGAGGATTCGTCGGGGGTGCCGTGTATCGCTTCCTCTTCGGCGAAGAAGCGAGTCTGAGTACTGAATCGCTCAGACCTCCAGTGCAACAAATACGAACTGCTGGTGACTGAGGTGAGTGCGCACGGGGGATCGGTTTCGAGGCAAACTTCATTGTCCGACATCAGATCTACCTATTCTCTCTCCGAGTTGGACACGAGCGAGACGTGTGTTGCGATGAAGTGTCCGGCGTTACGAATATCTTGTAAAGCGCGGATGTTCCCGAACGTGAAGGGCCGAGATTGTGGGTTGAAACCGAACGGCCTCCGAGCAGGTCGAGCAGGAGGGCAGGATCTCGCCCGCAAGAACGGTAACAGTGTGACTCGCCTGACACTCCTGGGAGTGGATCACGACATAAACACCAGATACCGGAGCGGTGTCGCCTGGGCGAAGAGTGTTTAACGTTAAATTGCTCATCTCTCCCCCTGCAGAATGCGAAACCGTAGGCTTTGCAGAAAGCTTCTGTGAACTCATTGTGAGCGCGCGATTTTGTGGAGTGAGTGGGTTCCGTCCCAACGGCTGGAGCAGAACGTCTTTCCTTGAAGGGCCGCCATGATCGCCGGCCGCAGGTCAGTGTGACATCTGGTCTTGAAGACGTAGCTGTACGGACCAAGATTCAGAGCATTGGAAATGTGATCTGCGTCTTCGAGTCCTGTTAAGAACACAATCTTCGTTGCCGCTCCCGTCGACTGCAACCGCTTTGCGGCTTGGATCCCGTCCATTTCAGGCATCTCGACGTCCATGACAAGGACATCGGGATGTAGCTGCAGGACTGCCTCGACTGCTTGTTTTCCGTTTAGGGCCCGTGCCACGACGTTGTATCGACCACTTAGTAGCTTGGCTATCAGGGTTAGGATTTCGCTGCTGTCATCTGCAATGACGATTCTGGGGCGTTCCAATAAAATGCGCTCCGTGAGGGATAGCCATGCGGCTCTGTGTCTTCTCTCACAGGTTACGCTAGCGAAAGTTGGAGGTCGTTGCTCTGGAGCAATGCTGAACTGCGGAGGGTCTCTCCCGGGAGAGGATCACGCGTTCGTCAGCGCCTCTGGCGAGTGCAGGATGATTCTTCCGCGTGATTTCGAAACTGCGCCGGAGCGCTCCCAGGAACTGAGCAGACGGCTGGTGGTGAAGCGGCTTATATCTGAGAGACTGCCCAATTGTTCGTTCGTGATGTCGATCTCGACACCATGCGGCCGCACGGATCCGGTCCGGCGCGCGAGATCGAGCAAGGTCACACCCAGCCGACGCTTTGCCGTGCCACTAATCAACCTTGCATGGCGATCCACATATTCTTTCAGATAGCGCAAAGAGATCTGCATCGCATTCTCTGAGATTTGGGGGTGAGCTTTGGCTAGATCGCGAATGCTCTCATGTCTCCATGCCATGAACTCGCAGTCGGAGAGCGCGTCCGCGCTTGCCATATAGGTCATCGATCGGTCCAGCAGCGCCACCAGACCAAATGCGTCTCCCGGAGCTAGGACGTACAGGCTGATCTCCTGCCCCGATTCCGTCGTGTTGTAATAGCGGGCTCGGCCTTTTCGCAACAGGAACAGATGGGTTCCAGGCTGACCGGCGTTCTGAAGAGTTTGACCAGCTTTGACCTGCCGGGCCTGTCCCTGGGCCATAATGGACAGGACCGTCTGCTGATCAAGTCCTGCCAGTAAAGCGGGTTGGTGAATGGGCACTGCTCGAACCGAATTCATAGGGATGGCACCTTGGTCACGCCGCAAGGCGCAGTCCGGACAAACGTCAGAGTACATAGAATGGCTTACTCCAGAACCTGTCACCTTTGCCAGTCCTGAACCGGCCATCTGGGCCGACCTCCTTGGGTCCCCTCCCGCCCTGTCGCAAGAAAATCCCCGACTCACGCCTGTCTCGCCCGATTCCGGTAGAATCCAAAGTCCGGTAGCAAAGGCAATGGTTTTCATTCACTTCTAACCCCACTGGTTTTCTGGGAGTCCTCATCATGATCTCGAGACGGAAGTTTGTTGCGGCAATGTCAGCTCTGCCTTTGGTCCACCTTTCGGTCAACGGTAGGAAATCCTGGATGGCCTCATTGACGGACGGTGCCGCCCAGTCAGCTGGAGACGAGGATTTCACCACGTTTGTAAAGGTCGCGATTGGTACGGGCGGGCACGGCCATACTTATCCGGGGGCGACTGTGCCGTTTGGCATGGTGCAGCTAAGTCCCGATACTCACAATGATGGCTGGGACTGGTGTTCTGGATACCACTATTCCGACAGTTCCATCATGGGTTTCAGCCACACGCATCTCAGTGGAACTGGGGCCTCGGACATGCTCGATTTTTTACTGATGCCAGGGACTGGCCCGGCGAAGCTGTTTCCGGGCTCGCGCCAGAATCCAGGAGAGGGATACCGATCACGATTCAGTCATGAAGATGAGATTGCGGCTCCGGGTTATTACTCGGTGATTCTTCGCGATTACGATATTCGCGCAGAGCTGAGCGCCACGGAACGCGCCGGCATACATCGTTATACGTTCCCGAAGAGTGACAGCAGTCACTTCATCCTCGACATGGTTCATTCTTTCTCGAACACGCCCGTGATCTGGGCGTATCTCAAGGTTGTGGGCAACGACACAATTGTTGGCGGAAGGAGTCTCAAAGGCTGGGCTCCGGGACGGGAAATCTACTTTTCCATGCAGTTTTCCGAACCTTTTATCTCCGCGCAAATTGTCACCGATGACAAACCCCTCGATGTCACGGTGCGCGAGGCAAAGGGCACGGCGTTGAAGTGCCTGCTGCATTTCAATACGACGGACCGCGAGGTCATTTCAGTTAAGACGGGGATTTCAGGAGTGAGCGATGAAGGTGCACACAAGAATGTGGCAGCCGAGATTCCCGATTGGGACTTCGAAAAAGTTCGCCGCTCGGCTCATGCAGCGTGGAACGCAAACCTGTCGAGGATTCGGATCGATACGTCGACGCCTCGCCAAAAGACCATCTTCTACACGGCTCTGTACCACATGCTGGTAGCGCCCACGCTCTTCGACGATGTTGATGGACAGTACCGCGGCATGGATGGAAAGGTCCACCAACTTCCCAAAGGGGCCCACAATTACAGCACGTTCTCCCTGTGGGACACATATCGCGCCGCTCATCCCATGTACACGCTGTGTCAGTCCGATCGCGTGCCGGATTTTGTGAATTGTCTCATCCGTATGGCGCAGGAAAGTCCGGCTGGAGTGCCGATCTGGCCCTTGCAGGGCAGGGAAACCTTCTGCATGACGGGTTACCACTCCAGTTCGGTCTACGCCGAAGCATACGTAAAGGGCTGCAAAGGGATCGATTTCAGCGCAGTCTATCCGGCATTGAAACGACGAGCCATGAGCGACGACTATCGCGGCCTCGGTTATTACCGAAAGCTGGGGTACATCCCCTGCGACAAGGAAGAAGAATCGGTCAGCAAGACCATGGAATACGTGTATGACGATTGGGCAGTGGCGCACATTGCGAAGGCAGTCGGTCAAATGGACGAGTACAAACTGCTGGTCGAGCGTTCAAAGAATTATAAGAATGTCTTTGATCCTTCAACGAAATTCATCCGCCCTCGTCTGGAGAACGGGAACTGGGCAGAGCCGTTCGAACCAACCGAGATGGGACACTCGAAGCAATGGCGGGATTACACCGAGTCCGATCCGTGGGAAACCACGTTCTCAATTCAGCACGATCCGGCCGGCTACATCCGACTATTTGGCAGCAACCAGGCATTCGTCGAAAAGCTCGACGCACTCTTCACGACCAGTTCTCAGCTTCCAGCAGATGCGCCGCCCGACATAGCCGGGATGGTGGGGCAGTATGCCCACGGCAATGAGCCTTGCCATCATATGTCGTACCTCTATTCCTATGCGGGCGTGCCGCACAAGACGCAAGCGCGTGTGCGGAATCTGCTGGAAATGGAATATGACGATCAGCCGGACGGCCTCGCGGGCAACGAAGACTGCGGACAGATGTCGGCTTGGTACATCCTGAGTTCGCTGGGTTTCTATCCGGTCGATCCGGTCAGCGGCAATTATGTGTTTGGAAGTCCTCTCGTAGATCAGGCGGAAGTCGATCTGGATGGTGGCAAGAAGCTGAAGATCGATGTCAAGCGAAGCTCGTCCACTGATGCTTATATTCACTCAGTAAGTATCAATGGCAAGCCTCATCACAAGCTCTGGTTCAATCATGCGGACCTCATGAGTGGAGCCCTGATCGAATTTACGATGGGACCCGAGCCGAGCGCGAGCTTTGGAGTCGACAAAGAGGCTATCCCGCCTTCTCTCGGGTAATAGTTAAGTGCGGATTGACATCCCTTCCTGATTTCTACGGGCGGTGATTTCTCCGCAAGTCCTTGATCCGTTGTGTGCATACCCCTGTGATTAATGTCACCCTCTCATGTGTTTCCAATGACAGTAGGGGTCTGTTGAGAATCGCTAGATTGAACTGAGCGCGAAAAAGTCGCGTGGAGGAGTGTCAATGCAAACACCCTCGCCAGGAAACATTCCCACCGACGAGCAAGTCTTCCTCGACAAATTGATCGCCACCCGCCGCGGACGGCCTGGAGCTCTGCTCGGCATTCTCGAGGCTGCCCAGGAGCGCAACCGTTACAAATATCTTCCTCTTGAGACCCTGCGTTACATCGCAGCCAAGATGGAGGTTCCTCTGGCCCGGATTTACAGCGTCGCCACTTTCTACGCTTTGTTTAACCTGCAACCCCAAGGAGAGAACACGATTTGCATTTGTCGTGGAACTGCGTGTCATACGCGCGGCTCGCGCAGCCTTTTGCAGGGCGCGAGACTCGAACTCGGCCTGGGCCTTGAGAGTGGCGAAGTTGACGGAAACGAGGCCGACAAGCTGTTGCTGACCACAGCAGACCGTCAGTTCACCGTGCGCACCGTTGCCTGCTTCGGGCAATGCGCCATGGCTCCGGTCGTCGAAGTGAATCACCGCATCTGCGGACATGCCACGGAACGCACCCTACAGCGCGAGATCGAAACCATCCGAGCGGGAGAATAAGCATGCCTCGAATTCTGGACTTTGGCGCCTTCAATGCAGTACGAGAGGCGGGGATGTCAAAGCTCGTGCCATCCGTTCCGCGCGTTGCGATTGGGATGGGCACGTGCGGACGAGGCAATGGTGCGGAAGGCCTTTATCACGCCTTCGCGCAGGCGGTTGAACGCAGCGGAGATGACCTAGTATTGGCACCCGTTGGATGCTTTGGAGCCTGCTTCCAGGAGCCGCTGGTCAGCATTCGGCTGCCCGGAAATCCCCTGGTAATTCTCAAGAAGGTTCAGGCCAATGATGCTGGCCGCATCTTACACGACATCACAAAAGGCAATCTGACTCCCGACCTCATCTATTGCAAGATCGAAGAGTGGGACCATATCACCGGCCACGTACGCTATGGCCAGGGATACCCTGAGGTTCCTTCCTGGAACGACGTCACTTTCTTCAAGGGTCAGAAAAAGATCGTTCTGCGGAATTGCGGGATCATCAATCCCGACGACATCGAAGAGTACATCGCCATCGGCGGTTATCAAGCGCTCTACAAGGTTCTGATCGATGCCAACCCCGGTGGCATCATCGAGCAACTGAAAGCCTCCAAGCTTCGCGGCCGCGGCGGCGCCGGATACTCCACGGGCAACAAGTGGGAATTCCTCGCCAAGGCAAAGGCTGAACCCAAGTACATCATCTGCAACGCTGATGAAGGTGATCCGGGCGCCTACATGAACCGGAACGAAATCGAGAGCGATCCACACTCGCTGCTTGAAGGCATGATCATCGGCGGATATGTGATGGGTGCAACGGAAGGAATTATCTATGTGCGCGCGGAGTATCCGCTCGCCGTCCATCGTCTGAATCACGCGATCGAGCAGGCAAGGGAATACGGCCTGCTGGGTGAGAACATTCTTGGCCGCGGCTTCAAGTTTGATATCGAGATGGTCGAGGGTGCGGGCGCATTTGTCTGCGGTGAAGAAACAGCCCTGATCGCTTCGCTTGAAGGAGAGGCTGGACGACCGCGTCCGCGTCCGCCATTCCCGGCGCAAAAGGGTCTTTGGGGAAAGCCCACCAACATCAACAATGTCGAGACCTGGTACAACATCGCGCCCATCGTGACGCGTGGTCCGGCATGGTTTACCGAAACCGGAAGCGCGAAGAGTTCGGGAACCAAGGTCTTCTCCTTGGTCGGCAAGGTGAAGAACACCGGGCTCGTGGAAATGCCGCTCGGCACTCCGCTCAAGACCTTTATTTATGACATCGGGGAAGGTGCGGTAGGAGAACGTCAGGTCAAGGCAATTCAGACGGGTGGTCCTTCGGGCGGGTGTATTCCGCAGGACATGTTCGATACGGCTGTGGATTATGAGAATCTGGCCCAAATCGGATCGATCATGGGATCGGGCGGAATGGTGGTGATGGATGAAGACAACTGCATGGTCGACGTCGCCCGCTATTTCATCGAGTTCACTCACTCAGAGTCTTGCGGCAAATGTATCCCCTGCCGCGTTGGTCTGAACAAGTGTCTGCGCATTTTGAACCGCGTGACGGAAGGCGCTGGGAATGCGCATCACCTCGAGATTCTCGATGAACTCAGTCGCTACATCCGCGATTGTTCGCTCTGCGGGTTGGGCCAGACGGCTCCGAACCCCGTGCTCACAACCCTGCGTCACTTCCGCAATGAGTTCGAAGACCACATCCTCGCTCATCGCTGCACTGCGGGTGTCTGTGAGGAACTGGCGCTCTCTCCCTGCGAGAACAGCTGTCCGCTGCACATGAACATTCCACGATTCCTGCAGCTCTACAAAGAGGACCGGCTGGAAGAGGCGTTCCTGTCGGTGATTCTCGACAATCCCCTGCCTTCCTCGACAGGTCGTGTGTGCCAACATCCGTGCGACAGCCGATGCCGGCGACAGACGCTCGATCAGGCTGTGAACATGCGGGAAGTACACCGTTTCATCGCCGATTCCATTTTTTCTTCGGACAAGTACGAACGCATAGCGAAGGAGATCGGGTCGCGCAAACTGGAAGCCACGGGCCGCAAGATCGCTGTCGTGGGCGCCGGACCAGCTGGGCTCACGGCAGCCTTCTATCTGGCGATGCTCGGGCACGATGTCACCGTCTTTGACAGCAAGTCAGAGGCCGGCGGAATGTTGCGTTTTGCGCTTCCCGAGTACCGGCTGCCCAAAGCAATATTGCGGCGGGAGATCGAACTCATCGAACGTCTGGGCGTGAAGTTCACTTTCAACACGCGTGTGGGAATCGACCTTGCGTTGAACGATCTGGACGACCACTTCGACATGATCTTCCTCTCCATCGGCACGTGGAAGGAATCCTGGGTCTACCAATCGGGAACGGAGCTGAAAGGTGTCTATCCAGCCCTCAATTTCCTGGAGGCCGTTGCGTCAGGACAGGAGGTCAACCTCGGGCGCAGGGTGGCGGTGATCGGCGGCGGGAATGCGGCCATAGATTCGGCCAGAACATCTTTGCGCAAAGGTTGCGAAGTCACAATCTTCTACCGGCGCGAGCGCAAAGATATGCCAGCCATCGAAGAGGAGACGCGCGCCGCAAAGGAAGAAGGAGCGAAGTTTGTTTTCCTCGCTGCTCCGCATCGCGTTATCGGCGACGCCAAGGGCAACGTGAAGGCGATTGAAATCGTCAAGACGCGGCTGGGCGAATACGATTCATCGGGCCGCAGGAAACCAGTGGCGACAGATGAGATCCAGCGATTCGATTGCGATTCCGTCATCTTTGCGATTGGCGAGACCGTTGACCTGGATTTCTGCCGCGCTTCCGGCCTCGTGCTCAGGGAAAGTGGCACGATTGAGGTCAATCGATTCACTCTTGAAACAAGTCGCCCCCGCTTCTACGCCGGAGGTGACCTGGTGACGGGCGCATCGAACGTGTCGAACGCTATGGCATACGGCAAACAGGCGGCTAGGAGTATTGATCTGCAACTGATGGAGTCGGACCGCTGGCAGAATCTCTATCCCCAGTTTGAATATGAGCAGATACCACCCGAAGAGCCCAGTCCCAACCGGCGACACTCCGGGCAGGTGCTCTCGGCCACAACGCGCGTCCACTCAGAGGATGAGGTTGTGACAGGGCTAGACCAGGAAGAGGCTCTGGATGAGACGTGCCGCTGTTTGCGGTGTGATGTGAAAGCGGTCAATGTCAGCTAAGGCGAGAGTGGACTGAAGGGAGCGAACTTTGCCACAAAAGAAGATATCCATTCGAATCGATGGAGAACTGATCAGCGCTCTTGAGGGGCAGACCGTCCTGCAGGCGGCCAAAGCAAATGGGAAGTACATTCCTACACTTTGCGATCTGGATGGTTTAACGGCGGTTGGAGCTTGCCGTATCTGTCTGGTCGAAGTTTCGGGGTCCGAGCGTTTGTTTCCGGCATGTACCACTCCCATTCAGGAGGGAATGTCGGTCACCACCGCCTCGCCGAAGCTCACCCGTTATCGCCGCATCTCCCTGGAGTTGCTGCTGGTTGAACGCAATCATGTCTGCGCGGTGTGCGTGTCAAACGGTCACTGCGAGCTCCAGACAATGGCCAGCACGCTCGGCATCAACACAGTCGGCCTCGCCTACAACTTTCCCAAGCTTTCGATTGACATGTCGCATCCGCGGTTCGTACTGGATCACAACCGCTGCATTCTATGTACCCGGTGCGTGCGCGTCTGCGCAGAACTCGAAGGAGCCCATGTGTGGGAGCTCACGTCGCGTGGCATTCATGCCCGGATCGTGAGCGAGATGAATGAGCAGTGGGGTAAAGCCGGAAGTTGTACGAGCTGCGGCAAATGCGTCCACGCCTGCCCCACGGGAGCGTTGGCTGAGAAAGGTTGGGCCGTCGAAGAAATGGTCAAGAAGATTGACGCCGTCACCTCCCTGGTGCACCGGAGAGGAGTGCAGGTATGAAGAAGGTAAAAGTGGCGACAGTGTGGCTGGACGGATGTTCCGGGTGTCACATGTCTCTGCTCGACATGGATGCGGCCATCATCTCGCTCGGCCGCAAGATTGACCTCGTCTATGGCCCGCTTGTGGACGCACAAGAATTTCCCGATGACGTCGATGTCACCCTGGTTGAAGGTGCGGTCAGCTCCCAAGACGACCTCAACAAACTCCAGAAGATTCGTCAGAGGACCAGCATCCTGATCTCGATGGGAGACTGCGCAGTAACCGGGAACGTTCCTGCCATGCGCAATTCGATCCCGGTACAGAAATTGCTGCAACGCGTGTACGTAGAGGGCGCCGAAGAGAAGAAGGTTATTCCATCTGATAAAGTCCCGCCATTGCTCAAGCAGGCGCGGCCGCTGCGCGAATTCGTGAAAGTCGATATCTGCCTGCCAGGCTGTCCTCCACCGTCGAAAACTATCTTCGGTGTGATCAACGATTTGCTGGAAGGTAAGAAACCCAACGGCAATCTAAAAGTGAAATTCGGATAAGGAGCGTGAGATGAAGCGCATCACTATTGAACCCGTGAGCCGCATCGAGGGACACGCCAAAATCACGATCCAGCTCGATGATCAGGGGAAGGTTGCGAATACCGAGTTTCACGTTACCCAGGTTCGCGGCTTTGAAAAATTCACCGAGGGCCATCCTTTTTACGAGATGCCGGGAATCACGGCTCGCATCTGCGGAATCTGCCCGATCAGTCACCTGCTGGCATCTGCCAAGGCGTGTGACGCCATCATGGCCGTGCGCATCCCTCCCGCGGCAAAGAAGTTACGCGAGCTAGTGCACTACGCTCAAATCGTGCAATCACATGCGCTGAGTTTCTTCTATCTTTCAGCGCCTGATTTTCTCCTGGGCATGGATTCAGATCCGGCTTCGCGCAACGTCTTGGGAGTCATTGCCGGACACCCGGAGCTGGCACGCGAGGGCATTGAATTACGCAAGTTCGGTTTGCTGATCGTCGAAGGACTGGCGCAAGAACGGGTCCATCCCTCATGGATCGTTCCCGGGGGGGTTGCGGCGCCTTTGGCCAGCGCCACACGAGATCGCATTCTCGCCGAATTACAGACAGCGAAGTCAATTGCCGATCGAACCCTGAAGTTTTTCAAAGGAGCACTCGACAATTACAAGGAAGAAATCGAATTCTTTGGCTCGTTCCCGACAATGTATGCCGGTCTCGTAGATGTCAAAGGGAACCTCCAGTTCTACGACGGAGGCCTGCGGTTCCGAAGCGCCACCGGTGAAATCGTCGAAGACTACGTTCCAGCAGAGGACTATTCTCAGTGGATCGGCGAAGCGAGCTTGAAAGAGTCCTACCTGAAAGCTCCCTACTTCAAGCCGCTGGGTTTTCCCGCGGGCGTGTATCGTGTCGGTCCCCTGGGACGTCTGAACGCCGCGACGCAATGTGGCACTCCACGCGCCGATGTGGAGTTCAAAGAATTCCATCAGAGGTTCGGAGCCGTTGCCCACAGCGCTTTCCTCTATCACTATGCACGACTGATCGAGATAGCCTATGCACTCGAAAAGATAGAGGAACTGCTGGACGATAGCCGCATTCTCGATACCCACGTCCGCGCCACTGCCGGTGTCAACGCCCTTGAAGGAACGGGAATGATCGAGGCTCCGCGCGGAACTTTGATCCATCATTACAAGGTAAACGACGAAGGGGCAATTACCTGGGCAAATCTGATTGTGGCGACCGGTCACAACAATCTCGCCATCGGGAGAAGTGTGCAACAGGTCAGTGAGCATTTCATTGATGGAAACAAGCTCAGTGAGGGGATGTTGAATCGCGTGTCTGCCGTCGTACGTGCCTATGATCCTTGTCTGAGTTGCTCCACGCACGCTTCAGGTCTGCTCGCGATGGAAATATGCTTACTCGGACCAGACGGGAAGGTGCTCGATCGCTTGATGAGCGATTGAGTCAGTCTGCGGCGATCCGTTGATCTCTGCAAGACCTATTCTCCAACCGATGCGGTCGGCATTCCTGCCTTTCTTTCTTCTTCCACAAATTAATACGCCATTAACATGCGCTCTGGTCCAGGATGCAATAATTCCGCGTTACATGCAGTCGCATTTCTTATTGGAGCTGTGCGTTCACCGTTTCAACGACCTAAGTTGAGGAGAGCTTCCGGGATGGTCAGTTCTCTAGTCCCTAAGATCATGGCATTGATGTCGCTATTCGCAATGTCTATCCCTTTCGTCAGTTGCGGCGGGAGCAGTTCGTCCATTCCCACGCAACCCACACCCAATGTCGCTGGCGCGTGGGAATTTATTGCGGTCTCGAACAGCGGATCGGTGACTGGAATTGAAGCGGCATTGACCGAAGGGAAAGTCCTGGTGGATGGACTCCAGCAACCTGACGGGCAGATTTCGGCCACGAGCAGTCAGATTTCGTTCGTTTCGCTTGATCCAACAACGTTGGCCATCACCGGCTTTGGCGGTGTGTGCCAACCGATTACAGGAGTAAACGGACTCAGTGGATCAGCGAGTACGGCCGACGGCCCAATTCAATTCTCGTTTACAGAAAACGGAAATGCCTTCAATGTCACAGCGACATTGAGCGGCGACGGCAAGAGCGTTCTAAATGGGACCTATACCGCTGACGTTCCTAATTCGTGCGATGCGGACAATGGTGGGACCATCACCGGCTTGGCAGTCTCCAAAGTGTCGGGCACATTTAAGGGGCAGATGTGCCCCCTCTCCACCAGCTGCTCAAGTTCGCAGGACTTCAGCGACAGCGTGATCGCCTCTGCCAGCGAGAACTCCAGCAACTTGCTGACCCTTAACCTGACGCTAAGTGGAACCGACAATACGACATTGACGCTGAGCGGACCTGTATTGGGCCGGGCATTTGTTTTGCAGGGGACGGTGCAAGGCGACCTCGTCATGTACAACGGCTACTACGAGACCGTTAACAATGTACCGTCCATCTATTTGGCCGAGGCGACAAATCCCGCGACGCCACACTATGTAGGGACGTTGGCATTGCAGACTCCGTAGAGTAGTGGTTGATGCCGATCGCATCAGGACTATCGGCTCGCAAAGTCCGCTGTCCCGAGCCTTACGATCGTTCCCTTTGATTGGGTCTTTGTTGATTGTCCCTCTTCCGGTCTATCGTAATGATCGCTACCCAGAGCGGGTTGCTCCGTCCAGACGCCGTAGACGCGTCCTCCATATGCTGCGATTCCGCTGTAATCGCCAAAAAAGACTCCGCCCACTTCGAACGGCTCATCCGTCCACGCATAGTTGTTGAAGACGTGTCCTCCGTCTGTGGAACGTGCCAACACTACGATCTGTTTGCGGTTTAGGGGATCGCGCCGGCGATCATAGAACACCACGTTCACCGATCCATCGACGGGATCCACCGCCAGCCACTGGAAGAACTGTTCCGCCCCATTGTGGACAGTATCGTTATTGACTCGCACAGCGGCTGACCAATGTTTGCCCCCATCGCTCGAAGATGCAAGGAACACATCCAGATCGCCATTCCGATAGTCGCTCCAGGTCACGTAAAGACGCTTGCTCTTCGGATCGATGGCAATCTGCGGGAAACCGTTGGCACGATCGAGAGTCTGGATGGCGAATATGATTGGTGCAGTGTGAATGATGGGCCGGGCGTGGGAAAAGCTCTTGCCGCCATCCCTTGACAACGTTAGCCAAATGTCGTTGTCCTGGCTCCATACGGCGTAGAGCGTACCATCGGGTGCCACTGCACCATCGAAGCCTTCGGCGGCACCGTTGTCGTCCCGGGGCAAGCCGGGGTGCGCATCAATCTCAACCGGCTCAGACCATGTTTTTCCATCGTCTATTGATCGCGAGATCACCATTTGCGAATCCGTCAGCCGCCAGCGTGTCCAGCCAACGTACAGGTTTCCCGCAAACTTGCTTTTCGTGGCGTCCGCGACGATGTAAGGCTTGTCTTCGAAAGGAATGCCTGCGGCGGTAGGCTGTTCAGCCACAGGAATGTGATTTGCTTCCCAGGTCTTTCCGCCATCGAGGGATCGTCGTACAAAAATGCCGTTGCGCGTCGCACCGTTAGCCCAGTAGTTGAACTTCCCGAGTTTGTCGAACGCGATGTAACAGATGAACGCATGCCCTTGATTATCGAAGACCGTCGACACATCTCCGGAGACTCGATAATTCCTGGGATCCACTCCCTCGGCCACTCGCCACGTCTGACCTGAATCCTGTGAATAAGCCGCATGAGCGTTGTCCTGAAATACGGCCACGACTTGTTTCGGATTTTCAGGATTCACAGCGATGCCCGGCTCGGTGAAATATCCGGGCGTCGGAGTCAGTGCGAAAACGTGAGCTTGCGGCGCTCTGGGTAGATCCTGCGCGCACAACCGCGCAACAGTGAAGAGGAACCATGCAAAGACAAGTAGTCGAGAGAGTGGCATGTTGTTCCTTTCGACGGCAGGCGGCGGTGTTTATCATCGTAGAACAGCGAGCGAATGACCTAACGTGCACTGCGGGAGCAAAGTGCCGCCCCGCCTGCAATTCCAGCATCTGCTCCGTAGTGCGCCATCACCAACGGAATCTCCGAGGCACGCGGGTTCACGCACCAACTGGGTAATCGTCTCTTGATGTCATTGAAAAAGGGCCGCAGCATGGCTGCGACGCCACCGCCGACAACAAGAACATCGGGGTCGAACAGATCCACAATGTTGCCCCACCACGGAATGAGCACATCGATGGTCTCAAGCAGGATTTCCTTGGCCAACGCATCTCCTTGGGTGTAAGCGAGGGCCACTTTTTCACTCGTGACTGACGCAATGTCACCATTGGCGAGATCGAGGATGGCCGAGTGTCGTGCCGTGTCGGCCGAGAGTTTGGCGCGAGCCCGAGCGCCGATAGCCGTACCCGATGCCATGGTCTCGATGCAGCCCCGCTTCCCACATTTGCAGACCGGTCCGTGGTAATCGATGGTGACATGGCCTCCTTCCCCGGCGGAGCCAGTCTTGCCGTGATAAATGTAGCCGTCAAAAACGATGCCCGTGCCGATGCCGGTACCGATGGTTGCATAGAAGACATACCGAAAACCGCGCGCTGCGCCCCACTGCGTCTCCGCCAGGGCTGCGGCGTTGGCATCGTTGTCAATCTTCACAGGAACGGAATACTTCCGGCTCACTCGTTCGGCCAGCGGGAAGTTTCGCCAGCAAGGAACATTGGGAGGATTGAGAATCACACCTGTTTCCGGATCCAGCGGGCCTGGCGCGCAAATCCCGATGCTCTCGATTTTTCCATGAACTTCGTTGGCCATCATCGAATCGATGGCCTTGAGAACCGCCTCAAGCCCCGCTTCGGGTGTGCTATTAGCGAGCATCGGTTCGCGGCCCTGCGCCAGAATCTTGCCTTCGCGATCGACAATCCCAACTGCGACTTTTGTTCCCCCGATATCGACTCCGAGTACCGGACCACCGCCTTCCGCCATCATTGCTGCCCCGCCGTTGCCGCGCTCGGTATGCCTGCAAACTTCACTTGGATTGTCTTGATTTCGTATGGTTTTGTGGGAACGACGATTGTGTCGTTGGCCAGCGATAACGGTCCGACAGGTCTTTCCATCAGATCCGTGTCCGAGGCTGACTGTGTACCGGGCGGAAGTTGCACAGCGACATCTCCCTGCTTCCCGGCCCACTCGTAAAAACGAAGCGTGAGAGTATCGTCGTCCTCTGACTTCTTCAAGGCCGTAACGATGACGTTGTCGTTTTGTGTCTGCAGGAACGAATGTTCCGCAGGAAGTTTGCCCTCATGCTTGTCGGCGGGCAGTGTGATCAGTTTGTAGTTCAACTCATAACCTCGGCGAATCGTAAGCGCATCTTTCCATCCTCCGCCGTGAGGATACAACGAGTAAGTGAATTCGTGATGGCCTTCGTCGGCGTGTGGATCGGGCCACTCCGGCGATCGCAACAGAGAAAGTCGCAAAACATTCCCCCTGGCGTCGTATCCATACTTGGAGTCGTTGAGCAGGCTGAGTCCGTGTGCGGAGTCGGAGATATCCGCCCAGCGCTGTGCCGGAACCTCGAATTGCGCCTGCTCTGCCGGAGTGCTTCGGGTAGTTGGACGTTCGACGGATCCGTAGGGGATTTCGTAAGTCGCCTTGTCGCTATGCGCACTCACGGGGAATGCGACTTTCAGGAGGATGTGTTTCTCGTGCCACTCTGCCTGCATCTTGATATCAACTCGGGGCACATCGGCGTACAACGTGATCTCGCGAACGAACGTCGAATTCTGGAAATGATTCTTCACCCGAATGACAGCGCGCAACGGACCGGTTTCCACCAGTTTGACTTCATCCGCCTTGTCAAGGTCCCAATGCTGTTTTTCGAAGTCAGCATCGATATTCCATGCGTCCCATTGCTTGGGTTTGTCGACGAACGTTTGCAATAGATTTCCGCAGATGAAGTTCCTCGGGCCACCGGTGTCGGTTTCTGCGGGCGCTAGTGCTTCCGTACCGCTCTTCTTGTCGAACAGGCTGGTCAGGCAACCGGTCTGAGGATCGACCTTGACGCGGAGGAATTCGTTTTCCAGCGTGTCGGCAGAGGCCTTCAGGAGCGAATGTACTGGGGCCGCGAAAGTCGCTTCGCGAACGAAATATGTTTGATAGCCCACCGACGGCGTGTGCGAGAGCAACAGGAATCTGGCGCGATGTGTACTTGGATCGAGAGAAAGCAGCTGCGCTTCCGCCGCGTTACCTGCAGAATCGACTACCCCAATCTGTCGGGCTGACGTAGGTAGTTGAACCTCAACCTCGGAGACCTCTGTCCGTGGCCAGGACAGCGAATTGAAGAGCATCACGGGTACGCCCTCGCCTCGTACATTGACGTGTGCCGCAATCTCGTGCAATGAGTTCAACGTCACGACGTTCGCCGCTCGGTCCACATTTTCCAGATTGCGCTTGGCATCCAGATAATTCACCGTAATCCCCGACCCCGGCATGATGTCGTGGAAGTGGTCGAACAGCAAGTGCTTCCACGCTTGTGTCATGACCTCCTGCGGATAAGCTTTCCCATACAGCAACGCCAACGAAGCAAACTTCTCTGCATTGAGCACGTTCTCTTCGGAGCGCCGAATTCTCCTCTTGGTCTCGGCCTGCGTCGTAAAGACTCCACGGTGATATTGGAAGTAAAGTTCGCCGTCCCAGGTAGGTACGTGCATCGAGGGCAACTTCTTCTCCATGTCGCCGAAAAACTCGCTGGCAAAGCTGAATTCCAGCCTTGGAAACACGAAATCTGGAGAACGCATCTGCTCGGCGTGATCAAGCATTACCCTGGTTGGTCCCCCACCGTGATCGCCGACGCCGTACAGGTGCATCATCTCGGGTCTGGCTGGAACCTTCGGTCCGTAAATCGAAGTCATCCATGCGGCGACTTGGTTTCCTAACGGTTCCGCATCGATCGGATCCGCGTAATCGTGGGGGAAGTAAGTCAGCAGGCGGCTGCCGTCCGGCGCCTGCCACCAGAAGAACTTGTACGGGAACGTAGTGAATTCGTGCGCCCACATCAACTTCTGGGTCACGAAATAGTCCATCCCTGACCGTTTGTAAATCTGGGGAAGCTGCCAGTTGTAACCGAACGAGTCCGGGTTCCATCCGATCTTCACATCCACGCCAAAGTTCTTCTGGAAATATCGCTTGCCCACCAAGATTTGACGCACCAGCGATTCGCCATCCGGCATATTCAAATCGGGCTCGACCCACATGCCGCCGACGATTTCCCATCGCCCTTCTTTCACGCGCTGCTCGATCTGCTGATAAAGGTCGGGATACTTCTCCTGCATCCATTCGTAGGTGCGCGCCGATGACATCGTGAATTTGAAATCGGGATACTCCCGCATCAGGTCGAGCACACTCTGGAACGTGTTGCGTACTACCTCGACCGTTTCTGTCCATGGCCAAAGCCAGGCCATGTCAATATGGGAATTGCCGACCGCACGGATCGTGAACTGCTGCAGCCATGGTCTGAGAACCTCGAGTTTGGCGTGCGCCAATTTGAGCGATCCATCGAATGCAGCTTGATCTCCTCTGTCGAGTGGAGAGAAGTCAATCGCCTTGACTGCCTCATCGAATTGCCGCTGGCGTTCCGTCTTACCATCCTCATACGCGGCGATGATTGGGTGAGCCGCGAGAAGTTCGAGTCGCAACTGTGCCGGATCAGGACGTGACTTGGGAGCATCAATGATTAGTTCACTGCGAACAAATTCAGATTGTGCAGCCTCTCCTCCAACCACTCGAGCTGCCACAAGGAACTTCAGCCCCGGTTGAGCATTCTCGGTTAGCAAGACCGGAAGGATGTTGTCGTCATCGCCGCGGTACAGAATCGCGCCATTGGAGAACACTGTGATCTGCAGGCTGCGGGCGCTCCCGAAACGCAAATCCAGCCACACCTGTCCACCCTGCGTTGCGTAACCGTTGATCTTTTCTGGAATCTGGATCCATCGGCGAAAGACACGAGTCCCGGTCCAATGCTCTTCATCCGCGCGCTGACCTCCATGACCGGAGGCGTTCTTTACAGTCCAAGTGCCCCACTCCGAGTCATTCAGCCCAGGATCTTCTGGATGAGGAACGTCTTCATGAGTGCGCCACTGGAATTCGGACTGACGAGTGAGCGAGTTCAGTCGTTCGAAGATCGCTTTGTAAGGATCGGCTGCATTGTTCTGGCAGACTCCGGCGACATCGAAAACGATAAGAAAGGAGAAAAGACAAACTGCGAAGCGCTTCATAATAAGGACGCTGCCTTTCTGGCGAAATCAACATAAAAGCCTGGTCTTCGAAGAACGAATGATGATCCAGGAACGTATGTAAGCAAGCTAAGTTGCTGATTTTACAGCGTCGAGGCCGCCAATGGATACGGATGCGAAAAATCTGATTCCTTTTATTGAAATTTTGAGTCTAAGCCGGAGAAGAGTAATGTTGACGGGCGCCAGTCGCGCCCGTAGAATCTAGCCTCGAATGTCAGGTGCCTCCAATCTTCGCGCCACTTGCTGCATCTGTTGTTGTTGTGGATGCGTGCGCTCTGGCGCGGGGAGGTTGCTGATCTAAGAAGTTCTTCTTAAGACAAGCACTCATTCACCCACCGCCAGACCAACTGGCGGTGGGTTTTTTATTGCCGAAATATTCGATGACGAGCACTGTAGCTAACACGAAGAAAGAAACCACAGCACAACGCGCAGAACGGCTGAAGCGCGTCAAGAACCCATGGGAAGGCCTGGATGAAATCCGTCGCTTCGCTCGCGAGGGGTTTGATTCTATTCCACCCGAGTGGATCGGTACTTACTTCCGCTGGTGGGGCGTTTACACGCAGGGTGACGGCGCGGGCGTCACCGGCGGAACCGGAGGCGTTGGCCGCGCATTGCAGCGATTCATGGTGCGCATCCGGATTCCCAATGGCATCATGACCTCCCGTCAACTGCGCGCCATCGCAGACCTCACCCGCCATCATGCGAATGGAATTGCCGATCTCACCGTCCGCCAGAATATTCAACTGCATTGGATCACGATCGAATCCCTACCGGAAGTTCTTGACGGACTGTGGCAGGTTGGCCTGAACACGATGGGAGCGTGCGGAGACGTCGTTCGCAACGTAACCGGCTGCCCAGTGGCTGGTGTCGATGCCGACGAAATCATTGACGCTTCGCCGTTCGTACTCGAGGCATCACAACTGCTGGCAGGAAACGCGCAGTTCTACAACCTGCCGCGCAAATTCAAAATCTCGATCGCCGGATGCCACTCGTGGTGTTCTTATCCCGAAATAAACGACATTGGTCTGACTGCAATCACGCGAACGGTAGGCGGAAAAAGAGAAACCGGTTTTTCGCTGCGCGTTGCAGGCGGCCTTTCGGCTGAGCCGTATCTAGCCGCCCGATTGAATGCCTTCATACGTCAGGATCAGGTTGTAACAGTCATCCAAGGTGTTGCTGAACTGTTCCGCGATTCCGAAGTTCTGCGAGAGCATCGCGAACGCGCGCGACTGAAGTTCCTCTTCCTGCGCCACGGATGGACCGCTGAGCGTTTTCACGAGGAACTGGAACAGCGCATTGGGTTCCGGCTTGATCCTGCGGCGGAAGAACACGCCCCTGACGACGTATATCGCGATCACGTTGGCATTCATGCACAGAAACAGCCCGGGCTGTCGTATGTGGGAGCAGTCGTGCTCCGTGGACGAATCATGGCCGAACAGATGCAGTCTGCTGCCGATCTAGCTGAGCGTTATGCAGGTGGCGAACTTCGCGCCACCAACATGCAGAACCTGCTGATTGTGAATGTGCCGACGATCAATGCTGACGCGCTGGCTAGAGAACTGGATGGCATTGGCTTTCAAGTGTCCGGCTCAGCGTTCGCTCGTGGGACGGTTGCCTGCAGCGGCACGGAATTCTGCAAGTTGGCAATCACCGAAACGAAAAGCTTCTCGCGCTGGCTGGTTGAAGAGATGGAGGAGCGGATTCCCGGGTTCGATCAGCACCTGAAGTTGCACGTCACAGGTTGCCCCAACAGTTGCGGGCAGCATTGGATCGCGGATGTCGGTATCGAGGGAAAAAAGATCAAGGTCGGCGATCACTTGGCCGATGCCTACTACTTCTGCGTGGGCGGAGCGCTCGGCCTGCATCAGTCAACGGCACGGCCCGTCGGTTATCGCTGCCTCGCCACAAACGTTCCGGACGCTCTGGAACGACTGCTCGGCCGGTATTCAGCGGAGCGGGAGCCTTCCGAGAATCTGCGACGCTTCTTCGCACGACACAGTGATACGCAACTGCGCGAATTTCTTGCCGGTGAAACCGTGCCAGCGGTCGCCCGCGATCTACCCACTCCGCAAAATCTTGTGCACCTGGCTGGAGGTATTGGTGACTAGCCTATTTCCAATGTTCATGAAGCTCGAAGGCAGGCAATGTCTGGTCGTCGGGGCCGGAAAAGTCGGCGAACCGAAAATCGGCGGCCTGCTCGAAACTGGCGCTCGCATTCGCGTGGTTGCTCTCGATGCCAGCCCAGGTGTGCGCGAATGGGCGCGCGCGGGCAAGATCGAACTGGAGTTGCGCGCCTTTACGAACGACGACCTGCACCGCGCTTTCCTCGCTGTTGTGGCCACTTCCTCGCGCACGCTGAATGAGCGTATTTACCACGAAACGCAAAGACTCGGCGTCCTGTGCAACGTGGTCGATGTGCCCAACCTCTGCGATTTCTACTATCCATCGATCGTTCGCAGGGGCGATTTGCAGATTGCCGTCTCAACCGCGGGTCAGAGTCCTTCTTTGGCGCAGAAGATCCGTCAACAGCTCGAGAAGCAGTTTGGTCCGGGCTACGCCGCCTGGGTTGCGGAACTTGGCGAAACGCGCAAGCTGATCCTTGCGAGTGAACTCGACAAAGAACGCAAACTCGATTTGCTGCATTCACTGGCGAGCAGGGAAGCGGTTGAGAGGGCGCTGGCCGAGTACCGGCAATCGGCTTCAGAACTCGCCGCACAAGGAGACAGGGCATGAAGGGCAAAGTCTTCCTTGTCGGTGCTGGACCGGGTGATCCAGAGTTGTTGACGCTGAAGGCTCTGCGATTACTGCAGACTGCAGATGCCGTCTTGTACGACGAACTGGTCTCGAAGGAGGTACTGAATCTCATTCGGCCAACCGCACAACTTCACAATGTCGGCAAGCGATGTGGAACGAAAACAATCCAGCAGGAAGGGATCAATTTCCTGATGATCGCGCTCGCCGACTCGGGATTGCGCGTCGTCCGGTTGAAGTCTGGCGATCCAATGATCTTTGGCCGCGCGGGCGAGGAAATGGAAGCCCTACGCGAGGCGAACATTGAATTTGAGATCGTCCCGGGCGTGACCGCGGCGTTTGGCGCGGCTGCGACCGCACAGATCCCATTGACTCATCGTCGCGCGTCCTCAGCTCTCGTCTTCATTACGGCGCATCAGGCTTCCAGTAGCGAAGCCGCGGACTGGAAGAAACTGGCCGGAAGCGGCGCCACCCTTGTCATCTACATGCCGGGACACCAATACCGGGAGATCGCTGCGCGTCTGAAGGCAGCCGGTCTTGCCAGCGAAACTCCGTGCGCCATCATCTCCAAAGCAACTGCCCCAGATCAGCGGACATTTCGCACCAGCATCGGTAAATTGCAGTTCTCGCCCGAGTTGGCTGCACCAACGCTGCTGGTGGTTGGCGATGTTGTCGGCTTCGCCGAAGCTGATCAGTTTGCTTCATCCGACAGTGAATTCCAGATCTCAGCCGATCTGATGTCGGCTTTGCGAGCCGATTCCATGCAAGAGGAGCCAGTCGCGTGAAAGATCTCGTCCAGCTATCGACCGTCAACGCCGCTCAAGGTCAAGTCGCGCACGTGCAGCATTTCGCTGAGACGTGGTCTCCGCAGCAGGTTCTCACCTGGGCGTTCCAGACATTCGGTAGCAACATCGCTATATCATCGGCCTTTGGTGCAGAAGGAATGGTGCTCATCGACATGGCATCGCGCATCAACAAGAACTTCCGCCTCTTCACCATCGACACGGAATTCCTTTTTCCCGAAACGTACAACTTAATGGATCGCATCGAAGAAAGATACGGGATCACGATTGAGCGAGTCTACTCGACACTTTCACCCGAGGAACAGGAGCGAGTTCATGGCGATGTTTTATGGAGCCGCAATCCCGACGTCTGCTGCAATCTTCGGAAAGTGGAGCCGCTTCGCCGCAAACTCGACGAACTAGGTGCCTGGATCACGAGTATCCGCCGCGATCAGACATCTGTCCGTTCAAGCGCGAAACGGGTGGAATGGGACACGAAGTTCGGCCTTGTGAAAATCAACCCGATCGTCGATTGGACCTCAAAGCAGGTCTGGCGCCACATCCACGATCACGACGTGCCCTACAACACGCTGCATGATCAGGACTACCCCAGCATCGGATGCACGCACTGCACGCGGGCAGTGCGTCCGGGAGAAGATCCACGCGCGGGGCGCTGGCCCGGATTCGCCAAGACAGAGTGCGGGCTGCACATCATCGATCCAGTCCCGCCGGCCGAGCAGGCACGCGCTGCTTCCGCAGAGGGCTGCGACTAGCCGGCTTGGCAAAACGCGGTCGAGATGCCTCCCCAATCTCGCGTCGGTTCTGCCTTGGGAAAGAACGCCCGGTGGAGACGCTGCACGGATTCCTCGACCTTCGATTCATCCACCAGGAAGGAAATCGTCCGGTCAGACGCGCCCTGACAGAGAACGCGCACATCCATATCAGACACTGCGGCGAAAAGGCGGCTCGCCACTTCCGGCTGTCTCCGAATGTTCTCTCCGACCAGACACACGAGTGCCCGGTGATTCTCCCATTGCACTCGCACGACTCCTTGCAACTGTGCTGCAATGTCCGGCAGTGCGGCAGTCGATCCGACGAGCATCGAAATGCGCCCGATCGACATGCCCACCACATCGACCGCGCACAAGTGCTCATCAAACGCCGTGAATACCTTGTTCAACAGAGCTGAATCGATTTCCTGATCCGACTGAATTTCAACCGCTGCAACATTCCGCTTCGCCGTGATCGCACTGACCCGATTAGGTCCAACACGAGCCGTGATCTCCGTGCCTTCACCCTCAGGCCGCCGTGAGTTCAACACATACACCGGGATATTCTCGCGCATCGCAGGTGAAATGGTTGCCGGATGCAGCACCTTCGCCCCGAAGTGGGCTAACTCGGCGGCTTCGTCAAAGCTCATTTTCAGAATCACGCGCGCATCGTCGCAAAGCTTCGGATCAGTTGTCATCACGCCGTCCACATCAGTCCAGATCTCGATCCTCGATGCACCCAGCGCAGCCCCGACGATTGCCGCGCTGAAATCAGATCCACCTCGGCCGAGCGTGGTGGGAACGCCGTCGCTCGTGGAGGCAATGAATCCACCCATCACCGGCACCCTCCCCGCCTGCAGAAGAGGACTCACCACATCGCGAATGTTTTGATTCGTCAAATCCCAAAGTGGGCTTGCCTGCCCGTGTCGGTCATCGGTAACAATGCAAGTGCGGGAATCGACATGGGTAGCCTTCAGTCCCGCCTCTTGTAACGCCTCACTCACCAGCCTGGCCGAGAAGCACTCGCCAAATCCGAGCAGCCGGTCCTGCACTTTCAGATTAGATTGCCGCGTGCTCGCCAGATCGTGGAGCAACGCCTCGAGTTCCTGAAATTCGCTTCGCAATTCGCGATCGAGTGCGCCGTAACCCGAGCTGTTCACCAGCCCGTCAGCCAATTCCTCATGGCGAACGTAGATCTTGCGAGCGATGGCGAGCGCAGCCCCCAAATGCCCCTTGGCCGCCGCGTTTCCTGCTTCCAGGAGTTGATCGGTAACGCGTGCCAGTGCGCTTACGACCACAACCGGCTGAGACCCGACCCTGCTCTCGACGATTCCGATCAGGCGCCGAATCGCGGGCACGTCCTCGACCGACGTCCCTCCAAATTTCATCACCACGACATCTTCGCCTTGATCGAACCTGCTGTGCCGCTGTCCACTCATTGTCTTCAACTCCGTTCTCAGAATTCGCACAAAAAAACCCACCGCCAGATTGCTTCTGGCGGTGGGTTCGGTTGAATCTTTTAAGATTGCTCTAGTTCATCCGTTCCCATCCTCCAGAAGACACGTAATTCGTGTCGACATGCCTGTGCCTGTCGATGTAATTCGCTTCGCCTTCTGGACGAGGGTACTCATGAGGATGCTAACGGCTGAATTAGCATATCGGCTGGCGGCCGCCAAGGTTAAACGCAAAATTCCGATGGATGGCATCGAAAATTCCGGCCCATGCAAATCATGCGTCGTTCTTCTTCAGGTGAGTGGCAAACTGGCGCAGCAGGCCGACAAACGCAGTCGATGCCACAGATAACGTTCGGTCGCGCCTGTAAGCCAGCCCCAGTTCACGGTAGAGTTCCGCATCTTCCAGGTCGATCAGTTTCACGCGTCCGGCATCGACTTCATCCCGAGCGAACGACGCGCTGATCAGCGAGACCCCCAAGTCCGCCGCCACAAAGCTCTTGATCATGCCAATGCTAGGCAGTTCCATCCGGACTTGCAATTCGGCGTTATGCGGCCGAAACAGCTTGTCCAGCAGACGCCGCGTGTGCCCGGTCTTCGGAAATAGCAAGGGATGCTTCACGATCTCACTCACCGGCACTACCTTGTACTTGGCGAGCGGGTTCTTGGGACTCACCATTAGCATAAGCTTGTCCCGAAAGATGGGCTGAATCTTCAGGCTGGGAGACTGGATCGGCAGCGTCAGAATGCCCACCTCAACCTGCCCATTCTCGAGTTTCTCCACGATCTTGTAGCTGAAATTCCGATAGATACTGATCTGAACCGGGGGATAGCGGCGGCAGTACTCGGCAAACACTTCGGGCAAGACATACAAACACGTGGCCTCATTAGCCCCCACGCGCAGCGTCCCTCTAGGCGTGCCGCTATGGTCCGCAACGGCCGTAAGCGACTCATCCCGAAGATTCTTCAAGCGCTCGGCATATTCGTAGAAAACCTGCCCTGCCGGGGTAAGTTTGACAGTCTTGCCCGAGCGGTCCAGCAGACGGTCTCCATACTCCTGCTCCAGCTGGCGAATCTGGGCGCTGACCGCGGATTGCGAGCGGAAGACCTTCTCCCCGGCGCGCGAAAAACTGCCCTGCCTGGCAACTTCCAGGAATGTGATGAGCTGATCAAAGTCCATGGGATTGAGCGAGATTATAGCGGACTCTGCCGCATTCGCGGTTAATTCTGCGGGAATCCCCGCGGGCCTGGCAGCGTTGAATTTTTCATGGGTTCTATCGAAATTCTTTATTGTACTTTGCGTCGCCGGACGCGTTATTAAACAGAGTGCACGTTCGCCTGTTTCTGGACGTAGAAGTGCGCTGTGCCTGATTGCCTCGCCGGCGTACCCAAGCACAAGTGATTGATTTGAATTGAAATCCGTGGGTCGGAGTCCACGATGACGCGTCTGAACCCGATAGCTGGTCTGCCCCCCGCGCAAGGTCTCTACGACCCGGTGCAGGAGCACGACGCCTGCGGCATTGGATTTGTCGCCAGCATCTCGGGCGAGAAAAGTCACGACATCATCCGCAAAGGCGTCCAGGTTCTCTTAAATCTGGCGCACCGTGGGGCTTGCGGTTGCGATCCTGAGACTGGAGATGGTGCCGGCGTCCTGATTCAGATTCCCCACAAGTTCTTTGCCCGTGAATGCTTGAAGTTGGGCTTCACCCTGCCGGAGCCGGGAAAATACGGCGTGGGGATGACGTTCCTTCCGGTCGAAAAGCATCAGCGTTTGCAGTCGGAAGGAATTCTGGAACGAATCATCAAAGAGGAAGGTCTATCGCTGCTGGGCTGGCGCGACACTCCTGTTTATGCCTCGGCCATCGGACGCGTCGCCCGCGCTTCGCAGCCTTACATCCAGCAGGTATTTGTCGGCTGTCCTCAGGGCATGGACGAAGATGCGTTTGAACGCAAGCTCTACGTGGTTCGCAAGCGCGCCGAGAACGAAATTCGCGAGTCAGGCGTGGAAGACGCGACGATGTTTTACATCCCCTCTCTCTCGTGCCGGACCATTGTCTACAAGGGACTTCTACTCGCGCAGCAGATCACGAATTTCTACCGGGAGCTTGCCGATCCGGATGTCGTTAGTGCACTGTGCCTCGTGCATCAGCGGTTTTCGACCAACACTTTTCCGTCGTGGGATCGGGCGCATCCCTACCGCTACATCGCGCACAACGGCGAGATCAACACTCTTCGCGGCAACGTGAACTGGATGCATGCGCGCCAGTCTCTGCTGCAGTCTCCGCTGTTTGGCGATGACATGAAGAAGCTGTATCCCATCATCGCCCCCAACGGAAGCGACTCTGCCAATTTTGACAATGCAGTTGAGCTGCTCTTGCAGTCTGGGCGCAGCTTGCCCCATGTCATGGCCATGCTGATTCCCGAAGCATGGGCTGGTAATCCGCACATGAAGCCGGACAAGCGTGCCTTCTACGAATATCACGCTTGCGTGATGGAACCTTGGGACGGTCCTGCCGCCATCGCATTCACGGATGGACGCGTGATCGGCGCAACCTTAGACCGCAACGGCCTGCGTCCCGGACGATTCGTTGTGACGCATGATGGTCTGGTTGTGATGGCCTCTGAAGCAGGAGTGCTCGACGTTCCGCCCGAGCAGGTGAAGCGCAAGGGCCGCCTTCAGCCGGGCAAAATGTTCCTGGTTGACACCGTCGAAGGCCGCATCATCTCCGACAAAGAGATCAAGCAGACGTTGGCATCTCGCCAGCCGTACGCCGAGTGGCTGCAAGAAAATCAGATCACGATCGACCAATTGCCGGAACCATCGCGCATGCACTACCCGGACGCTGAGACGCTCCTTCGCCGCCAGCGTGCCTTCGGTTACACCGACGAAGATCTGCGCATGATTCTCGCGCCTATGGCAACCAAAGGCGAGGAACCTATCGGTTCCATGGGCACCGACACGCCTTTGGCGTGTCTCTCCGACAAGCCACAATCGCTCTTCAACTATTTCAAACAGCTCTTCGCGCAGGTGACCAATCCTCCCATCGATCCTATCCGCGAAGAGATGGTGATGTCGCTCATCAGCTACATCGGCAGCGAAAGAAACATTCTCGAGGAGGCGCCCGAGAACTGCCACATGCTGAAGCTGGCGCATCCGTTGCTGACGAATCGAGAACTGGAGAAACTGCGCCGCGTTTCAAATCGCGATCTGCTCGCAACGACGTTGCCGGCGCTCTTCCGCGCCAATGAAGGTGAGGCCGGGTTGCAACGTGCGCTCGATGATCTTTGTCGTCGAGCGTCGCATGCCGTCAAAGCGGGGTATTCGCTGTTGATTCTCTCCGACCGTGGAGTGGATAAGGACTACGCGCCAATTCCATGTCTCCTGGCGCTGGCGGCCGTCCACAATTTGTTAGTCCGGGAAGAAACACGGACCCAGGTGGCGCTGATCACCGAATCCGGCGAGCCACGTGAGGTCATGCACTTCGCCCTGCTCAGTGGGTACGGAGCGAGTGCTATCAATCCCTACCTTGCGCTCGAGAGCGTCGAGAACCTGGCACGTCGTGGCGACTTGGGTGACAGCGTTACTCCAGAGGTTGCCGTCAAGCATTTCCTCAAGGCGGTCAAGAAGGGATTGCTGAAGACGTTCTCCAAGATGGGGATCTCCACGCTGCAGAGCTATCAGGGCGCTCAAGTTTTCGAAGCAATCGGTCTGAATAAAGAATTGGTTGACGCCTATTTCTCGGGCACAGCGTCTCGGCTTGAGGGCATCGGGCTACCCGTGCTGGCGGCCGAGGCGCAACTGAAGCATGATTATGCTTTCCGTCCATTGACCGATTTTGAAACCGAACTCTCCGTCGGCGGCAACTATCACCAGCGCGTCAACGGGGAATTCCATCTGCTGAATCCGCAAACGATCAGCAAGCTCCAGCATGCGGTGCGGCAGGAAAACTTCAAAACCTTCCAGGAATACACCGACCTCATCGATAACCAGAGCGCCAATCTGTGCACTCTACGTGGCCTCATGAAACTCAAGAAGAGTGCTGCGCCCGTCCCATTGGAAGATGTCGAGCCTGCAAAAGACATCGTCAAGCGATTTACTACAGGCGCCATGTCATTCGGATCGATCAGCAAAGAAGCGCACGAGACGCTGGCGATCGCCATGAACCGTATTGGTGGCAAGTCGAATACGGGTGAGGGTGGAGAAGACGAAGAGCGCTTCAAACCCGATCCGAATGGAGACCTGCGGCGCAGCGCCGTGAAGCAGGTCGCCTCGGCACGTTTCGGCGTGACCGCAAACTATCTCGTCAATGCCGACGAGTTGCAGATCAAGATGGCACAGGGCGCAAAGCCCGGTGAGGGGGGCCAGCTTCCCGGTCACAAAGTTGATGAAGTGATTGCGCGGCTAAGGCATTCGATTTCCGGTGTGGGCCTGATTTCTCCGCCTCCGCACCATGACATCTACTCGATCGAAGATCTTGCGCAGCTAATCTACGACCTGAAGAACGTCAATCCGAAGGCCCGTATCGCCGTAAAGTTGGTCGCGGAGGTCGGAGTCGGTACAGTCGCGGCGGGAGTTGCGAAGGCGCATGCTGACGTTGTGCTCATCAGTGGCGATAGCGGAGGAACCGGCGCATCACCCTTGAGTTCGATCAAGCACGCCGGAATCCCGTGGGAACTCGGGTTAGCAGAAACACAGCAAGTGTTGCTTTTGAACGATCTTCGCAGCCGCATCCGGGTCCAGACTGACGGCAAGCTACAAACGGGTCGCGACGTCGTCATCGCCGCGCTCCTCGGCGCCGAGGAATTCGGATTCGCTACCACGCCGCTCATCGCCATGGGCTGCATCATGATGCGCAAGTGTCATCTGAATACCTGTTCGGTTGGTATTGCGACGCAAGATCCGGTTCTCCGGCAAAAGTTTCAGGGGCAGCCCGAGCACGTCATCAATTTCTTTTTCTTCATTGCCGAACAGGTTCGCCAATACATGGCGGAGTTGGGCTTCAGCACTCTGGACGACATGATTGGTCGCGTCGACATGCTCGACGTGGAGCCGGCAGTGAACCATTGGAAAGCATGCGGTCTCGACTTCTCGGCGATTCTCTATAATCCGCCCGTGCCCTCTCGTGTTGCTCGCCGCTGCATCCAGTCGCAGGATCACGGTCTGCATCACGCGCTCGACCACCAGCTTGTCGAGCATTCCCTGGATGCTCTGCTCAGTCTGAACTCAGTCGAAATTAATTTGCCAGTGCGCAACGTACACCGCTCGGTCGGAACCATCCTCAGCGGAGAAGTGGCTCGCCGCTACGGTTCCAAAGGATTACCGGATGACACCGTAAGAATCCACCTGAACGGTTCGGCTGGACAGAGTCTCGGAGCGTTTCTTGCAAAGGGAATCACCCTCACGCTGGAAGGCGACGCGAATGACTACGTCGGCAAAGGACTTTCCGGCGGGCGAGTGATCGTCTATCCGTCGCGTGAGTCGACTTTTGCTTCCGAGGAGAACATCATCATCGGCAACGTCGCTCTATATGGTGCAACCAGCGGTGAGGCCTTCTTCAATGGCGTCGCGGGCGAACGTTTTGCTGTTCGCAACTCCGGATCGACGGCAGTTGTTGAAGGTGTCGGCGACCACGGTTGCGAATACATGACCAACGGCTTGGTGCTTGTGCTGGGCGCCACGGGAAGAAACTTCGCAGCCGGGATGAGCGGAGGCATCGCCTATGTTTTCGACGAGCGCGGCGACTTCGCCGAAAAGCGGTGCAACGTCGAATCGGTCGATCTGGAACCGTTGATCGAACCCGAAGATGTGCAATTGGTGCGTGGCCTGATTGCACGTCATCACCAATTGACGGGCAGCCCGCGCGCCAAGTGGATTCTGGAAAACTGGCAAGACGCCGTTTCCCGCTTCACGAAAGTCTTTCCCCACGAATACAAGCGAGTCTTGGGTGTCACCCGCAATCAGCCCGCGAGCGTTCCAGTTGAACCTGTGGCTGCGTCAGCGGTCGAGCAGGTGCAACATGGGTAAGACCACAGGCTTCATGGATTACTCGCGCGAACTGGCTCCTCGGCGGCCTGTTCTGGAGCGCGTGAACGACTGGTTCGAAATCTATCAGGACTTTCCTGAAGAACAGCTCCGCAAGCAAGGCGCGCGCTGCATGGATTGCGGCGTTCCTTTCTGTCAGACCGGATGTCCTGTCAGCAACCTCATCCCCGATTGGAATGACCACGTCTTTCACGGAAACTGGAAAGATGCGGTGCGTCAGCTCCACGCGACCAATAACTTCCCGGAATTTACAGGACGGATTTGCCCCGCGCCTTGCGAGGCATCCTGCGTGTTGGGGATCACCGAACCTGCGGTGACAATCAAACAGAACGAGAAGAACATTGTCGAACGCGGATTTCTCGAAGGCTGGATTCATCCCGTTCTTCCGAAAACTCGTTCGGGAAAGAAAGTAGCGATCGCCGGTTCGGGGCCAGCAGGTCTTGCCGCGGCACAACAACTTTGCCGCGCTGGGCACGCGGTAACGGTTTACGAGAAGGCTGATCGCATTGGCGGATTGCTGCGCTACGGCATTCCGGAGTTTAAGCTGGAAAAGCACATCATCGATCGCCGCCTTGAACAGATGTCTGCCGAAGGCGTGAAGTTCGTTACCAACGCCGAAGTCGGAAAAAACGTCGCCGTAGAAGATTTGCGCCGTGACTTCGATGCCATTGTGCTAGCGGGAGGGTCGGAGCAGCCGCGGGATCTCAAGGTTCCGGGCCGTGAACTCAAGGGAATTCACTTTGCGATGGAGTTCCTGCCGCAGCAGAACAGGCGCTGCCATGGAGATGTGCTCGATCCTTCTTTAGACATATTTGCCACTGGCAAACGTGTAGTCATCATCGGCGGTGGCGATACGGGCGCGGATTGTCTCGGCACTTGCCATCGTCAGAAGCCGCTCTCGGTGCATCAGTTCGAGATCATGCCGAAGCCTCCCGAGGGGCGTGCTGCGCACACGCCTTGGCCGCTCTGGCCCATGCAGTTGCGAACCGAAGCCGCGCACGAAGAAGGTGGTATCCGCGACTGGAGCATCGCCACGACCAGCTTCTCTGGCGATGGTAATGGCAACGTAACGCAGCTTCATGCTGTAAAAGTCGGTGCGCCGCCGAAGTTCGAACCTATCGCTGGCACTGAATTCACAATGGACGCGGATCTTGTGTTGATTGCCATGGGATTTCTCGGGCCAGTACGAAAGGGAATGATCGAGCAACTGGGAGTTCAACTCGACAATCGTGGGAACGTCGCAACAGACGAGAACTACATGTCGTCGGTTCCCGGAGTGTTCGCTGCAGGAGATATGCGGCGCGGGCAGTCGCTTGTCGTGTGGGCCATCTCGGAAGGACGCAAAGCCGCGGCTGGTGTTAATCGATACCTGAAACAGCTCGATTTGCAGCCACGGACGGAATCTGCGCAAACGCATCCGAACGCTATTCCGATCGCGTAGCCGCCTCAACCGCTTCGAATAACCCAGGTAATAGGCGTGCATCCTCGACGGAGTTTCCGAAGCGCGCTGACTCGTACACACTCGTGAATCGCCAGACGGGTTCGCGAAGTTTCTTGTCTTCAATCTTCCGTGCAAACTCGTGCGGCGTCTGAGCCTCAAGCTTCTTCATTCCCTTACGCGCCAAAATGCACGCCATGCGTTCATACCACATCGAAGCAGCCTGTTCCGGCGAGCGCTCGGGATGCGCAACCAACCACTTCTCGTGCAGAAGCCGCGCGAGGCGTCTCACATTTGCTAGAACCAGAAGGACTACAGCAATGCCTGCGCCGACGAACATCCAGCGGCGCGGAGAGTGCTCGACTTTCTCCTGCGTGTGTTGAGCCCAGCGCAGCATGGATGCGTAGTGCTGTCGCGCCCACATGCGCGTGCCTTCCAGCAGGTTGCGCGAGCCGTTAATGGCGGCTTTCCCCAACGTGTACTGATTCGAACTGTCGTAGCTCACGACCCAATCGCGCCAGAACGAAGCTGCCGCGTCGATATAGAGACTGACGCGAGCCCATCCTTGCGGATTCGCGGCACTTGATCCTGGTGTCGGATCGAAAGTCTGCCAGCCATAACCTGGGAAGTAGGCTTCGACCCAGGCGTGCGCGTGCCTGGCCCGCACGATGTAGCTTCCTGTGATGTCGTTGAACTCATCTCCATGGAATCCATTGACCACGCGCGATGGAATTCCCAAGGTGCGCAGCATGACTGCCATCGACGACGCGAAGTACTCGCAGTGTCCTTGCTTGCGCTCGAAGAGGAAGTTCGCGATGGGGTCTTTCACTTGAGTCCGCGGCAATTCGAGAGTGTAGGTGTAGCGAGTCCGAAGGTAATTCTCGATCGCGGAGGCCTTGTCGTAGTCGGTATTCGCAGAACCGGTGATTTGCGACGCCAGCCGCGCAATTCGCGGGTCAAGATCTGGTAGCCGCAGATAAGTGGAAGTAACGAGCAGAGGATAGTTTCGTCCCGCGGTGCGCAGTTCGCTCGATGCAGGAACAGCAATGTCGGAAGTCGCTTCATACTTACTGATGGCGCGCTGTGAGTCGTAGTCGTAGACCGCTCCACCGGAATCGCCCGCTAGAAGCCGATAATCGCCGCGCACGCTGCGTGCCCACGGAGCGAGGAAGAAGACGTTGGTTCCGATTGGCTCCATCAGAACGCGATAGCGAATGACTTTTTCGTGCGCCATTCCTGCGGCTGTATACGATCTTGGAGCTCCGCCAATGCGCGGTGGCGCGAAGCTGGTGTCAGGCTGGCGCGAGAGCATGAACTGATCCCGCGGATTCGACCACACATGTCCGTCGAAGTTGGCGAGCGAAACGCCGCGCCAATACAGGTCGTGGCTTCCGGTGGTATCGCCTTCGATCTGGGTGTGCATCACGACCGAGTTCGAGAGTTGAATCTGACCAATCTGTCCGAGCTGCACATGATCGCTGAAGCCGGAGGAGAAGTCGGTGCCGAACGAATATCCGCCGAGATATCCGGCGGAGATTCTGGGCATGACGAAGAACAGCGCAGCTCCGCCGATCAGAATCATCAGCATCAGCGCGGGCGCGATTCGTGCGAGCGCGAATGCGAAGCTGCGATGTTCGCGCGGATCGCTGGAATGCCGCGCATGCACGCTGGCTTGAATACCGGAGCGCTGCATTTCCATCAGGACGAACGTGGCAACTGCCATCAGCATGAACGCGGCGAAGGAGAACAGGAAGATACTGTCGACAGTTAACACTGCAGCAGCAAGGACCATCAGGAAGGCGAGAATCGCCAGCGTGATGTAGTCGCGTTCGCGGCGAAGAGAGAACATCCGCACAACCACGCCGAACAATGCCAGGTGAACTGTTGCGGGAAGGAAGCTCCGGGAAAAGACGAGATAGTCAACGGCGAAGAAAACCAGGTAGAAGATTGAGAGTGGAGTCGTCCAACGCTCGGAGATCACGATGCGGCGTCGCTTGGCGATGAGGTAGCCGCGAATCGCGAGCGCGATTGCGACCAGAATCATGGAGGGAAGATCGAGTCCTCCTGTGCTGGCCAAAGTGCCAAAGCCCGTGAGCACGAGAAGGTACAAGGCCAAATCGAAGTAATAGTCGATAGCGCGCTTGAGGGGAATTACGCCGGAAGTTGGGGAAGCCGAAGACATGAAAGGGGTGCTTCTATTGTTCGACAAAGCCGTTAAGAAAAGGAAGGGCGAGAAAGGGAAATCTTGCACCAAAGGTCACGTGGATAGAGAAAATCGCAGAATACCAGCAGCGATCAGCGGAAGCGAGCGTGTTTCATTTTGGGAATTGCCGATGTAGCGGGTACCCCTCCCCCTCCCGGTCTATTGGAATCATCGATTTAGGGGAAAATCGCGAAGTAATCTATGGGGCTCAATGACTTAGGGGCAAAATATTGAGCCGCCAAGACTTAGGTCCTGTCGCCTCAGTCCTGGCTGTAACGCTTTCGCCTTGGGTAGGATCTGCTTGGTTGGTTGTGAAGGGCAAGGACGTGGATCACATTCAACCGTGCTTTCGCTCACGACTGATCTGAAGTTCGGGGATGAGCTTGGTCAAAGGCCCCACTTCCTCGTGCAAAAAAAAGGCGCGAGAAATGGGGCACCCGGCTCCCGTCAGTAAAGTCAGGCTTAATGCAGAGTCAGTGTGTGTTGGCCCTCGTGCAGTGATTTGTTCTGTCCATTCCAAGTAAGTTCGCCGGACATTCCTTTGGGCAGCGTGATCTGTGCCTCAAGGCCATTCGACACGCGGCGATATTTCACTTCCACTATTCCTTTCGGCGTGGGCAATGCTGCCTCAATTTGCTGCAGCGTGCCGAGATGCGGCTCGATGGAGATGGTTTCGAACCCCGGCGTGCGTGGACTGATTCCCGCGACGATCGTCAGCAGATCGTAATTTGGATGGGCGCTCCAGGCGTGGCAATCGGAGCGCGTCGGCTCAGGAGATTCCGCCCACGTCGTTAGTCCCAGAGACAGCATTGTGCGCCAGGGCGCTAGCAGTTCCAGATATCGATCTCCCATTCCGGCATGCAGCAAGGCGCGCGCGAGATAAAAGCGGAAGTAATAAGTGGCGGCCGTCATCGGTGGTAATGGTGCGCTGGCGTGGAATCTGGGGTCTGTTGTGGAAAGGATCTTCTCGAGGATGTCTTTCTGCTTTTCCTTGGGAACGACGTCGAGCCACACGGCGAGGATATTGGCATGCTGGCTGTAGTGCTGGTGCGACGGAGTATCGGCGATCAGGCCGTACTGTTCACTCCAGCAGCGTTTCATGACTGCGTCCGCGGCGCGTTTGGCGGCATTGCGATAGGTTTCGGCGAACTGTGAGTCTCCGAGAGCGGCCTCGATTTCTGCGGTATTGCGCAGGGCCTCGATGAACTGGAGCGTGATGACGGCAGAGTTTCCGTCCTCATCCTGCGGCGCCATTCCAAATTCGAAATCCTTGCCCCAATCAGCAAAGGGCCACCAAGATACTTTGCCCATCAGTCCATCGGGTCTTTGCCGCTGGAGATACCAATCGAGGACTGCGCGGGTGCCAGGAAGTTGGGAGCGGACGAATGCGGTATCCCCGCGGTAGAGCCAGAAATCGTGGACCATTCCAGCCCACAGCAGGGAGAACGTGGGAATCATTTGCACGAGCGAGGAGGGATAGCGACTCTGGGTGAGGCCATCGGGGATACGCGAGTCGTTGAAGGCCTGGATTGCCTGTTTTGCAAGCCGATCGTCCCCGGCGACGACATACGAGATCAGCGCCTGGATGCGCGTGTCGCCGACATATTGCAGGCGCTCCCAGTAGGGAGTATCCATGTAAGTGTCGTGGGCGTCCAGGCGCGCCGTGCGCCAGCCGACAGTCCAGATCGAGCTGAGAGATTCATCGTCGGAAGAAAAAGTGGCGCGCTCCACGAATGGATACGCACTGAACCACGTTTTCAGGCCTTCGAAGTGAACAGGATTGTCCGCGGCTTCGACATCGATCTGCAAGTATCGCCAAGTCCTCCAGATCAGTGGCATGAACTCGCGAGAGGCTGAGTCTCCGAGTATGAATTCATCGACCGGGCCCTCGATGTGCCTTTCGGCGATCTCATTGCGGTTTCCTTTTTGCCCATCGTCATCGTAGAGAGCCTCGGCATAGGTTAGACGAATGATGGAGCCGGGCCCGCCATTCACCGTCAGCGCGGGATAGCCGGTCGTCAGAGTCGCGTTATCTATCAGGATACTGGCCTTTGTGCGAGCGGGGATCGTGAACTCGTGTTCCGTAGAGCCTGGTGCTGGAATGCCATCAGCTCTCACCATTGTTCCGGCTGGCACAAGGCGCATTTCCATGGGTGGAAGGGGATCGGGCACTAATTGCCAGTTGTTCGGCGGATCTGTTTCGCCGCGGAGCGAACCACGATCTAGAGAGACCGCCTTGCGCCACGAATCACGAGTATTGGTGTCATTATTCCAGGACCAATCGAAGGCCGCTCCATCGAGTCGTAGCCCGGGATCGGCTGCGTAGTAACCCGAAACATGTGGGGGAAGACTGCGCAGGCCTTTTTCCACTTCCACGTCCCAAGTCGTGTCGGTATTCGCGACGCTCTCGGCATCGCTGTGACCGTGGACGAGAAAGCCTGTCCGATCGCTCATCTGCGCGATGGCCGCATGCGTTCCCAAGTTCCACACGGTCGCTGCGAGCAGATTCCTGCCGGCTCGAAGGAACGGAGCAAGATCGTAGATTTCATACCTCCAGTGAGGAAGATCTGCGCGGCTGGGACCGGCGCCTACGCGTTGTTGATTTACATGGAGGACGAACTGGTTGTCGGCACTTACATCGACATAGAAGTGCTGCGGTGGCGCGGAGAGTTCGATGACTCTTCTGAAGTGGAGCACGACCTCATCGCGCTGCGGAATATCGGGAGCGGTGATCCATTGCGCCTTCCAGAGAAGGGCCTGATGTTCCGGAGAAAGCTGTGCCGAAGAGGGAGAGGTAGACAGGAGTAGAGCAAGCAGGGCAAGGAGTGTTCGATTTCTCACGCAAGAGATCGTACATCTCCGAGGCAACGGCCGAAACAGGTGGATCACGAATGAAAGTCCAGGGTGAAACTGCCAATCCGGAGGTAAGCGGACTTTCCGCTGGTACCGATGCGGATGATCACTTGGTCCAGATAGCGCGTATGGACGGGATTGTTTTCGGAGCAGATCCGGGGAACGGACCAGCCGGCACCGGCCAGGATCGCGATCCACAGAACGATCGCGCAGGCTCGGGCGGCGATACCGAATTTTTCTTCGATGACGGCGGTATGAGCCCAGATGTCGCCGATTCGCTGGCGCGCGTGGGAGCAGGCGGCGACGGCAGTTCCCACTAAGTAGAAAACGAGGCCGTCAAGGATCCTGACAAGATTTCGCAGGGCGCATGAGGCGAGTGGGCCACGGTTCGAAGTTCTCACCACGCGGATTCCGACCAAGACTTTCCCGAGCGTGGCGCCGCATGCCGCTTCTAATAGGCAGCCGTAGAGGAAAAGGATCGCCGCGTTGAGCGTGACTGCAATCAACAGGGCGGCGGCGGTGAGCTGGAGTTCGGCCGCATCGAAGGTGCCGAATCGCATGAAAGCCCAGGCATCGACCACGGCAAACAGTCCGAAGAGCACCGCCATGTCGAGAACGAAAGCGATGAAGCGGTCCCCGAGGCGAGCAAATCGGTAGTTTTGCGGCGCGCGAGCTGGCGCGGGAGTTGTGGAGTGTGCGGAGGAGGGCCGGGCGGCAGGCGTGGCGTCTGCCAAGCCGCACTCTTCCAGAAGATGCTGGCTGGAAGGAATCGCTCCGCCGCAGCGTTTACAGTGTTTCGCGTGAGAACTGATCTGGACGTGGCAATGGGGGCATTGCATAGGCTACGAAGGCCTCACACGGTCAGTTCCTCAAGCATACGCCGACCTAGATAGGGTGAAGTATCACCGAAGGACAGCGGTCGGGAGGCCAGTGTCCGGTTGGAAGTGCGCTTTCGTGCGATGGGTAAAATACAAAGCATTTGCATTGTTGCGGTTGCGAACAAGCGGTTGGCTGCGGCGCTCACTGGCAGATTCCGAATGCTAGAATGAAGGCGGTCAGGCATCGGTCTTACGCGACGTACTCCCGCCAACCCCGCCAGGTCCGGAAGGAAGCAACGGTAACGGGCTCTTGCGTGTGCAGTGAGTCCCCGGTGCTTGACTTTGTTTTTTCCACAGCCAACCCGGATAGGTTTCCGAACCTCTGATTACCCGGCTTTTACATTCCTTTACCACTCTTTTTCGCAGGAATCGTCATTTTGGGCCATCTATATAGGGTAGGCAGGAGGGCAGCAAGATCCTGCCGCCAAGGAGCAACATGAGACGCCGTAACACTTTCCCTGCCGCCCATGTCACGATTCGTGTATCCGGCAAGCTCTTTCAGGGACATCTTTCCTACTTGAAGCAGCTCATACAATCCGCAGCTGAATGTCATCTATGGCCGCTGTTAAGTCTCGCGCAGCTTGAGGAATTGGATCGCGAGGCGCTGTCTTACTTGATCGACGGGGAGAATCGCGACTTCGGCATCATCTCTTGTCCAGAGGTTGTCCGCGAGTGGATGGAGCGCGAAAGGCAGCGGGCGGCGGCGTAGGATCTCCCGGCAGAAACAGGTTAGACATTCTGCGCCCAATCCTTCAAAATACAGGGTTTCTTAATTTTTCCTGGAGCCCTCATTGACCACACCTGTGCGCGCCAAGATTACGGCGCTCGGCACGTATCTACCGCCGCGCGTACTCACCAACGCCGACCTGGAGAAGATGGTCGACACAACCAATGAATGGATCATGGAACGCGTCGGTATCCGTGAGCGTCATATCGCGGAGAAAGGCGTGGCCGCCAGCGATCTGGCGGTTGCGGCCGTGAAGAATCTGCTCGCGTCGCATCCGTTTGATCTGCAGGAGGTCGATCTCATCGTCGTCGGAACGGTTACGCCCGACATGATGTATCCGTCGACTGCGTGTCTTGTTCAACACAAATTGGGGATTGAGAACACGTGGGGGTTCGACGTTTCTGCGGGGTGCTCTGGCTTCGTTTACGCACTCAACACCGGGGTGAAGTTTGTTGAGTCGGGGCAGTACAAGAAAGTGCTGGTGATCGGAACGGATGTGAACTCGTCGATGACGGACTACACCGATCGGGCGGTGTGCATCATTTTCGGGGACGGTGCCGGTGCGGTTTTGCTGGAGCCAAGCGCGGAAGGGGAGGGAGTGATCGACCATGTCGCCCAAGTGGAGGGCATGGGCGGGCAGTTTCTATACATGCCTGGTGGGGGCAGTCTGAATCCGGCAACGCATGAAACGGTAGACCAGAAGATGCACTACATTCATCAAGATGGCAAGAATGTGTTCAAGTATGCCGTGAAGAAGATGGCGGAGATGACGGAGCGGGTTTTGGAGCGAAACAAACTCACCGGGCAAGACGTGGATTGCTTTATTGCGCACCAGGCAAATCGGAGAATCATTACCGCTACCGCGGAGCGGTTAGGCATGCCGCTGGAAAAGGTGATCATCAACATTGATCGCTTCGGGAACACGACTGCAGGGACGATTCCCATTGCTATGCAGACGGCAATCGAAGAGGGGAAGCTGAAGAAAGAAGATATGCTCCTGATAGCGGCAGTCGGGGCAGGATTTACTTCAGGCGCGACGCTTCTGCGATGGGCGTACTAAGAGCAGGCGGCAGAACCGCCTCGGAGTTCCGACGTCGGAGGGCCGAGGTCCGTTGTCCGTTAGACTTTCTTGCCTCCATCCTTCACAATGAATCATCATTTCCAGGGGTTCTCATTGAACAAACCGATCCGCGCCAAAATTAGCGCATTGGGTACGTATGTGCCTCCTCGTCTGCTGACCAACGCCGATCTCGAGCGAATGGTCGATACCAACAATGAGTGGATCATGACGCGCGTCGGAATCCGCGAGCGGCATATTGTCGACAAGGGGGTTGCAACCAGCGACCTAGCGGTGGAGGCGGCGCGAAAGGCCCTCTCTCAGCGCGGGATGGAGCCGAGCGAGATTGAGGCCATTATCGTAGGAACGGTCACCCCGGATATGTTTTTTCCATCCACCGCCTGTGTGGTGCAGAACAAGCTGGGAGCGAAAGGGGCGTGGGGATTCGACCTGTCGGCCGCATGTTCGGCATTTCTTTATTCGGTGCAGGTGGGTGCGCAGTTCATCGCGAGCGGTACCCACCAGCGAGTCCTGGCGATCGGGTCGGACGTGATGTCGTCGATCATTGACTATACGGATCGTGCGACCTGTGTGATCTTCGGCGATGGCGCGGGAGCAGCCATCCTGGAGCCGGCGACCGACGATTCCGAAGGGCTGATCGATTTTGTGCATGAAGTGGACGGATCGGGTGGTCAATTCCTTTATATGCCCGGCGGAGGCAGCCTTCATCCTTCGAGCAAAGAGACGATCGAGAAGAAGATGCACTATGTCCATCAGGATGGGCAACAGGTCTTCAAGTTCGCGGTGCGCAAACAAACGGAACTGTGTCAGAAACTACTGGAGAGAAATGGACTGAAGGGCGCGGACATTGATGTGTTTATTCCTCATCAGGCGAACCTGAGAATCATTAACGCGACGGCGGAAAGACTGGGACTACGACGGGAGAGTGTGATCGTTAACATCGATCGCTACGGCAATACGACGGCTGGAACCATTCCACTGGCCATGAGTACGGCGATCGAAGAAGGAAAACTGAAGAAGGGAAGTCTAGTGTTGTTGGCGTCGGTGGGGGCCGGATTCACGATCGGCTCGGCGCTGCTGCGTTGGGCATTCTGACCCCAGGCAGGCGATTTCAAACGGAGACAGCGCTCTGGTCGGGTTGCCGAGATTCTTCACGTTCGCGGATTTCAGCTTTCCATTCCAGAAATCCTTCGGCGAGTTTTACCTTTATGGGAGTGGGCGGAAGTTTCTCAATCACTGCAAATCCATCTTGCCACTGGACCCGCGCAAGACCGTATTCCTTTTTTCCACAACTTAAAGCGATTTGTGCCCGAATCCGCATGAGTTGCGGAAGGGTCTTGATCTTCTTCACATTTGCGAACCACTTTTCGGCGAGCGCCGGGTCTTCACGAAACCATGCCACAAAGACGGTAGCCTCGAGCGCGACCAGGTCCTGAAGCAGCGGTCCGAGGAGCTTTACAAGGCGAAGGCACCTCTCCAGGTGAGCGGCGGCTGCCGGCACATCTTTGCGATCGTTCGCGGCCATGTATGCGATCCAGTTGGCGGCAAATTCGTCCACTGAACCATCCTGCACCGAGCCAGCTGCGCTAAGCCAGGTGCGCCGGAAGTCGCGTGATCGAACGCCTGCACGGCTTTGACTGCCGATGGCGGCGACACTCAACCATCGTCTGGCTTTCGCTCGCGAAAAGAGCAACATCCAGATCCGGGCGCCATCGGGATAGAGGACTCCTAAGCGAAATGGGAGCAGGTTCCCGATGCCCAAGATTGCGGAATTCATCCAGAAGAGCCTGACAAACGAGGAAGCTTCCCATGTCGGATCGTAGGAGAGAAGCAGCAAGGTCAGACCCATGGTCAGCAGGTTAGTGGCGGGCCCAGCCGCAATGAAAATGAGAAGTCTCCTCCGCAACCGGCGGACTCGATCGATGTGCATGCCCGCATAGCCACCTGCGGGCAAAGATCGGCGCACGCGAATCCTGAGTTTTCCGTATTCGAGCAGGATGGAGAAGGGTCCGATTGTGAAGGAACTGAAGTGAAATCCGACCATCCAGCCGGCTAACAAGTGGCCAAGTTCATGGAGGACGATGGCTACGGTGGTCGCGAGGAAATAGGTCGCGATGGTGTAGTTGGCCTGAGGGTGTCCGGCAGATCGCATCCGATTGGATTCGGCGATCAGCAGTGCGGCGAATAGAAACCCAAACAGGACGCCAAAGAGAATGCTGCCCAGGTTTCGGCGTTTTGGCGGCAAGACGGCAGAGTCGAGAATGGGAGTTAATGACGAGAATGTGGAGAGGGATGCCACAAGAAGTTCAAGGGTATCAGAAGGAGAAAGGGGCGTTCGTAGTCACGGCAGCCCTGTGACGTTCGTAACCTCTTTAAGGGTATTTTAATAGTTAGGGTGCGAAGGACGCTGCTATTGTCAAGGCACGTTCGCCTGCACGTTGGGATGCCAGCGGACGTGTTCGCGCATGACTCGCACCGCAATTTGCACTTTTCTGCTCGCCTTAAGCTCTGTTGGGCTAGCGGCCCAGCAGGCCGATCCCCGCGAAAGCAAGATTATGATTCTGGAGCGGTTGTGGAACGAGGCTCAGGTGAACCGGGACTCAGCCGCACTGGACGCGCTGGTGTCGAGCCGGTTTGTGAACACCGAGTGGGATGGCGAGATCAGCGATAAGCAACGGTTTCTGGCTGATATTAAAGATCCCAGATTCAAGCCCACCCAGGCAACCGTTCAGGACATGAAGATCAACTTCTTTGGCGACACGGCCGTGGTGACGGGCGTATATCACACGCAGGGCACGTTTCAGGGCAAGGCGTACGATCATGTGGGACGGTTTACCGATACATGGGTTCTGGATCAGGGCAAGTGGCAGTGCGTGGCCAGCCACACCAGCCTGATGAAGAACAAGTAGGGATCTCAGACGGTTTTCCTGACAAAACACTCGAAGTCATCTCCTCTATAAACTCTTTTTATCGTTGAACGCCGCGTCTTTTCCAGGTTGCGATGATCTAAACAGACTCGCGGGAAGTTTGTGCCGGTCTGGCAATCATGGATAGTACGTTTCGTCCCTGCGCGTGGAAAGTCATTCTCGCCTTCGCGACTATCTATTTCGTATGGGGATCGACCTTTCTTGCGATCCGGATTGGCGTGCGCGAAGTACCGCCATTTCTACTGGCGGGGATGAGGTTCGTCGCAGCAGGCGTCATCTTATATGGCTGGATGCGCGCGAAAGGAACCCCGGCGCCGACTTTTCGCGAGTGGTTCTCGGCAACGTTCGTGGCTATTCCCATATTTGTGCTGGACTACGGAGGAGTGTTCTGGGCTGAGCGGCGGGTCCCGTCAGGCATCACCGCCGTGATGATGGCGACGATTCCCGTGTTTATGGCATTGTCGGAAATTGTAGTTTTGAAAACGAGAAGGCTCGCGATTCGCCTGGGCAGTGCGTTGCTGCTGGGAATGTGTGGAGTTGCGGTACTGGTCAGCCGGACGGTCAGCCTGGGAGATGCACCCATCGACATGGCTGGAGCGGGTGCACTGATTGTCGCCGCGATCGGATGGACCGTCGGATCGTTCATGACGCGAAAACTTGCGCTGCCGTCATCGAAAGCCATGAGCTCTGGAGCGCAGATGCTGGTTGGCGGCATACTGCTCACTCTCATTTCCGTGGGGCTGGGTGAGTTTCGCGGATTTCACGTGCGCGATGTTTCCGGCCAAACGTGGTTTGCTCTGGCTTATCTTGTGGGCGCAGGATCCATCCTGGCGTACACCGCATACATCTGGCTGATCCACCATGAGTCGCCGACGAAGGTGGGTACGTATGCATATGTGAATCCGGTGATCGCGGTGATCCTAGGATATTTCATGGGAGGGGAAGCGATTGGACCGCGGACGATTCTGGGAACAGGGTTGGTGCTGGTGAGCGTGGTGGTGATTACGTGGGTGCCGAAAGAGGAAAAGCTACAAGTGACAAGGCTTAATGAGGCAGTGGAGTAGCGTAGTTCCAAGTCTAGAATGCGGATATCTTGACATGGATATACGTATGTGTATAATCACAGCAAGGATGGTGCCCAGTGACAAAGATGTATTCCAAGACGCCTAAGTTGGCGAGGGCTAAGTTCCGGGGACAAAAAGCTCTGGTCGTCGAGGCCCTTTCAAGCTGCAGTAGTCCTGTTTCGCTGGAGACTCTGGCACCCATGGTGGATCGGGACGGTAGGTACAACGCACTGTTGAACGGATGGGCCAAAGAAAATGGCGGTGTGAAAGGCAGCGTTCGGTATCACCTCAGAGCCTTGAAGAGACTTGGGATGATAGAAGAGACGATCTCGCCAACATCGGCAAGGTCTCAAATTGTCGGCTGGGGCAACAGCCAGGCGCTCAGAATCCCACGATCGATGCTTGACGCAATGCAAGTACGAGAAGGCGACGAAGTTGAAATGGTGGTAGAGAATGGACGACTGACTATTCAACCGGTGCATCCTAAATTGACATTGGAATCTTTGGTGGCAGCAATTACACCCGAGAATCGACACAAGGAAATCGACTGGGGAAAACCAGTTGGCAATGAAGTATGGTGAGCTCTCGATATGTCCCCGACGCTGGGCATGTCATCAAGATTGACATGGACCCCAGTACGGGACATGAGCAGGGCGGTTGGCGTCCTGCCATCGTGTTATCCCCAAATGCCTACAATCGCAAGGCCACCCTACTTGTGGCTGTGCCTATTACCAACCAAGTGAAAGGGTATCCGTTTGAGATTCGGCTGCCCGCCCAAATGAAAACCACTGGAGTCATTCTCGCCGATCAAATCAAGAGCCTCGACTGGCAAGCGCGCCAAGCAAAGTATGTGGAAACCGCTTCCCCCGATGTCTTGAAAACGATACACGAGCGGATCCTTCTGCTGCTAGGTTTAACGACTCGGCAGTGAAAACAAGCTAGGGCCTCGTCATTTTCTCCGGCTTCACCAGCTGATCGAACTCCTCGCCGGTGAGATATCCCAGTTTCAGTGCGGCCTCTCGCAGGCTGGAGTGCTCCACGTGTGCGGTGTGCGCGATCTGAGCTGCTTTGTCGTAGCCGACCTTGGGCGCAAGAGCGGTGACCAGCATCAGAGAGTTCTTCACATACCAGTCCACCTTGGCACGCTCGACGTCGATGCCCTTGATCATGTATTCGACGTAGCCGTGGCAGGCGTCGGTGATCAGCGTAACCGAATGCAGGAAGTTGTAGATGATCACGGGCTTGAAGACGTTGAGCTCAAAGTTGCCTTGTGATCCGCCAAAGCCGACGGCAGCGGTTGCACCGTGAACCTGAACACAGACCATGGTCATGGCCTCGCACTGGGTAGGATTAACCTTGCCGGGCATGATCGAGGAGCCGGGCTCATTTTCCGGGATGGAGAGTTCGCCCAGGCCGCATCGCGGTCCGGATGCCAGCCAGCGGATGTCGTTGGAAATCTTCATGAACGATGCAGCCAGGGTCTCCATCGCGCCTTGTGCGAAGACGATTTCGTCGTGCGCGGAAAGAGCCGCGAACTTGTTGGGATGCGAGCGGAAGGGAAGTCCGGTCAACTCTGCGATCTTCTTTGCAGCGCGCTCGGCGAATTCCGGATGGGTGTTCAAGCCGGTACCAACCGCGGTGCCGCCGATGGCGAGGTCATAAAGCCCGTCGAGGACCTGCTCCAACCGCTTGATATCGCGGTCGAGCAAGCTGGCCCAGCCGCCGAATTCCTGACCAATGGTGAGCGGAACAGCGTCCTGCAGGTGGGTGCGACCGATTTTCACAATGCCGTCGAATTCTTTTGCCTTCGCGGCGATTGCGTCACGCACCGTTTTGATTGCGGGAATGAGCGCGTTCTTGACCCGTTCCGCTGCAGCGATGTGCATGGCCGCGGGAAAAGTGTCGTTGGACGACTGTGACATGTTGACGTGATCGTTGGGATGGATCGGTTTTTTGGACCCCATCTCGCCGCCAGCAATTTCGATGGCGCGGTTGGAGATGACTTCGTTCACGTTCATGTTGGTCTGGGTGCCGCTGCCCGTTTGCCAAATGCGCAACGGAAACTGCTCGTTGAGTTTGCCTCCGATCACTTCGTCGGCTGCCTGCACGATGAGCTTTGCCTTGTCGGCAGGGAGCTTTCCGAGATCCTGATTCACCAGGGCACAAGCCTTCTTGAGAATTCCAAAGGCTCGAATGAGTTCGGGGGGCATGGTGTCGCGGCCGATGTTGAAGTGGAGGAGCGAGCGCTGCGTCTGGGCCCCCCAATAGACATTGGAAGGGACTTCGATTTTGCCCATGCTGTCGGATTCGGTGCGGGTCTGCTGCCTGGTCTCGGCAAGAGTCGACATGAGGTGCTCCTGAGTCGTGCGGCGATGTGAGTGCAACTGCAAATTATATCGCCGGAGCGCAGGGACGTACCGCTGGGGATGCTGAGTTCAGCCGCCATAGTCGGCCCATGCTAGAATCAACCGTTTCTGGTTGTGCTCGAACCCTCGTCGCCTCGAGCGATTCTCATCCTCCTCATGCCTGATTTCCTGGCCGCCGAAGAACTTGCGACTCTCCCGAAAGCAAAGATGAAGCCTCGCGCGGAGATGAAGACCGACGTGCTGGTGATCGGAGCCGGCCCCACAGGACTAGCGTGCGCTATCGAAGCGCAGAAGATTGGGCTGAAAGTCATCGTTCTCGATAAGGGATGCCTGGTGAACTCGCTGTTTCACTATCCCGCGAACATGGTTTTTTTCACGACTCCGGAGTTGCTGGAAATCGGAAATATCCCGTTTACCACAGCCCAGCAAAAGCCGACTCGGGAAGAAGCGCTAGAGTATTACCGCAAGGTGGCCGAGCACTACCATGTTGACGTCCGTCAATATGAGTGGGTGAAGACGGTGATGGGAGAAGATGGAAAGTTCAGCATCACTGCGACCGACCGGGCTGGACGCCCGCATGACTATCTCGCGAAGAAAGTGATCGTTTCTACGGGTTACTACGATTTAGCCAACCAGTTGTGCATCCCCGGCGAGGACCTGCCGAAGGTTTCGCACTACTATGGGGAGCCGCATCCCTACTATGACACGGATGTCTTGGTCATCGGCGGCAAGAACTCGGCTGCCATTGCAGCCCTTGACTTATGGCGGCATGGCGCGCGCGTGACTCTCGTACACCGGGAATCGCAGATCCATCATCACGTGAAGTATTGGATCAAGCCTGACCTGGAGAATCGCATTAAAGCCGGTGAAATCGAGGCTTACTTCAATAGCTATGTGCAGGAAATCGGAATCGATCACGTGGTGGTCGTCACGCATACCGGGCCGATGCGCCTGAGGAATGACTTTGTACTCGCCCTGATCGGATACCACCCCGACTATGATTTCCTGCGCAGCATGGGGATTGAGTTATCTGAGCAGCAATGCCGTCCGGTATGCGATCCAGTGTCTCTCGAGAGCAATGTGCGCGGGGTTTATGTTGCTGGCGTAATCGTGGCTGGATCTCGGACCAACGAGATTTTCATCGAGAACGGCCGCTTTCATGGCAAGCAGATCGCGGCCGACCTCAAACAGAAATTGCACTGCTGAGTGCGCTGTCTGCGAATGGTGGCATTGGTATTGACGGGTTGCTGAATCTCCTGCGTATAGCGTCCGCCCGTACGCACCCTTAACTCATGAGCCGCAACCCCCGCTTTTCGGGGTGAAATCCGTTTGGAAAGACTGTAGCTGAGTCATAGAGTGCACCCGTGAAGTCCGCCTCATCCAGGTTGGCATTCGAGAAATCGACACCTCGAAGGACCAATGCTCCACCCATCTGATCCAGAGAGAATCGGGCGCGCCGCATGTCTGCATTACGAAAGGTAGCCTTGTACAGGAACGCACTTCTTAGATCAGCGTAAACTAGCAAGCATGAATCGAAGTTCGACTCGCAGAGATTGGCCCCGTAAAGATCTGCCCCACTGAAGTCTGAGCCCTGCAAGTCTGAGCCTTGAAACGAAATACCCTCCAGTTCATGATCCTTCAAAAAAGCGTTGTGAAGAATCATGTTCTCAAAAATGCGTGTTTCTGGTGGATTGGAGGTCGCGATCAAGTTTCCGCTCGTGTCGTGAATATGCACGGTTTTGGTTGTGATCAAGCTCCCTGAAAGCGACGGTTAAAGCGCTACTTCAGCAAGAACTCCTTCACGAACATTACGGTTGCGTAGAACTGGTAGTCGCGATTCTTCTTTTTGGCGAAACCGTGGCCTTCGTCTTTTCCGAGGAGCCACCACACGGGGCTCCCATTCTTGCGAACGACTTCGACCATTTGCGCTGACTCGCTGGCTGGGACTCTCGGATCGTTCTGTCCGGCCACCACGAAGAGCGGCTTGGTGATGTTCTTCGCTTTATTGGCGGGCGCGATGGACTCGAGGAACTCGCGCGTCTTCGGATCCCGCTCGTCGCCATATTCCACGCGTCGCAGGTCTTTGCGGTAACCGGAAGTGTGTTCGAGGAATGTTACGAGATTCGAGGGGCCAACTACGTCGACCGAACAACAGATGCGATCGTTGTAGTTGGTTGCCACGGCGAGCGTCATGAACCCGCCGTAGCTTCCGCCGGTGATCATGACTTTACTCGCGTCCAGGTCAGGCTGTATTTGAATCCAATCGAGCAGAGCGTCGATGTCTTTGTAGGAGCCTTCCCGAAGAAGACCGTTGTCGAGTTTCTGAAGGGTCTTCCCATAGCCGGTCGAACCACGCACATTGGGGTAAATTATCGCGATGCCGAGTTCATTGATGTAGTAGTTGTTCTGTCCCAGAAAGTTTGGGCGAACCTGGCCTTCGGGCCCGCCGTGGATATCGATGATCACGGGACGCTTCCCCGTGAACTTCGCTGGAGGTTTGTAGAGGAAGGCGGAAATGGACTTCTGGTCCCACGACTTCCAGTGGATCAACTGCGGTTCGGAGAATCGCGACGTGTTCAGCCCGCCGGTTTCGCTGAATGTCCAGCGTTCGACTTTTCCGGTTGGTATGTCAACTGAATAGACGTCGAATGGCTGGCTCGCCGTGCTCAGGCCGAAGCCTAGTTCATGGGTTTGACCGCGCCATTGAACGTTGCCGAGCACACCGACGGGGATGTTGGGAACGGAGAGTTCTCTTCTTGTTTTCGCGTCCAGTACATGGAGCTTGCTGATGCCGTCTTCGTTGGCGACGAAAGCGATCAGGCGTCCGTCTTTTGAAAGGTCAAACTCATCGACATCCCACTGAAGAGAAGAAGTCAGAACGCTCGTTTTGTGGGTCGACAGATCGAGATAGACGAGTCGTTGGAATTCGGAGTCTGCATCGCTGGTCATGTAGACGCCTTTGCCGTCTGTGGCAAAGCGGGCGTTGGCGTAGGCGACGGTGTCAGCGGCAGGTTTCGGGGTGAGTAATTGCTTGTTCCCGGAGGCCAAGTCCAGCAACCACACGTAGGTCTCCGCCGCGGAAACGCCATTCAGCAGCAACAGCTGTTTTCCATCGGGAGACCAATCAGAAACTTTCCATCCTCCACCCTCATTCTGCGCGACCATGTGGGCGCTTGAGGGATCCGCAGGATTGACCACCCAGATGTCGACATCGCTTCCAGTTCGTTGCGTCGAACCGTAGGCGATGCGGTCTCCTTGGTAGGACCAGTGTGGGCCCGTGTTGCGCGACTTGCCGTCTGTGAGCAGCTTGATGTCGCCGGTCGCCAGATCGTAAAGATAAATCTGGAAGAATTCACCTCCGCCAATGTCCTTGGAGAAGAGGAAGGTGTCACCTTTCGTCGGTTCATAACGGGCGCCAGCAACGCGGTCGCGGAAGAACGTGAGTTGAGTACGAGCCCCGCCGGGGAGCTTCACGAGATGAACCTGGTACGTATCCGCGAAGCGAGTCTGGACCAACATTTCGCGCCTGGTCGGATGCCAACTGGAGAATGCAGCCGCGCGGAACTCGCTGTAACGCGCAACCGACTCCGCCAAGGAGGCTGGGATCTTGGGAATGCCTTCGGCGACGAGGTTCTCGTTTGGAACAATTTCGTCGCTTTGCGCAAACGCTATAGTGCTGAGAATCAGCACCGACGCGATTAAGGCGAACCGTTTCATCGATATCTCCTTGTTCATCGACGATAAAAGGGGCAGGCGGTTAGCAAAGCAGGAAACAGGCGGGTGCATCGTAGGACACCGCATGGCTATCCGTCAATAAATCCGTGAGTCCCTGGGGCACCTTTGCCCAATCGGCGGATTCCCGATTACCCTAACCATTCTTATGGAACCGGAGCCAGAGCACGGAGCTGCCGACATAACGCTGGCATCGTATTCGCGCCTTGTGCGGCGCAACCGGAACTTCCGCCGGTTGTGGCTCGCGCAGATCGTCAGCGAGATCGGGGACTGGTTCTACACGCTCTCCATCTACACGCTGTTGCTGCAATTGACCGGTCACGCAGGCTCTGTGGCGCTTGCGCTGGTTCTGCAGGTGATTCCGCAAACGTTTGCCGGACCTATGGCGGGTGTCGTCAATGATCGCGTGAAGCGCAAGCATGTGATGATCGCGGCGGATCTGGTGCGCTTCGTGATCGTGCTGGCGATGCTACTGGTGCGATCGCGGTCGATGGTATGGCTGGTGTATCCGCTGCTGCTGGCGGAAACTACGATGGCCGCGTTCTTCGAGCCGGCCCGCAGCGCTGTAATCCCAAACATCGCCGAGAGTGGTGAGGTTCTGGTCGCGAATACGTTGTCGTCGGCGACATGGTCAGTGAACCTGCTGATTGGGGCTTCGGTCGGGGGAGTTGTCACAGCATTCCTGGGTCGGGATGCAGCGTTTGTCCTGAATGCACTTTCGTTCTCTGCATCGGCGATTTTGATTCGAGGAATGAAGTTTACGGAGCCTCATGCCGAGGCAGCGCAGCCATTGCGGCCCCGCGATCTCATCGATTTTTCTCCGGTCATGGAAGGGATCGTCTATATCCGCAAGCACCCTGTGCTCTTGCCAGCAGTTTTTGCGAAGGCGGGAGAACTCATGGTCGGGCCGAGCTGGGTCATCTTCACGGTGATGGGTGCGCGCGAGTTTGCGGTACACGGACGAGGGATCGATTCTGCGGGCGGAGCTATGCTCGGAATGAGCATCTTGCTGGGAGGCAGGGGACTGGGAGCCCTGGTGGGCCCGCTCATCGCGGCGAGATGGGCGGGGCAGAATGATCATCGTCTACGGCTCGGCATTCTGTTTGGGTATCTTACGATCGCTCTCGGCTACGGCCTGATCGGGGTCAGCCGCGATGTTTGGATGGCATCGGCGTGTGCCATGCTGGCACATGCCGGGGGATCGACGGTGTGGGTGTTCTCGACGACGCTGCTCCAGCTTCGCACGGAAGATCGTTTTCGCGGACGCGTCTTTTCGGCAGATCTCGGACTTGCCAGCTTCACGTTTGCAATTACGGCTTACCTGTGCGGCTATTTTCTGGATCAGGGGATCTCGGCGCGGGCGATGGCAACTGGCACAGGTTTTTTCATGCTGATCCCGGCAGCTTTACTGGCGTGGGTGCTGCGGGCACGGCGATTCCGGCAGGCCGTGGGCCCGTGAAGGACAGTCCAGCATGAGAGCCTCAGTGCTGGCTCACCCTGTCGATTTTGGCGGCCATGATAAAGTCGCTCTCGGTCAGGCCGTCGATCTTGTGCGTCCATAGCGTGACGGCAGCCTTGCCCCATGCCAGAAGGATGTCGGGATGGTGGCCTTCCTCCTCGGCGATCGCGCCCACACGATTTACAAACTGTAGTGCCTGGTTAAAGTCAGGAAACCGGAACTCGCGATGCAGGTGGTGCTCATCCACCACGGACCATTGGGGAACGTTATGGTGCAGGTTCTCTAGTTCCTTTCCCTTGAGCGGGGGAGTGCCTCCCCGGCAGGGGACGCACTTCTTATCAGCCAGTTGTTCCGTCATGAGTCACCACAGGCGATGGATTCGATCAGACTGCAATTTTCTTCATAGTATCAGTAGCCAGTGCGTGCTGCGGATTGAAACCCAAACCGCGCTCCTGGTCCCTGCTGGTGTCGATCTCTGTGTACAATGTGATACTCCCTCCGTTCCGGACCCATCCGGCAATTCGATACATTGAAAGGAAGGTTCGATTGGTCGTTTTGGTCATTGGCGGTGCCGGCTACATCGGAAGTCATACTGCGCGGACTCTCAAACGTGCCGGGCACAATGTTGTCATCTTCGACAACCTTAGCACTGGCTACGAACGCCTGGCGGCAGGTTTTGAACTGGTCAAGGGCGATGTTCTTGATGCGAGTGCACTCGCTCCCGTATTGCCCCGGGTTGATGCAATCATGCACTTTGCGGCGCATGCCTATGTGGGCGAATCGGTGGCCAATCCGCGAAAGTATTTTCACAATAACGTGGAGGGCGGGCTTGCGTTACTGAATGCAGCGCTGGATGCAGGGGTGAAGAAAGTTATTTTCTCGTCGACGTGTGCCGTGTACGGCGAACCGGCCAAGGTTCCGATCGAAGAAAATATTCCGCGTCAGCCGGTGAATCCCTACGGTGTGTCGAAGTTGTTTTTCGAGCAGGCCCTGGAGGCTTACGACCGCGCGTATGGATTTCGCTATGCCAGCCTTCGCTACTTTAATGCGGCGGGTGCTGACGAGAGCGGCGAGATCGGCGAACTGCATGACCCGGAAACGCATTTGATTCCACTGGCACTTCGCGCCACCGCCGGATCTGGACCCGCGCTGCAGGTATTTGGTTCGGATTATCCGACGCCAGACGGAACGTGTATTCGCGACTACATTCATGTCAACGATCTGGCCGCGGCACATGTAAAGGCGCTGGAACGGCTTGCGGCGGGAAATGAGAGCTTTGCGGTCAATCTGGGTACGGGACAGGGAGCGTCCGTCCAGGAGGTGATTTCCGCTGCTGAGAAGGTGACCGGCAAGAAGGTCAATTTCACGCGAGTGCCCAGGCGTGCGGGAGATCCTCCAGCACTGGTGGCGAATCCGGCGAAGGCGCAGGCATTGCTGCAATGGAAGGCGAGCCGGGGGCTGGAGGAAATCGTACGTACTGCCTGGAATTGGGAAGAGCGGCGAAAAGGGTGAGATTAGTGGAGTCGGTGGGTGATCTGTTAGGGGATTGAAAGAACTCTATGGCAAACGATCTGACGGGAAAGAAAGTTGCGTTTCTTGGCGCGGGGAAGATGGGTGGCATCATTCTGCAAGCCCTACTAAAGAATGGCTTGCTCTCAGCGAAGTCTACGTCTGCGACTGTAGCGCACGAGGAGCGCGCGAAGGCGCTGGCCGAGAAGTTGAAGGTAAAGGTCGGCACGAACAACGTCGAGGCGGCCAAAGGAGCCGACATTATTGTGATCGGCGTGAAGCCGCAGGTTGTCGAGGATGTGGTGCGTGAGATCAGCAACCACATCACACCGAAGCAGGTAATCGTCTCAGTTGCGGCGTCGGTGCCGACTGCGATGATCGAAAAGAATCTACCGCCCCAAGTGCCCGTCATTCGTGCCATGCCGAATACCCCATGCCTGATGGGGGCGGGGATGACGGCTGTCTGCAAAGGCAAGCACGCAAGCGCCGAAGATGTGGCGCTCACCTGCCACATGTTTGATGTTGTTGGACGTACGGTCGTGGTTGATGAGAAGCACATGGACGCCGTGACGGCGTTATCGGCGAGCGGGCCGGCTTACATTTACATCATTCTTGAATCACTGGCCGAGGCCGGGGTGAAGGTTGGGCTGCCGCGCGACATCGCCACACTATTGGCCGCGCAGACCGCACTGGGTGCGGCGAAGGTCGTGCTGGAAACAGGCGATCATCCGGCCCTGTTGAAGGACGCGGTCACAACGCCCGCGGGCTGCACGATCGACGCAATCATGGAACTCGAAGAAGGAAAGCTGCGCGTGACCCTGATCAAAGCCGTCGTCAAGGCCGCTCAGCGCGCGAAGGAATTGGCGTTCGGGTAGTACCCCCTAATCCTGAGGCTGGAGTCCAGGCTCTGCAGGTTCCTATCATGGGAACGGGGCAGCCGGAGTGCGGCTGCGATCTCCGTTTCTTTCAATTTTGTGGTTAAATTCAGGCGGAAATGAAACTGTTGATGGTGGTACATCACCGCTTCGAACTGTGGCGCGTGCCGGCATGGTTTACAGAACGGATGGAGGAGGAATTTCCGCAGGTCGAAATTGTGCGGAGCGACTCCTACGAAGGGATCGAGGGACACCTTCGTGATGCAGAGATCATTTTCACGATTTCGTTGCGGCCTGAGCAGTTCGCGACAGCAGGTTCGGTGCGCTGGATACACGCGCCCACAGCGGCGGTACACCAGTTTCTTTTTCCTGAACTCGTGAACAGCGACGTGGTTCTGACGAATTCCACAGAAGTTCATGGTCCGGTTGTTGCCGAGCATGTCATGGCGCTGATCTTCGCGCTGGCCAAGAAGATTCCGCAGGCTGTCCGACTCCAGGAAAAAGGTCTTTGGGGAAAGGATGCGATGTGGGATATCGGTCCTCGTCCGCGTGAAGTTGCCGGAGCAACCTTGGGGTTGATAGGCGTGGGCAGCATTGGACGCCGCGTGGCAAAGATGGCATCGGCGATGGATATGCGGGTTATTGCTGTTCGCGAACATGTAGAAAAGGAAAAGCCAGAAGGAGTACAGGATGTCTTTCCTCTGGCAGGACTCGGCAAGTTGTTGAATCAGTCTGATTTTGTGGTAATGGCCGCTCCGCTCGTTCCTGCCACTCAAGCCCTCATCAATACCAACAGTCTTGCTCTGATGAAGCCGGATGCCTATTTAATCAATGTCGGCCGCGGCCCTCAGGTGGACGAGTCGGCACTGGCGGAAGCGCTTCGCACACACAGAATCGCAGGCGCGGCACTGGATGTTTTTGAACATGAACCCGTGCCTTCCGATTCGCCCTTATGGAACCTGGAAAACCTGGTGATCACTCCTCACACGGCAGGCTTGACCGAGAAGCTGTGGCAGCGTCATTACGAACACTTTTCGGACAATTTGCGTCGGTACCTCGCCCATCAACCGATGCGTCATGTCGTCGACAAGCGCAAGGGATATTGAGCTTCTGGCTCGTGCTACAGTCTTGAAGAGCGACTGGTCCTATGGAACCCCGGCTGATTCTGATCAATTTGCTGGTGAAGCTGGGCGTAGCTGCGGCCGTCTCGAGCAGCCTGGTGCGTTCCAAGGAATTTAAGAATCTTCTTTTCCGCGAAGAGCGGACCTTTCAGCAGAAACTGTATCTGGTGTTGTGGTTCGGGCTGCCGATCATGCTCGGAGTCGGGATCCGCATCTCGCAGAGCAGTTTTCAGGCAAGCGATCTCAGCTTCGAGACGGCGCTGCTCCTGGGAGTGATTGGGGGGCGCTGGACGGGCACACTCGGCGCCGTATTGATCGACATTCCTGCACTGATTCACGGCGAGTGGGCGGCGATGCCGTTTCATGTGCTTTGCGGTTTTCTCGCCGGACAGCTCAGAACGATGGCGATGGACAAAGACGATATCTGGTCGTTTTCTCCCTTCATCGATCAGAGTATTTTTCGGCTGATCCGGCGAAATCTGCCACGGCCGCGGTTGTTTGATTGGCAGGTGATGTTCTTCACCACGATCGTTGGCCTGCGTTTCGTGCAGACCGAACTTTCGCGCTATTTCTCGCGATCCATTTTCAGCATTGAGAGCCCGGGAAATCTATGGGTGTGGGGCCTGATCTACGCGGCCACGGTGGCTGCGATCGGAATCGAGATCAAGGTCTTCAATAGCGTTCGCATCCAGATCAAGCTGGAAGAGCAGGAGCGCCTTCTGCTGCACGCGCGCATGGAGGCTCTGCAGAACCAGATCAATCCGCACTTCCTGTTTAATACGCTGAACTCGATCTCTTCCCTTGTCCGGTTTGATCCGGACATGGCCCGCGACGTGATCTTCAAGCTGGCGACGATCCTGCGGCGCCTGCTCAACAGCAGCGAAGCGTTTGTGCCCTTGCGGGAAGAGTTTGAATTCATCGACAACTATCTCGACATCGAGGTCGTGCGATTCGGGCGGGAGAAGCTGAGGGTTGTGAAGGAACTCGATCCTGCGTCGCTGGATGTGGTGATCCCCAGCATGCTATTGCAGCCGCTCGTCGAGAACTCGATCAAGCACGGTCTTTCGCCCAAGGTGGAAGGTGGAAGTATCTACCTGCGGAGCCGGGTGGTCAACTCGCGGCTCATTATTGAGGTCGAGGATAACGGTGTTGGCATGGGCGGCGCACAACTCGAAGAAAGCAGCAGTTGGACGGGTATGGGAATCGGAATGGCGAACATCTCGGAGCGCCTGCAAGTGCTCTACGGTAATACCGCTCGGCTCACGATTGACAGCCAGGAAGGGAAGGGAACCCTGATCCGCATTCGATTGCCGCTGGTGGAGGCTGCCAGTTCCGTTCCGGAAGGTTTCTACGCAGAGCGCTCCAGCACGCGCAGGTAAAAATCCTCATACTGCTTGACGATTTTCGTGGAGCAGAAGCGCTCCATGGCGACAGCTCTGGCGCGCTTTCCCATCTCGCGCAACTTGGCGTCATCACTCAGGAGTTCGATTGCATATCGGGCCATTGTATCGACGTCACCGACGTCCGCGAGATAACCGCTGGTGCCATGATCGATAACCTCCGGCACGCCACCCGCTCGCGTCGAGATGGGTACGACTTCACAAGCCATAGCTTCGAGCGCCGCCAGCCCAAAGGACTCGAGCTCGCTGGGCAACAGCATGATGTCGGCGATGGAGAGCTTCTCGTAGATCTGATCCTGCTTGCCGAGGAACAGCACGTCATCGTGAATTCCTTTTTGCACGGCCAGCCACTCTGCAACGGAACGGTCGGGACCATCGCCGATAAGCAGTAGCCGGGAAGGAATCTGCTTTTTTACTCGGTCGAAGATCTCAATCACGTCGGTTAGGCGTTTGACCGGGCGAAAATTCGACAAATGTACCAGTACTCTCTGATTGTTCGGCGCGTATTCAGCGCGCAGCTCGTCAGCGATCTTTGAGTTGCGGAAATAAACATCGCAATTCACCGAGTTGTAAATCACTTCAATCTTGTTCTTCACGTCGAAGATACGCTGGGTTCGGTCACGAAGATAATTTGAGATCGCGGTCACACCATCGCTCTGCTCGATGGAATAGCGCGTAATCGGCAGGTATGAGCGGTCCAGTCCGACCAGCGTAATGTCGGTTCCGTGCAACGTGGTGACGAAGGGAAGCCGTCGGCCCCGCGGCCCCGAGGCCAGCATTTGGCGCGCCAGCATCGCGCTTACCGAATGGGGAATGGCATAGTGCACGTGGAGCAGATCCAGATCGTAGAGTTGCGCGACCTCAGCCATGCGCGTCGCAAGGGCCAGATCGTAGGGAGGATAGTCAAACAGGGGATACCGGGAGACTTCAACTTCGTGATAGTGAATGTTGGGTTCGGCACCGCGCAGGCGGATGGGCTGCGCATAGGAAATGAAGTGAATTTCGTGGTCCCGCTGAGCCAGTTCCAGGCCCAACTCCGTGGCCACGACACCGCTCCCGCCATAAGTCGGATAACAGGTGATTCCGATCTTCATTTGTGCTCGATTGGTTTTGCTGAAAGCCCGCCCCTCTGATTCGATGGCTGGAATCAGCGGTGGATGCAGATTTTACACGAGCCGGGTACCGCTAGGACTGGTGGCCGTCCTTTGGTCCAAGCATCGCGCCGGGATCCAGTTTATCGAGGTGGGCTTGGAAGCGCTTTTTGGACTCCTCGGGTAGACCGGTAAACTCGATTCCCATGCCGACGCCAGGGTCGCGGGTGCGGACCACTGCGCTGGGAGTGAGCCGCTCTTCTCCGATCCAGAGATCGACTCGAAGTGCGGTGCCGACCGCGAGGGGCATAACGGTCTCAACATAACAGCCGTTTCCGCTAATGTCGGTGGCGTTCACTCGTAGTGGAGTGTTGACACGCTCGTCTCGCAGCTCAAGGGGGAACGAAATCTTGTGCCGGGCGAACTTTCTGCGGTTGTCCTGACGGATGACCGTCCGCTCCTCGACCTTCATCTCTGCGGGAAGTGCCGCCGTCCACGGGCACTCCTGTTCTGCGACCAACTGCACGCCAACCTGGGTCTTCTTCAGAGCGCCAGCGTCTACTACCCAGACCACTTTGCAGCGGGCTTTCTTGCCCTCATACTGCACACCGATGACGTCCCCAACTTTGAGCTCTGGCTCGATGCCATAGATGCAGGCTCCGGTCGCGCTGATATTCTGGGCCATGGCGTTCTGGAAGAACGGCTGGTTGTTGCCGCCCATTCCCCAGACCTTGACCTTCAAGTCCAGGGTTGCACGCGGAGCTGACCCTTGGGCCGACATGAACGCCAAAACCTCCAGCGAATAGAGAAACGGTGAATTTTACCTTATTGTCATCTTACTACTTGCGATGGAATGGTGAGGTTACTGGGGTACCTAGATTGCACAGGGTCCTCGGTGCTCCGGAAGTGGCTAAACCCTTTGTTCCTAGCAACAACTCATACGGGGACGAGATCGTGATAAGAGATCAGCTCGATTCCGGCCCGTGCCAGCACCTGGCGCGACTCAGGCAGGGTCAGAACCTTCAACTCCGTTTCGCGCGACTCGCGCAGGCGGGTTTTGGCCGCTTGTAGATCCGCGTCGTTGTAACCGGGATGGCAGACAAATTCCCATGTTCCTTCTGGAATGCTGCTGGCGATGGCTTCAAAAAGAGTCTCGTCGAGCGCCCCAGTGATTTCGATCCCAAGCGTGCCGTCGGGCGCGGCGAATCCTTCGTGCTCCACAGCGGCGCGGAACTGCCCTGCGAATCGATGCAAGACCTTCACCTCCGCGTAGCGAGTCCATAGATTCGGTCGAGCGAGAAGCTGACCTGACCGCAACGGAAATCTCGGACCAAAGGGATTGCGCAAAGCTCGAACTCCACACTCACGTCCCGCGCGCAACAAGGGACGCAGGATCTTCGGGAAAAGATGTGTGTGTTTGTGCGTGTCGAAGTGTGAAACGACGATGCCTGATGCTTGAATCTTGTGAATCTGAGCGGCAGCTTCCTCTGCAATTTCGCCCGAGTCAATTCGCCCGGAGATCGCACGCAGCGCAAAACTCTTCAACCCGTCGCGAAACCTCTTCGATTGCGTGAGGGAGGGGAGTCTGTCAGGTTCAAGTATCGGGTTGCCATCAATCAGCACAACGTGGCAACCGACGCTGAGTCCTGGAGTATTCTTTGCCAACTGTGCGGCCTCGGCGAAGGCGGCCCCGCCAGCCATCACGGTGGAAGAGGTTACGACTCCGTGCGTGTGTGCTTCCAGAATCGCCCGGTTTACACCTGCGGTAAAACCGAAGTCGTCAGCGTTGATGATGAGTCGTCGCACGCACCGAGTCTATCAGTCGAACCTCAGTTCGGCGTTGTTTGCGGATTTGGCAGCGATACAGGAGGGTGAAGCGATCGTTCGAATTGTGTCTGTTCAGCGCTGACAATCGATTGACCGTCTTTTCCAACCTCACGTACACTCATTAAGTCGCACCTCTCGCGTGTATCCTCATCGGATTCGACCGCGACGGCTGTCCGGTCTCGTGAAGACAAGAGGGGCGGTTAGCTCAGCTGGTTAGAGCGCCTGCCTTACAAGCAGGAGGTCGCAGGTTCGAGTCCTGCACTGCCCACCATGTAAGCCATGTCCGTTCCGGAGACATGGGTAACAGAACGTTCCGGAGACATGGGTTACACTTTTGGCCCGAAGGGGTTGGGCAGGGGCTGCAAGGTTTTTTCCTCCAGATCAATATAGCCGAGATC